>Ga0126305_10000646_pt1 | contig 14971 bp, 17 predicted proteins | sample Plot26_FD_92536 | JGI IMG/M metagenome (GOLD analysis project Ga0126305, IMG submission 92536) | Serpentine soil microbial communities from UC McLaughlin Reserve, CA, USA - Plot26 | ecosystem: Environmental > Terrestrial > Soil > Grasslands | place: USA: UC McLaughlin Reserve, Lake County... | reverse complement strand
TAAATTTCCGTGTTCTCTATCACTACCTGAAATAAGCTATCTTTCTGAGCAGGAAAAACATCTTTAAGCAATTTATCAGGTCGTGATTGTGCCGTATTGCTTAATGAACAAATAAGTAAAGAAAGAATAATTAAATAGTGACGCATAGACTGAAGATAAATAAAAACAGGTGAATCAGTGATCTATCTATTTACTGTATAAGTAAGCAATGCAAGTCCGTTTGGATAGATCTTGTGATCCGTAAGCGTCAGCCATGTCCGTTCTTTAATGTCCTGGAATAAAGCTTTTCCACTTCCAAGAATAACGGGATGTACGGCTAAAATAACTTCATCGACGAGCTGAAGATTCATTAACGAGGAAATAAGGTCAGCCCCGCCAAATAACCAGATATCTCTTCCTTTCTTTGTCTTGATTTTCTCAACTTCCTTCTTAATATCTCCTTTGATAATCACGACTCCCCCGTTCGCATTCTCGAGAGTGTTTGAAAAAACATATTCTTTAAATTTTGGAAACCCGGGTGGGATCTGGTCTTGCATCGCCAGCGCTAATTCATAAGTTTTACGTCCCATAAAGGTTGAATCAATACGTTTGAAGAAGGCCGACATGCGATCCTCATCGGCAAAGCACCAGTCAAATTCTCCATTGGGGCCTTCGATATATCCATCGAGGCTAACGGCAAGTTGAAGGACGACCTTTCTCATTTAAGATTTTTTTATCAAGGTACAGTTTTCAAAGGAAAAGATAATTGAGTAATGTGGCGTTTAGAATCCTATTTTAAATTTTCCTAAAACAGAGTCTTGCCATACCGAGCCCGGCTTGGCGAACGCTCAAGTAAGCAAAATGTCGGCGAGGTATCTCAGGTTAGTAGATGCCTGAGATACCTCGACTATGTTTTCAGAAAATGCAAAAGAATTAAATTTACCGTCTCGGTATGACAAGACTCGATTGTTTGCAAGCAAAAATTGAGAATCAACATGGGTAAATAAAACCTTATTATTTTTCTCTGCCAATAAATGGTTTGCTTTTTGTCAAATGAGCAATTGCTCTTTGAACATTCTTATACACGCTTTCCTCGGATCTTAAAAAATTTATATACCGCAAGATCTCTTTTTGCCTTGAGGGGCTCAGTTTTTCAAATGCCTTTTTTGCAATTGGGTTTTCTTTAAATGCTATTTTAAGTTTTGGATGTATCGGTGTTGTTCTTGGGTTGGGATCAAAATCAATTTGTATTTCAATTCTATCGCCAACATCTTTACCAGCAGCCTTGCGGATTGGACCATTCAGATACAATCGCCATTTGCCGCTATACTTTACCAGGTTTTGAATAAAATCTTTGCCCGCTATTTTTAATTGAACAGGTATTGCACCTTTATCCTTTCCTGCTTTTTGGAAAATATATTTTAATAGAGGAGCAGGAAGTAATACATAAGGGTTGACGCCGATGATTTGAATTTTTGCAGAGAAAGATTTCATCATCGGTGAATTAGCTTCAGCATATTCCTCGACATATCCAAAAGAAGAATTGCCCTTTCTTCAGACCTATCGTTTTTGACTGTATAATACAAAGGCTTATCATCAGTATAATACCAGTCGGCGTGATTTTCCTTGTCATCCTCAATAATAAATTCCTCCACTTTGATCAATTTATCTTTATCAAAATAAAAAGAACTGGAAGTAGTGGTCCGCTTTGAAACACTATTCACAATTTGTGTTCCTAAACTGTAATTGACATATTTTTTTAACTGACCGGTATCGGTTACAACCGTTAAATATGTTTTCATCAAAAAGCCGATGGCAGGAACGTCATGAGTAATAGAGTCCGTATGAGTATTCAGATTAGAATTATTATTAATCACTTTTACGAGTGAGTCAATCTGTTTTATTTGAGCTTGAGAATACGAATTAAAAGCACCTCCAAGAATAATCAGTAACAACAGATTTTTCATCATTAAAGATTTCAATTATTGTATTCAATTATCGGCTGGCTTCCGGATCAACTATAAACTTCAAACTAAAAACTATAAACTTCTCTTCTCCCATTCCTTCCTCCCTAATCCGGCAAATACATGTCTTTCACTGTGGTACGAGGAACGAACAAGCGGGCCGCTTTCTACATAATCTAACCCGAGCTTGTAACCGATCTCACGGTATTCAGCAAACTCATCAGGATGGACAAAACGATGAACGGGTAAGTGTTTTTTTGTTGGTTGGAGATATTGCCCAAGAGTTATTACATCGCAACCATTATCACGCAGATCGGTCATGGTCTGTATCACTTCTTCTCTTGCTTCGCCAAGACCGAGCATGATGCCGCTCTTTGTTCTCATACCACCTTGCTTTAAAATTTTTATTACTTCCATGCTGCGCCAATACTTGGCTTGTATGCGTACCTGTCTTGTCAATCTTTCCACTGTTTCAATGTTGTGAGAAACAACTTCAGGAGCCGCATCGATTATGCGCTGGATATTCTCCTGTTCCCCCTTAAAATCCGGGATCAGCGTTTCAAGAGTTGTATCGGGATTCAATGATTTGACCGCCTTGATGGTATTGTACCAGATTATAGACCCGCCATCTTTTATTTCATCCCGGTCAACTGAGGTAATGACCGCATGTTTTACTTTCATTAAATGAATGGCTTCAGCCACTCGTTGCGGCTCGTCCCAATCCAACGGCTCAGGACGACCTGTAGCCACGGCACAGAAGCCGCAGCTTCTTGTACAGATATTTCCAAGGATCATGAACGTGGCGGTGCCTGCGCCCCAGCATTCGCCCATATTGGGGCAGTTGCCACTTTCGCAGATCGTATGTAGCTTATGTGTATCAACAAGGCTTCTGACATGCTTATATTCTTCGCCAATGGGAAGCTTTACACGAAGCCAATCGGGTTTCCTTTGACGAGGTTCTGATATGATAGGAAGTTCGGTCATTGTTTTAAATATTCAACATTCAATTTTCAATAAGCAATGTTCAAATAATGGCATCACTTGAAAATTGATTGTTGAGTGTTGATTATTGAGTGTTAATCATAGCTGAATAGAATTACTGAACGTACAAGTGAGTGACACAACAGATGGTGAATAGAATTCCATCTGCTCGTAACCCAATTATCCTGCAAAAATAAAGCTATTACTTGCGGCGACCAAACATGAAAGCGATATGGCCCTGGTAAAAGAATTGCTTTTCTTCCTGGTAAAGCATGATCGGAATATGAGAAGTATAGTATTCGACACTTACGCCAACCTCGATGCCGGAAACAACTTCATTGTAGCGACCGAAATCAAACCGAAGTCCTGTTTTTGCAAATACGCCGGGCTTGAATTTCATTTCTCCCCAACCCATACCAAGACCACCGCTACCAATGATAAAACCGTATTTGAACAAAGAATCTGTTTCAGGAGAATATTTAATTGTTTTATTAGTTCCGGCATCTTCAACCTGGATATAGTATGGTCGCAACAGCCCCAATGACAAGCCTCCTTTATAAACAATACTCACAGCTACGCCATTCTTATTTCCTTTTTGTCCCATTATGCGATGACCACCAACGCCGAGCTGTAATGAATAAAAATTATTGATCTTGCCATATACATACGGATTGCCAAATGAAAAACCGCCGGTACCATTTGGAAGTTTATCTTCTTTATTGTCCTTTATCTCGTTAAACTCGATGCCATACACCATTCCGTTCCTTGGTGATTTTTTTATTCCTTTCTCATAAAAAGCTCCATATCCATTTGTCCGGAGCTGTAAACCCCAAACGCTTTGCGAAGAATAAACGAGAATACCTTCTTCTTCCTGACGGGTCATTTCAGTTGCTTTCTTTTGCTTTTCCTGCTTACGTGTCTGTTTTTTAGTTTGTTTTTTTGGAATTTCCTGGGCCACCAGGCATGAACCCAATGAAAATAAGAAGGCAATGATGAATAGTTTCTTCAAGGGAAAAATATTTTAAGCTAAGAGAGTAAAAGAGTGAATGAGATTTTCTCTATTTTACTCTTAGCATTGTTTATAACGTAAATTTAGGGCAAAAAAAGATAATGACCTCAACAGTAGTTTATAACGGTGAGTTAAGAACCACCTGTATCCATTTGTGCAGCGAAAACAGCTTTGAAACCGATGCGCCGGTTGACAATAATGGAAAAGGCGAAAGATTTTCCCCAACCGATCTGATGGCGACATCACTGGCAACCTGCATGATAACGGTAATGAGCATAAAAGCAAGAACAATGGGTTTTGATCTGACAGGTGTAAAAATTGATGTGCTGAAGATCATGAAGGCTGATCCACGCCGTGTGGGTGGTATTGAATTGACCTTTTATATTCCGGATCATTTACTGAACACTGACGAAAAAACAAAAACGATATTAAAAAATACCGGTCTTACCTGTCCTGTTGCATTGAGTCTTCACCCGGATATTGAGCAGAAAGTCAATTGGGGAAGTTGGTAAAGAGAGAAAGACTTAGTTTAAGAATGAGGCTGAGCCCAACCGATTCTCAGCCTTAACTTTTTCACCGCGTAATTTTCCTTAGGAATGATGTGCCTTTGTTGAATGATTTTTGGGTTATAAACCGATGAATAATAGCAGGTGAATTCGCTTTGGAAGTGCCCGGCGCGCCATCTATTTTTATATCAAAATTGAAACCTATGAAGACAAGAATTATATTATGCGTACTGATCGCCGTATTGTTTACATCTTGTATGAGAGCACTTACGCCAGACCAGGCTGCAAATGGCAGTTTTAAGAAATGTCACCCGATGAGATAGATCAGCTGCTTTTGAGAAGTGCGTTACCAACGGCACAGTCCAGACATCTTTTCTTGCTGCAGAATTCATTCTTTAACTCTATCAATGCCTGTGAATCACGGGCATTTTTATTTTGCAGGCCAACTTGCTGAAATCCTTTTGTGATCGAATTTGCCTCGGCGGTGATTTCTTCCAGCCATTGCAGTGCCCTGTTCTTAAATTTTTGCTCTTTATTAAAATGCCCGTAAGCAAACAGCACAGTACATACCGTATTAATAAGAATGTTATCGGTCATGGCTGCACCCAGGGTCTTTTTTTTATATAAAGATGGCTCGTCAAAATGATAATGATAATGCCAGTAATCGTTGGCGGTTACGTCCAGCCATTTAGTAACATCTTTTACAGAATCTGTTTCTTTAATTTTAGAGAACAGATGTTCTGAGTGATGAATAAGCATAGCCAGCTGCGCGAGCCTGATGGTAGGAAAGTTCCCGGGCCGCATTCTAAGGAAGAATGGCGTATAGGTATTTTGTTTGAGTTTGTATTTGCTTTTGTAGAATTCATATTCTCTTTGTAACATAATAGGGTAATCCTCTTTGAATTTTTCATTCAGCAAATTTGACTGTCCCATCAGCAATGCTTCTAACTGGTGTATCTGGTTCTTATGTTTGGCTAAAATGTTTATCGGGATGGTACGGGCCATTGCTTCAAAAGCTTCCGCATTTATTTTAATACCAAAATTTCTTGCCAGGAGCCACCAGAATGTTTCTTCCCAATGGTGATCGTTTTGAACCAGGAATGTTTCAACAATTGCCGATTTTCTTATTAGTCTTTCAGCAAGTAATCTTTCCTTCCAACTCTCCAGTACGAGAGGCTTTACTGATGCAATTGTTTTTTCGCAAGGAACAAAGCCTTGTGCATTCATCAATTCTTCATATCGCTGCAATAACACTTTTGCGATCCTGCTCTTTAAATTCAAAACCGGGATATTGTAGTCAGGAAAATCATCTTCCCATACGACATGAAGAATGACATTGTCATAATTCCTGTCATGATGATGATTATGTTTTTTCCAATCTGAAGAAAGCAAATGCAACTCTACGTTTCCCGCCCAGGTTGTTTTACCAACTTTAATTTTTGCGTCGGTGAAATCGGGACCTTGATTGGTGTTATAGGTTCCGGGAGAAATGATCTGTACCACTTCACCGGAAGTAGATTGCAATTGACCGAGGTTGAAATACTGAAATTGCCAGATGAACTGGAGAAGGCGCTCGGTCATACCCTTTGTCTCCGCCGCGGCGGAGGAACTTAGATTGAAGTTTTCTTTGCTACTCCTAGTAGTCATTAAGGATGGTTAAATGGTTGAATTGCTAAATTGCTATTTCAAATTACAGAATTCAATCAATTTAACCATATAACCACTTAGCCTTTTATTTTCTGAGGTTGAAATATTTAAGTTGCCAGATGAACTGAAGAAGGCGCTCGGTCATTGGAAAAGATTTAATGTTCAATGCTCAACGGTCAATATTCAATTTCCAAGTTAAGCGATTTCTTTCATTGAGTATTGAGTATTGAGTATTCCTGCCGGTATGCAGGAAAATTGATCATTGACCATTTATTTCCTCCAGTGCCCTCACTACCCTGCTGACCGGTAAACCCATCACATTATAGAAATCCCCGGTGATGGATCTTATCCTGATGTTCCAGGAAAATAACCATGGGAAGCCGTTTATTGCTCAACATTCAATGTTCAATGTTCAATTTACAAGGTAAAGACTATTTCATAATTGAATGTTGAGTGTTCCTGCCTGCGGGCAGGCAGGGCATATTGATTATTGAGGATTTATTTTTTTCAGCGCCCTTACAACACGGCTCGCCGAAAGTCCCATCACATTATAGAAATCCCCATTGATGGATGATGTTCCGGGAAAATTACCATGGGAACCCGTTTAATGCTCAACATTCAATGTTCAATGTTCAATTTACAAGTTAAGGAGTATTTCATAATTGAATATTGTGTTGCGTATTGAGTGTTGACTATTGACTATTGATTATTGAGAATTTATTTTTTCCAGCGCCCTCACAACACGGCTCACCGGAAGCCCCATCACATTATAGAAATCCCCGTTAATGGATCTTATCCCGATCACACCGATCCATTCCTGTATGGCGTAGGCGCCGGCTTTATCATAGGGTTTGTATTTATCAACATAAAATTCGATCTGATCTAATGTGAGTTTATGAAATTCAACTTCGGTAACATCTGCAAAAGAAATTTCGTTCCCGCCCTTTCTAATAACAACGCCGGTAATTACTTTATGCTTTTCACCAGACAACGCAAACAGGATGCTGACTGCCTCTTCGCGATGAACAGGTTTGCCAATAATATTTTCGCCAAGCACAACAATTGTATCAGCTGCAAGTATCACCAGGCCTGGTGAAACCAATTTTTGTACAGCCGCAGCTTTTTGCTGAGCAATATAAACGGCAATCTCTTCAGGCTCTAATCCGGGAGGATAGTCTTCAGAAGTTTCTTTTACAAAAATTTCAAAAGGTATCTCGGCCCATTCCAATAATTGTTTCCGACGAGGTGATTGGGAAGCAAGAATTATCTTGTTCATAAATAGAAATAAAAAAATACCATTGATAAAATACCGGTAAGCATTACCAGTTTTGTCCAATTACTTAAACGATGATAATCTTTTTGATCTTTTGCTTTATATAACCGGAGAAATATTAAAACAAACGGCCCAATGATAAACACAATGGAATATGCCATGGCCCACCACCATTCAAATCTTGCAACATACACTTGTAAAATGACAAGTAATGCAAGGATCACAACCAGCCAGACTGCTATGTAAACCTTTGAAGCATTCACGCCCCATACAATTGGCATTGTACGGCAACCATATTTTTCATCTCCCTGCAGGTCCTCAATATCTTTGATCGCTTCCCGTATCAGTGAACTGATGAATGCAAAGGCTGCATAAAGAATACCAATACGGATGATCTTATTGGATGCTTCGCTAACTCCAGGCATTCCCTGAAACGGGATATTGATCTGAGAAAAACAAATGATCAGAATAACCCATGCTATAAGCAAAGAGATCAGAATATTACCTGAAAGCAATTTTCTTTTTAAAGAAACCGAATACCCGAATAATAAAAGCACACAAATAAAATTACCAATAAGAATGTACCACAAGCCTGTCCGCCATGCAAGCCATGCACTCAATATGATACCGAGGCCGCTTAGGACAAAATGCCAGGCCATCGCCCAGCGCCGGGAAACGATCTTGTCAACAACGTTTGCCGAAGGTTTATTTATCTGGTCTATGTTAATATCAAAATAGTCATTGATAATGTACCCGGCAGCAGCGATCAGTACAGAGGCGACGGAGAGCAAAACAAAATTCCAACCATCAATTGCCGGTCTTATTCCAACCGGCAGTAGTATTGTATCCAAAACAGTGACATGAAAAAGAACCTGGGTAAGCACGATAAAAATAAGGTTGGGCAAGCGAATCATCTTTATAAAAGCCCCAACCAGGTTCATTCAGTAAATTTTAGGAAAGATAGTAAGAGAAGATGATAATTTTATAGATGAGACTTGCCTGCCGGCAGGCAGGGATGATAGATAAGCCAGGTTTTTATAAAATATCATGCACGAGTTATCTGCCAAACATTATTTTGAAGTTACATCGGTTTTATATTGCCAGTGACCATTCACTTTTAAAACTTTTTCAATTACATCACGTACACAACCCCAGCCGCCATTAACTGGTGAAATATATTTTACCAGGCTCTTCACTTCAGTTACCGCATCTGCAGGACACGCAGACAACCCAACTTTCGACATCAATGGTACATCAGGCAGATCATCGCCCATAAAAAGAACTTCTGCCCATTTTATTTTATTGCTTTTAAGAATATCTGATACAAAGGTTGTTTTATCACCAATACCAAGGTGAATATCTGTAACACCCAGGTATTCCAATCGCTTTCTTGATTCTTCTGAGATACCTCCTGATATAATGAACACCCTATAACCATGCTTCATTGCCATCTGTAAGCCAAATCCATCTTTCACATGCATTTGCCTTGCCTGTAAACCATCACGTAATACAAGCAGCGTACCATCGGTGAGTACACCGTCGATATCAAAAATAAATGTGGTAACTTTTTTAAATTCGGCAAGAACGTTCATCAATTTTAGATTTTAGATTGCAGATTTCGGATTTCATTCAAAACAAATCTACAATCCGAAATCCCAAATCTGAAATTACTTCTGGTTATCTCTCCATTCGTATACCCACGCACTCTGTACCATTTCAAGGTGTCCTTCTGTGCTTTCTTCTCTTTTACCTTCAAAGTTTGGTATCTGCAATATCCATTCAAGAAGATCGGTGAAACGAATGCGATAAATTTTTCCTTCATTAAAATCATCGCCAAAACGTTCATATAATTTTTGAGCGATGTCTTCATGATCGGCCCAGTGTATTGGTGGTTCAAAGTGAGTCATAATCAAATTTGAAATGTGAAAATTAGCAAATGTGCAAATGAAAATAGTCACTTCAGGAATTCATTTGCATATTTTCATATTGGCTAATTTGCTAATTATTTTATTCTCCCAAAAATTGTGTCTGGTCGGGTAAAGTTATTTCTATTTCACCATCTCCTTCCAGCAAAAGCGATTGACATCCCAATCTTGAGGTCAGCCTCGGATTTACAGCGCGGTCAATAAAATCTTCTTCTTTATCCGTGATCTCATCTATTGAATCCATTCCTTTATCAATATATAAATGACAAGTGGTGCAGGCACAAACGCCGCCGCAATTATGGTGAAGGTCTATATCATTTTTAAGGCAGATCTCCAGCAAAGTCTGGTTAGGCTCCAGGTTTTCTATCGTGATTGGCGCAACTCCTTTCTGTTCGAAATTTATCTTCAGGTTGTACATCGATTCTCGTTTGGGCTGCAAATGTAACTGTAAAAGCAAATCTGGCATTTACTTGTTTGGGAAAACCCGCAGCCAAAACAAGTAACCATTAAGCTTTGAAGCCTTTTATACTCGCAGTTAGAAATTCATAGACCTTTTTCAGATCAGGATATGCATTAAGAATGGCAAGGTGCTTTTCTATGGTTTCTTCATCGTGCCTTATTGCGGGTCCTGTTTGTGACCTCGAGGGAGAAATATCTTTAATGCGTGACGCAGTTTCATCGATCAATGGAAGTAACTCGTTGAAGTCTATTCCTTCTCTCTTGCAATAGTTTTCAGCCAGTGCATATAAATGGTTCGTAAAATTATTTACAAACACGGCAGCTACGTGTAGTTTTGATCTTGCATCGTCACTTGCATGGGTTACATGTTGCGGCGAAATTGAATTCGCCAATGCTTCCAGCTTCTTTTTTGTCATTTCATCACTGCCATCAAAAAAGATGGGTGTTTCAGGCAGGTCAGCATCTTCCTTATGTAAGCTTTGTAATGGATAAAAAACCCCGTAATGATCCGTTACAGTTTTTAAGATATCTTTTGATACGGATGCGGCCGTATGAGCCACTATTTGTTTTGGCAGCTTTATATTATTGATCACATCATCGATCGCATCATCACTTACGGCAATAATATAAATATCCGCATTGGGCTTTGCAATACTTGGATAATTGGCGCTTTCTGTATCCCACTCATAGGCAAGCTCACTGGCTGCAGAAGCGTTCCGGCTTATCACTTGTAATATTTTATGCCCGGCTGCCTTAAATTTTCTTCCTAAAACTGCTGCAACGTTTCCTGAACCAAGAATTACAATATTCATAAGTCCCCTCCTCCAAAGAAGTCCATTCGGCCAAAGCTCTTCCGAAAGAGGAGGCATTTAGTTATTATCTTCATAGCAATTACTTTTGTATAATGACAAAGTTAGGGCAACAGATAGCGATCGGCTATTACCGTACAAAATTTAAAGTACTTTCTGCCATATCAAACCGAAAAGCGGCAGAACTGGCATTAGATCTATTTACAACTCCACAATTCAGGTATAAAAAACAATTACCGGATATTTTTAAAGAATCCGAGAAATTAGAATTCAAACATTTTGGGGAAACAATAACAGGCTATCGCTGGAATCGTGGCGGTCACAGAAAGGTATTGATTGTTCATGGCTTTAACTCTTCCGTTGCAAAATTTGATCGCTACATCAGACCGCTGATGAAAAAAGGATATGAGGTGTTGGCCTTCGATGCGCCGGCCCATGGTTATAGTACTGGTAAAACTTTGAATGCAGTAGTCTTTAAAGAAATGGTGGAGTACATACACAAGGAATATGGCCCCGTAAGATCCTATATGGGTCATTCGTTTGGCGGTCTTGCTATTTGTCTTGCATTGGAGGAGATTGAACATACAGATGATTGCCATGTTGTATTGATCGCCCCGGCAACGGAATCAAAAACGGCGATCGACATTTTCTTTTCATTCATGAAGCTAAATGAAGGTGTAAGAAAAGAATTTGATGATCATATCTACAACTTAAGAAAGAAGCCGTCTGAATGGTATTCGGTCAGCCGGGCAATAAAAAATCTGAAAGCAAAGATCCTCTGGTGTCATGATGAAGATGATACTATGACACCCTGGAAGGATGCCAAACGGGTCATGGACGAAAAGCATTATAATATCGAGTTCATTGTTACAAAAGGATTGGGGCATCGAAACATCTACAGAGATAACAAAGTAAGTAAGGCGATCATTGAATTTCTATAAAGTTTTACATCAATACTCTTCTATTCTCTTTTTTTCAAGTGTATTCTTTCGCCAAAAGGGGGAATATAATTTACACAACCGCGGTTGACCCGCTAACCAGCTTCCGCACTATTTAATAGGGCAAGCGTAAAATGAACTGGCAAACTATTTGATTTAACAAGAGAGATCAAACTCTCTAATTATGAGATTTTTAGTTACTGTATTAGTTTTAAGTATTTTTTTAATCTCCTGCGAGAAGACATTTAGCTACAATGCTAATGAGATACAGATCGGGGAAAGCGACAGGGAACAAAACATAAAAAACCTTGACCGTTTACGATCAAAACAGCAAACTGATTCTTTTAGTTTTATTGTGATCAGCGATACCCAGCGTTTTTATGAGGAGCTTGATGATTTTGTAGAAAAAGTAAACCGCTATCCGGATATTTCTTTTGTTGTATTAAATGGCGACATGACTGATTTTGGCCTGAGATCAGAATATTTATGGATCAGCCATCGAATGCAAAAACTTTCCTTTCCTTTTCTTGTCGTTATTGGGAATCATGATATGTTAGGTAATGGTCGTGAATTATACAAGCAAATGTATGGCCCGGAAAATTTTGGGTTTAGTTTTTCAGGTCATAAGTTTATAGTCTTAAACTCAAACTCACAGGAAGGTGGTCAAAATGGTTCTCTTCCTGATACAACCTGGCTCCAACAAGAACTATCTGCCACCCCTTCTCAACAGAAAATTTTTATTTTATCACACATAGCGCCTTTTAGCGGAGATTTCGATCGGTCACTTGAACAAGCTTACGTAAGGATATTGACAAATAACGGAAATGTCATCTATTCAATTCATGGCCATGATGATATCTCTTATTTAGGTCAACCATACGGGTCACCCGTCAACTATTTAGTTGTTAATACTATTCATGAAAGAAGTTTTGTACATATAAAGGTCAACACAAATAATACTAAAGTTGAAAAAATATTTTTTTAGATCGTCATCGGCAGTGCTTCTTTTTTTTCTGCTGCTAACAACAGGAAAAATATCCGCACAGAAAAAAGGTTTTAAGATAAACGCACCTGATCATTTAAATCTCCAATATGCGGGTGGAATGGGTTTTATTTCGATCGGCGCCGGGTACAGTGCAAAAAATCAAAAATTGGAGGGTGATCTTTATTATGGTTATTTGCCCAAAAGTGTCGGGGGTATTCGCATTCATTCCATCTCGGGAAAGGTCACCTGGATACCGATCCATTCTGTAAGCATAAAAAACTACCAGGTAGAACCGTTAATGACAGGGATAATTGTCAATTATAGTTTCGGAAAACAATATTTTAGTTTCGATCCTCCAAATTATCCATATCGGTATTATAGTTTTCCTACCGCGATCCATTCAGCTTTATTTTTGGGAAGCAGGATCGGGTTCAATTTTCCGGCAAACACTGTTGTACGCCGGCTCACTTTATACTATGAAATTTTAAGCTATGACCGGGAAATTATCAGCTTTGTATCCAATACTAAATCTTTACAGGCAGGGGATATAATTACATTGTCGGTGGGGATCAGGATCGGCCTTGAATGATTTTTTCTATATTAAGTTTACTACATTTTCATTCCGCCTTTTCCATTTTTCATTTTCCCGGTTTGATCTAATGCCGCTTTTAATCCTTTTGCAAGTTGTTCAGCATTACCAACACCCCAATAATGCAAAAAGAAGATTCTCGGCTGCTCATGAACCATATGATTATGCACAGCAACTACTTCGATGCCATTTTCAATTAATGTTTTGATAACAGGAGCTACTTCATCTTCAAGCATCGTAAAATCTCCGGCGACTGCAGCATGATCCGGAGTTCCCTGGAATGCTGCCCATGTATTGAATCCTAAAAAAGTTGTCACTGTAGTTCCATGTTCCTTCAATTTTACATCGGGTCTGCCGATGGTGTATTTATAAACTCCTTTACTCAGTTCAGCTTTGTATCCCAATATTTCATCGAGCTTTTTGGTATCTAACGTATTCGTGACCGGTTCGGAAGAAGCTGTTCCTTTTGACGGATCACTGCCTCTTATCTCTTTGACTTTATCCAAAACAGCTTTTGCTTTTTGTGCCATCAGTTCTGTTTTTCCCGAGCCTCCTATATGCATGTACATAACATTCGGGTGATTTCTTACAAAATGGTTATGTATGGCAGTAATACCTAATCCTTGTTTGATGACCTCTTGCTGTACAGGCTTCAGATCAGTTTCTGTAAGGATTATATCACCCATTATCATTGCCCCATCTTTAGTTGGGGTAAATGCGATCCAGGTACCAAGACCCATTGGCGGAATAATCTTAAAGCCATCAACCATTATGCTAAGATCATTTTGCGGGATTGTGATCTTGTATTCACCGTTATTTGATTTTCCTTTGATCCCGGTGACCTTTTCAATTACTGCGGTGTCAATAGGCAGGGTTCTATTTTTTTCTTTGTCGTTTGTTTTTTGTGAGAAACCTTTTAAAGATATTAGGGCAATCACACAAAAGAAAATAATCGATTTCATATTGAAAGTTTTATTTGTTTAAAATGTAAATCTCCAAACCAGTTTGGTGGCACCCGATGAAAAATCAGGGTGTCCGGGTTTTAATTCTTCAAGTTTATTATAACCTCGGTTGTATACAACATAAAGATCGGAACCAATGTTGGGAATCCAATGCAACCTGAAATTGCCAGATAGCAGATCATCTAATGAGTTCCACTGAATAAATGCTGAAACATCAAACCGGGGATTAAAAGCATAATTTATATACTCTGCAAGTTCATTGGTGCTAAGGTCTCCTTGTGGAGTTTTGACCCTGTTATAAGTATAACTTGTCTGAAAGTTAAGATGCTTGTCAGCATTTATTCCCAAACTGCTTTCAAACGTATTGATCCTGCCTGAGTAAAACTTTCCCCAACCATACAATATTTCGATCCACAACTTTCTTCCCTGGAAAGTTCCTACTTGGAATTCCTGCCGGTTCATCCAGTATTTACCTACAGGGATCTTTATAGAATCAGTTAATTCAAATATTTCATCAAGCCTTTCAAATTGCTGTTGAAGATTAAATTCAAAAGTCTCCCCTTTTTTTGTAGAAAAGCCAAGAGGTCTTGATTCATTATAAAAAGATTCCATCTCACCGGTAGTTTGGGTTTTATAAAGGGTGAATTCCCATGGTTTTAATAACATCCGCCTTATCCCGTATTTCGTGAACCACCTCGGATAGTAACGCATATTCCAGGTAAAACTATTATAGTTCTTCCTGTTCAGAAAACCCAGCTCAGGATTATAATTCTCTTGTATGCTGCTGATGCCGATGAAGTGATCAATAAGATCGTTGGGGTAATCAATATAAAAACGCCACGCATAGGTTCCATTTGCTCGTTTGTTTTTGTCAAAACTTTTGCTCATGAATGCCCCGATCACAAGGTTTTTATTTTTGAGAAAATGTGAAGTAGAATAAGCTCC
>Ga0126305_10000645_pt1 | contig 14981 bp, 17 predicted proteins | sample Plot26_FD_92536 | JGI IMG/M metagenome (GOLD analysis project Ga0126305, IMG submission 92536) | Serpentine soil microbial communities from UC McLaughlin Reserve, CA, USA - Plot26 | ecosystem: Environmental > Terrestrial > Soil > Grasslands | place: USA: UC McLaughlin Reserve, Lake County... | reverse complement strand
TTTCTGTGAGAAATCCAAGGTCGCGCATAGCCTTGGCAACGTCAGAATTCTTTATCAACTGGTATGAGTAAACCTGCCAGCCGGGTTCTTAACGTTTATCTGCTAGGTGTCTATAATAAAAGAACGCTGTTATTATGGAAATGGTAATGATGATTGCTTTCTAGCTCTGAGCCGTTTCCAAATTTTGAAAATGTAACAGAGAATAGACTGAAAATGCCGATTTATTTTTGTCTATTTCTGTATACAACATGCGTCTACTGGCAAGATATACCCTCCTATCTCTAGTAACACGCGGTTATGGGCTATCATATTGATGTATTATCGCCGATATAGGTGGTTTTTATAAAACAGCCAACTATCTAGATTGCAGTCTTGGAGCAAACTGCTACTGTGCCGGGCACAAATAGTCATCAGATGGGTGGTTCACCTGCGGCGGGAGGCTCTGCAGAGTCGATAGCTATCGAAGATCCATTAGCATCTTACTTTTATGCTATCAAATCAAAAGCGACAAAGCGGCAATACATCTTCAAGCTACGTAGCTATTTTAACTACCTTGGCATACAGGGCGACGATCTACAAGACCAAACTGCTAGGTTTCTGGCTCAAGCTAGTAAAGACCACAGTTGGGCTCAAGGATGCCTGATTGGCTTCATCACTCATCTAAAGAAACAAGTCGAAAACAAAGAGATTACAGGTGGCACCCTCAAAAATTATTACGCTTCGATCAAATTATTCCACGAACAAAACGATTTACAGGTTAATTGGAAGAAGATCAGCAGAGGGCTTCCTGAAGTAAGCAGCGTCGCCAATGATCGTGCACCGACAGAAAACGAGCTTCGCAAATTAATTCAGGCTCCCGACATACGCGTGAAGGTTATAGTCTTAGTGATGATTAGCTCGGGGATCCGTCTTGGGGCATGGGATAATCTGAAATTGAAGCATTTAACCCCCATATATTCACCTCAAAACCCCCAAGAAGTGATAGCAGCCAAGCTGAAGGTTTATGACGGATTGGCTAACCCTTATACTACTTTCATATCAAAAGAAGCATGGCATGCAATACAAGAATACATCGAGTTTCGCAAATCATACGGTGAGGCAATCTCAGACGAATCGTGGATCCTACGTGATAAATTTCCCACTACTCCAAATGACATGAAAAATGCAGCTCGAAAAAGTCTAGCAACAAACCCTGTAAAACTAGAAGTCAAAGGGGTAAGTAAGGTCTTAAGAACAGCGTTTTATGTTCAAGGCTTAAGGGACCTTTTACCAAAAGGGGAACGCCGGCACCAATTCAAGTTAAGCCACGGATTTAGAAAATATTACAAAACAAACGCAGAGCGCGGTGGCATGCTTGCAGCCAATGTTGAAAAGTTGATGGATCATAGCATGAACATCACAGACTCGTATTGGCGCCCAACTGAGGATCAATTGCTCCAGGACTATCTAAAAGTCGCTGACGACTATGTTTCTATCACTAATAACAAAGTAGAGGACAAGCTGGTTAATCAGCTGCAAAACGATATAATGCAAAAACTGGTCGAGAGGGAAAATGAGATTGAATCCATTCGGCACCAATTTGAAATGCTACAGAAGAACCAGGAGCAGATGATAAAGCAGGCTGTCAATAGCCATATTGTCGACGAGTGGCTAAACATGAACATACCAGAAACGGTGGACATGCTGCTAAGGCAGTATTTGGTGGCCGACCCAGAGGATGGAAAAGATTGGAGTAGTGAAGAAGAACACGCGCAAAGAAAACGTTGGTTCTCTGAGTTTTCACGCTCTATTAAGAAAAGAGCAGAAGAAGCAGGGAAATAGCTTTATGTCATGAAATGGAAATAAAACCGATGTCAGACATACGAACGTCGCTGTGCAGAGAGCTTGAGCGGTTGAGCTATGGGATGGATTCCATGGAGCTGCTGAAGATTGAGGAGGAAGAACAGAAATGACAACAACAATAGCAACCGCCACCGCCACCGCTGTTATCACATTGCTGTTCTTGCCATTGTTGACAGTTAGTAGTTTTACACAAGTCCAAGAAGCTTCTTCTTTCCTTCCTTACCTAGATCTCACACATGATATATTCATGCAGTATCCTTCCAACTGGACAGCTTCCACAAGCGGAATTTAGGAATGTGTGTTGGATAATTGAAAGCCATCAATAAGAACCTAGAACTACAGCGGCAGCAGCAGCAACAGCAAAACTTTCAGCTCAATGCCTGCTAGGAAAATATACCTGTATTTCTTATCTACTCCTGCATCCTTGTTTGCAATTTTTGGTGTTCAATGGAAAAAAAATCTATGTTAGCTCCATTATTTGGTACATATTGATATATTTTGTTGACTGTACTTTAGCCATGACTAATGGCTCGACGGGAGAAAAAATCAAGAAAAAAGTAACCGGAAGCAAAGACAAAGTAAAGGAAAAAGTGATGGGAAGCAAAGACAAAGTAAAGGAAACAATCGGAACAGGAGGAGGCGAAGGAGCCAAGAAGCAAGAACTGGGACCCGGAGCGGCTACTAAAGTTGAAGAAGAGGTTGCAAAGACAAGCTCAGACAGCCCAACAAAAAAGGTGGAAGGTCCTGGAAAGGCTTTAGGAAAAGAAGAAGGCTACGAGTAAACAAAATAGTATCCCTCGCAGAATTGAAATAGCAAATCATGGCTGCATTTTTAGCGATAAAAGCAAATACGGCTTATAGCTCCAGACACCTGCCGTAGTGCTTTGGATAAGTCAGATAGAAAGAAATTTGATGACATGTGGGACCTTCCTAGGTGGTATATTTCAGCTTGCTCTTAAAGGCACGCCTCCTCTGCTATAGCTGTTACTAACAACAAGCTCCCTTATATTATCATAAATGCTAACGGACTTTGTAGCTATCGATTCCTGCAAAAGCGTTTATGTTATGGATTTGAAATATTTCACTCTTTGGAGTAGGTATGTTGTGCTTCTGAAAAGATGGTTTCAGACGAGTGTTTAAATAATTATTCCATTGCTCCTCTGATTCCCAAACGTCGGCAACATGAATGGTATTGCCAGAGTCATCGAATGATGCTGCATGGAATATTATACCAGTAGGAGGATTACCTTCCCAATTTACTTCTTTTCGAAGGTTTTCATACATGTCTTTAGTCAAACCATTTACTGCATGAATTGAAAGAATAGTCATGTAAACCAGCTGCTATGGTTTAGCCTTATATGCATTGCTTAACATTCTTCATATGGTGATATGATTTTGATATGTGGCAGATTTTTTATGGACGCATTGTAGCTGGACTCTTCAGAATGCACCCCAGAGGTGAAGGTAAGTTAAGAGAGCTTTTTTGAGATTAAAGGAAAAGGAGAATAAGCAAGCAACTCACATAGAAGACAGACAAAGGTTAGTTACAGAGATTGAAATGCTAAAAGTGGTTTTGTATTTGGCAAGCAGAAAGTAGTAGTAGCAATAGCAGCTGGAATTAGGCTATTGTCATAGAAGAAGAGAAGGCGCTACTGCTTAAGATTGGCAAAGATAGCGAAAACTCCCATTTCTTAATAAACAATATTTGTATCAGTCTCTTAAACAACCTAATAATAATTAGTAGCAATGACATTTTCGTGCCAATTATAGGTGAAATTTGATTAGAATTCCATATAATGGATAATCTGGTATTAATCACGCTCCCAGATGGGCTCTAAAAGTCCCCTTGTGATCCTAATGATGGTCACTCTTTTGTGCGCTATTGTACCTTCTGCATTGGGAGCATTGCTGCCACCATCAGCTTTTGCACAACAAGAGGAGACCTCATCAGGTGAGGAAGAAGAGGAAGGAGAAGACCTTGCAGGTGACAACATGGTATCTGATGTTTTAGATAGCGTTGATGATGAGGAAGAAAACGGTGAAGCTGCTGCTGCAGATGGCGACATTAACCGGCAAACAGCAGTACCGATAATAAATCAAGACCAAGAGCAGGAGCAAGGAGCTGCAAACCTCGCCCTAAATGAAGCACTAGACGTAACTGTAGTGGAACCAAGATCACCACCGACGACAACACCACCTGACGACGGTGGACAAGAGCCAGAATGTTCGTTGGAGATAACAGCTGATAAAGAAATTTACGAGCAAGGAGATGTAGTCGTAATTACTATCACAAATACTGGTGATGAACCTTTAGAGTTTCCTGATGCCGCTCTTGGTTTACAGATAAAAAATGTTGATACTGGAGAAGTGTTTCCTCTAGATGCTGCACAGGTAGTAACTACATTAGAGCCAGGCGAATCAAGGACTTTTGAATTTACTTATGAAGACCTAGTGAGGGAAATTGGAACTGGCTTAATTTCTGCAACCGTCGTGTCTGAATGTGGTGGTATTAAAGAAGTCACTTTTAGGTTGTCGGTTGCACCTCCACCTGAAGAAAATGAGAAAATAGTATTTGATAGCTTCAGGGATGGCAACTTAGAAATCTATATAATGAATGCTGATGGCTCTGATCAGCAGCGTCTAACAAACAATCCAGCTCTTGATGGTATCCCCAGTTTGTCTCCAGATGGTACAAAGATAGTTTTTTATCGAGACTCTTACATCTACATTATGAATGCTGATGGTTCTGACCAGCAGCGTCTGAGCAGCCTAGGAAATGAGAATACGCCCAGCTGGTCGCCTGATGGGAGAAAGATAGTTTTTACTAGCACCCCAGAATTTAACAACTTAGAAATCTATGTAATGAATGCTGATGGCTCTGACCCACAGCGTCTGACAAACAGTCCGGGTTATGATAGTTATCCCAGCTGGTCACCAGATGGTAGCAAAATTGCATTTGCATCAGAGAGGGATACTGGCCAATGGGAAATCTATGTAATGAATGCTGATGGCTCTGACCCACAGCGTCTAACAAACAATCCAGGTAGTGACTGGTGGCCTGACTGGTCACCAGATGGTAGCAAAATTGCATTTACTACCCTCAGAGGTGGCTTAGAGGAAATTTATGTAATGAATGCAGAGGATGGAAGTGGACAGATAAACTTAAGCAATCATCCAGGTCAGGATATCAACCCTAGCTGGTCACCAGATGGTACAAAAATAGCTTTCTATAGTCTCAGAGATCGTATTGCTCAGATCTATGTAATGAATGCAGAGGATGGAAGTGGACAGACAAGGATTACTAACAATCCTCCAGATAATTCTAACCCGGATTGGGGTCCAGTTGCAGACACTATTGACTAACCATAAGATACCAGACACCACTACCATTACTACTTCAATATTTGGAGTCTGTGATGAAGAAGTAATAATGGATAAATAAAAGCCAATGCCTTGAAGAATATGACTTGGAGCCCGCAAAGAAGGGTCAGAAGCCCTCTTTAAAGCCGCAGCCATTGCAAGGGCAGAGAATCAGAAGAGAGAAAGGGAGCACCAGCAAAGGCGCCATAACCCCAACAATAGCCACCTTATTACATGAACAAAATTTACTTATTGATAATAAGGCTATAGTTAGCGCCTAAAATCAACAGGTTTTGGACGGATTGTTTGAGGAAGCAAAGTGACAAACAGTACAACATTATAGCCATTACTTTGTCTATATTTTTATAGAATATTCAGCCCATAGGCTTATTTTTCTCCGATAGCTGTCTTTCATTCTGGAAACTCTCATAACAACGTCCCAATTATTTGCACTGCTGGCTATAGTTTCATTTTCTTTTCCCCTGACAGCAGTAATGGGACAGCAGACAGTATCACCACTAACGCCTCAGTCAACTCCAACTGCACTATCAACAGCAGCAACATTATTTCAAAGTGCAAATGATAGCTTCAGTGTACAGGTTCCAGATGGTTGGATAATCCAGGATATAGATAATACAGGCTCTACCTTGTTAGAAGAGAGGACACAAGGCTATGGAATGCTAGCTCAACTCTGCCCAGAGGAACAACAACAAAGAGGAGGAGCAGCATCACTTTCCAATGCTAGTGGCGGCAACACAAACAGCATTAGTAGTCTCAACGCTAGCAGATGTCTAGGAGCTCAAGACGTCATACACATTCTTCGGTATCCTGATTTAGAGACAAGAATCCAAACAGCTAATAACATTACTACATACTATTTACAGAAACTTCAGGAAGTTGGTTACAGGGGTATCCAGGCTGTAGGCGGTGCAGATATGACAGTCAATATTACAAATCTGCAGACAAACCAAACCACAGCAACAGTACCCGCCAAGTTTGTAGAAATAACATACAGCACTAATTTTGTTCCAAACGAAATAAGAACTGGGTATTTCATCTTAACTGCTACAAATTCAACAGCTCCCAATCCAGGGACGACAAAGGGGTATAGCGTCTTTTATGAAGGCAGTTCTGCTGTTGCAGCAGAAGTAATAACAACTACTACTTCAGCACCTTCCAGTTTACCACCAACATCATTATCGACAGCGGTAGGACAGGTATTTGGTTCATTTGAGTTAATAGCAGCACCAGAAGTAGTAGCAGAACAAGCAATTGTACAAACTGAACAAACTGAGCAAGCAGGAGGATTCGGACAAGTAGAACAAACCGAGTGCGACCCATCCTATCCAGGTGTGTGTATACCACCTCCTCCACCTGACTTTAACTGCGATGACGAGGGCGTTCCTGAAAACTTTGCGGTATCAGGCTCAGACCCACATGGTTTTGACGCTGACAATGATGGTATAGGGTGTGAGGACGGAAATGGAGGTGGTGACGATGGAGGAGGAGATGACGGTGATGACAATGGAGGAGATACCTCATGTCATCCCTCGTATCCAGACGAGTGCATACCACCTCCCCCTCCAAACTTAAACTGCGATGATGTCGATGCTACCAACTTTGCGGTATCAGGCTCAGACCCACATGGTTTTGACGCTGACAATGATGGTATAGGGTGTGAGGACGGAAATGGAGGTGGTGACGATGGAGGAGGAGATGATAATGGAGGTGGAGACGAAGGTGAACCTGAGCCAGAACCTGAACCTGAGCCAGAACCTGAACCTGAGCCAGAACCTGAACCTGAGCCAGAAGATGGTGGTGGTGGAGACGAAGGTGGAGAAGGTGGTGGAGACGAACCAACGTAGAAGTCACAACAAAAAGTACCTCTAATTTTCAAGTTCCAATTGTAGGCGTTATTTCAATGATAGGTATGAGAGTAATATGCTGCTGTCTTGAGATGGTTTGTGTACATCAGAACTCAGACTTGAAGAGTAGGGATTGCATAAACAGAGGCCCCAATTTTGGAACCGCCCCAACTGTTACTGTCTCTATTGCTGCTACTACAATACTAGCTCTGGTGTCTGTTGTGGTGGTGAGGGTGATAGTGGTGGTTGTTGTTCGGGTTGTTGTTGTGGTGATGGCGGCGATGGTGTCGGCACTGTTGGTGTTCTTGATGCTGGTGGTGGTGTTCCAGTTGTTGCTAACTCTGGGTCTATTGCGAAATAGTCCTGGCTCTGTGCTGACAGCTTTACTGATTCAATATCATCTGATATATCTTCGTCACCCACTGTTAGTTCAAATGGAGCAGACTGACCTGCAGGGACATCAGTAGGATCTGTGTATGTAAAGTCGGTATCAATCACTCGACCAGTCTCATCATAGAATGTTGCTACTACCTTGACAAATTCCGTATCGTCAGTACCACCGTTTACAACTTCACCGACTATCTCATACCATCCCAAATCATTTATGCGTTGTTCACCTTCCTGGATTGTTAATACTGTCGCAGCAGCAACAGCGGACGGGTCAGCAAAGACAGGGTCCCAATTTACACTTAGAGTATAATTATCTATTCTCTGAGCCACTGATTCATCCGATATAATCAACCTAAAGGGTGATTTTTCCCCAGGTCTAAGCGGGTCAAGGGCTGTATATGTAAAGTCAGTATCAATAAGCAGATCGTTTGAATCATAAAATCTTCCAACAATCTGTACAAACTGCACTACGTCTGACAGATCATTTCTTACTTCACCGACGATGTATGTAGATCCAAACTCACTCCTAATCTGTGAAGAACTTAGTATTGACACATTACCATTACTACCAGCGGTAGCAGGAGTAGTAGGTGGAGGTTGTTGTAGCTGTATTTGTTGCTGTGCTTGCGCTTGTACTGTTGTTGGTGATGTTATTATTACTACTGCTGCTGCAGCAAGTATTGCTAATAACGATAAACTAATTATTATTACTATTTTCATTTGAGGATCACTTCTCGTTACTTCGAAACTTAAGCCCTCTGTAGCTGGGCTCTGTATGATCCTGCTAGTTGTGTATCCAAGTGTAATTGAAGTATAGAACCATCTATTGTGCTATCTCTCCCTCTGTCCCCTTAAGATGCTAGCCTGCTGGCATCGTCATTTTACATCATATCAACCCCGTTCCATTGGAGAATAGTATACCGTGTTCAGTATAATTAAAAGCCCTCATTCACTACCTTCTATAAAATTGTAATCAAACTGTGCTCTCAGAGAGGTTGCTTGCATTTACTATGGATGCCATAAAAAATCTTCATACATGGTTATTCCTTCTTTTTCTTCCCCCTCCCTTTCCTTGGTTTGATCGCATTACCTCGCCAGCTTGTTCTTCCTTTTTCTTACTTTGACATTACAACAAAAAATTCATGTGGATTTCCCTGACTACCTTGACCACCCAACATTACAGAAGTCAGTGTATAACCTTGTGCTTTGAATCTGTCAACTGCTTCCCAAAGATAGACGTTAGGATAGTTGCCTACACTGCTTGCAAACTCTTCTCCAAATAGATCTTCAGCAGTACCAGTCGATCCAATTGGCCCAGTACCTGGGGCAGCTAGAAGTAATGTCTCACCATTTATGACGAGAGTTGAAGGAGACTCGTGCCACACATTCACACAGTCCGTAAGAAGGATAACTCCCTGCTCTCTACATTGTGTTTGTATGTCTACGATTATCTGTTGAGTTGTAGGTGTTAGCGGTGCACCTGTTACAGGATTTGTTACGTTTGTCGGCACTGGGATAGCACCACCAGTAGTAGCACTAGTAGATTCTGTTGTTGTCGTCGTTGTGTTTTCTGTAGATATTCCTGGTGCTGTTACTCCTGATTGTGCATAAACTTCTACTATTACCACTGATAGTAACACAGTCATAAACAAACCCATTATAACATCGGTTCTTAATCCCACAATCATTCTGTCGTTCCCACCAGCTTTATTGCATTTATGATTATTGTTCCATTATTCAGTGGTTCGAATACTGTAACATTCCACCCAAAGGGCTTCTGTTGTTTCTTCTTCCCCATCCCTCTCCCCTCACTGCTAGCCTGTTTATAACTATCATAGCGTTTCCTCATTACGATACATCGGTTTGGTCTATTCAATCCACGATTCAACAGAAGTAGCCATTCAAAAAATGATTGAAGCAAGTCAGAGAATGATACCACTGTTAATGGACTTTGTATCTATCAAGTCCTGGTAAAGCGTCTATCTTGTGGATTTGCAATATTTGCGCCTTTGGAGGGGATACATTGGTTTCTGCTGCTTCGATTCTATCGGATACTGTTGGCTCGCTCGCTGTATCCATAGTTAGTCCTGGCGATGGCGGCGAATAATAATAAACATAAAATACTTCTGATACTAAATTTACAGCGAGGACTACTTAAATATCATATTTACATTCAATGCTCAGAAAATGAGAGTTCTTGTTCGAGTAATCTTTCCAAGTGAAGCAGGAACCAGAGCTGTCAGAGACCCAAACTTTATAAAAAATACACAAGCTTTCATAGACAACTATAAAGCTGAAGCAGCATTCTTTACTCCCTCAAATGGAGATAGAAGTGCCAATTTCATTATAGATATGCCCTCTTCGGATATGATGGCCGCCATCGCAGAACCATTCTTTGAGATGGGTGCAAGAGTAGAGATGCAACCAGTAATGAACTTCGAAGACCTAAAAAAAGGTCTAAGTGCTGCAATAAAGTAAAGAATTTCTTTCTATTTTCTATCATCAGAAAATCCAGTGTCACTCTTTGCGACAGCAATGAAGCTAGTGGAAGTACTCCACTGTTCCCAACACGGGCCGAAACCCAATAGTGGTGAACAGCAAGAAGAGTGGTTGACGGAAAAGAAAGAAGAAGGAGAAGAAGAAGGATGACAAGCGAAAACCCCTTGACCTGCTGGCAGTGCATGATACTCTACAACAATTCAAATTTTTGAAAATATGCTCCTCCTGAATCCATTCTCTATCTATTCTACCAACTCAAATGAATCAAAGACTTCCTGCAGAGCTGGCGGGTGCTTCTCATCTGTTGATTACTATTCCCTTCTGTGTTAACAATTGAGTATGCTGTATCCTCCCCGTGACTGGATAAAATCTACATTCAGGTATGCAACCCGTGAATTGATTACACCCATAACCATCGTATCCAGTTTTGACCTTACGCGTAGCCCATGAAGACTTGTAGTAGTGTAGTTATAATAATAATAAGAAAAGTAGAAAGAAGAAAATGACTTAGTTAGAAGAATCACGATTGTAGAAAGACAAGGATAAACGAAATGCGTCTATTCAGTGGATTTGAGCGGTAGATAACGGACGTTTGTTAACTCTTTATTATTATTCTGTTGTACTATTTCTTTCATAACCCTTGTATGCCTCATAACATCCGCTGCTGTCTGAGTGGATAGTTTTTTTACAGCGTAAATCATGTCAGCAGCCAGTTCATGAGCAGCAACCTTTGCGTCTGCATCTTTCACATCAGGGTTGTAGGCTATTTCTTTTAGTAAATGCTGGCGCTGTATCAATAACCGTTCTATAAACAAGTTAGCTTGCATAGCAACATCCTCTGCGGTTGGCCTAATCAGTATGTCATTATCCTCTTGAAATATCTCATGCAGGTACCTTTCAAGAGTTCTTCTAGGGATTTGTAACCTCTCGCATAGTTGGCTGTTGCTCAAACCTTCTTCAACAATTAATCGATGTATCTCTTTCTTTGCTAGTTCGCGTCGTGGAATATGATTCCGTCTCTTCTTCTTCTCTGAAAAATCGCCGTTATCCGCCAATTATTATTATCTCGCATGTATAACTAACCGCTCACCATTTAAAAAACAATAGCCGTTTTATTCATGGTAGAAATCAAGCATCCTCTTCTTCTTGTATTGTCCAGTTGGTCAAACTGTTAACCATTTTTCTATCCACAGTTACGATCGTATCGTTTCTATTCCCACCATGGGCCACCATCAGAATCCTGGTTATTTCAAAACCCAATCCTTTGCCAGTCCCTTGACTATTCCAACCTAATGTGATACATTTACCTCCGGGCTCAAGTGCTCTTGTTATTTCTTTTCTAAACTCAGTCCAATATTGCTTGGGACTTTCCCATGAAACCATCGGTATCCCATGCTCTTTCCCATGATCTCTGTAGATATCTTGAGCTTGTTTGTAGGAATAAGGCGGATCAATTAAGAAGACTCCAACACTTGAATCAGGTAAGCTCTTTAACAGTTCAAATGCATCTCTAGTTGCGTTATGTGGGAATAGATCTACTATCTTTTCTTTAGGGACACCAGCACATTCTTCCTCAATTAATTTGGCTATTGCAGGAGTCTGGAAAGGCTGGGATGAAGGCATGGCCCAGACGCGCTCTATCTTTTTTGTTTTAGTTATGATGCTTGTCATTCTGATCCTTCCTCTAGACCAAGCAGCCAAGTTTCTCCTTTTGATTTGGGGGACTAGTTACCCCACTGTCACCGGGAATATATTTTTTCATTTCTAGTAAGATATATTCCCCGACACAGTGGGGTAAATCAGCGTCTTACGTCTGTCGGCTGGGTCTGGTTCTTGGTATATAAGGCCAGCTGCTTCTAATTGCTGTATGACTGTCTCCTCTACCTTGCCAGTAAGCGATTTGTGGAATATGTCGAGGTATCTGGCTCTTATTTTCTTGCGATCTAGGCCCATTACGGGGTCTAATTGAGGTTCAAAGACTTCCTTATAGATGCGGTGTATGTAAGGTGACAGCCCAAGCTCGTTTGATGATTCTACTTCTTTGTATAGCTTAAAGCCTGCCTCAATGTCTATGTTTGTCGCCACTATAGTGTCCGGCTTTACCTTCTCTCTATTGAAACAATTCAGCAACGCGTGAGCTTTGATCAGTGAGAAGATACGTGGGAAGTCGCGCTGGTGTCGGGCTAGAAGATCAGCATGTTCTTGTTTGAACCTTTCAAGCACTTTCCTAATACCATCGTCTGGTAGGATTATTTCTCGGATACCCTCCTGTCTTATGGCATATATCCTCTTTACAAGCCAGGTACGCATAGGATCTTCAGCAATTTGTTTTCGAAATCCGTCACGATTGCCGTTTCTTTGCGCTGCAAGTTCCAACGACTCTAATAGTTTTTCTTTGTCTGTAGAAGGACTTAACAACATCATCCTCGTTTTCTCTTGCTCATCTGGGTCTGTTTTGGCAGTACAAAAGAACACAGAAGGGTAGCCTTTGAGTATGACGTTCTTTGTACGAAGACCGTGCTTTTGTGACTTATCGGTGATCATGTAATGCAGCTCTTTCTTATCCTTGCTTAGCATGGGCCGCAGCTTCTCCAATAACTGGAAGTGTTGCTGGTCTAGGAATATCAAGATCTTATGCGCCAAATCCTTGATTATCGCCTTCTTTTGGTCATCCCACTTGCCGCCGTCATGATAGAAAGCAGTTGGTGACGCAGAAGCGATAAGTTGCACCTCATCGGGTGGGAAATAGCTCGCCACCTCAGTTGCAAGGTAAGACTTGCCGGCAGAGGATTCAGCCTGATATCCTATGTTTAATTGATCTTCATTTGTCTGTGCTAAGAGCATGGCAGCGAACGTGATGAGCTTGGCTGCTTTGTCCTTCTTTATTGAAGTCGATAGGATCACTGCCACTTCTTCATATGTCAGCTCTCGGGTTAGATCTGGGGTTAGCTCAAACTTTGGTTGTTGTTCCTTAGGCTCTGACTCGGCGTGCACCGACTTTTGTTCTTGCTCTTGTTTTTGTTCCTCTCTGCTTCTAGTTTCTGGAGGTGCAAGAAAAAACTCTTGTTCTTCCTTATCTGTCCTATCTACGAATTTGGTTGCATCTTTCCATTGCCTCTCAAATTCTCTATCGTCTAGTGGAGGCCGGCACATCTTTTCGTTTTTGTCGTAGCAGACCTGCCAGATCTCGTTTAGACTCTTTTCATTTCTTAGCTTCTTAATCCGCGACTCCATAAAACGAAGCAAGATCTCATGTCGGTTGTGGCCTTCATATACTACAAAGTCATCCTTTTCAATTTCTGACATTGGGATTAGGTTTCTGTTGCTTTCCCGTCTAGGCGGCAATCTGCTTGGCTCGCCCGTATCCTCGTAATGATCATCGTCATAGCTACCGTAAACTCCAATGCTACTTCTACTGTCGCTTAGATACCTCAGTTTGTACTTTCTGCATATTGCGTCTAGACGATCCATTATCCCGTGAGCTTCGGATGGATTTAGAGGAATAGGCTTGTCAGTACCTATAATCTCATATGGATGGCCATTTTGGTGAAGGGAGGGAGTAACATAAGCGATGCCATGACTACCTTTTCCTTTCACTTCAAAAGCAGGTATGTTCTCCGGTGGAGTCTTTGCATCTACTATGTCACTTGATTTCTTCTCAAACGGAATTGGCGAGTAGAAGAAGATATGGCATTTGTTTGGATTATCTCTATGCTGCTCGACTATGAACTTATCAGCTAATTTTTCTAATGGTATGGTTTTTCCTTTAAGATTTGTACATATTTCCTCAATTGCTTTCTTGTTGTCGCAGTCTATGAAGATAAGGTAGTTGCCTTTCTGCTCTCCGCGCCATACCTGGCCTGGGATTATGGCTATACCGTTGCGGAATGCGTCAACTCTTTTCAAGTTCTCAAATTCTTCTTCATCTTGTGGGTGGAGTTGCAGACGTGACCACTTTACAAAAGTTCGTTTCCTCACAGTGTCTGCAGGAATTACGTTGACGCCGCGCTCATAAAACCAGAAATCGGCCCCTTTATTCATGTCCGGTGTTGGAGTGCCATCTGGTGTTGTTGTCATTTTAGATGACCCCCCGCCTGGTTGCCATATAGTTAGAAAAGCTTTTTAGATTAGCTGACGCATCTTTCCCTATAGACACGACACACACCCTCCATTCCGGTAATCCCTGACAGAAAAAGACGACAAGAGAACAAAACACAATTTGCGAATGTTGTTACGGTGGGTGTGGATGTAGTTGTAGTCGCTGTCTGGCTGTTGCTGTTGGTGGGACACAGCTTGGCTAGCGGGGGCCCCACCCAGCACATCTTTATTTATCGCTCTCATTTTGCAGTTCTCCTTTTTCCAGTTTGTTCAGATATTCGTCTACAATTTTGAGAAGGAAGCTATTTCGGCTGTGGTATCCCTTGTACTTGTCTAGTTTATCCAAGGTTGCACGCGGGACTCTAATCCCCAGACCTACGGGTTCTATGTATACGCTCATCATATTTTGTCGTTTTTTGTCAACACCTTATATAAAAACATATAAATCCTTCAGAAATATAGACGCATATAGTCAGCTATAGTATAGATTTAGAAAAATCGTAATATTACCTACTATTTCGTGAGTAATATTGATGTTTAACTGCTCAAAACCATTTATGATATTGTTTGCACCTTCAAATTATTATGATCTGAAGCTGATAGTTACAAAATACATCTGAGAAGAGTTAATCATTCTATTTGCTGTTAATATACTTCGAATGAAAACAATGTGTGGATCGATCGGTTGGAATGTGCTGGGATTTGTTCCTACTCTGACTTCGATGGACTCTGTATGGAGGATCAGCAAGATGTGGCTGGCTTCGATGGAGGTGGAGGTTCGAGTCTCATAATGGAATGGTACGCTGTGGCAGGACTGACGACTATGACGGTGTTTGTAGGGTTGATAGGGCTCCGTCTGGCAAAGGATGAGTTGCTCTTGAGACGCAAAAGATTAATGATTGGCAACTACTAGAATTTTTTTATAGC
>Ga0126305_10000644_pt1 | contig 14999 bp, 15 predicted proteins | sample Plot26_FD_92536 | JGI IMG/M metagenome (GOLD analysis project Ga0126305, IMG submission 92536) | Serpentine soil microbial communities from UC McLaughlin Reserve, CA, USA - Plot26 | ecosystem: Environmental > Terrestrial > Soil > Grasslands | place: USA: UC McLaughlin Reserve, Lake County... | reverse complement strand
TTTCTGATAAGTTGGTCTTAATTTTGTCAACAGTATTGATTGTCACTTCGCCAAGAAAAATTAATGTAAAATGAAAACTCTGTTTTGATACCGGCTTTAACAATAGTGTATTCCATCCCGCAGAGATTTGTAATTTGTGCTGTAATTTTTCGATATTGTCTTTGCTTGATACATCTACAGCAATGAACATTCTATTAGTGTTCAATATTTTACCGTATAATTATGGATTTGAATTTATTTAAATGCGAATTAATACTTTTAATTCAGCAAAATAATTTTATATATATATATTGGTGGTATCATAATTTGGTTTCACAAAAGATTTTCAATGCTATAATAGATTCTACATTTGGAATAACTTGACTAAATTCAGCTTGCTTCTTTTCTTCTTCTTATCATAATTCAAATCGGTTATATCTATATGACTTGGATTTTAGGACATAACTTCGAAAGATTTTCTCTTGTAGCCATTACGGTATCTAACCAGTATTATCAACCTTTGAGATTTTTCATATATATTATATATGATATGCTAAATGATTTATTTATATTGTGTGAGGATTAAGCAAATTAAGGGTGAATATATTTACTAGAATATTCACCTCAATGCAGTTTAGGATAAATGACATTCACATGAATATTCTTGTAGTAATTATTTCAGCGGCTATGTTTTCCTACCAACTTCTGCAATTTCTCAAACTTTAGGCAGTAGTGAAGATAGTGGTCTTAATACGATTAAAGTTTGGAGAATCTGATATTTTCCCCAATACTATCATATTAGTGCTATAATAAGCCTAGCAATGACATTTCCAAAAAGCATTAGAAAATGATATTGGAATTAAATTAATCATTTCAATGTAGGATAGTCAGTAATAGATGCATATTTTCAAAGTAAGTTGATGTATAGTATTAACCCCCAATCTAGCAATAGAGGATTTATTATATCATAAGGTAAAGACATGCAAATCATTTGCATGAAGCAAATGGAAGAGCAGTATTTGAAGACAGACTTGACCCTGGAATTGAGTAGAACAAGGAGTGTAAGCAAGAAGTTGCCTTATCTAGCTTAGAAATACTTATGATGTTGTTCTACAGAAAGTATTTACTTAATAGTGGCTACAAAACAAAAGAGAAAGAGAGCGTAAAGGTCGAAGCAATAGCAGCCAAGAGTTCTGCTATTCTTCCATTGATAAGAGTTATAGACTCCACACAAATTTGTAACTTGTCATCATAATGGTAAAATAGGTAAATAAGAAAGAATACTAATATTATTCTTTATGTTAACAGTATAATTATATACTATAAGGTAATATAATATTAATAATTACTATGAATTCGAATAATGACACAGTACAAGTCGCGAAAAGTCTCAAAGATATGCCTTCCGCGACCACCGATTATTCTATTCGAATAAATGATCTTATTGATAGTATGAGCTTATTAGAACAGAAAATTACTAATGAAACAGAAATAATAAAAGAACATTATCGTAAGGCAAGTTTCGCTATGAAGGAAACACAAAATTACTTTTTAAACAGCATCCAAGATGGCCAGCCCGTTAAGTCATATTTACTTATTTGTAAAGGAATAGAAGTACTGGGTGAGGAAGTTATTTCAATTGATATGTTTATAGATAATGTACTTCGTTTTGCGAATGAACCCTCTAAACAAATTCAGGTTTTAAAAGAACTAGCCATGCATTTACAAAAGGTAAATGAAATGTTGGATCAACCGCTCATCGAACCACATAAGAGTCTCTAAATAGAAAAGATGCTGTTGACTCATTATTGTTTTATGGTGCATAAATTGCTATGAGTCTGAGCATCATTTATTGAAAAAATTAATCATTGGTTTGAGAAAGGAACAGCAGGTTAGTATTATTATAATAATGGCCCAGCAGTTCTTGCTAAATAAGCCGCTTTTTCTAAGGGTTAAGTTCATTTCTATATAATTTATTTTAGTATTATTACGCCTACAGACAGTGATAATAGAATATGGAATTTGACCAAGTTGTTCGAAAGAGGAAAATGATAAGGGAATATCTATCGGATAAGCAAATCCCTAAAGAAATAATTACTAAGCTAATAAACAATGCTCACAGAGCACCAAGCGCAGGTCATAGTCAAGTTCAAGAATTTATAATAATAAAAGATTCTATAACAAAGAAGAGATTAAGAGAGGCAGCTGTGAATCAAGAATATGTAGAGAAGGCTGCTGCTTTAATAGTAGTATGTTCTAATGTATCGCGTTCAGTTAAACGTTATGGCAAGCGGGGAAAAGAGTTTTACAGTGTAATCGATGGTGCTTTCGCTTCTATGCTAATTTTACTTACAGCAGTAAATGAAGGAATAGGTGCAGGGTTTGTAGGAGCATTCGAAGACCATAAAGTATCAAAAATACTTGGGCTACCAGAATATGTTAAACCAATAGGCATAATCACTTTAGGACATTCTTCAGAAAGACCTAAAAGATTAATGAGAATAGATTTAGATAGATTAGTCCATTATGAAAAATATTGAATTAGTTAACAAATTATTTGCATAAATCTTAACTAATAGATAGCCAATGTATGGCGCTACAAAAAGGCTTTAGTATAAGTCTAATTGTAAATTAAATCTAGTAATTCTAATAGACCTTCATGTTTAGTCAATCGAGCTTGAATATTAAGCCGAGTTAGTATAACGAAATGCATACAATATTTCTATTTCTATTGATAGCTTCGCTGATATACTCTGATACTAGTTGTTCTTCTTCTTTTGATGATTATTGAAGTTCATCGGATATGAAAATAGTATAACTAAAGCTTTAAACTCTTAAACTGATATACATATTAGATATGCCAGCATTCTATCTTCCACTGCAGTGGTGTAAACATAATAGAAATTAGTGTAATATTATTTAGTGTATAGAAAAAGGAGCTAAAAAGTATGATTCCTAGGTGTCATAACAATTCCTCTTATATCTTATGGGCTTGGTAATTATTGAGTTAGATGAAAGAAAAAGGTGATTAGAGAGCTGACATATAGATTTAAGTTCCAAACATGCCTTTGAAAAAATCAATTATAGGATTTCCTGTTTTGTTATTAGGGGCGACGGTTGTTTTTGTTGTATTGTTTTCTGGACTTGCCTCTGTAACATTTCTTGTTTGATTTGCTATAGTGGTAAGATTCTGTCCTTCAAATGACGTACCTTCTTCACGACTACTAGCCTCATTTTTTGGTGTTGTTAAGTCAACTTCTCCGGTGACATTTACACTATTCCATTTTGTCACATTAGCAGGACTACTAAGACAAGATAATTTAGAAGTAAGATTGTTTGTTCCGTTTGTAATAATATTGTAATTCTTTGTATATGTAAAATTCCATGTTGAATAATCATTTACTCCCCCAGGACCTGTTGCTACAACTTTTTGAAATGGTTTTTGGTCATTCCAATCTGCATAAACTGTACAATCAGTAGTAGCATTATCTGTAGATATTCCTGATATTGTAAGCTCGCCAACTGGAACTTGTTGATCTGTACTAGGTGATGTAATCTTTATGCCAATTGTACTGGTTGCCTCCTGGTCTTGTTGTGAGAATGCGGAATTTGTGCAAGTAACGATAAGAAGTATTAAAGCTATAACTAGAGATAATACAATCCTTTCAAACTTTGTTTCTGTATTACTGAATAAGATCAAGTAAAATAATATAAGATTAGCCTTTAATTAGGATTGTCCTATGCAGGAAACATATAATATGTGTCATTTAATGTAAATAATTAAAGCAGGTAAAATACATTCTATATATATAAACCCATGCTTTTGGGACAAGATCGTATAACAGGAGCTGGTATTGAGATCTAAAAAAAGCCGAATTATTATTGATCTTCAGAATATTATTTAACAAATCACTTTCGTATCAAATATTTATGTTTTAAAATTTTTCTTCATTATTAATCAGTTTCTATCTTGAAAAACAAAGAGAGACTCTCATGGCTGGCTAACTTTATTCCATCTTTCTATATGCAACTACCAGAATCTATTTAAAATAATTTATATTATAAATAAAGATGGTGTTGCATATGCATATACAATATCTTAGAGAGTTCTTCGTCTATGATTTTTGTTTTCATTATTTTAGATATCACTAGCATAAATAAAGAGTATAGATAGTTTTTCTGAATGACGTACATAATATACAAGATAAACTGCAAAAAAGCAAGATGGGAAGTAAATTTGGAATAAAAAAACAGATGAGTATTATTATCTGTCTAACAGGAATGCCTGGCGCTGGAAAATCCACTATTGCTTCTTCTCTAAAAGAAAAAGGATTTCCCGTGATAACTATGGGAGATGCCGTCAGAGAAGAGGCTAATCGGCAAAATTTAGAACCGACGGATTATAATTTAGGTAGTTTGATGTTAAAATTGCGAAGAGACTTGGGACCAGGAGCAATCGCTCATTTAATTTTAAGAAAAATGGAAAGAGATTATAACAATATCAATGTCATTATTATTGACGGCATTAGGAGTATGCCTGAAGTTGAGGTATTAAAGACTGTAGGATACGTCAAATTATTAGCTATTCACGCATCAACAAATACGAGGTTCACATATACAAAAGAAAGAGCTAGACCTGATTGTCCATCAAGTATCCAGGATTTTGTAGTGCGAGACAAACGTGAATTAACAGTAGGTATCAGTGAAGCTATAGCTTTAGCAGACGAAACGTTGTCTAACAATGATCTAACAATCGAAGAATTAAAAGAAAAAGGTTTTGAAATAATCCAAAAGTGGATCGCTGAAATTAATAAAAATGATAATAATATTGCTATTAACCATAAAGGTAATAATAAATGAGAAAAGCGCCTCTCACAGCACGAATTGAATTAAAAGTAGAATCTTCAGTTTTTCCGTCTGAATGTCCTGAAAAAGTAATATCAGCTATTACTAATGTTATTGATAAATGTTCTCCAGAGTTTAGATATGGCAGCAGAGTTATTGGCAGAGCCAGCGGGAGCGAATCACTTCGCACTATTTATGAGCAGATTAGATCCAAAGCTTCAATGGGTGTTCTTAGAAGAATGTTGCTTTATCATAAAATTGCAGACACGACTTATTTTCTTCTAAATAAACAAGCGGCTAGTGCTGGTATTGTAGTGGTAATTGAAGATGTAAAGGAGTCTCCCCTAGGACCTATAAGTGTAACCATTGATTGTGACGAACTAGATGCGCTTATCTGTTGGCTGGCTCCAGCAGACGGTAAAAAGTCATTTTGAGCTAGGCTGTCAATTCTGAGAATGAAGAATATGTCGGAGAACTTGCTAAGAAACAGATTTCAAACTGACTTTTAAATACCTGTAGTAGTAAGAGCAGAATAGAAAAAGAGTAAGAATATTATCAAAGGAGCGAGTACCTATATTGACCGCAGCAATATAATATGGGATTTAGTTATGATTTTTTCTTTTCTAGTTGATTTGTAATTTCTTGATACATTTATTGCTGGATTAAATTCTCCCAATGATTAAAATACATAGATGAAATAATGATAAGATTGATACAAAATGGTCTTGACACAAGATACAATGGCTAATAGGAGTATTTCTTGCCGCTATTTTCGTATGTTACTACTAATATACCCCACTTCCACAAAAAATATAAGGTTTTAGGTTTGAAGTAGATCATATTGAAAAATAAGACTAGTAATGATAATCCTAAACAGAGGAATATTCCTTACTCAGAACCCAATTCACAATGGGGAAAAGAGGAGGAAACAGAAATTTTCGCTCAAAAAGTTAAACTTTACAGACAAGGTAAGTTATCTGATGACGATTTTCGTCGTTTTAGACTACAAGCCGGTACATACAGTTCAAGACTCCAGATGAATTTTAGTATGATCAGAATCAAAATACCTAGTGGTGAAATCACACCAGAACAGCTTGAAAAGATAGCCAGCCTATCAGAAGCGTTCTCAATTGGCTCAGCTCATGTCTCTACACGACAGAACATTCAGCTTCACTGGGTGCAATTAGAAGATGTTAGCGAAGTAATGAGAGGCCTTGTTGAAGTAGGCCTTACAACTAGAGAAGCATGTGGCAACACTGTTAGAAACGTAATGTGTAGTCATTTCGCTGGTGTTTGTTCAGATGAAGCATTCGATGCTACTCCGTATGCTAAAGCCATTGCTCGATTTTTTATTAGAAATCCTATGTGTCAGAACCTTCCTCGCAAGTTTAAGATTAATTTTGCCTGTTGCAATAAACATGGCCTTGTGAGAGTTGCTGACATTGGATTGGTATCTGCGATCAAAGATGATGTAAAAGGATTCAAAATTTATCTTGGCGGGGGTCTGGGTGCTGCCTCATTTATAGGCCATCCCTTAGAGGACTTTACACCAGAAGATAGGGTACTATCAACATGTATGGCTACCATCCGACTGTTTGATAGACATGGCAATCGTGAAAATATGGCAAGAAATAGAATGCGTTATCTAGTACATGAAATGGGATGGGAAAAATTCCAAAAGATGGCCCTTAAGGAGCGCTCGATAGTGGAAATGACTACATCTCTTTCTACAGCCAAACTATTTAATGTTAGAGAAGAAGAAGAAAGATGCTTATCAAAATCAATGAATATGACATCAAAACTACCAATGCTAAATGAACAGGTTACTCATCATCAGGAAAGCCCGGCATATAAAAGATGGCTCCATACTAACGTTGTTCCACAAAAGCAGGAAGGCTATTTCACAGTTTTTGTAACACTAGGAGCAGGAGATATTACAGCGAACCAACTACGGGTATTAGCAAGATCTATACACGAATTCTCTGCCGAAACTGCTGCTAGAAACACACCTCAGCAAAATTTTGCTATTCGTTATGTAAAGGGTAGTGATTTGGCAGACTTTTACAACAGGCTGGCATCAATCGGACTAGCAAATCCTGGAGCATTAACAATTGCATCGGCGGTTGGATGTTCTGGGACTACTTCCTGTAATCTAGCAATTACAAACTCACACAGGTTGGCAAAAGAAGTACAACGCAAATTCTTGGAATTAGAATTTGACACTGATGATAGTTTAAGGGATTCCACAATCAAGATTAGTGGTTGTCCTAATTCCTGTGGGCAGCACGAAATTGCGACGATTGGATTCTTTGGTGGAGCATCAAGAATCGGGTCGGCAATGGCTCCGACATACACAATGCTATTCGGAGGAAGTGATGGAGAATATGGAGAATTAGGCAAGGCCGTAATGCGAGTACCAGCAAAACGTGTCATCAATATAATTCGCAAGATTATAGACGTATACAAACAGGAACGCAATAACAATGAAACATTGAATCAATGGATCAACAAAATTGTACTCGGAGAAGGAAAAGGCAGCATAAAAAATATTGAAAATATCAAGGCAATATTGCTTCCAGTTACGCAATTAGCACCAATAGAACAGGATCCAGAATCATACAGAGATTATGGCAATGATGTCAAATTTTCTGCAAAGACTGCTCGCGGAGAATGTGCTGCTTGAAAACTATCATTAAATGAACAAAACAAGACATTTGACTTAAAAATGGAAAAAGAGAGCTACGATAATAATAATAACAACAACAATAACTATAGTAATTTCCAGCTTCCGATCATTTGTGATGCCGATACGTTACAAATACTTATTCGAGAAAAAACAGTCCGCATAGTAGATGTTCGTAAAGAAGAAGAGTACCAGCAAGAACACATTCCGACAGCAGTTTCCATTCCACTTGCACATTTATTGAAAAAAGATACACCAGAAGAAGTCGTAAATATCATGCAGAATGCTGGGATATCAGATAAAATGCCAGTTGTTGTTTATGATGACACATTTGGCGCACTGGCAGCTCGAGTTGCATGGACTTTTCAATATGCAGGCCATATAAATACTGCATTGCTTGAAATGACATTTAGCCAGTGGAAAAATTTAGGATTGCCAATTGAAAAGAAAACCAATAACTTTCCACGGGTTGAGCACTCATTAAATGTAAATGATGAGATTCATGCTGATTCATCTTATGTCGACGCCATAAAGGAGCAGCCTAATAAGATACTCCTAGATTCTAGAGAACGTCTGAACTTTTTAACCGAACACATTCCTGGTGCCAAAAATATTCCATATACTATGCTCGGTTCCAATGGCAGCATTTTTCGCAATGCAGAAGAGATAAAGAGGTTTATTGAAAATAGAGGTATCTCCACTGATTCTGAAATCATCACATATTGTGGAAGTGTTGGAACATTATCTGGACTAGCATATTATGCGCTAAAATTGGCAGGTGTGAAGAATGTCAAGTTATATTCAAAATCATTTAGAGAATGGAAGTCTCTAGGCAAACCCAAAGAAGAATTCAAAGATGCAAACTACTGGGATTTATCAGCAGAATAATAATATTTCGCGTTTCTTCAACCTTCATTTCAAATGCCATCATTATAAATTGTTCAACTCAAGTGCAGAAGATAAGATGTCATAACCAATTCTAAAATCCCCCCTTAGAATTATTTGTATGTATGTGATAAGTAGATGATTTCTCCTAGAAGCATGACCGACTTATGTGTAAGAATAGTTACCAATTATTCATACAATGTGATTTACTGTACAAGACATGAATCTTCATTATATCAACAGATGTGAACCATTGTCACTTCAAATACGCTATCGCTGATCTTCTCAATAATTGAGAGAATAACTTATGAACATATTTATTATAAGGTGCATATCTCTATAGCATAATTTGACCGATTTTTCAGTGAATGTATCTAAATGTATAGCCGATTGGGGAAAAAGTGCAGTGAGTTGCAATGGAGATATAGAGTGTTTGGATTCTTGCGGAAGGCAACTTAGAAAATGTCTTGATGATGTCTTTCCTTATTCAAAAAAAATTGAATTCGAAAGTGATAAGGTCAACTATATGTTGTCCTCTTTATTCTTTCTTGCAAATAGATTGGCGAAGGCAAGCATAGGATTGGCAGAATTTGATAAAGCAATAACTGATATACAGAAAATTGGTGATACAAGTACGGAAGAAAAAGAAAATAAGGAGCTAGATGAAAAAGTCAAGAATCAAATAGATGAAATACTTGCAAAGTATTTTTAATATTTCAATTCAGAATAATAAACAACTTGATGCAAAAAGTGAAGGCATTAGTAAGTGAAGCTTTTGATTAGCAGATATTAGATGAATATTAAAGCGAAATAGTTGTTGATTCTACTCCCCATATATTCTTGTACATACTCGATATATGTGGTGTTGCTATTGTCTTCCTCAGGTTGAGAAAGTAATATGTTTCTTGGCTATGTCAGCTCTCAAAATTTCATTTCCTTTCTTATATCATATGAAAGATGACTGAGCAAAGAATAATTACTGGTCAACTATACTAATGGGTTATAAATTTAACATTGAGATACGTCAAATACTTAGATATTATCTGAAAGACAAAATTATTATTGATAAATGACTAGTAAGTATTAGCTGCGTTTGCATAAAGAAAGATTTTAACAATTTTCCTAGCAATTATTGAAATAATAATTATAAATATTCAATGTTACTTTTAGAGGTAGTAGTGACAGAATTTATTCCATAAAAACTTGTTACTTTACAATGAAGACTTCCAAGCCACATCCTCGATTCCAAGACGTTTGTTCAGTAACCTAGCTGCTATAAACATGAAGTCTGACAGTCTATTCAGGTAGATTAGAATAGCAGGATTTATGGCCTGATCTTTTGATAGCATGGCAACGGCAGTCTCTGTTCTTCTAGCAATACTTCTAGTTACATGAAGAGATGAAGCTTCTATACTTCCACCAGGCAATATGAAAAATGTAATCGGTTTAAGTTCTTTTTCGAACCTATCTATGATAGATTCTAAATGTAATGCCATTTTTTCCTGGACACGTGGTGTTTCGTATTTATTTTCTAAAGAATAGTTGGGATCTGCTAAATCCGAGCCAACAATAAACAATTCATTTTGAATCTGTATAAGAATATCTACTAGATCTGAGAAGAGATTTCTATTCTTTAAGAGTGCGATAACTAATCCAATATTTGAATTTAATTCGTCTACACAGCCATAAGCAACTATTCTTGGATCATTTTTTGATACACGCTTGCCCCCAATAAGACTGGTTTCGCCTTTATCCCCCGTTCTGGTATATATTTTCATATTCCATACTGAATAGCAGATCATTTAAAAATAGCTATTTTGTATAATTAATACTATATCAACATAGAATAATATTATTAGCGAAGGAATTCAATTATATTAGATTTTTTCATATGATGAAAAAGGTCGTTAATACAAGCAGTATCAAAATGTATATTAAAATTCAATCACACTAATATCCAACTTTATTATATATATATTTAATAAGAGTGGACATCAGATTTGTGTTCTCTCAAGTATTTTTTTTTCTTGAATCGTTCGTTGCATTTTTCGCATTTGAAAGGCATTTCAAACTCCAAAAGAAAACGCTTTTTTCTCTCTTCCGGACTTTCAACAATAGGATTTGATTCTGTATGCACCATGTTGTTCATAACTAGTTATGATAAAAAATGTTTCTACGCTTATTTACCTTAAGTAGGATAATTACCTTAAACTTATTCTAATTAGTATACTTGTCAGATAATTAGTAAATTTTCAGTATATAATTCGTTTCTCTTCATAAGACAAGAATATATAGGAATTATTCAACTACGTTACACATGTGCCGTCGTAGCTCAGCCTGGGAGAGCACTCGACCTGATCTATCGGGAGTGAAGCTGAAGACCGAGCTGTCGTGAGCTCAAATCTCACCGACGGCATATATTGAATTCTGTTATATAACAAAAATTTTATAACCCATCGAAACATTAGAAGATATAACCTGAAATAGTAAAAATATCTATTATGACAATTATTATTATCAATATAATTATACACGCCTTACGGCGGAAATTCTGCAATCACTCTGACTCATTTTCCTTTAGAAGATATAATGACTTTAATTTTGAGGAATTTAATACATGCTCTAGATGTGGAAAGACTTTAAGACGACTAAAAGGCTTTGATGAGGATATTAGAGGTTAAAAATAAATAATATGATTCGTATAAATCTTCAGATTCTAATTATTATCTGGTGGATAGGAGCGGCAACTTCTAGCATTGCTCTGTTGATTGCTGTGTATGAACATTACCTTATAATTGGAATAGCTGGGTGGATGACCGTTATCACAACTACAACTCTTATTGTTTATGAGATAAAGGAGATAAAAAAAGAAGATAAAGAGAAATCATCAACAGAAAAAAAATTTAAATAATATCCTTTCCACCTTGTTCTTCTATAACTACTAACGTAACTGTAGAGGTTATTCCTGGTATTTTTCTTATTTTATTTGTTATAGCGTGATTCATCGTCTCTGTATTATCTGATTTCACTTTGACAAAGATATCATGAACACCATATGTTCCTCTTACCTCTTTTACATCAGGTAATTTTGCAATTTCACTTATAATATTCTCTTCTGATCCTAAAGTGCAGTTAACCAAAATATATGCAGTTGGCATTGTTGTATCAAAGGTTATAGTGGACAGTATTTTAGTCTTTACTAATAGAATTTATTAATTTACTATCTTAAACTAATATAATCAGACATCATTTCAACTACTTAGTTTTGAATGTATTAGATGATAATATTACCATAAATCTTGTAGTGTGTAAAGTCTGTAAAGCTGACCTGTCTTTCTATTTGCATACTTCCAATCTTCTTCAATACTATATTTTCTTCCTTAAATTTCATTTTCATTTTTATTTTCATTCCTAATGAAGAACAGAATAAACATCTTATTTGATTGTAATTTTATTCTGATCAGTTAAAGACGTTTTGCAGATATGTTCATACAATAACAAGAATATCAATAGGAGACTTTTATCATGACCATGCTGTACAATTATTTTTTTCGCCTTCATCAATACCGCTCTTGATCCCAAGGACCAAATGAGTATTTATTTTTCTGTAAAATGCAAGCTGTGTTTTTGTTAGAGAAATGCATAATGTCTTCAATAGGTTTTTTTATATCATCAACTAAATTTCATGACCATTAAGTGTGATATTGCTATATCTTGCTTGTATTTAAAATTGCGAATATTTATCTGAGTCATAATTCTAAGGAGAATATAATGCGACTACCTCTTGAAGGTGATGATTATTTTATTAGAGAAGTAAATGCTGCTTTTGAAAACATCAGAGAGGCTTATCTAAAAGCGTTAAAACCACAGATCATAATGAAAAAAGCGAATGTAATGTTAGGAGATGGCAGTGTGGTTCAATCTGATACCTTTGAAAAGCAAAAAGTAATGATATTTTATCAACAATTGATTGAATCACTTAGGGGATGGGTTACGACAGGCGTCTCGAACTCAAATACAGATGACTTACATCGTTTGTATTGTAATATAATGCAAGAAGTTGGCAGATATAGTATTCACGGATATTTTGGCATTCAATTTCATGCTCTGCCTTATTACAAGGTTGATAAACGGGTTATTGAAATTCAAAAAGAATTATTTCATCTCGCAGACAATGCAACAAATACTTTCAAGTCTATGGCCAATAGAGGTAACGAAATAGTTCAGAAGGAATTAGAAAAGATTGGGTATGTAGAAATGGGATTTGAGGAATTACTGTCAAAATTATTTGAAGATCAGAACCTTCTTGCAGATCTAGGGATAAAAGCGTCGATGGTAGAGCAAGAATTTCCTCAATTCGAAGATATGCATAAAAGAAAGATGGAATTATTCAGAGAATTAAACAATTTATTGACAGAGCTGTATCAAACATCTTCAGTTTCAATTGATTATAATAAATTAATGCAAGGAGAAGAAGGAGCAGTTACATATTTTGAAATTGACATAATAAGAAACAGGAAAACAAAAGAAAGAGATTCCTACATCAATACTAAAAGGGTAACGAAAGAGACAACAGACCAAATTGTAAGCAAACTTAATCAAGTAGTAGAACTGTTGCAGGAAATCGAAAAAAAATCTTAATATACACACGAAAGTGTATTGTATTGTGATAAATATACTTCTTATGGTAACCAGAATGTATGTAATGATATTGCATTATCAGCAAGCGAAACAGGGATATAAGCCGGATTATATCCTTGTTAGACCGTCTGCTAAATTATAGAGTAGTATTTTATGTGTCAAACTTTTAACTCGAAATTTTTTGAAAATTAAATCTCATTGGATAAGATGAAAAAATAAATCCGGCAAGAATAAATTCAAAATATTATTTCTAAAGTATATTGTTTTTATGTATAAAGAACATGACTATATTATGGAATTTGTTAATGTCGAAGACCCAGACGTAAAAAAGCCAATAGTTATTGCTGCAATGCAGGATATGGGAAATGTAGGTACTATTGCGATTGAATTTATAAATAAAAGTTTAAAAAGTATACTGTTTCGCTATGTCTCTTCTTACTATCCAAATTATGTCTTGGATAAAGGCGGATACATTGACTTTGAGCAAGAAAGATGGGAGTATCGATATACTAAGGACACCATAATTTTTGGAGGGGGAGTAGGTCAACCACAGACAAATAAGGAACTATATGGATTATGCCAAGATGTTATTGATATCGCTAAAACTCATTCTGCTCAATTGATATACACGCTGGGCGCCTTCCATACAAGCAGAAAATTAGGTAAACAACCAAAGACCTTTGTTACAACGACTTCTCCAGAATTGACTGAACAAGTAAAGAAGCTACGCATAGAAACAACTCCTCAGTCATCACTTATTACAGGTTTTAACGGTCTTATTCTTGGTTTTGCAAAATTGAATAACATACAAGGTATTGGACTCTATAGCGAAATAAACGATCCGCAAATACCACAATATCATTCGGCCAAGAGTGTCTTACAATTATTAGAAAGGTTGACTTATCACAAATTTGGAGGTTTTGAGGAGCTCGATATAATGGCCGAGGCAGTAGATGATGAAATACGGAAGAGAACAAAATCCGATCAGTCCTGGGACTAATCTTAGTATTTTACTTCTTTTGCTTTAGATGTCTAGAGAGTTTCTATTGTTGTTGTTCAAAAAAGCTACAACTGCATCATAAGGACAATTAAACCAGATTAGATCCGTCTATTACTATTATGATTAATGATATAAAGCCATCCCGGTTGCCATTTCTCCACTACTATCTTTAGTAATACACAATCCTGAATCCACCATAGAGCATCATTCTAGGTTTAACAATAGACAATAGTTTCTTATATCAGGAATGTCTGTTCCTTGAACTTTGCGTCGGCTGAAAAACAAGTTTTTATCTTTGATTCTTCTTCTTCACTTACAACTAATTCTCCTTGACATCAAACGACATAGTATGGAATAGCCTACATTTTTCCGCCTACTCGCTTATTACAGACAGTATATCATATTTGATAAATTTAGTGCAAATTCATTTCAAATAAAGCTCAAAGATAGATCTACAGTAACAAATCTTCTAGATAAAGAATTACTAAAGTATGTAATAAAAAAGAGTAAGAAGAGAAGTGAAGAAGAAGAAGAAAAGTGGAAGAGTATACGACGACGAAGAGTAAAAAGATCCAAAAGTTAGAAAGATACAATGACAGACGCGGCTGCAGACCAAAGATTAACTTACTTTTAGGTAGTTTTCATACATACCGTGTAGATCAGAGAATAAAAGAATTATAGTTATAAAGAACTAGAGAAATAGAGATAAAACCATGTAACTAGTTTAATGATAATATAGACGGGTAGAGATACTATTACAGACTTCAATAGATGATTACTAAAATAATACAGTAAGCCTTATTCTTGCAACCTATCTTATTAATATCAAGAAATTACCATATACTAATGCACGTAACGTTAGACAAGACCGGTTAGACAAAGTGTGATTTATTAAGAAGATTAGATTCTAACTTTAGCTGCTATTCTAGAAAATCATCATTAAAACCGCAGTGCTCGCAAAGGTAT
>Ga0126305_10000643_pt1 | contig 15000 bp, 15 predicted proteins | sample Plot26_FD_92536 | JGI IMG/M metagenome (GOLD analysis project Ga0126305, IMG submission 92536) | Serpentine soil microbial communities from UC McLaughlin Reserve, CA, USA - Plot26 | ecosystem: Environmental > Terrestrial > Soil > Grasslands | place: USA: UC McLaughlin Reserve, Lake County... | reverse complement strand
GGTGAAGGAGGCGAATCCGGGCTTCGACGCCGCCGAGCTTCGCGCCTTCCTCGAGTCGCGCGCGCTCGACATGGGCGTGCCCGGTCGGGACGAGCTGTTCGGGGTCGGGAAGCTGATGCTCGGCGCGGCGCCGACCGCGCTGCCGCGTCGGGCCCGCGTCGTGATCTGCGTGGTGCCAAAGCTTCGCGGGGACACCCTGAGCCAGGTTCGCCGTGCCCTCCGGAAGGCGAACTGCTCGCTCGGGACCGTCCGCAGCGCGTCGTCCGGCGCTCGGAAGGTCGTCTCCCAGGCACCGCGTGCCGGTCGGCGCCTGGCGCCGGGCGCACGGATTCGCGTGACTCTCGGACGTAGAAGCGGCTAGCCCTTACACCGCGCCGGCGGTGCGCTGGCGCCGAGCGCGCTCGCGAAGCGCACGCCGTCGCCGCCGCCTACGGGGCCGGCATACGTCGCGCCGGGCTCAGGCACGGCGTCCATGGTCGACGTCGAGGCCCTCCGCTAGCCAGCTTTCGTCGCGCCGCAAACGGTCTTGGCCTTTCGGCGCGACCGTGATATGACCGTTTGAATGGGGAGGGGAGTGACGTGCGCCTACGCCTGATCGGCGTTCTTGCGCTGCTCGCGGCCAGCCTCGTCGTCGGCGTGGCGAACAGCGGCGCCGTCGTCGGCCACGACGCGCCGGCGTCCGTCGTTCACATCGGAGCCGGCCAGGAGTTCGTCCCGGGTCAGGTGCTCGCGAGGTTCGCGCGAGCGCCGAGCCGGACGCAGCTCCAGATCGCGGCGGTCAGCGTCGACGCGCTCAGCTGGAAGGCGCTCCATCTCGACGACACGTATCTCCTCGAGCTGAGCGACGATGCCGCGGTCCTCGACGCGGTCGCGCAGCTCTCAGCGCGCGCTGATGTCGTCTACGCGCAACCGAACTATGTCTACCACGCGGCGGCGACCCCTAATGACACGCGCTTTGGTGAGAACTGGGGGCTGACCAACACCGGCCAGCCGATTCAGGGCATCCCCGGCACGCCGGACGCCGACATCGACGCGCCCGAGGCGTGGGACCAGACGACAGGCAGCCGGAACGTGGTCGTGGCCGTGATCGACTCCGGAATCACGTACAACCATCCGGACCTCCAGGCGAACATCTGGACCAACACGGGCGAGATTCCCGGGAACAGCGTCGACGACGACGGCAACGGCTACGTCGACGACGTCCATGGGTACGACTTCGTCGACGACGACGGCGATCCGCTCGACTACAACGACCACGGCACCCACGTGGCCGGGACGATCGGCGCCGAAGGCAACAACGCCAAGGGCGTGACGGGGGTCAACTGGCAGGTGCGCATGATGGCTGTGCGCGGCCTCAACGCCTACGGCAGCGGCACGAGTGCCGGGCTCGCGGAGGGGATCTTCTACGCCTGCGACAACGGCGCCCACATCACGAACAACAGCTGGGGCAGTTCGGCCCCGGACTTCCTTATCTATTCGGAGCTGTCGCTGTGCCCGAACGTCTTGCACGTCATCGCGGCCGGAAACTCAGGTCTCAACCTCGACGGCGCCGCCGGCTCGTTTCCGTGCGAGTTCGGCGGACCCGATAGCCCTCCACCCTTCGGGCCGCCGCTCGCGAACATCGTCTGCGTCGCGTCCACGACGAATACCGACGCGATCTCGGGCTTCTCGAACTTCGGTATCGAGTCCGTCCACCTCGGCGCACCCGGGAGCTCGATCTTGAGCAGCCTGCCGTCGTTCTCACAAGTGGGGTCAACCGAGACCTTCGACCCGGCTACTGGATGGACCGGCATCGGCTCGCCCGACACGTGGGCGCGGGTGAATCTCCCATCGGCCGGAGACGGCAGCGCAACGGACAGTCCGGGTGGGAATTACTCGGCGGCCGCCAACAATGCCTTCCAGAAGACGGCCGCGCTCAATTTCGCGGGCCGGAGTGGGTGTGGCCTCGATTACCTGCTGAACCTGCAGGTTCAACCAGGCGATGCGTACTTCGTCGAGGCCTCGACTGACGGCGGTACGACGTGGGACAACCCGGGCGGCTGGTCGGGAAGCACGGGCGGGACGATTGCGTTCTTCGACGACCTCTCGTTCGCCGACGGCGCTCCCTCGGTCCTCTTCCGACTCCGCATGTTCGCCAACAGCGACGGCAGCACCGCCGATGGTGTCCTCGTCGACGACATCGCGTTCCGCTGTCTGAACCCGGCCATCGAAGCCTACGCGTACTTCAACGGCACATCGATGGCGACCCCACACGTCGCCGGCGTCGCAGCGCTGCTCCTCGCGAAGAACCCGGCACTGCAGAACCACACTGCGGTGTCGGTCGCGGCAATCAAGGCAGCATTGCTCGCGGGCGTCGACCCGATTCCGGCGCTCGCCGGCAAGACCACGACCGGAGGGCGCCTGAACGCAGCTCGCGCGCTCGGCGTCTTGGCGCCGCCTCCTGTACAGCCGCAGCCCCAACCGCAGCCACAGCCCCAGCCGCAGCCGCAACCTCAGCCCCAACCCCAGCCTCGCCCGACCGCTCAGGTGAAGTGCACGGTTCCGAACGTCAAGGGCAAGACGGTCGCGAAGGCGCGGGCCGCGCTGGTCGCGAAGAAGTGCAAGCTCGGCGCGGTCAAGCACGTCTTCAGCAAGGTCAAGAAGGGACGCGTCGTGTCCCAGACGAAGCGGCCGGGCACGCGGTTGCAGCGGAACTCGCGGGTCGGCGTGGCCATTAGCAAGGGCGCGAAGAAGAAGTAGCTTCTGCGAACGCTGCGCGCGTTGTGGTAGAAACCGGCGCGCGCCGGGGGTCCTCTCGGCGCTGACCGCGTAAAGAGGAAGATTCGCTTGGAGTTCTTCCAGGATCACGCAGTTCTGTTCGCGCTTGTGTGCGCGCTCGTCGGCATCGCCTACGGCGTCGTGTTGACGTGGTGGCTGCTGCAGCAGTCGCCGGGAACCGAGCGCATGCGCGAGATCTCCCGCGCGGTCCAGGAGGGCGCCTCCGCGTATCTCCGCCGCCAGTACATCACGATCGCGGGCGTCGCCGCCGTCTTGTTCCTGGTCATCGGGCTGTGGAACGACCTCGGCTGGTCGACGGCGTTCGGCTTCCTGATCGGCGCGTCCCTCTCGGCCGCGGCCGGGTTCATCGGGATGAACGTCGCCGTCCGATCGAATGCGCGCGTCGCGGAAGCGGCGAAGGGGGGCGTCGCCCCGGCGCTCCGCGTGGCCTTCCGCGCCGGCGCCGTCACCGGTCTGCTCGTGGTCGGGCTGGGCCTCCTCGGCGTCGCCGGCTACTACGGCATCCTCACCGAGTGGTTGGACCAGAGCGCCAAGCAAGCGACCACGAATCTGATCGGGCTTGCTTTCGGCGGCTCGCTGATCTCGGTCTTCGCGCGCCTCGGCGGCGGGATCTACACGAAGGCTGCGGACGTGGGCGCCGACCTCGTGGGCAAGGTCGAGGCCGGGATCCCCGAGGACGACCCGCGGAACCCGGCGGTGATCGCGGACAACGTGGGCGACAACGTCGGCGACTGCGCCGGGATGGCCGCCGACCTGTTCGAGACCTACGCGGTCACGGCGGTCGCCGTGATGTTCCTGGCGGCGCTGCGGTTCCCGGCTGCCGACCTCGTCGGCTTGCCGCTGGCGATCGGCGGCATCGCGATCCTCGCGTCCGTGATCGGGACGCTGTTCGCGCGTGTCGGCAAGGGCGGCGGGATCATGGCCGCGCTCTACAAGGCCGTCTTCGTGGCCGCGGGGTTGTCGGCGGTCGGGTTCATCCCGATCTGCATGGCGTACGAGAGCGACCGGTTCAGCTTCTGGGATCTGTACGGGTGCTCGCTGATCGGTCTCGCCGTCACCGTCGCGTTGGTCGGGATCACCGAGTTCTACACAGGCACGCGCTGGCAGCCGGTGAAGGGAATCTCGAAGGCGTCCCTGACCGGGCATGCGACGAACATCATCGAGGGCCTCGCGATCGGGATGCAGGCGACGGCCGCTCCGGTCATCGTGATCGCAGCGGCGATCGTCGGCGCGTACGAGATCGCGGGCCTCTACGGGATCGGCGTGGCCGTGATGGCGCAGCTGGCGCTGACGGGGCTGATCGTCGCCCTGGACGCGTACGGCCCCGTCACGGACAACGCCGGCGGCATCGCCGAGATGGCCGATTTGGACGAGTCCGTCCGCGCGGTCACCGATCCGTTGGACGCGGTTGGTAACACGACCAAGGCCGTGACGAAGGGCTACGCGATCGGGTCCGCAGGCCTCGCTGCGCTGATCCTTTTCGACGGCTTTCGGACGGAGCTGGACGCGGAGGACGTGTCCGCGACGTTCGGGCTCGACAACGCATGGGTGATCGCGGGGCTCTTCATCGGCGGCTTGATGCCGTTCCTGTTTTCGTCCCTGGCGATGCAGGCGGTCGGCCGCGTTGGCGGTCAGGTCGTGCAGGAGGTGCGGCGCCAGTTCCGCGAGATCCCCGGGATCATGGAGGGGACTGCGCGGCCGGAGTACGGGCGGACGGTCGACATCGTCACGAGCGCGGCGATCAAGCGGATGATGGTGCCCTCGCTCATTCCGGTGGTGATCCCGGTCGTGGTGGGGATCCTGTCCGCGGAGATGCTCGGCGGACTGTTGATCGGGACGATCATCACAGGGATCTTCCTGGCGATCGCGATGACCTCGGGCGGGGGCGCCTGGGACAACGCGAAGAAGCTGATCGAGGACGGCGCCTACGGCGGCAAGGGCTCGGAAGCGCATGCCGCCGCCGTGACCGGCGACACGGTGGGCGACCCGTACAAGGACACGGCCGGGCCGGCGATCAACCCGATGATCAAGATCTCCAACATCGTCGCGATCCTGATCGTCCCCATGATCGCCGCCATCCACGGCTAACGCGTCCCTTTCGGCCCGTCGATTCGGCATGCGGCGCCAGGAACGCCGGCAGCCTGCGTAACGAAAGCGTCACGCATTCGCCGCTAAAGGCGCGCCGGCCTCCATTCCATCCCTGACGAAATCGACGTAATTCTCGATCGCGCGCTCGCGTGTGCGCCCGAACTGCACCAGAAGCCAATCGCTCTCGCGAAAGAGCGGCGGCTCGAGCCCGATCATGCCGCGGTAGCTGCTCCACGCATAGTCCTGGGGCCGGTCACAGGCGCCGGCACGCAGGGCGTTCAGGACGATGTATCGCGACGCCTCCATCAGGTGCGGAGTCGTCTCGATCTCGCGCGCGCTGAATCGCCGGTCGAACGCGTGGCCGCTGAATCCGTGACGCCGATTAATCCAGCACGCGTAGGCGTAATTCAGTGTGTACATCGCGTTCGAGAGGTTCATCTCCGTCAGCTCGATCAGCAGATGAAAGTGGTTGCCCATCAGGCACCACGCGTAGCACCGCAGCTCGAACTTCTTGACGACGCGGACCAGCAGCGACAGAAACAGGTGTCGATCTCGATCGTCGAAGAAGATCGGCAGCTGCCTCGCACCGCGGATCGTGACGTGGTAGACGACTCCGATCGCCTGCGGGCGCTCTTGGATGGCCATGCTGCGAGCGTACGCGTGCGTTGTGCACCAGTTGCAGCAGCCTGCGTGACGAAAAGCGTCGCGACCGTCCCCAGTCCGCCCGTCTGAAGAGGCCCTGCGCCCGCTGCGGGTACGGATAGAGTGCGGTTTCGTGCCCCCGAGGCGGCGTCGGCAGCAGCACGGGCTGGAGCGGGTCCTCGGTACCCCGGCGCTGTTCGCCACGGCCTACGGCAACGTGGGCTCGAGCATCTACTACGCGCTCGGCGTCACCGCGGTCTTCGCGCTCGGCCTGACGCCGGTCGTCTTCGTGATCGCGGGCCTGATCTTCGCCGCAACCGCCGCGACCTACGCCGAGGGCACCGTCCGCTACCCCGAGGCGGGCGGCTCGTCGAGCTTCGCCCGCCATGCGTTCGGCGAGACCGTCAGTTTCGGGGCCGCCTGGGCCCAGATGCTCGTGTACGTCGCGACGGTCGCCATCTCTGCGTTCTTCGTCCCGCACTACCTGAGCGTCTTCTGGGGACCGCTCAGAGAGAACCCGTGGGACATCATCGGCGGCGTCGTCGTCATCGTCGCCCTCGTCGGGATCAACATCGTCGGCGTCCGCGAGGCCGCGACGCTCAACGTCGTCCTCGCCGTGATCGACTTCGCGACGCAGGCGCTCCTGGTCATTCTCGGCTTCGTTCTCGTCTTCAGCCCGGACGTGCTGCTCGACAACGTCGTCCTCGGCGTGGCGCCAACCTGGAGCCAGTTCTTCGTCGCCATCCCGATCGCGATGCTCGCCTACACCGGCGTCGAAACCGTGTCGAATCTCGCCGAGGAGGTCCGCGACCCCGCCAGAGCGGTCCCGAACGCCTACAAGCTAGTTGCCGCCGCCGTCTTCGCCATCTACCTGACCCTCCCGGCCGTGGCGCTCTCGGCGCTCCCCGTCACACGACAGCCTGACGGCGACTACGTGACCAAGCTCGGCCTGCCGCCGGACGAGGGAGGCTTCGCGAACGACCCGGTGCTCGGCGTCGTCAAGGGCCTCGGCCTCCACGGCGACCTCCTGCGCGGGCTCGAGGTCTACGTCGGCGTCCTGGCCGCGACGATCCTCTTCATCGCGACGAATGCCGGCGTCATCGGCGCCTCGCGGATCACGTACGCGATGTCGGGCTACCGCCAGCTGCCGATCACCTTCCGGCGCCTACACCGGCGGTTCAAGACGCCGTGGTTGGCGCTCGCCGTGTTCGCCGGCGCGCTCCCGATCATCACGATCCTCCCGGGCGAGACCGACTTCCTCGGCAAGCTGTACTCGTTCGGCGCGACGCTGTCGTTCACGGTGGCCCACGTCTCGCTCGTCGCCATCCGGGCGCGCGGCCGCGGCGAGGAGCTCCCGTTCAAGGCGAGACCGAACCTGAGCTGGCGCGGCGTCGACTGGCCGCTGTTCGCGCTCCTCGGCGGAGTGGGGACGGCGGTCGCCTGGGTCGTGATCGTGCTCCAGGATCCGGCTGCCCGCTGGTCGGGCCTGGGCTGGCTTGCTCTCGGCCTCGCCGCCTATGCCGTCTACCGGAAGCGGTTCGTGAAGGCGCCGCTGGCGAAGACGGTCCGCGCGCCCGCGCTCGTGCTCGGCCCGTCGCTGACGATCGAGTACCGGACGATCGTCGTGCCGGTCGTCCGCTCGAACGAGTCCGAGGAGGCGCTCGTCGCGGCCGCCCGGCTCGCGTCCGAGCGCGGAGCCACCGTCGCCGTGGTGCACGTGCTCGAGGTTCCGCTGTCGCTGCCGGTCGAGGCTGAGTTGCCGGACCTCGAGGCCGAGGCCGACGAGCTGCTCGACGACGCGGTCTCGCTCGTGGAGGCCTACGGCGTGCGTGCCGTCTCGCGCCTGGCCCGCGGCCGCACGGCCGGCGCGGAGATCGTGCGCGAGGCCGAGCAGCGCAGCGCAGAGCTGATCGCGCTCGGAGCCCGTCGCAGGCACGGGCGCGGCCGGACGCCGATCTTCGGCAGGACGGCCGACTACGTGATCAAGATGGCGCCTTGCCGCGTGCTCGTGGCGGCGGGGCGGAGGGCGAAAGCGGCATGAACGCCACGACGATCCTCTCGGTGCTGCTCCTCTGCCTCGGCACGGCCGTGATCGTCCGCACCGTCCTTCTCGGCGTGGGAGGAGGGCTCGGCCTGCTCCTCGGCGCACTCCTCCTCGCCGCCGGCGCCGCCCGCCTCTACCTGGCGCGGAGGGCGTTCTAGTGGCCAAACGGCTCGGCCTCGAACGTGCCCTCGGTCCCTCTGCGTTGGCTGCCGTCGCCTACGGGGAGGTCGGCTCGTCGCTCTACTTCGCGCTCGGGATCGTCGCGCTCTACGCGCTCGGGCTGACCCCGAGCGTGCTGCTGCTCGCCGGCGCGCTGTTCCTGCTGGTCGCGCTCTCGTACGCCGAAGGCTCCGCGGCGATCCCCGAGACCGGCGGCGCGGCGACGTTCGTCCGTCGCGCGTTCAACGACCCGCTCGGCTTCGTGACGGGCTGGGTCCTCTTCCTCGACTACCTGATCGTCGTCGCGCTCGCCGGCCTGTTCACGCCGCACTACGTCGGCACTGCGGTCGGCTGGGAAGGCCTCACGCACCGGCCGTGGGATGCGCTCGTAGGCGTGCTGGTCATCCTCGGCCTCGCCGCGAGCCGCCTGGCCCGGCGAACGCAGATGTACCGCGTGGCCGTGATCGTGGCGGTCCTCGCGTTCGTGACGCACGTCCTGCTGATCGTGCTCGGCGGGATCTTCATCGTGGCGCGCGAGGGCTACGACGTCGGGTCGACGCCGGGCTGGGACGAGCTCGCGTTCGCGCTGCCGCTCGCGATGCTGGCCTACACCGGCCTGGAGACGGTGGCGAACTACGCGGCCGAGACGCGCGAGCCTGGCAAGGCGGTCCCGCGTGGGTTGTTCGCCGGCCTGGGGACCGTCGTCGTCGTCTCGGCGCTGATCGCGGTCGTCGGCCTCTCTGCCTACCCGGCCGTCGGCGGCTCCACGGCCCTCGGCGACGAGTGGATCCGCGCTCCGCTGGTGGGGATCGCGACGGCGCTCGACGTCGGCCTTCCGAGCTGGATCGTCGACGTCATCCGGGTCGTCGTCGGCCTGACGGGCGCCGTCGTCCTCGTCGCCGCGGCCACGACCTCGATCTCGGGCGCGGGGCGGCTCGCCTACTCGCTAGCCCGCTACGAAATGCTTCCGCGCCCGTTCGCGCGTCTGAACCGGCGGACGCTGATCGCGCCGGTCGCGATCGTGGTCAGCGCCGGCCTCGCGTGCGGTCTGCTGCTGCTCGCCCAGGCGGCCGACCGCCCGAGCGTGTTCCTCGCGAGCGTCTACAGCTTCGGCGTCCTGTTCGCCTTCACCGCCGCCCAGGTCGCCGTGATCCGGCTGCGAGCGACCGAGCCGGGCCTGGCGCGGCCGTTCCGAGCGCCCCTCGACGTCCGGATCAAGGGCGTGGCCGTCCCGCTGCCCGCGCTGATCGGCGCGCCGGCCACGTTCGCCGTCTGGATCATCGCGCTCGCCACGCACCATGGCGCCCTCGTGGCCGGCTCGGCGTGGCTCGCGCTCGGCCTCATCGTCTATGCCCTGACACGCAGCTCGCGGCACGAGTCGCTGCTCGGCCGGGCGACGCCCGGCGCAGCGGACCTCGTCCCCGAGGCCGAGGGCACGTACGACACCATCCTCGTCCCGCTGAAGCTCGGCCCGATCGGCGAGGAGGTCTTTGCGACCGCGCTCAGGCTCGCGGAGGAAAACGACGCCCGCGTGCGGGCGCTCCACGTCGTCAGCGTGCCGCTCTCGCTGCCGATGGACGCGGCCATGGAAGACGAGGAGGAGCGCGCCGCGGCCTCGATCGCCGATGCCAAGATCCTCGGTGCCGAGCACGGCGTGATCGTGGAAACACGCATCGTCAGGGCGCGTGCGATCGGCGAGGCGATCGCCGCCGAGGCCCGGGACAGCGGCGCCGACCTGATCGTGCTCGGCTCCTCGCCGCGCTGGCGCCGTCAGTCGCGGTTCTTCAGTCCGACGGTCGACTACGTGCTCCGTCACGCCGTCCCGGAGGTGATGGTCGTGGCCTACCCCGAGGGGGTGCTCGAAGCCGACGAGGTCGCTACGCTGAGCTAGTGAAGGCAATCGTGATCGGCTGCGGCAGGGTCGGCTCCCAGGTGGCGAAGAACCTCGACGAGGAGGGCTGGGACGTCGTCGCCATCGACGAGAACGAGGAGGTCCTGAACCGCCTCGGAGAGATGTGGGAGGGCGGCTTCCTGGTCGGTCACGGCATGGACATCGACCTCCTGAGGCAGGCCGGAATCGAGGACGCGGACGCCGTCGTCATCTCGACGAACGGCGACAACACGAACCTGGTCGTCGGGCAGATCGCGCAGCGCCGCTTCAAGGTTCCGATGGTGATCGTGCGGATCCTTGATCCGGCGCGGGCCGCGCTCTACGAGGAGCTCGGGCTGAACATCATCTGCCCCACCAAGACCGCGATCGAGACCCTCACCGAGCGCGTGCTCGAAAGCGCAGAGAGCGCAAAGGCGGAGGCTAAGTAGATGTTCGTCATCGTCGCGGGTGGAGGGAAGGTCGGCGCGAACGTCGCGCGGTCGCTGATCGGCCACGGCCACGAGGTGGCCTTGATTGAGCAGCGGCCGTTTCGCTTCGGGCGCCTCGAGGACGAGTTCGAGCACCGGCTCATCCGAGGAGACGCGACCGAGCTGTACGTGCTCGAGCGGGCCGGGATCGAACGGCCGCCCGACGTCGTCGTCGCCGTGACGGGCGACGACGAGGACAACATCGTGATCGGGCAGGTGGCGCGCGAGCGCTACGCCGTCGAGAAGGTGATCGCGCGGGTGAACAACCCGAAGAATCAGGAGCACTTCGACTTCCTCGGGATCTCGCCCACGGTGTCCGCGGTCTGGAGCGTGCTGGCGATGATCGAGCACGAGGTTCCGGAGCACGGGCTCGTCCACCTGCTCGAGCTGCGCAAGGAGGATCTGGAGATCGTGGAGGTGCAGGTCGACGAGCGCTCGCCGTGCGTCGGCAAGCGCGTCTCCGAGCTGAAGGTCCCCGAGGGCGCCACCGTCATCGCGGTGATGCGCGCGGGCCGCGCCGAGGGCCCGGAGGACGCGAACGAGCTCGCACCCGGCGACCAGGTGCTCGCGGTCCTGCGCAGCGGCAAGGAGGACGACCTTCGAAAGCTGCTCCTGAAGCCGGCCAAGTAGAGCGCGGTCGGGACCCCCGGCTACCCTTCTCCGTCCATGTTTCCCCGTCGCCCATTCGTGCGCGAGATCGTCGCGCTCAGCGTCGTGCTGGCCGTTTTCGGGTTCTTCGGCTACGAGCTCTTTTCCGGCCCCAGTGCCAGCGCGCGGCCGCACGTCGCCCAGCTTCGCCTCCAGGCGGTGGCGCGCGGGCTCGACTCGCCGGTCCACGTCTCCGCGCCGCGAAACGAGCGCGGCCGCGTCTACATCGTGCTCCAGGACGGCAAGATCGTCGTGCTGGAGAACGGGCGTGTCCGCGAACAGCCGTTCCTCGACATCGACAGCCAGGTGATGTCGGGCGGCGAACAGGGGTTGCTTTCGGTCGCGTTTCACCCGCGCTACGCGACGAACCACCTCTTCTACGTGAACTACACGGACAACAACGGGGACACGCGCGTGGTCGAGTACCGCTCGGACGGTCGGAAGGCCGTCAAGCGCGTGCGGCAGCTCCTCTTCGTCGACCAGCCCTACCCGAACCACAACGGCGGCCAGCTCGCCTTCGCGCCCGACGGGCGGCTCTACGTCGGCATGGGCGACGGCGGCGCGGGCGGCGACCCCGAGAACCGCGCGCAGAATCCGGGGAGCAAGCTCGGCAAGCTGCTGGCGATCAACGTCGACAAGCGCGGCGCGAAGTGGCAGATCGTCGCGCTCGGGCTCCGGAACCCGTGGCGCTTTTCCTTCGACCGTGCGACCCGCGCCCTCTACATCGGCGACGTCGGCCAGGGCTCCTGGGAGGAGATCGACTACACGCCGTGGCGCAGCCCGGGCCTCGAGAACTACGGCTGGGACATCTACGAGGGACGCGCGCAGTACGAGCCGAAGAAGCTCGGCCCGGGGAGGCTGAAGCAGCCGATCCATGTGTACGACCGCGACAGCGGGTGCTCCGTGACGGGCGGCTTCGTCTATCGCGGCGCGGCCGTTTCGGCAGCGCGAGGACGCTATTTCTTCGGCGACTACTGCTCGGGCCGCGTGTGGAGCCTGAAGGTCGTCGGCGGCCGGGCGACCGGCGTCCGCCTCGAGGCGGCTCGGGTGGACGAGCTCTCGTCGTTCGGCGAGGACGCGACCGGCGAGCTCTACGTGACGTCGCTCGGCGGCGCCGTCTATAGGCTCGCGCGCTGAGCCCGATGCGTTGCGCGTGGGTGCCCGAGGCCGATCCGGCCTACGTGGCCTACCACGACGACGAGTGGGGGGTCCCGCTTCACGGCGAGCGGGATCTGTTCGAGCTGCTCACGCTCGAGGGCGCCCAGGCCGGGTTGTCGTGGTCGACGATCCTGCGCAAGCGCGAGGGTTACCGCACGGCGTTCGAGGGCTTCGACCCCGAGCGCGTGGCGCGCTACGGCGACCGGGACGTCGAGCGGCTGCTTTCCGACGCCGGGATCGTCCGCAACCGGCTCAAGGTCGAGTCGACCATCGCGAACGCGCGCGCGGTAGTGGAGCTCGACGGCGGCTTCGACGAGCTGCTGTGGTCCTTCGTAGGCGGCTCGCCGAAGGTGAACCGCTGGAAGACGCTGGGCGAGGTGCCGGCCGAGACGGCCGAGTCGAAGGCGATGAGCAAGGAGCTGAAGCGGCGGGGCTTCCGCTTCGTCGGGCCGACGGTCTGCTACGCCTTCATGCAGGCGGCCGGGCTGGTCAACGACCACACGATTGACTGCTTCCGGTACGCGGAAGTGTCCGGACCGGACAACTCGACGCCGGGGCTATCCTGAGCGTGTGGGCGATCGCGACATCGAGACGGACATCGGCAGGCTCGACGAACGGTTCGTCGCCCTGGCTGCGCGCGTAGACGATCTTCGCGACGAGGCGAGAGCGGGCTTCGAAGACGTTCGGGGTGAGCTGCGTGCGCTCCGTTTGCGGGTCGACACGGCGCTGCTCGCGATGCTCGGCGTCATCGCGACCCTCGCGATCAAGCTTTAGTACGAGGGCTTGGCGCAATAACGCTGTGCCCGCGGGCCGCGCTGCTCGCCCCGAGGACGGCGTCCTCAGTCGCGCCGTATCGCTTGGGATACGCACGCTCCCTGCGTCCTTCCTCGGAACGACCCATCGCGGCCCGAGGACGAGCGATATTCCGCCAAACCCTCTTAGCCTGCGCGCCGCCGCCGAACGCTCGGTCCTTGCTGGCCGAGGGCGGCATACGCGAGCGCCTGCAGCGACTCGCTGAGCTGAGCGATCTGGTGGACGAGCGGGATCAGGTTCTCGCCCGTCTCCAGGCGCCGGTTGAGCGTCCGTAGCTCGGCGTGAATCGCATCCAGGCGTTCGAGGAGAGCATCGAGCTGGCGGTCTTCGACGCGCTTGCCGTCCATGCCCTCATTCTAGATTTCGAGCCGGGCGAGCTGATCGGGGCTGCGGACGACGACGGCGCCGTCTTCCGGCTGCGTCGTGAGAGCGTGGACGCGCCGCGCGGCGCCGAGATGCGAGAGTGCGACCCGCGCGAGCTCTTCGGGGGCGTCCGTGAAGACGTCGATTCGCGCCCCCGCCGCCTCCAGTCGGCGCAGCGCCGCGCTCACGGGCGCACGCGGCCGTAGGTACACGGGCGCGTGGTCCTCCGCGAAGCGGCCGAGTGACGCGCGCCAGTCGCCGATGCCCCGCTCCGCCCAGCGGTCGAGCTCGCGGGCCGCCTCGGAACGGTCGTCCGGAAGCGTGGCCGGGTCGAGCTCGGCGATCGAACGGAACCGGCGCGCCGCGTCCTCCAGCCACGCGTCCCACAGCGGTCGCGTGTCGCCGAGGACGGCGTCCAGGTCGAGTGCGACCCTCAACGCCTGACGCGCAGTACGAGCAGGAGGCCCACTGCGGCGCCGGCCGCGTCGACGGCCACGTCGAGCGGCGACGCGTGCCGTCCCGGGACGAACGCCTGGTGGATCTCGTCCGTCACCGCGTACGCTGTGGCGAGCCAGAACGCCGCCCAGCCGTTCTCGAGCGCACGCCAGAGCAACACCGCGAGAACCGCGTACTCGGTCGCATGCGCGAGCTTGCGCAGGAGCAGGTCCCAGCCGCCGAGGCCGGTGCCGAGGTCCGGGACCGACGAGAGCGTGAAGATCAGGGCCCCCCAGGCGACGACGGGCAGCCAGGCGGAGAAGACGCGCGAGGCGGCCACGGAGCTCCATGGTAGTCTCGCGCCGACAAAACCGGCGCTCGGTTGGGGAACCCGGTGCAAGTCCGGGACGGTCCCGCCGCTGTGAGGGGAGATGCCCTCCGCCACGACGCCACTGGTTTCGGCCGGGAAGGCGGCGGAGGGGGAGCCCCGAGTCAGAAGACCTGCCGCCCGCCGCCAACTCGAACCCCTCGCGGAAGGGAGGATTCGTGCACCGACTGCTCTACGCCCTTGCGGCGCTCATCGCGCTTGCAGCGGTCCTGGTCCCCTCGGCCCTCGGCGTGCGCGTGAGCGTGCGCGTCGAGGGCAAGACGACGACGATCTTCGGCGCCTCGGAGCCGCGCTTCGAGGCCGGCTCGAACGCCCTCCAGGCGCTCGACGCGGCCAGCGCGCGGGCCGAGTTCTACTACGACGTCGCGCAGACCTCGTTCGGGCCGTACATCTCGCAGATCGGACGCTACCCGGCCGATGCATCGAGCGGCTGGGTCTTCAAGGTAAACGGCGCCTCGCCTCCGGTGGGGGCCGACAAGGTCACCCTGAACGACGGCGATCGGGTGCTCTGGTACTGGGCGACGTTCGGGCCCACGGGTGGGCCGAAGACCCTGCTCCTGCAACGCCGCCCGAAGGGTTGCTATCGAGTCCTTTCCGAGGATGACGCGGGCAAGACGTCCGCCGCGGTGGGGGCCGTCCTCGTCGTCGACGGGCGTGGCGTCCGGACGCGGGGCGGCTCGGCGTGCCCCGGAGCGCATCACGGGCTCGTGCGGGCGACGCTCGCCGGCGCCGTGCGCTCGAACGCCTTGCGCTGAACGTGCGCACAGGCCTGGTCTCACTCCTCGTCGCGCTGGCCCTCGCGGGCTGCGGCGAGGAGCGGACCGGGTCGGGCACCGCGTCGCTGTGGGTGACGCGCGACCGCGGCGCCGACGTGGTCCATACAGCCACGGTGCCGGCTGGGATCTCCGCGCTCGAGGCGATCGATCGCGAGCTCGACGTCGAGACGCGCTACGGAGGACGCTTCGTGCAGTCGATCGACGGCGTCGACGGCAGCCTCGCCGACCAGCGCGACTGGTTCTGGTACGTGAACGGGCTCGAAGGCGACACCAGCGCGGCCGAGTACCGCCTGCATCCGGGCGACGTCGTGTGGTGGGACTATCGGTCGTGGGCAACTCAGATGCAGGTG
>Ga0126305_10000642_pt1 | contig 15001 bp, 13 predicted proteins | sample Plot26_FD_92536 | JGI IMG/M metagenome (GOLD analysis project Ga0126305, IMG submission 92536) | Serpentine soil microbial communities from UC McLaughlin Reserve, CA, USA - Plot26 | ecosystem: Environmental > Terrestrial > Soil > Grasslands | place: USA: UC McLaughlin Reserve, Lake County... | reverse complement strand
ATACGACCGAGGCGATCAACCTCGTCGCGCAGACGTGGGGCCGGCGGAACGTCAAGGCTGGCGATCTCATCGTCGTCACGACAATGGATCACCACTCGAACCTCGTACCCTGGCAGCTGCTGGCCGAAGAGAAGGATGCGCGCATCGAGGGCGTGGGTCTCACCGACGATGGCAAGCTCGATCTCGACCATCTGCATGAGCTTCTGGCGAAGGGACCCCGTCTGGTGGCGTTCCCGCACGTCTCGAACAGTTTGGGAACGATCAACCCTGCTGCCCAGATCATCCGCCTCGCGCACGATGCCGGCGCCGTCGCCGTCGTCGATGCGGCGCAGAGCGTGCCGCACATGCCGGTCGACGTGCAGGCGCTGGACGCCGATTTCGTCGCCTTCTCCGGTCACAAGATGCTGGGACCTATGGGCTCGGGCGGGCTCTACGGCAAGCTTGCTCTGCTCGAGGCCCTGCCGCCGTTCATGGGCGGCGGCGGAATGATCCGCAAGGTGTCGATCGAACGCTCGACCTGGGGTGACGTACCCGCTCGATTCGAAGCCGGGACGCCCGCGGTCGGCGACGCGATCGGCTTGGGAGCCGCGGTCGAATATCTCCAGGCGATCGGAATGTCGGCGGTTCGCGAGCATGAACGGGTACTCACAGCGAACGCGCTGGAACGGCTGAGAGACGTGCCCGATCTTCGCGTCTATGGTCCAGAAGATGCGGAGGACCGCGCGGGCGTACTGTCGTTTACGCTCGGTGACATCCACCCGCACGACGTGGCGGCGATCTTGAACGAGGAGAATGTGGCGGTGCGCGCCGGTCACCATTGCTGCCAGCCGCTGATGGACCGGTTCGGTCTCGTCGGCACGGCGCGGGCATCGTTCTATGTCTACAACGACGTTGAAGACGTGGATCGTCTCGTATCCGGGCTGCACCGAACCCGGGCGATCTTCGCGGCGTAGGGCGGGAAAGACGTGACGGACAGCCTGTATCGCGAGGCAATCCTCGACCACTATCGCAACCCGCGGAATCGGGGCACGCTCGATCTCGCCGATTTTTCCTACGAAGACGTCAACCCGCTCTGCGGGGATGAGATCAGGATCGACGTGCGAACCGACGGCGAGCGCGTTACCGACGTCCGGTTCTCGGGGCGCGGTTGCGCCATCAGTCAGGCTGCCGCGTCGATTCTCATGGAGATGGTTGAAGGCCAACCGCTGGACGAGGTGAAGGCGATTAGCCGCGAGGACCTCCTCGAGGAGTTGGGGGTTCCGATCAGCCCGGCGCGGATGAAATGCGCCATGCTCGGACTCAAGGTGCTCAAGGCCGGCATCTACGGCGTCCCGCCCGCGGACGATTCGCTGTAGCATTTCGGTCGGATCGACGCGCTTTCCCATGGAACTGACTGAGGTCCGCTTGACTGAGAATCTGGAGTGGTTTGAGGTCGCCAAGACGAGCGACCTCAATTCTGGCGAGGTGATGTACGTCGAAGTCGGCAACGATCCGGTCGCACTCATCAACCTCGACGGGGAGTTCTTCGCGCTCAACGACATGTGCACGCACGAAGATGCGCCGCTCTCCGACGGCGAAGTCATCGGCGACGAGATCGAGTGTCCCATGCATGGCGGGGCGTTCGAGATTCGCACCGGATTGCCAGCGAACTTTCCGGTCGTGGTTCCAGTGGAGACCTACGCGGTCAAAGTCGAGGGCGACACGGTTTTCGCGGCAAAGCGAGCCGGCTCCTCATGACAGACGACGTCATTCGACTAGGTGGCGCTCTAGCCCGGGAAACTCTGCTGGCGCTGATTCAGGGAGTTCGGCCGCTGATCTCTGGCTATCACTCGATCGAGGATCAGCTCCAGCCCAACGGGTTCGATTTGAGCGTTGCCGAAGTCGGCGAGTTTGCCAACGGCGGCGCCATTGGACGAATCAACGCCAGCCGGTCTTTGCCCAATGTGCGACCTTTGCCGTTCGATGACACAGGCTGGCTGGAGTTACGACCGGGAGCCTACCAGATCGTGTTCAACGAGACCGTCGATCTGCCAAACTATCTCATGGCGCTGGGCAGGCCGCGATCCAGTCTCTGCCGCGTCGGAGCAACGCTGGGCACGGCAGTTTGGGACGCGGGTTACCGGGGCCGATCGACGGCGTTATTGATGGTCATGAACCCATCTGGCATGCGCCTCGAGCGAGCTGCTCGGTTGCTCCAGCTGGTCTTCTTTACGCTCGAGACGGCGACTGCTCGCGGATATGACGGGACATACCAGGATGAAAATCTCGGCGTGGGCCGATCGGCTCAATCCCGGCGGGCGTAGTCTGGACGGCGCGGCGCCGCTCCCGGGACAGGGATCTGCGTCATGGCCAGCTGCACTTCCGCCGTTTCGGCGCACCCGGGAACCGGGCAGTAGTAGACGACTGTGTAGGTCTCTTCGGTCTGGTAGCTGAAGCGGGTCGGCCGGCCGATGACGCCGCGCATCTGCATCGGAACGTGGTGGTTTGGACAAACCGGGATATCCGGCTTCTCCCGCTCCCGTTTCAAGACCCAATCGAGAACGCGCTGCACCACCCGGTCTGCTCCCTATTGCGCGATCAGATTCCGGCCGAATCGTAGCAGAGCCCAGCCGCAGCAAGCACTTCAATCCCTGACGCACTCCGTCGCCGGTTGGGACACGCCCCTGGCGCCGAGGCTAGTATAGGGGCCAGTCGGAGGCAGGACGATCGAGGGGGCGAAGCGACCGCATGGTCGACGACATCGTGGCGGCCCTCAGTGCCCGCTTTGGGCAAGGATGGGCGGAAAACACCGATGCGAACATCCGGTTCGCGATCGAGGCCGAGCGGTTACTCGCCGATCTCGACGACGCGCACATGATCGGCGAACCGGAACTCGACGAACATCACATTACCATTCAGTTCTGGGTCGACCGGCCAATTTTGGATCTGATGACCGCGGATCAGGTCGCGTTCGACATCTTTGCTCGAATCAGCGTCGAAGTCTTCTATAGCGAGCGCCGGTTTATCGAAGGCGCTATCGTCTACGCCTTCGTGACCGGATCGTCGCGGTATGGCCACAGTGGATCGGTGGTGCTGGCCGGCCCGCATGCGGCGGAATTCTCCGATCGCTTTCGACAGCGGTTGGTCGGTGGTCCGCGCTACCACGCCTGATTGGTTACTCTGGACATAGGACGCGAAGAGTCAACTTGTCAGATCTCAGCGCGCGGGATCTACGGAGCGATTCGAAATCGAGGAGGGGAGTGATTCGTGGCGAGCGTTGAAATGGAGGGAATCGGAAGAACCAGTGCGCCCGATGGCCAACGACTTGTCCTGGCGATTATGGCCGCCGGGGTCGATATCCTGCATCGTTGCGGCGGAAATGCGCGCTGTACGACGTGCAGAGTGCAGATCCTCGACGGTAATCCAGGACCGATGACCGACATCGAGCGCGAAAAACTGGCCACACTCGATGAGATCCCGCAGAATATGCGGCTCTCCTGCCAGGTGCGATGCTGCGATGAACTGCGGGTGCGAATACTGCGCCGCCTCTCTGAAAATCCAGAAATGGGTGACGCGGGGCCGCAACCGGAGTCATGGCCGCTGATGTGCCCGTAGGCTCTGTCTCAGCACTGAGAACCTGGGCCGCGGTTTTGACATCAGCTTGACGCAAAACTACACTCAGAACGGTCGTGCTAGATGGGGAGCTGGCGGTGCCCTGTACCCGCAACCCGCCTCAGCGGGGTTGAACTCCTCTTCGAGGTCCGGCGCTTCGGGACTGGCGACGGCACGCGGCGTTGACGGAAAGGTCCCACGCGGCGGGGAACGGCGAACCCGGTCAGGACCGGAAGGTAGCAGCCGTAAACCGACCTCCCCGGGTGACGAGGGGAAGCCTGACCTGAGCCAGCGACCGGCGACAAGCCGGAGCGGCGAGATCGACAAGAGGTGCACGGCCAATCTTGGACGCCTCGCTCATGACCAGAGCGGGGCGTTCTGCGTGCCGGCGATTATCTCTGGACGGTCGTCTCCGGAGTTGCTTGCGTGGCGGGCGCGCCGCTAATGCGGCTCCCAAGATCGGCAAGTGGATAGACGGTGTTCGCGGGGGCGCGGCGTGCCCGTTCCGCTCGATACTCCGTTCGCCACCAATCGACGCAGCGGGCGGCGGCGAAGATGACGGCGACGACGCTGCCGAGCAACCATTTCGGCTCTCCAAATGACAGTAGGTTGATTTGCAAGACTCGAGCCCCAAAGAAAAATAGGCCGGCGCCGAACACCCACAGTCCAATCGACGCACAGTACCGAATTCCAGCGAGCTGAACCGGGTCTTTCGCCACGCGATCCGCGCCAGACCCCGCCATGAACGCGGAGATTACGAACCCAGGGACAAAGAGGAGCAGGCAGACTACACCGAAGAGATCAAAAACGTCATCCTTGCCGGGAGGCGTGCCGAGCCAGGTCCAGAGCGACTCCATGCCAAACTCCTGCTCGCTCCCCCGCGCCGCGCTAGACCTGTTCCAAAAGCAGCGTGCGCTTGACGTCTTCGATGATATTCGTCACCTTGATGTCCCTTGGGCATGCCTCGGTGCAATTGAAGATGGTGCGGCAGCGCCAAACGCCTGACTGCGTGTTCAAGATACGCAACCGCTCCACGGCGCCCTCATCCCGGCTGTCGTAGATGAAGCGAGCGGCATTCACGATTGCGGCAGGGCCGACGAAGCTCTCGTTCGTCCAGGTGATCGGACACGAAGTTGTGCACGAGGCGCAAAGGATGCACTTGGTTGCTTCTTCATAGCGATCGAGCTGCTCGGGAGTCTGCAGCCGTTCCTCGGACGCGGGAGCGTCACCGGCGATGAGATAGGGTTTGATTGCCTTGTAGCTGGCGAAGAACTGATCCATGTCGACGACGAGGTCCTTGATGACCGTAAACCCGATCAGTGGCTCGATCGTGATCTTCTTTCCAAACTCTTTCATCAAGGTCTTGCAGGCCAGATAGTTCCGGCCGTTGATGCGCATAGCGTCGGATCCGCACACGCCGTGCGCGCAAGAGCGCCGATACGTCAGGGTTCCGTCCTGCCGCCACTTGATCTCGTTCAGACCATCGAGCACCCGGTCGCTCGGCTCCAGATCGACGGCGTACTCCTCGAAATGCGGTTTGACGTCGACATCAGGGTCATAGCGTTTGACGCGAAACGTGTATTCCAATTCGATGCTCCTCTATCAGTATTTTCGCTCTTTCGGCTGAAATTCGGTGATCGAGACCGACTTCTTCGTCAGTTCCAGACCCCCTGATGTCCTGCGCAACATGGTGTGTTTCAGCCAGTTCGCGTCGTCGCGCTCGGGAAAGTCGGTACGATAGTGAGCCCCGCGACTCTCCTCGCGGGCGAGCGCTCCTTCGACCAGCGCCTCCGCGCAATCCAGCATCGCCCCCAGCTCGAGCGCCTCGGTGAGATCGGTGTTGAACGTCGGCCCGTGGTCGTCGATGCCGGCGTAGGCATACCGCGAGCGAATCTGCGCGATGCCTTGCTTCGCCTGGGTGAGACTCTCGGCACTGCGGACAACCGAGGCCTGGTCCATCATCAACGACTGCAGGTCGCGGCGGAGATCGGCCATGCGCTCGGCCTTCGGCCTTGAGAGTAAGTCGGAGACTTGTGCCTGGGCGAGGAACTCGGGATCGACCGGCAGTGGCGGCAAGTCGCTTTGCCGGCCGAACTCCAGCATGTGCCGGCCGGCGCGTCGACCGAAAACGACGAGGTCGACGAGTGAATTGGTGCCGAGGCGATTCGCGCCGTGCACAGAGACGCAGGCGTTCTCGCCAGCGGAGTAGAGCCCTGCGATCGTGTTGCTGTCTGCGTCGGCGAGCACCCGGCCATCGAGATCGGTGGGAATACCGCCCATGGCGTAATGGGCCGTCGGTTGGATCGGCATCGGGTCGGTCTTCGGCTCGATACCCAGATAGGTTCGGGCGAAGTCCGTGATGTCCGGCAGTTTCTTGTCGATGACGTCGGGTGGAAGGTGCGACAGATCGAGGTAGACATAGTCCTTGCCATCGACACCTCGCCCCTCTTTGATCTCCTGGTAGATGAAGCGGGAGACCATGTCCCGCGGCGCCAGGTCCCCGAGCGTCGGCGCATACCGCGCGGCGAACGCCTCGCCGAGACCGTTGCGCAGAATGCCCCCTTCGCCACGTGCCGCCTCGGAGAGGAGGATGCCGAACTTGTAGATCCCCGTCGGGTGGAACTGATAGAACTCCATGTCCATTAGCGGCACACCGCGCCGGAAGGGGATCGAGAAGCCATCCCCAGTGCCTGCCATTGCATTCGACGTCACGCTGAAGATACGGCCGAACCCGCCGGTGGCCCAGAGCACGCTCTTGGCATGGATCGTATGAATCTCACCTGTGCGCAATTCCAGGGCGACGACGCCGCAGGCGCGGCCGTCGTCACTGACCAGGAGATCGAGGACGTGGAACTCGTCGAGGAAATTGACCTGGTGCTTGATTCCCTGCTGATAGAGCGTCTGCAAGATCATGTGCCCGGTGCGGTCGGCGGCGTAGCAGGCGCGCTTAACCGGGCCTTCGCCGAAGTTGCGGGTGTGTCCTCCGAACCGGCGCTGATCCATGCGGCCATCGGGCGTGCGATTGAACGGCAGACCCATGTGCTCGAGCTCGAGCACCGCATCGACCGCTTCGCGAGCGAGAACCTCTGCCGCGTTCTGATCGACCAGATAGTCGCCACCCTTGACGGTGTCGAACATGTGCCATTGCCAGTGGTCTTCCTCAACGTTGCCCAGGGCCGCGCTGATGCCACCCTGCGCCGCTCCCGTGTGCGACCGCGTTGGATAGAGCTTGCTAATGACCGCAATGTTGGCTTTGCCGGCCATCTGGATGGCCGCCATCAAGCCGGCGCCGCCGGCGCCGACGATGACCGCGTCGTAGCGGTGATATGCCACGGTGCTTCCTCCGTGTGAAGATGGCGGCAGTGGCCGCCGACAACCGGGGGTGGCCAGAGAACGGCCCGCGTCGGCAGTATCTTATGGTCGGTAATGGTATCATTCCGCCACTGCCTGCTCACGGCCGTGATCGCGTTCTCGGGACATCAGTACGAGTTCGCGCGTCGGTGAGCCAGACCCGTTACATGAGCCGGAGACCCTGTGATTCTGGCCTCACCAGAGCGGATCGAGGCGGTGCGGGCTACCGCCGATGCGGTAACTCCCGACGTGCTGGAATTGACCGCCCTGATTTCGGCGGTGCCTTCTCCCACGGGAGAGGAGACCGCGAAGTCGCTGCTCGTCGAACGACTCTTCGCCACCGCCGGTCTTGCCACAGAGCGAGACGCGATCGGCGATGTCGTAGGCGTGATTCCCGGCCGGCAACCGTCGCGGGCAGAAACGTCGAGGCTGGTTGTTGCCGCGCACATCGACACGGTGTTCCCGATCGGCACTCCCTTGGAGGTCAAGCGGACCGCCGACCGTCTCACGGGGCCAGGAGTTGGAGACAACAGCGTTGCAGTCGCCGCGGCGATCAAGCTGGCTGATCTGCTGCGCATTGCCGGTGAGGTACCTGCGGTCGATGTGCTAGTCACCGGCAACGTCGGTGAAGAGGGCCTTGGCAATTTAAGGGGAATTCGTGAAGTGCTGGCTTCCGGTTCCGATATCGGTGCGGTCGTGGCGCTGGAAGGCCACAATTTGGGACGTGTGACCCATGTCGCTGTCGGAAGCAGGCGATTTCGCATTATCGTCAAGGGTCCTGGGGGGCACTCATGGGGCGACTTCGGACGCCCAAACGCCATCCACGGGTTGTCCAAGCTGATCGCGGAGCTCGATGCGATCCCGTTACCTCGTTCGCCAAAGACGACCTTAAACGTCGGCATGATTAGCGGCGGCGTTTCAGTGAATACGATAGCCCCGGAAGCATCCTGTCTTCTTGACCTGCGTTCGATCGACGAGTCCGCGCTACGTCGGCTCAGTGACCGCGTGACGCGACTTGTCGATCGCAGCAATCGCGGGGATGCCGTCGTCTACGCGGCGGAGCCCATTGGGGAGCGTCCCGCGGGTGTGGTCGCGGCCGACAGCCCGATCGTCCAGATTGCCGCAAGTACGCTGGCGGCGCTCGGTCTGGAACCGAGCTTTGATGCGTCGAGTACCGACGCCAATGTTCCCATCGCGGCGGGGATCCCCGCTGTTTGCGTCGGGCTCACCACCGGCGGCAACGTGCATCGTGTGGACGAGTTCATCGATCTCGAGCCTGTTCCCAATGGCATCACTCAGCTGGCGTTGCTGACACTTGCCTTAGCCGAATCTCTTTCCGAGCGGGCCTTGTAGGCCCTTCGTCCTAGAAGGCTAGACTCCGACGTGAGCCTGTCATTTGTTGCGCTGGTGTTGACGACGAGTGGACCCGATCCGCGAAGGGATCGCGTGAGCGCGGTGTCGACGGTCGCTGTAGACGCGAGCGGAGAACGAACGCGGTTTGATGCCGTCGTTCGCGCCAGGCCGCCGGGTGGCGACCGTCCAAACCGGGGGCTGGAAGTCACCGAGGGTCAACCTCACGAGGAGGAGTGGCCGGAGATCGCGGCCAAGCTGCGCGCACTACTCGCAAACGAGCGGGTGGTCACGCACGATGCCGACCGGTCACTGGCTGTCCTGGCGGCTGAAGGCGTTCGCTTAGAAGAGGCTCCACTCGATACCGCCGAACTGGCCTCGATTCTGGTTCCCGCGCTGGCGGCGACCGATTTCGATACGCTCCGTGAGGCGCTCGGCGTCACTACTGGTGACAATGCCTCCCAGCGGAATGTCGCGGACGCTCTTGCAGATGTATTCGAGGGGCTGCTGGCGAGAATCGCCTCCTACGATGACGTCACGCTCGAGCGCCTGGCGACCCATATCTCGGAAGGTGGCTGGCAATTTGCGGACTTGTTCCAGCCCCGAACCGCTGCTCGCTTCCGTGCCAGCGGGGAGTCCCGGCTCATGCCCCCTGAGATCGCCTTCTTGCGGGAGCGCCCGAAAGAGGATGCCCTCGAGCCGACCGGGTCACTGGAGCCGCTCGATCGTCGGGTCGTGCAAGAGGTCATCGGACCGCAAGGCACGCTTTCTAAGGTGATCGCCGGATTCGAGCGGCGCCGGCAACAGGAGCAGATGGCGGACGCCGTGGCCGATGCGATTAACGTCAGCGGCCAGATCCTGGTCGAGGCCGGTACCGGAACCGGGAAGAGTCTGGCCTACCTGGTGCCCGCAGCCCTCTCCGCGACCGAGCGCGGCGAGACTGTGGTGCTGTCCACAAACACCCTTGCGCTTCAAGACCAGCTCTTGCGCAAAGACGTTCCGGACCTGATTGCGGCCCTATCCAAGACTGACGGCGACAGGCAGGTCGAGGTCGTCGCGCTGAAGGGGCGGGCAAATTACTTGTGCTTGCGAAAATGGTTTCCCTGGGAGCGACAGGTCTCTCTCGAACCGAACGAAGCTCGGCTCAAGGCCAAGATCCTGGCGTGGCTGCCGCGGACGACGACCGGTGACCGAGCTGAGCTGCGTCTGACCGGCGGCGAGGAGACGTTCTGGCGCCAGATCGCCGAAGAAGAAGGTGCCTGCGACCCCGGCTCATGCGTCTTCCACCAACGCGGCCAATGTTTCCTCTTTCGCGCGAGGCGGGCCGCCGAGAGCGCGCATCTGGTCGTGGTCAACCACGCGCTGTTGTTGACTGACGCGGCGTCGAGCAATCGCATTCTGCCGGACTATGACGCGCTCGTGGTCGACGAAGCGCACCATCTCGAGGACCAAGCGACCGCGCAATTCACCGTCACGTTGAGCGAGCGGAATCTCACCGAGTACGCTGAGGCAGTTGCTGGCAATGACGGGATTGCCCTGTCGGGCGTGGCCGCCGGTGCGGTGGCGTTCCTGATGGGGGCCGCGGCTGACAGCGCAGGACAGATTCGCGCGCGACTGGCCCGCGAACGTCTGGAAAGTGCCCTCGCCGCATCGGGTTCGATTCGCTCCGCGGGTCGGGACCTTTTCGCAGCGTTGGAGTACATCCATGTCGAAGCCGCAGGCGCCGGGGGCGGTGCCGAGCGTGCCTGCCGAGTGACTGCCGCGACCCGCACATCCCCTGCCTGGCAAGCTGTCGATGACGCCTGGGATCGGCTGCTCGAAGGATTTCGTTCAGCGGAGTCGGCGCTGCGCTGGTTCGCTTCCGTGGTCGACGAAGTGGACGACATGGCCATCGCCGATCTCGCCGAGGCCGGCGAGCGACAGGAGTTGCTCCTGAGCGACCTGGCGAACGCGATTCGCATCGGGACAGAGCTGGCAGGCAAGTTCGCGAGCGCGCTCGACGCACCTGAGGCCGGGCGCGTGTTCTGGCTGGAACGACAAGGGGCGACCGATCGCATCGCGTTTCGCTCGGCTCCGCTCGACGTGAGCGGGCTCCTGCAAGAGCGGCTCTTCAAGAAACCGCGGGCCGCCATCTTGACGTCGGCGACGCTCGCCGTCGACGGAGACTGCGACTACCTAGCATCGCGGCTGGGCATCCCGGACGCCTCCTCGTTGATCGTACCGTCGCCGTTCAACTACCGGGCGTCGGTGCTGCTCTATCTGACCGATGATACGCCGGAGCCGACCCATCCCGACTACCGCGACGTGTTGGAGCACACCCTCATCGACGTCATCGACGCCACCCGTGGTCGCGCTCTTGTGCTGTTCACGTCGCACGCACTGCTGAGCGACATGGCGAGATCGATCACCGTGCCACTGCAAGATCGTGGCATTGCGGTGCTCGCCCAGCGGCGTGATGGGTCGCCTCAACAATTGACCGAGCGTCTCAGGCGCGAGACGAATGTTGCGGTTCTTGGCACTGCGTCGTTCTGGGAGGGCGTCGATGTCTCCGGTGAGGCGTTGAGCCTGCTCGCTATCACCAGACTCCCGTTCACCGTGCCCACCGACCCTGTATTTGCCGCTCGCAGCGAGGCCTTCGAAGACGCATTCGTTGGCTACGCGGTGCCTCAAGCGGTACTGCGGTTCAAGCAGGGCTTTGGGCGACTGATCCGCTCCAGTCGTGACCGAGGAGTCTGCGCGGTGCTGGACCGGCGAATCCTGACGAAGCGCTACGGCGCCACGTTCCTGCAGTCTCTTCCCGAGTGCTCCGTCGAAGTCGGGAGCGTGTTCGATCTTCCCAGCTCGGCCAAGAACTGGCTCGAAGCCACTCCGGAGAAGCAACCAATCGGTGGACGGTCGTCATACAGCGCGTGAGGAGTGCAATGGAACAGGAAATCGGTAGGAATCTCGCGCTGGAGCTTGTTCGTGTCACCGAAGCGGCTGCCCTCACCGCGGGCCGCTGGATGGGTCGTGGGCAGAAGGAAGCGGCTGATCAGGCGGCAGTCGATGCCATGCGCATGGTGCTCAACACGATCCGGATGGACGGTGTCGTGGTCATCGGCGAAGGGGCGAAGGACAAAGCCCCGATGTTGTTCGAGGGCGAGCATCTCGGTTGCGCTGACGAACCGAAGACCGATATTGCGGTCGACCCCATTGACGGAACTCGCCTGCTCGCTCAGGGGATGGCGAACTCAATCTCGACGGTCGCCGTCTCCGAACGCGGCTCCATGTTCGAGTCCCCATTCGTTGCCTACATGGACAAGATCGCCGTCGGTCCCGAAGCGGCAAACGCTATCGACATCAATGCCTCGGTAGCGACCAATTTGGAGAACGTCGCTCGTGCGCTGAGCAAAGACGTGCGGGACTTAGCCGTCGTCATGCTCGACCGGCCGCGACATGAAAAGCTCGCGGAGCAGATTCGCGAGGCCGGGGCACGCATCCGGTTCATCATGGATGGCGATGTCGCCGGCGCGGTCATGGCCGCCACCCCGGACACCGGAATCGATGTCTTGATGGGCATCGGCGGAGCGCCAGAGGCAGTCGTAGCGGCCTGCGCCATCCGTTGCATCGGTGGCGACATGCAGTGCAAGCTGTGGCCGCGGAACGATGACGAATTGGCTGCGGTCGATGCACATGGCATCGACGTGTCACGCGTGTTGAGCGCCACCGACCTCGTCCGCGGTGACGATGTCTTTTTCGCCGCCACCGGTATAACCGATGGGGAGCTGCTGAGGGGAGTCCACTATTTCGGCGGCGGGGCGACGACGCAGTCAGTGGTCATGCGCTCACGGTTTGGTACAACCCGCCGTATCGACGCGGTCCACCGACCCAGCAAACTTGACGTCTATGGTGTTCCGTTCGACTAGGTGAGTTAGTGGAGGGGCGCGGCTCGCCGTCGGGGTAAGGGAGGGTCCGCATGTTCTAAAAGGCAAAAACCTCGGCCCAGCGGTTTTTGTTGACGAGCATGGCCGCGGGTGCTAAAGTACCATTGCCGCGCCGGGGGCAATTTCAAACCTCGCCCCCGCCGTTTTCTCTCCTCTTGTTGGAGCGCCGGACATTGCAGCGACCCTCTCTCGGTGTGTCTCAGAACTTACGTGCCGTCTGGGCACTGCGATGGCAATCCAAGTTGTTGACCGTGGTGAGACAAACAGCGATGTGTCTGGGCGGCAGCGGAAAGCTCGGCCAACGTCGAGTGTGATTACGTCCTCATCTGCAAGTCCAAGTGCGTGGACATGGAGGGAACTCTGTTGACCGTCGAAGAGACAGTCGAATTGGCAGCTGTGTCGACCCCTACGCCTCGCCGGCGATCCCCGCGCCCGCGAGCAGCCGCGAAACCTGAAGCTGAGAGCCCGGAGAACGGGGACGCCATACCGGAAGCGGTCGCGGCTCTGGAGAGTACGCCAGATCGTCCGCCTATGCCGATGGAAGAAACATTTGAATCCAAAAATGAGGTGGTTGCCCGCGCTGAACCGGACGTAGGAGTGTCCGCGGATACGACCTCGGAGTTACCGACCGTGGAAGCCACAGAGGCCGAAGCGCCGGTGATGGCTACGCTGGTCTCGGAATCACCGCCGATCGATCGTCCCGCTGAACCCATGGGCGACGGGCGAGCCGACCTCAATCATCGCAATCGCGCCCGAGACAGTCGGGGACGGCGCGACCGGGGTCCGCGTCCCGCGCCGGGCGAACGACCCAACGGTGTTGAGCGCATTGCCGGTGATGGCCGAGACGGTCGGCAGACCGGATATAGTCAGCCGCGGCAGCGGACCGGAGCGCCATACGCCGCGCAGCCAGTTCCCACTCGGACGGGTCCACCTCATTTGACCATTGCCGAGCTCGAGGCGAAGTCGACCGAAGAGCTGGCCGAGATGGCGAGAGAGCTCGAGATTCCATCCTTTGGTCGCCTGCCGAAGCAAGAGCAGATGGTGCGACTTCTGCGGGCCCAGACGGAGAAAGATGGACAGATCTTCGGTGACGGCATCCTCGAGATTATCGAAGATGGATTCGGCTTCTTGCGAGGTCCCCGATTCCTCCCCGGCCCGGACGACATCTACGTCTCTCAGTCGCAGATCCGACGCTTCGGCCTGCGCACCGGAGACCGCATCAGTGGCCAAGTGCGGCCCCCGAAGGACAACGAGAAGTTCTTCAGTCTGCTGCGCGTCGAAGCCGTCAATGGCATCGATGCGGAAACTGCGCGTCGGCGCCCATCGTTCGACACCCTTACTCCCATCTTTCCCCTGGAGCTGATCAATCTCGAAACGGCGCCGAACATCCTCTCGACCCGGCTGCTCAACCTGGTGGCGCCGATTGGCCGAGGACAGCGCGGTCTGATCGTTTCGCCGCCGAAAGCCGGCAAGACGATGCTGCTGAAAGCAATCGCAAACGGTATCAGCTCGAACTGCCCTGACATCCATCTTATGGTCTGCCTGATCGGCGAGCGCCCGGAAGAAGTGACCGACATGCGCCGGTCAATCGAAGGCGAAGTGATCTCGTCGACGTTTGACGAACCGGTCGAGGACCACACCAAAGTCGCCGAAATGGCGCTCGAGCGCGCGAAGCGGCTGGTCGAAGGCGGCCGGGACGTGGTCATCCTGCTCGATTCGATCACCCGCCTGGCGCGGGCCTATAACCTGGCCGTGCCCCCCAGCGGCCGCACCCTCTCCGGCGGTATCGATCCCGTGGCGCTCTATCCACCCAAGCGCTTTTTCGGTGCTGCCCGGAACATCGAGGGCGGAGGAAGCTTGACGGTCGTCTCCACCTGCTTGATTGATACCGGAAGCCGGATGGACGACGTCATCTACGAGGAGTTCAAGGGCACCGGGAATATGGAGCTGCACCTGGACCGCAAGCTCGCAGAGCGGCGCATCTATCCCTCGATCGACGTCCAGCGTTCAGGAACGCGCCGAGAAGAGCTCTTGCTCGACGAATCGACTCTCCGTCAGGTGTGGACGATGCGGCGGATGGTCTCGATGCTCGGCGGCAGTGAGGGTACAGAGCTGCTGCTTAGCCGGCTGTCTAAGACACAGGCGAACGACGAGTTCCTGGAGACGCTAAATCGGGACGTTTAGCGACTTCGGCGCCGCTTGCTTGCGTCGTGCAGACGATTCAATTCAAATTGTGGTCGCCAGAGGGATGTCGGCCGGCGGCACGACCGCGCGTTCCAGCTCGACGATATCGCCTTCGGCGCCGGACATGGCGATGTAGGTTTTTCCAGGTGCCGTCGATACGGCCGAGTGGTGGCCGTCCCGGTCGACGGCAATGATATTGACTTCGCTTCGATACTCGTCCGGAAGCCGGTGGAGATCGCCAACCGCGAGTCGTAAGGCGTCGGCGAGAGGCATCCCGAAGCGCATGAACGTCACCACGCTGTGAGCGGTGCAGCAGCGCTGAGCCATCTCACCGCGGCCGGTGCACGTTGCCGCTCCCCAGCGGTTATCGACGTAATTGCCGGCCCCGACGATGGGGGAGTCGCCAACCCGCCCGGGAAACTTCCACGCCCACCCTGACGTGCTCACGCCGCTGGCGAGGTTACCGGAGGCATCCCGGGCGATGACGTTGACCGTGCCATGAGCGTCATGCGGGCGTTCCGGATCCCGGCTCAATTGCCCGGCAAGCTCGTGCATCTTTTTGCGATAGGCATCCGCGGTGCCTGCTTCGGTAAAGCGTGATT
>Ga0126305_10000641_pt1 | contig 15009 bp, 19 predicted proteins | sample Plot26_FD_92536 | JGI IMG/M metagenome (GOLD analysis project Ga0126305, IMG submission 92536) | Serpentine soil microbial communities from UC McLaughlin Reserve, CA, USA - Plot26 | ecosystem: Environmental > Terrestrial > Soil > Grasslands | place: USA: UC McLaughlin Reserve, Lake County... | reverse complement strand
GACCACGCTTATTCCCGCTAGACTCTCGGAGTAGATAGACGATGACCGAAACCGTTTACGCTGCTCAACGCAAGGACCGAATGGTAGAGACTCCTGAGCTGATTCCGGGCTACTTTGCCCGAATCGGCAAGGGCAAGCTCTTGACTCACCAGGAGGAGATAGACCTCTCCAAGAGGGCCAAGAAGGGTGATAAGGCTGCCCGCAATAGACTCATCGAGAAGAACCTGAGGCTTGTTGTCTCTATAGCCAAGAAGTCGCGTGGGCGTGGTCTGTCCTTCGAGGATCTAATCCAGGAGGGCAACATCGGTCTTATGAAAGCGGTTGGGAAGTTCGACTCCGACAGGGGCTTTAGGTTCGCCACCTATGCTACGTGGTGGATACGTCAGAACATACAGAGGGCGGTTGCCGACAAGGCGAGGATCATCAGGGTTCCCGTCCACGTGGGCGACAAGATGCGCAAGATTGCCGGCACCTACAACGAGCTTTGGGCTGAGTTGGAACGAGCCCCTTCAGATGAGGCGGTGGCCGAGAGGCTCGGATGGAGCGTGGAGAACATCCGGAAGGTCAAGGACGCCATGCCGGACGCTTCCACTAGCCTCAACCAACCTCTCAGCTCGGATAAAGGTTCCTCGGAGCTTGGAGAGCTCGTCGAGGACGAGCGTAGTTCGGACACGCCCGCTACGGTTATGGGCGAGATGGAGAGCTCTGAAGTTGGGGAAGCCGTAGATAGGCTTCCGGAGCGATACCGTTATGTGCTAGTGCGTCGTTACGGCCTTGATGAAAAGGATCCAGCCACACTTGCCGAGCTCGGCGACGAGCTTGGGCTCTCCCACGAGCGGGTAAGGCAACTTCAACTCAAGGCAGTGGACATGCTGAAGAGTGGGGAGTTCGGCAGTACTCTCCGCGCCGCCTACAGCGGCGAGTCACGCGAGGATTGACCTTCATGGAAACGTTCCGGCATGAAAGCGTATTGGAAGGACCTCAGGCTGAAGGTTAGTAGACGCTGTTGATCGCGGGATGCCTCGCCAGGAGGTAGCGCACAACCGCGAGGCGCTCGGCGAGGCCATCCCGGATAGGCTCTCATCAGTCAAGCTGGAGGACACAGCGGGATGGTTTTCGCGCTGCGGCTACGAACCACACGATCAATACCCATGAAGACCGCTGCCAGAGTTCGGGTGCGGCATCCTGATTAAGCCCGGTCACGGGCTCGAGATCTCCCACGGCGTCGGGCAGCGCACGAGTCGCGCACCATTTTGTGCCGCCGCATAAAGGTTCGGGCGCCTAATTAGGCTACCCTGCCCAGCCGCCCATCATCGCCTTCACCGCCCCCGTGTCGTGCCCCCGCGCTTCCATCATGGGGACGAGCTCGGCCAATATCTCCTCCCTCTCACGCTCCCGCGCCTCCAGCTCCTCGATGCGCCCGAGCATCTGCGCCCTGAGCCCTTTTACGTCGAGTTCCGACCTCAGGGGCCCCTCGGCCGCCCGCATCTCAAGCTCCGCCGCCCTGAGGTAGCACTGAAGAAGCTGCACGACGCTCTGTGGTTCTCACCGGCTCCCCCTACACTGTAGGCCAATATGGCAGAGCCAAATGTGTTTAAGTCGAGCGTGGAGCGCGAGGTCATGTGGGCTCCTTGGGAGGGGCCGGGGCTAGAGCACCTGCGCCTCGTGACAAGTGATGATGGTGGTGTCGTGGCCAACGGGTTGGTTATCGGCCTGGAGGCAGGTCGCACGTTTCGCATTGGCTACGAGATACGCTGTGACGGGCTCTGGCGGGTGCGGGAGGTCCGGGCGGCGGCCCCGGACTCGGGGCGGCCGGTCCTCGAGTTGCTCGCCGACGGGGAGGGACGCTGGACGAGGCGAGACGGAGAACCCGTGCCCGACCTCGACGGGTGCGTCGAGGTCGACATCTCGGCTACGCCCTTCACCAACACCCTCCCTATCCGCAGGCTCGGGCTTAAGCCCGGCCAATCCGAAGAGCTAGCGGTCGTATACATACGCATTCCCGAGCTGCTTGTAGGAGCGGAGAGGCAGCGCTACGTATGCCTGGAGGCGAGAGGGAGCGGCGGGCTCTACCGCTTCGAGGCGCTGCCAAGCGGGTTCACAGCCGAGCTACCAGTCGACGCCGAGGGGCTGGTGATCGACTACCCCGGGCTCTTCCGGCGGGCGTGGTCCGGATAGCACCAGCAGGGGAAGCAACCCTCCTTCGGGTTTATTCTTCCGTCTGGAGGCCCTACAAGTGAAGTCGACGAGCGGATGCACCATGGTACGCTCAAGCGATGGAAGCCGACAATTCCGGCGAACGTTACATAATCGACACAGCCTCAGGCGTAAGGCTGGACCTCGACAATCCTCGAGCGGAGGACATCCGCATCGAGGACATAGCCGGAGGTCTCTCGAAGGTCTGCCGCTTCAGTGCCCAGCCCCTCAAGTACTACTCGGTGGCGCAGCATGCCCTGCTCGTGCAACGCCTTGTCGCAGAGGCGGGCCACCCGGAGCTAGCACTGGTGGCGCTACACCACGACTCGCACGAAGCCTACGTGTGCGACATACCCAAGCCCCTCAAGAATAAGATCTCCGCGATCAACGACGCCTATGAGGCCGTCTGTGATGAACTCGACCTCGTTATTGCCGAGGCGTTCGGCTTTGAGTGGCCTGAGCAAGGCTCGTCGGAGCAGCGGGTCATCAAATGCGCCGACAGACAGGCTCTGTTTATGGAGGCCGCTCGGCTCCTTCCAGACCATGGGAAGGCGCTGCGCCGAGATAAAGGACTTGGGGAGGAAGAATATCGGGATCTTGCGCCGTTGGAGGAGCCTTTGCCTCCGGCGGAGGCGCGGGCAAGGTTTCTGTGGGCTCACGAGGAATCCAGCGGACATAATAGAGGATAAATCTGCAGAGGCCTCGAACCCTGCTGTGCGTGGCTGGGACGCTCGCAGCTCAGCTCTACAGTCATCGCGCTCACTTTGGTAGCGACTGCAGTCTTGTAGTGTTGACAGTCAAGTCAACCCCCGCTTACTATTTAGTATCGAGGGAAGGAGTAAGCATGGCTTTCGGCGAGGAAATCAGGGAACTAAGGAAAGCACAGAAGATGAGCCAACGAGAGCTCGCCAACCGAACCGGCATCGACTTTACCTATCTGTCAAAGATCGAGAACAACCGCATCGAGCCTCCGAGCGAGGACGTTATCCGCCGTGTGGCCCAGGCGCTGGGCGAAGATGCGGACGAACTGATCGTCTTAGCCGACAAGCTCCCCTCTGACCTGGCACGAGAACTTAAGACTCCGGAGCGTGTCAAGGCGCTTCGACGCGAGCTCGCCGGCGACTTCAACTCGGTGGAAGACTTCCGAAAAGCGTTCGGGCGGCCCTAACAACCGACGAGGCACGGAGGTTGCGAGGACAATACTTTGACAGCACGGAACTAGAGAGGTTGGCCAAAGACCTGCTGGACATCTACCAATCCAAAAGCGGGTCACCCTTGCACCCACCGATACAGGCCGACCTCGTAGCCGAGAGCATCGGGTTGAATCTACTCTGGGAAGAGATTACTGAGGAGCCGGAGACTACCGTTTGTGCAGAAATTCGTCCCGACGAGCGGCTCATCGTTGTGAACGAGCATCGGCGGAGGCTGCTAGACAGTAACCCCGGTCTCTACAACACCACTGTGGCCCATGAACTAGGACATTGGTGGCTCCACGTCGACCACGCTGCGCTCGACCACGAAGAGTTGCCCGGTTATATCTACAGCTATGCCCCGCCTCGCCAACCGGATGGTAGGGATCGCAGGGACGAGCGCAACGCTCACGAGTTTATGAGCTACCTGCTCATGCCCCGCTCCCTGTTGCTTCCCAGGACGAAAGGCATGAACCTCCAGGCTTGGCCTCCCCTATACCGATTGCGTGATGAGTTCGACGTGACCATCACGGCTATGCTCATTCGGCTGGAGAATCTCGGTTTAACGTACGTAGATTCCCAGAGACAATTCCACAAATCTAAGCAAGCCGCCGAAGGTCAGGACTCACTCTTCTAGCGCTCCCACGTATGTTGTGTTGACAAACAACGCAACTTCGGCTACCCTGCTCGCGACTCTGGCCGAGAAGGGAGGTGAGAGGAGTGCCAGACAAGAACGTATATGACGTATCACCAGGTAAGGATGGCTGGGGAGTTGAGCGCCGCGGCGCTCAGCGTGCCTCAGGCCGCTTCGACACCAAGAAGGAAGCCGTACAGCGGGGCAGGGAACTCGCCGACGCACGGGGCGGCCGACTGGTGATCCGCAAACAGGATGGCACGATCCAGGAGGAGCGCACATACCGCAAGGACCCGTACCCTCCGCAGGGATAGACTGAGCACGGCTGGAGGTGTGGCTCTCGAAGGCTAAGAAGGGGAGATGCCACACCGCAGCCGCGGTCTCATGAGGTATTTCGGCACCGAGATTAGCTAGCGAGGAACATGGTAACGACCAAACGCACCATAGCAGATAAGTTTAAGGACCTACTGAAGAACGTACGCACTCAGAATGACGCCACAGTGTCGTCGCGACGCAGAGCCATCACTAGGCGGCTCAACCAGGATTTCTGGGACAGCTACTCGGACACAGACCACACCCGTTACATAGGATCCTACGGGCGCGGCACTGAGATCAAGGGGGCAAGCGACGTCGACCTGATGGCCAGGCTTCCTTCCTCGCTCTACAGCCGCTACGACTCGTACCTTGGCAACGGTCAGTCCGCCCTGCTACAGGCCGTCAGGGATTCCATCCGTAAGACCTATTCTTCCACTGATGTCGGCGGAGACGGTCAGGTGATTGTGGTCAGGTTCTCGGACGGAATCAAGTTCGAGGTTGTGCCCGCCTTCATCCGCACGGACGGCAGCTACACTTACCCGGATTCTAACGCCGGCGGCTCTTGGAAGAAGATGGACCCGATCGCGGAAATCGAAGCGATTGACTTGGCCAATGCTCGCCACAACAAGAAAGTGAAGCACCTTGCCAGGATGGCGAGGGCGTGGAGGACTAAGAACAACGTCTCGATGAGCGGCCTTCTCATAGACACGCTCGCCTACGACTTCATGGCCGGATGGGAGTACAACGACAAGTCCTTCGTCTACTACGACTGGATGACGCGAGACTTCTTAAAGTACCTATACGAGCAGGACCGAGACCGCAGATACTGGTACGCTCCAGGAAGCAACCAGCGCGTGTACAGGTCAGGGGTTTTCGAGTACAAAGCCGGGCAAGCCTATAGAGAGTCACTTGAAGCCATCGAGTGCGAGGCGCAGGGGCGGGAGTACAGCGCCAACGAACACTGGAAGAACATCTTCGGTTCTGTGTTCACTGGTTAGAGTTAGAGTACGACGCTTGTAGGCTATGAGATGCGAGGGAACACAGTTTGAGCCGCGAGTCGTCCAAAAGGATGATCAAAGAGAGCTACGGCAGGATCGTCTATTCTCACAAGACACATGAAAAGGCTATGGAGCGATTGAACCGTCGGATCGCTTTAGTCAAGTGGGGCAATCTTCTGCTCATTGTGCTTACCTTCGGCGGCGTGCTGAATGCAGTGTTCGACGGCGGACCTGTAAGCAACCTACTTACGGTCTTTGTTTCCGCGCTTGCCTTAGCGCTTGCTATATACCGGATGAGCTTCAATCCCGAAAAGGAGATCCTCGAGCATCGCAGGACTGCCACCAAGCTCTGGCACCTACGCGAAGAGTACGCCAACCTCATGGCGGATATTTGGGACGGTGCTCTGCCGGAAGTGGAGACACGGCGACGCAGAGATGATCTGACGGCGCGACTGGCGCAAGTGTACGGAGATGCTCCACCTACAACCTCAAATGATTACCGGAGGGCACAGAAAGCTCTAGGTCACGGTGAAGAGATGACCTTCGCGAAGAAGGAGATCGACCGTTTTCTTCCGGCGGAGCTTCGCGATTCTTCCGCCGACCCCTAGAAACGTCAGAGTCGAGTTTCGAGCTTCGCCAGCAGCCTCTCCTTCGCCCCCTCTGCCTCCGCCGCCCGGTCTCTACCTTGCGTCCTGAACCAAGCCTCTACGATCTCCCGGTCCCTCTCCCGCCTTTCGGGCGTGTCATCTGCAAGCACTCGGAGACTGTGCTCGGTGAATAGGTGGCCGCCGTCGAAGCCGTGCGGAGCGAGTCGCTCCTCCAGTTCCACGCTCGATCACACGTATCGTCAAGCTCCACTGAGGAGCGTGTTGTAGATCTGGTTGAGCGCGGTGCCAACCGGCGGCGGCACCTCCCCCTCCTTCACCTCCCTGGCGAGCGAGCGCAGCTCGTCCTTGATCTCTTGGAACTCCTGGGCGGCGGGTCCCGTCCTTCTTGATGGCTGTACAGCGCGCAGTCAACTGGCACCTCCCCTACTTAGGTACTTGCGTAGCTTCGAGATACCCCTATCTTCTTCCTCACAACTGGTCTCGACATATAGGTCGTACTGGCGCACCGCCGTGTACGGCGATCACGGCGATCACGGCGGTCACGACGCCCGATCCTCCAACCCGAGGGCATTGAAATCGATTACGATCATGTCAGGGTCCTCGTCCTCCCACGAAAGGGTACTCCCGTGATCGTCGTGATGATCGTGAGTATCGTGATCGCCGTGATGATCGTGATCGCCCTCTGCCGGCGTGTAGCGGGTCTGCGAGGAGGTCCCGTGTCGCACTACCTCCCCGTCCTGGACCATGCTGCGCAGGAGCTGGCGCACCGCCGTGTCCTTCTTCCCGACGGCGTCGGCTATCTCCCTGGGAGACATCGGCTCGCCCTCCTTCTCCAGGAGCTCCAGGATCTCCTTGCGGGCCTCGCTCCTCCGGTACTCTTCTGCGCTCCCCCTGTGAACCCACTGCCACAAGGCTTCGTCCCACTCCACGGCCAGTTCGCGCTCCTCGACGTCCCGCCCCGTGACGAAAAGCGTCGCGTCGTCCTTGCCCCGCTCGCGCCTCATAATCAAGACGCTGTCGGCCGCACCGGGCAAGCCAAGCGTGCCCGAAAGCAACTCCAGGGGGTCGTCGGAATCCATCTTGCGGAGGTGATGGACGACGAGTACCGCGATCCCGTGGCTGTCGGCGAGCGCCTTGAGGTCCTGCCCGATCCGGTAGTCTTCGGCGTACAGGTCTCCCCTACCAGAGCGGATGGGCCTAACACGCGCGAGGGTATCGACGATTACCAGCCGCGCGTCGGGGTGCGCGTCGCACCACTCGTCCAGAAGGTCCAGCCCGCCGGCTCCCGTTTTCGGCCACGCGTTCGTCAGGTGCAGCCTCTCGGGCCACGAGCTGCTCTGTATGATGCGTCGCATCCGCTCCTGCAGTCGGCGCTTGTTGTCCTCCAGGGCCAGGTACAGGACGTCTCCGGCCTCTGTGGGGATCCGCCCGAGCGCCTCCGAGCCCGAAGCGATCGCCGCCCCGAGCGCGAGCGCGAGCCAACTCTTGCCGATCTTCGGACGACCGCCCAGTATGCTCAGGCCCTCGGCCAACACCCCCTCCACGGCCCAGCGCGGTTCTGGGAACCTCATCCCTTCCAGCTCCGCGGCCGTGAACACCATTGCTTCGCCGTCCTGGTGCGCGTCCAGGCTCGGTCCCTTCCAGAAGTCGGTCTTCCCTTCGAGCGCCTTCTCGATGGTCCGCTCGCCGTAGGTGCCCTCGCCACGCCGCTCGTCCCATTTCGGGCGCATGAGGCCGGAATTACGGAACATGCGGTCCATCCGCTCCCGGTCCCCGCCGCTCCAGTAGGCAAGTACTCCGCACAAGGCTAGGTCGGCAGCCGAATCGTCACCCTCGTGCATACTCGTGTCGCCTCTGTAGTACAGCCGGGCGAATGGCAGGTTATGCTGAGACCGCAGGATCCTCCTGAGAAGCTGGTCATCTTCGAGCTTCCGGATCGCCTTTGGGATGTGGTTTTCGTCCTCTAGTGCAGGAGCAGAGTCCTCAGACGTACTAGGATCTCCAAACGTCTTCCTGTGCAGCTCCATTAGCGCCTGCTGTGCAGATCGTAGGGCTCTAGGCGTCCCTTCGAGGTGCTTTCCGGTGACCGTGAAGTAGCGCTTCGAGTCGTACATCTCGATCGGCCCGCTCTTGCCAAACCGAGGAAGCACGCCCCTTAGGATGATGTGCACGCCGGTCCCGCTCGGCGAGACCTCAGTGTATGAGGCGAGAGAGTCTATGATCTCCTGCGCCCATTCTTCGATCTCGCCGGTATCAGGGTTCCGGCAGCCGTCGAGATCCACGCCACAGTACGGGTCGTCCTCTGAGAAGACGAACCCTACGCCGTCAAGGCCGTCGTTCCGCGCACGGTTCAAGGCCTCTTCAATCGGGCCCCATGTATCACGAGCTTTCTTCGGATCGTCAGGATTGCTGACCTTCGCGTTAGAGCCACTCTTGGGGTCCAAAGGCACCTTGCCACGCCGGGCGACCCACTGTGAGAGCTCTAGGAGCTCCGCAGGTACGGTCTCTAAGCGAGACCGTAAGTCGCTCCCTTGGTCAGTGTCGCGCGTAAGGTCGCTTGGCGAGGTCCCGTCTATCATGTTCTCGTCTTCCACATTTACTCCCACATATTCTTGGTTCGCTCCTCTGCGCCCACCTCCTTCCTGTCTGTCCTTGGGTGGTCGGTGCCTCGGTGCGGCCGAGCCGTGACGCTCGTCCATTACGTCACGGGCGTCTTCTCGTCAGCCCACTGCTCGATCAGACGAACGCGACAAAGCCGCTCTTCACGAAACTCTCTGCCAGGTAGATCTCTTCGGCTATCAAGGGCGTCAGCATCCTCCCGTACTCCTGCGGCGGGAGTTCCAGGTACTCGGACGCGACGTAGCAAGCGATCTCGTAGAGCGTCACGCCAGACTTGCTCTGGCAACTGCGGATAATGCCGCGCAGCCTGCGTGTTACGTTCTTGTATTCGACCGACTTTTCGTGTCTCCACTGAGGAGTGCGCACGCCCAAAGCATCGTACATGAGTTCTCGCACGCGCATTCTGAGCTTTTCTCTTTCGAATTCGTTGTTCTCCTGGCGGAACCGCTCGAAAACGCGCTCGAACGTCTGCAGGGGAGGCGAAGAAAGGTTGTGCGCAGACCGTAGGTGCCAGAGGTTCTCCTCTAACTCCTTCTTGGCTCCGTAGTACATGTGCGAACGCACCTTGTTGCGCTGGGGCCAACAGCCTCTCTCAAGATCGGCCAGTACGTACCTGGCGACCTTGCCTGACTCGTCGTCTGGCTCCCGTTGGAGGACTAGCCACTCTTCAAAGCGAGCCAGACCGAGTTCCAAGGCTTTTTGTACCCAGGCGACAAATTCTTCGTCTCTCTGTTCCTCACGCTCGGCACCCATACGGTCATTTCCTTCTTCTGTTCTCACACCTCTGTCAGCCACCATGATCCCTACGCTATCTTCATCGAGGTACGGATCCTCGCAGAGCCACCCGAGGGATGTCGTTTACCTGCCCGCCTACGCGGAGAACCCCTCCCGGGAGACGCTCGCCGTAACCCAAGGGCCACTCGATATCGTCCACACCGACGCCGAGGGCATCTGCGATCTTCTCGGCCGTCTCCTCTTTGGGTACGCGCATTCCCCTGACCGCGGACTCGAGCGTGGTCAGGCTTATGCCCGCCTCACGGGAGGTCCTCCTGAACCCGTGTCTTCGGACCGCCTCCTCTAGCCGCACCTTCTCCATTTGGTTGCCTCCTCTTTAGCATAGCAGTGTATTAGTTGTTATTGTATCATACCGAGCACCCGGCTGCTGTAAGAGCTCTTACGCCCACTACTACCGGCCGGAAGGCGTTACGCCTCCTCACCGCTTCGTCCGTACCGGCAATTCGAGTGAGGCGTGTTTGCACGTGGACGTTCAAAGTAGTGCCTGTGCTTCTTTCTCTGACAGTACTAGCCCCGTTGCAAGATGCACTGCGTACTCCCAGGGTACGCAATAGCCAACCATGCAGATATTGCGGTGTTTCGCGAAGAGTCGCCAGGCTTCGCTTGGAGATGGAATACCGAGGACTATCAGGGTAGCCTTTCCACTATCCGACACCTCGCAAAGTGGAGGTCCACCGGGACGCGGCCGGACGACTTTGGGCTTACCCTCCCAGGTCCATACGCCGATGCTGAGGAGGCTATCCGGCTCCTCACCAACGATGCAGTCGCCTTCTATGAGTTCGTTTAACTCCCTACTTGAAGAAGAGGTCGACACCCACCACCCCTTCTCACTCAGCACTCTGGCCGTTTGCTCTGCGTTCATCAGGTCCTCTCCTCCGCTCCGTCGTTCTCGTCCTTCGCTAGCTTCACCTATCGCGTACCGACGCTATAAGCGCCCCCTTTCTCGGGTATGCAAAAGCCCCTGGGCAGTACGCGCGGCAAAACCGTGTCGTACTGCCCAGGGGCTGCACTCGCGCCATTGGGGCGACTCTCGCCGCCTTGTGTCCCGGCTTTAAGGGCTTCCTGACCGAGACTCCGGCCGTTGGCCGGATGCTGTTCCCAGCGCCGCGAAGTATACCACCCTAATACGCTTCGTAACCCTATTCGGCTGCTCAAACCTCAACTACGACGCGAGGTTTGAAATATTGTGCGTAATCTTTCTATATGATTTAATTTTTTATAGGATAGGCGAGCGCGAGGAGTCCACGATGACCATCCCACAGACCACCACTGCCCACAATCCTCATCAAGCATCTACCCGCCATCACCTCGTCGACGAGCGCTCCGCGGGAATCTCGGCCGAGGACTCCGCTATCGCCTACGCCGTGAGGTGCTGGGCACGCCGCCACAGCTGGGGTAGCTACCGCGTGCCACGAGAGGGCCATTCCGGGCGCTCGGTGGACCGCGGCGACTGCCGCCAGGGGTACGGGGGCCCCCGGCCCGCCGCTTGCTCTGTGCGGACCGTCGTGGTCGGCACCGCCGTATTGGATCGCATCGCGGAGCAGTTGGGCGTCGCTTGATGACTCCCACGGTAACTGCCTACGACGTCACCATGCGTGTCCGCTACTCGGGCGAGAGCACCACGGCGGAGGGATGGATCGAACTCGACGGAGAGCGTAGCGACTTCCAGGTCGAGGCCAGCGCCACCGACAGGGGTGCGACCTACACCATCGGCGAAGGGCAGTTCTGGTGGTCTGAGGTGCCGTGGCTCGATTCCTGGTTTGAGGAGGTGTGGATGGCGGCTGCATCGCGGGTCGGATACGAGCTCGACGACCCTCTCGATTTCGATGCACAAATGAGGAGTGAACAGGAGGAACTAGGATGATTCCCGAGGAACAGAACCCCAAGGTCCATCACATGACCATCAAAGGAGCACGCAACGCCCTGGCTCACCGTCTGATATCGCAGGACTCCTACCGCTCCGTCCTCCGGGGTGAGCTGACGTTGGCAGACGCTAAGTCGCTGGGGCGCAATAGGGGTCCGAACACCCCCGCGCCCGTGAAGGTCCAGGAGAAGCCACCGGAGCCCACTCCGTGCCTCTGCGGATGTGGGCTACGGCCTAAGTCCCCGCGCAGCCGCTTTGTCCAAGGCCACGACCACCGCCTTTATGGGGAACTCAAGCGCAATCTTGGGAACGATCCCCTGCTCCGCAATGAGCGCTTCTCAGCGAGACAGCGTCAATACGCCGTGGAGCGTGGTCTTGTCGGTCCCGAGGCACTGCCCGAGGAGGAGCGCGATGCCTAGGCAGCGTCGCGCCAACGGCGAGGGCGGGGTCAGCAGGCGCAAGGACGGGAGTTGGATGGCACGTTACACCGCCCAGACCCCCACGGGCCGCAAGCGCAAGGTCCTCTACGCGAAGAGCCGCGAGGAGGCGAGGAGGAAGCTCGCCGAGGCCATAGCCGAGCGGGACCGTGGCCTAGTCTACGACTCCGAGGGCCTCACCCTCGGGGAGTACCTCGCGCGCTGGCTCGAGGACTCCGTCAGGGGCAGCGTGAAGGCCACTACCTACCAGAGCTACGGCTCACTCGTGAGGCTGCACGTCTGCCCCACGCTCGGCAGCACGAAGCTCAGCGCCCTCACCCCGGCGCACGTCCAGGCTCTCTACCGGGCCAAGCTAGACGAGGGTCTCGCCCCGAAGAGCGTAAAGCACTGCCACACAACGCTGCACCGCGCCCTCAAGCAGGCCGTGAGGTGGGGCCTCGTCCCGCGCAACGCGGCGGCCGAGGCCGACCCGCCGAGGGTGCGCACGCCCGAGATGAGACCCCTCTCCCCCACCCAGGCCCGCACCCTTCTGGATGCAGCCAGAGGCAACAGGCTGGAGGCCCTCTACGTCCTCGCCGTCACCACGGGCATGAGGCAAGGGGAGCTCCTAGGTTTGGGGTGGGAGGACGTGGATCCCGAAGCGCGGACCGTGCGGGTGAGGAGGACGCTGACCCTGGCGAAGGGCGGCCCGCACCTTACGGAGCCCAAGACGCCGAAGAGTCGTCGCCAGATAAGACTGACTTCCGGAGCTGTAGTGGCGCTGGAGCGGTACCAGGAGCGCCAGGAGGCCGAAGGCGCTCGCAGAGGGCCCGGGTGGAATGCCCAGGGTCTCGTGTTCTGCACGAGGCGTGGCACACCGATCAGGCGAGACAACCTACACGACAAGCACTGGAAGCCACTCCTTGGGAGAGCGGGTCTACCCGATATACGCTTCCATGATCTTAGGCACACCTGCGCGACGCTACTCCTAACCAAAGGTGTGCACCCGAAGATAGTCTCGGAGATGCTGGGTCATTCGAGCTTTGCGATCACGCTTGACACCTACTCACACGTGATACCTGGGCTGGGGGATGCGGCAGCTAACGCGATGGAGGACGCACTGAAGGAGTAGCGTAGGCGTCGTGGGCGGTCAGGAGACCTAATGACCTCTGACCGATTGCGTTACGAGACCCTCAGACCCGAGCGGTAAGCTAGGTGGTGCCACATGGCAACGACGCCGCGTTTGTTACCGCAGTGTTGCAAAACGTTGGCCGAGGCGTTACTCGATTGTCGTCATCCTGTTACGCAAAGGTTCTAGAGTACTCTTACCGCTTATGAAGCCTAGAGGATAGGCTACGCTCGGCTCCGCTAATAAAGGAAATTTACGCGGCGTTAGAGAAAACCCTTGACCTTTAAGGAGGCTCCTTGGACAGCACGTTAGAAAATTCGACAGAAGAGTGGCGTCGGTTCCTCGGCCAGAGTGCGCCTGGTCGCCGGTTTAGGAACCGCTATTGTCGTCGCCAGCAAGCTGGCCGTGATCGATCCACCCTTGGGAGGGCATGCTATGTTGCCTTCGGCATTGCCATAGCAATCGGAAGTCTCGTCCTAGCGCCTTTTCCGGGACCCGGTTGGGTAACATGCTTTGTGGGATTGGGAATGATAGCCGGTGAGGTCTTACACGTCGCACGCTTCTTAGATCGGGCCGAGGTAAAACTGAGGAAGGCGCTGCGACATGCGAAGGGCATGTGGGACAACCTAGCCCTCACAGGGAGGGTAATGCTCACCCTGATGATCACCCTCGGCGTGTTGGCATCGGCTTACGGTGCCTACCACGCGCTCCAAGTGTTATTGAGTACGCTAACAGCTCCCTTAGGGTGACCGTCGACTGGTACACGGACTTACCTTAGGAAGTGGTCCTCGTTGGCCGTTCGTCGATCTATGTTCCACTTGAATATCAACCGCAAGACCTTATGAGTTGACGAACCCCTCAGGCATTTTACCTGCTAATCGGCGGGTGACCGACGGGGCTCGAACCCGCCACCTTCGGAGCCACATACCGGCGATATTGCATGCTAGGAGTTGACCCACGTTGCTAAACCGGCCTACCTAGACTGATTCCCCTTGCTAGTGGTTGCCCAACGTTTCTGCGTCTACCCACTCGCCGAATCCATCGAAGTGAGGCAACCCGGAGCGCCTAAGGTGATCTAAGACTACGTCTCAGGATGTGTTGGACCGTTTACCCCGTTCCTGACCCTAGACTAAGCCTTTCGACAGCTCGAACCTCAGTTCATCTGGGTTGTAGGAAAGATCTTGGTGGGTGAGGTTGGCTCGCTGTTCCTGCGTCTGCCTTATCCTTCGCGCCAGAGCAGCGATTCTCGGATCCGACACGCGCCGTTGGCGAAGCGTGTTCAGCTTGGCTCGCTGCCTCACCACCGCGACGAGACTTACCAACGCCCATGCGCTCTCCAAGAGTAGGAAGCCCCACTGCTCTTCTAGCGCGGCTACCACAGCTAGTATCCCCGAGCCCACAATGTTCGCGAAGGCAAAAGAGAGACCCTTCAAGCTAAGCCACCCGAACTGACTGGCGACGTAGGCGACCAGCACGAGCAGCGACCCGAGAACTGACACAAGCTGTACGGAAGACCCCATACTCTTCACCATCCTTTCGGACGACATGCTCCCCCGGCCATCCTCTCTGGAGCACGATAATGCCCGGAGAGGAGCAATCTACTAATTACTGACCTCCCGGGCTTTTGTCCCGCCGTGTGGCGGCCGGATGTTTGCCGACCGCTGGCCGCCCTCGGACCGGTCCCGCTCTCCTAGAGCGGCGGAACCCTAGCGACCGAGCAATTCTATCTCCCCTTTTTCGGGAAGGCGAACGAAGGCGAACCCTATTTGGTGATCTGCTTCACCAACGCCTTGCCCTATTGCTTGACAATCTCTTCTCTTTACGTTTTCACGCCGGTGAAGCCAAGCCTAGCGCCGTAGGCTACTGAGCTCGTTCGTCTTTGGTCTGGACATAGCGAGAGGCCCAGTAGGTCACAAATTGGAGCACGGCGCACCGGCTTTTGGGACGATGGGTGTATGGTCTTCGGTGAGTGGTACGCGCTCGGAGAGCGGGGCTGGTAGTCTATCCGCTTTAGTGACACCGTACGCCGATCCGAGTATCAGCAGCCACGTAGGCACAAGCGTAAGCAATGAGGGTAGTTCATGAGACTCCTCACGCACTACCCGTCCCTCCCATTGGTGTACCGACTGGTGTGTCCCTCTCCCCTACTCCTCGGCCAGGGCGGCGACGAGCTCGCGGCAGAAGGCGGGGATGTCGGGGACTACGCGGCCCCAGACCAGGTTGCCTTCGCGGAAGGCGGCCTTGT
>Ga0126305_10000640_pt1 | contig 15016 bp, 12 predicted proteins | sample Plot26_FD_92536 | JGI IMG/M metagenome (GOLD analysis project Ga0126305, IMG submission 92536) | Serpentine soil microbial communities from UC McLaughlin Reserve, CA, USA - Plot26 | ecosystem: Environmental > Terrestrial > Soil > Grasslands | place: USA: UC McLaughlin Reserve, Lake County... | reverse complement strand
GCGGCGCCGTAGGCCGGTCCCTCGTCGGCGACGGTCCGGCGTATGGGGGTGCCGTAGATGTCGGCCTGGAGCTGGCGCCAAAGATCGCTCCTCGCACCGCCGCCGGTGGACCTTACGTCCTCGACAGGTATGTCGAGCCCGCGCATAATCTCCAGAGAGTCGCGCAGGGAGAAGATCACACCCTCCATAACGGCGCGGGTCATGTGCTCGGCCCCGTGACGGGCCGTGAGCCCGAAGAAGGCCCCCCTGGCTTTGGGGTCGAGGTGCGGGGTCCGCTCGCCCGAGAGGTAAGGCAAGAAGATGAGCCCTTCTGAGCCCGGCCTGACGCCGGAGGCCGCATCGACCAGCTCCTCGTAGTCGGCCCCGAGCGCCTCCCGCCACCAGGAGAGGGACCCTCCCGCAGAGAGCGTGACGCCCATCAGGTGGTAGGCGCCTGGCACGGCGTGGCAGAAGGCGTGCAGTCGCCCTGACGGGTCGGGGTTGAACTCGCTGGCGTGGGCGAAGAGGACACCGCTCGTGCCGACAGAGGAGTTGACGAGCCCGGGACCCACGATCCCCGTCCCGACGGCCGCCGCAGCGTTATCGCCGCCGCCCGCAGCGACGGTGGTGCCCGGCGGAAGGCCAAGCTCTTCCGCCACGCCCTCGCGAAGGATGCCCGTGCCCTCGGGGCCTTCGTAGACTTCGGGCATCCATTCTTGCGGGATCTCCAGAGCGTCCAGGATCTCACCCGACCAGTCGCGGGCCTTCATGTCGAGGAGCAGGGTGCCAGCCGCATCTGAGGCGTCTGTGGCGTACTCACCCGTGAGCTGGAGTCTCACGTAGTCCTTGGGCAGGAGCACGTGGGAGATTTGTCCGAAGTTGTCAGGCTCTTCATCTCTGAGCCAGACAATCTTCGGTGCCTGGAAGCCCGTGAGGACAGGATTGCCGGCTATGGAGATCAGGCGCTCCTCCCCCACGGCACTGGTTATCTGCTCGCACTGCCTATCGGTGCGCTGGTCGTTCCAAAGGAGCGCCGGTCGTATAACCCGGTCCGACGCGTCGAGGAACACGGAGCCGTGCATCTGCCCCGTGAGCCCGATGCCTCTCACCTGCTCTCCTGTCTCTGTGGCAACCTTCTTAAGTACTTCTTTGGCGCCCTCCCACCAGTCTGGTGGGTCCTGTTCGGTCCAGCCAGGGTGCGGGGTGTGGAGCAGGTACTCTGAGGAGGATTCGGCGACGGTCTCTCCGGACTCGTCGATAGCGACGGCCCTCGCGCCTCCGGTCCCGACGTCGAGGCCGAGTAGAACGCTCACGCCTCATTCCTGCTGGCGCGCGCCTCTTTGCGGCGCCCCACGATCTCCGCTTCATAACCTTCGTCCATGCCGAGCGCGGCGTAGAGTGCCTTCTGGCCGGCCAGGGCGTCGGCATTGTCCCTCGCCTCGCGCATGGCGTTGCGATCTATCTTCCTCGCCAGGTCCCAGACGAACTCCCATTGCATGATGGCGCGCCTGACGGCGGCCACCTGGTCTTTCGTGTAGGGATAGAGGTCGAAGCCGATGATCTCGCCCTCTTCGCCGTAGCCCGTATCCTGGAGGGTCTGGGCCAGCTCGAGGGTCTGCATGAAGAAGTTGGTGCCGACAACGTTGTCGTCGTCGAAGGTACCCCAGCCGTCGTTTCCGTGCTGGTGGCCGAGCTTGTGTTCCGAGGCCAGAAGATCTGCGTACTCGGCCAGGTTCTCGCCGTTCATTATGAGGTGCTGCCAGTCCATGTTGACCATTAGGTTGGTCGTGTCCACCCCGAGGGCGTTGACCTTCTGGATCGTAAAGAGCGTCATGCCGATGTTCTGCATGAGTATCTTCATCGCTGGCTCTGAGTTCTTGTGCTCGAGGAAGATTTTCACGTCCTTCTCGTTGGCGTGGTCGGCCAGCTCGGCTATGCCCTCGATGAAGCGACGCCAGATCTCCGCGTACGGACGCTGGAAGGTGTAGTTGTAGCCCTCCGCACCGGGCCAGATGATGAAGTTCGCCCCGATCTCGCAACAGAGATCTATACCCCGCCTGAGGGTGTCTATGCCCTGGCGGCGGAGTCTCTCATCTGGATTTATGAACGCGCCCATCGCGTAGGTCGGGTCGGTGTGGAGGCCGGCGGCGATCACGGGCAGGTCCATCTCGTGGGTATCTAGAACGCGCAACACCTCCTCGGCGTTGTCCTCGTTGATCTCACCGGGATAGTGGTACTCGAGCCCTTCGAGGAGATCGCCAAGCCCACCGGCGACGCGCTCCGTCTTCTCGACCATCGGTTCGTTTGCGACCTCGTTGTGGTAGCCGGGCGGCACGAAGCGGGTTACAGCAGGGCCGAAAGCCCATATCCCAACAGAGTTCTTGATCATCGAGCCTCTCCTTCCTCTGATCTCATAGACACGCGCCGGTATCCCCGTACCATCATAGACCGAACCTTGCATTTCAGCTTGTCAGCATTTCAGCAGGTAAGCATTTGTTTCTACTTGAAGCTGATCGCTATTACGGCAGCACGAGAGGGTGTAGGATTGTCCGGGTTGGCGTTCTTGGGAGGCTACTGTGAATCTAGGTCTGGATAATAGGTCCTTTGTGGTAGGCGGCGCGAGTAGTGGGCTTGGCAGAGCGGTGGCAGAGCAGCTGGTTGCGGAGGGCGCTAGGGTTCTCCTTGTAGCGCGTAGTGAGGACGCTATCCAGGAGGTGGCGCGAGAGCTCGGCGCGCAGGCCCTGCAGTGTACGGCGGACGTCTCCCATCCTTCGGGCGTAGACAAGGTCGCCGCGGTCGCGGTCGACCGCTTCGGCACGGTCGACGGCGTGCTCGTAAATGCCGGTGGCCCACCATTCGGGCCGGCGCTCGAGTTGACCGACGAGCAGTGGATCGATGCCTTCCGTCTGCTCATAGGCGGGCCCGTGCGATTACTTCGCACCCTAGTTCCGCAGATGAACGATGGCGCCTCCGTGCTCTTCATCACCTCCTCATCGGTACGCGAGCCGATAAAGGATCTCGACTCCTCGAACGTGCTGCGCCCCGGGGTGGCGGCGCTCGTCAAGTGCCTGGCGCAGGAGCTCGGACCTCGGGTCCGCGTCAACAGCATGGCCCCAGGGCGCATCGACACCGACCGCTCCCGCTCGCTCGACGAGGCGAGGGCCGAGGATTTCGGCATCTCGACCGAAGAGCAGCGCCTCAACGTGAGCGAGGGGATCCCCATGGGCCGCTACGGTGAGCCCGAGGAGCTCGGGAGGGCGGCGGCCTTCTTGCTCTCCCCCGCCGCCTCCTACATTACCGGCGTCTCCCTACAGGTCGACGGCGGGCTGGTCTCCGCCGTCCCATGATTCATAGCATTTCAGCACGCTTCGGGCCTGCGGCCCTCGTTTGTCAGCACTTCAGCTTGTTTGCTCTTTGCTGAAATGCTGAAATGCTGACCAGCGCGGTTTCCGGAAATTCCCTTCTGGAAACCGCCATGAGAGGAGAGGTTTTGGTCTTCGAGCTTTCCGAGAAGACGAGGGACTTCAGGGCGAGGATCGAGACGTTCATGGACGAGCTCGTCTATCCGAACGAGGCGAGGTTCCATGAACAGCTAGGGGCTGCAGAGAGCCGGTGGTCCGTACCCCCGGTCATGGAGGAGTTAAAGGAGGAGGCGAAGGCGAGGGGACTATGGAACCTCTTCTTGCCTGACTCGGATCTCGGCGCCGGCCTCACGAACCTGGAGTACGCGTCCCTGTGCGAGGTCATGGGCCGCAGCCCCATAGCCCCCGAGGCTTTCAACTGCAACGCGCCCGACACGGGCAACATGGAGGTGCTCGTACGTTACGGCACCGAGGAGCAGAAAGAACGGTGGCTAAGGCCTCTGCTCGACGGTGAGATACGGTCCTGCTTCGCGATGACCGAGCCAGGAGTGGCCTCCTCGGACGCGACGAACATCGAGGCGAGCATAGAGAGGGATGGCGACGAGTACGTCGTGAACGGCAGGAAGTGGTGGATCTCGGGGGCAGGAGACCCGAGGTGCAGGATCTCGATCTTCATGGGCAAGACCGACCCGGACGCGCCGCGCCACGAGCAGCAGTCAATGATCCTGGTCCCCCTCGATACGCCAGGCGTAAAGGTAGAACGGACCCTCCCCGTCTTCGGCTACGACGACGCCCCCCATGGGCACGCGGAGATCTCCTTCGATGACGTGCGGGTGCCGCTAGAGAACATCATCTGGGACGAAGGCAAGGGGTTTGCCATCGCCCAGGGACGCCTCGGGCCAGGGCGTATCCATCACTGCATGAGGCTGATCGGCGTTGCAGAACGGGCACTCGAGTTGATGTGCGAGCGGGTCAAAGAGCGGGAGACGTTCGGGAAAGCGCTCGCGGAGCAGGGTATGATACAGGCCTGGATCTCGGACTCCAGGATGGAGATAGAGCAGGCGCGCCTCCTGACCTTGAAGGCGGCCCACATGATGGATACGGTAGGGAACAAAGAGGCCAGGGCCGAGATCGCCATGATCAAGGTCGTCGCCCCAAACGTCGCCCTCAACGTCCTCGACCGGGCCATACAGGCCCACGGGGGCGCCGGGGTCTCTGACGACTTCCCGCTCGCCTACCTCTGGGCGAGCTCCCGCACCCTGCGCCTCGCAGACGGCCCCGACGAGGTCCACCGCGCCGCGGTGGCCAGGCTCGAGCTCAAGAAGGAGCGCGGGCAAGCGACGCGTTCGGGGGCGAGATGGCGATAGAGATGACGGGCGGCAAGATCGTTGGCGAACGCGGCACGGTCGTGACCTTCCGCCAGCGGTGCGAAGCGTGCGGCTACGTCTTCGACTGGAACAAGACCACCATCGTTCCTGCTTACGGTACTCGAAAGGTACGCCCGTTTACGTGCCCCGAGTGCGGAAACTACCAGGAAGTCGAGGCACGTTATCTCCACAAGGGTCCGCGCCAGGAGACCACTTGAGCCCGAGGCTACTGTAGAACCTTGCAGGGCCCTTTGGCCGGGCGTATAGTGCTTCATGACCGGCCTGCTCCGGGAAAGGCAAGCTCAAACAAACGGGGAGGAGTACCCATGAACATCGTCAGGTTGCAGGAACACGAGCATCCCGCACGCCCGGACCACGACCTGCGCGGCAGAAGCGTCCTCGACTCCTCAGACCACCAACTCGGGTACGTGGCGAATCTTTTCGTGGATGAAGATGAGAGGCACCTGCGCTTCATAGACGTGGTGCCCCAGGACTGGCTTGGCCGGGAGAGGAAGCGCCACCACCATCTGGTACCCATCGAAGTCCTGGTCCTGCCCGATGAGGCGAACCGGCGGGACTTCTACGGCTCGGTCGAGCTGCAAGTGGACAAGGCGACCGTGGAGAACTCTCCGATGCTTCCGCCCGCGTTCGACGCTCCCGATGCCGAGTTGCAGGAGGCCGTTCTCCAGCACTACGGCCACGCCTCCTAGTCTAAGCCGCGTTCCAAGACACATTTTGTCAGGCCGACGTGGGGCCTTTATGCCGTGGCCGAGTAGAGTGGCTCGGTTCACATTCACAATGACATCCGTCTTCTCGAGCTAGAGGCGCTGCAATCTTCCGATCGATCTGTGCTCCTAGGAGGCTCTGCCTGCGAGACCATGTAGGGTCCCGGGAATAGATGCTTGGGATTAAGGGTCTTCCGCATAGACTTACGGGAGCACGTTGCGGCCCACGAAGTGCCGCGGCGGAGCAACGCCAAAGAACAAGCGAGAGGAGAACAGCGTGATCCTGGTCCGCAGGACGATCGATGACGTCGGCCGGCAAATCGTACTCCGTCGGGCAGGCACCAGTGCCCCCGGACGGGACGCCTGATCTTGCAGCCGGTCGTCTCCGTATCCAACCTCGATAAGACCTACGCCTCAGGCTTCAGGGCGCTGAAGAAGATCAACCTGGAGATCCGCAAGGGGGAGATCTTCGCCCTGCTTGGTCCGAACGGCGCAGGGAAGACGACGTTGATCAATATCATCTGCGGGATCGTAAATCCGACGCAGGGCGTCGTCGTGGCCGACGGGCACGACATCATCTCGGAATTCCGAGCGGCAAGGTCCAAGATCGGCCTCGTACCACAGGAGCTAACGACTGATGCTTTCGAGACAGTCTGGGCGACGGTTAGCTTTTCTCGGGGCCTCTTCGGTAGACCGCCGGACCCTGGCTACATCGAGAAAGTCCTCAGAGACCTCGCCCTGTGGGACAAGAAAGACGACAAGATCATGACGCTCTCGGGAGGCATGAAGCGCAGGCTCATGATCGCCAAGGCCCTCTCGCACGAGCCACGAATCCTCTTTCTCGACGAGCCTACGGCGGGCGTCGACGTCGAGTTGAGAAGGGACATGTGGCAGTTGGTGCGCCGGCTCCGCGAGAACGGCGTGACCATTATCCTGACCACGCATTACATCGTCGAGGCCGAGGAGATGGCCGACAGGGTCGGGGTGATCAACAACGGCGAGATCATCCTGGTCGAAAACAAGGATGAGCTGATGCGCAAGCTCGGCAGGAAACAGTTGACGCTGCAACTGCACAGCACGCTGGATGAGGTACCTGCCGAACTTGCCGGCTATGGACTGGAACTGGCCTCGAACGGCGGCGAGCTCATCTACACGTACGATTCACAGGCAGGGCGGATGGACATAGCCAACCTTCTCGCAGATCTCGACCAGGTGGGTGTCACGTTCGAGGATCTCCAGACGAAGCAGAGCTCGCTCGAGGAGATTTTCGTCGATCTGGTAAAGGAGCGAGATTGAATTTTCATGCGATACGCGCGATTTACAAGTTCGAGATGGCGAGGACATTCCGCACGCTACTACAGAGCATCGTCTCGCCCGTCATCTCGACATCACTGTACTTCGTCGTCTTCGGCGCGGCGATAGGCTCGCGCATTAGCAGCGTAGAGGGAGTCGGCTATGGTTCTTTCATCGTTCCTGGCCTGATCATGCTGACACTGCTGACGCAGAGCATCTCGAACGCGTCCTTCGGCATCTTCTTCCCCAAGTTCATTGGTACGATCTACGAGGTTCTCTCCGCACCCGTCTCCTACATCGAGATCGTCATAGGCTACGTCGGGGCGGCGGCGACCAAGTCCATGATGATCGGGCTGATAATCCTGGCCACCTCGGGCCTGTTCGTGCCGATCCAGATAGACCATCCTCTGTGGATGATCGCGTTTCTCGCGCTCACGTCCGTTACCTTCTGCCTCTTCGGTTTCATCATCGGCATCTGGGCCAAAGATATCGAGAAGCTGCAGATCATCCCGCTGCTAATCCTCACGCCCCTGATCTTCCTCGGCGGCAGCTTCTACTCGATTAGCATGTTGCCGCCGCTCTGGCAGAAGGCCACGCTCTTCAACCCCGTCGTCTACCTGATCAGCGGCTTCCGCTGGAGCTTCTACGGGCTCTCCGACGTCAGGGTAGGCGTGAGCCTTACCATGACGCTCATCTTCCTGGCCGTGTGCCTGACGACGGTGTGGTGGATCTTCAAGACGGGATATCGGCTGAAGGCGTAAAGCGGTTCGCGCAGCGAGGGCGGTTCGCGAACCGCCCTCGCTGCGCGAACCGTGCTGTCAGCTCTCAGCGATCAGCCATCAGCTTCTTGTTCTTGGCTGATCGCTTACACAGCAAGCAGAAACTCGCGTTGTACGTCGAGCATCCGGCGGTACGTCCCTTGCTTTCCTTCGAGCTCTCTGTGCGTGCCGCGCTCTACGATCTTTCCTTCATGGAGCACCAGGATCTCGTCCATCTCCTCCATCCGCACTAGCCTGTGGGTGATGACGAGTGTGGCGCGATCTTGCATCGACCCGTAGACGGTATCGAGCAACTCGCGCTCCGTCACGGGATCGAGGTTGGCCGTCGGCTCGTCAAGCACGAGCAGGGGCGCGTCCTTCAAGAGCGTCCTGGCGATCGAGAGACGCTGCCGCTCACCGCCCGAAAGTTTCAGTCCTTGCTCACCGAGCGGACTCTGAAGACCACCAGGCAGGCGTTCTACGAGATCGGTGAGCTGGGCCAGCGCCAGGACTCTTCGAAGGTCCTCGTCGGTCGCCTCCGGTCTCGCGAGGAGCAGATTGGCGCGCAGCGTGTCGTTGAAGACGTGGGTGTCTTGAGAGACGACCCCGATCAGGCTTCGCACATCGTCCTGGACGTACCCACAAAGGTCGTGACCGCCGAGGAGGATCCCACCCGAAGTCGGGTCCCAGAAGCGCAGGATGAGGCCGGTAAGCGTGCTCTTCCCCGCCCCGGTAGGACCCACGACCGCGACCCGCCTGCCAGGTTCGAGGCTGAACGAGATATCTTGGAGTACGTGCCGACCTCCGGTCTCGTAGCGGAAGCCCACCCTGTCGAACTCGAGTTTGTAGTCTCCAGGTAAGGGGCGCGGTTCGGCAGGGTCCACTATCTCCGGCTCTGCGTCCACGATCTCGAAGAGGCGTTCTCCGGCGCACATGGAACGGCCCAGGTACTGGAAAGCGGTGCCGAGCGGTTGGACGGCCTCGAAGCTGCCGAGCACCACAAGCGCCAGGAAGGCCAGGTAAACTCCCCGCACTTCTCCTCCCGAGACCAGCGGTATCGCAAGGACGAGCACACAGAGCATCGCCAGGTTCATCATCAGGTCGCCAAGGGCATCCTTGAGCCCCGTAATGAAGGCCATCCTCCCCTGCAGACTGCCGAGCTTGCGATTCAGCGCGGCGATCTCGCGTCCATGATCCTCCTCCCTACCGAAAGCGAGTAGATCCTGCGCTCCGTGAATGCCGTCCACGACTCTAGCGTTTAGTTCTCCCCTTAGCTCCAACTGTGTTCGTCCCAGCCCGTGCGCCAGAGCCCTGACAAGTAGCGGCACCCCGATGCCGGCGGCCAACAGGAACCCGAGGGCGACGAAGGCCAGCGGCGGTCCGAAGGAGTAAAGGAGGACGAAGGCCAGAAGCGAAATCATCGATGCCACGGCGACGGGAGCGACCGTACGCAGGTAGACGTTCTGCAATTCCTCGACGTCCTCGACGATGCGGGAGAGGAGATCCCCTGTGCTGAAGCGCAGAAGGCGGGCCGGGGCGAGGGGTTCGAGGCTGGTGTAGAACCAGGTCCTGAAATCCGCGAGCAGCTTGAAGGTCAGGTTGTGGGAGACGAGGCGCTCGGCGTAGCGCGCGCCAGCCCGCGAGACACCGAAGAGTCGGACCAGGTAGATCGGGATGACGAGCGACCCCAGAAAAGAGACCAACGCCGCCGCGGAGATAACATACGCCGCCGTAGCAAGCAGCCCGACGTTACTCACCACTGTGGCAACACCGAGCAAGACGGCCAGCGCCACGCCAGGAAGATGGGGCTTCAGGAAGCCGACGAGCCGCAGGAAGGTTCTCACGCGGGCACCCGCCCGTAGGCGTTCACGAGGCTCGCGTAGAGGCCGTGGCGCCGGATCAGCTCGCCGTGCGTGCCCGTCTCTGCCAGCTTGCCGTCGTCCAGAACGGCGATCCTGTCCGCCCCGTAGACGGTGCCCAGCCGGTGCGCGATCACGAGCACCGTACGGCCTCTGGTGAGCCTTTCGACCGCCTCGCTGACCAGGCGCTCGCTCTCGGGATCCAGGCTTGATGTCGGTTCGTCCATGACGAGCACAGGGGCATCTTTGAGGAAGGCGCGGGCTATGGCCATCCTCTGCGCCTCTCCCCCGCTCAGCCGCGCCCCGCGCTCCCCGATCTCGGTCTCGTAGCCATCGGGAAGATGCCCAATGAACTCTGCGGCCCCGGCGAGCTCCGCAGCCTTTTCGACTTCCTCCCGGCTCGCCTCGGGCCGTGCCAGGCTGATATTCTCGAGCACGCTCCCGTGGAAAAGGTGGGGTCTCTGTGGCACGAGCGCGACGTTCTCCCGCCAGGTCTTCGCGGGCAACTCCGTAATCCTTACGCCGTTGGCCAAGACTGTGCCGGATTCGGGATCCACGAAGCGCATCAACAAGTTCACAAGCGTGCTCTTGCCAGAACCGCTGCGTCCCACGAGCGCGGTCCTGGTCCCCGCGGGCAAGGAGAGCGTGAGATCCGGGATCGCAGCCCGGTCGCTTCCTGGATACGTGTAGCCGGCACCGAGAAACTCGATAGTCAGCCCATCCGAGACGTTACCCTGGTCACCCGAACCCCGCCGCAACGGCACGGGGGTAGACAGGATCTCGAAGATACGATCTGCGGCGGCGCTGCCTTCCATCCCAGCGTGGCGGTGGACGCCGAGCTCGCGCAGCGGTTTGTAGAACTCTGGCGCGAGGAGAAGCACCAGGAACGCCTCCTCGAAGGGCATGTTCCCAGAGATCACACGCACCCCGAGCGTAACGGCGACGAGGGCTATCGCGGCCGCCGTCATGAACTCGAGCACGAACCCAGAGAGAAAGGCGTAGCGCAAGACCTTCATCGTGCGCTCCCTGAAGTCCTCGCTGGCCGCCGCGACCTTCTCGCCCTCGTCTGCGCTCCTGCCGAAAAATTTGAGGGTGGTGAGCCCCTGCAAGGCGTCCAGGAAACTTGCGCCCATGCGCGACAAAGCCTTCCATTGGCGCCTGGTGTGCTCCTCCGCGTAGCCGCCGACCAGCACCATCAGGACGGGTATCACCGGCGCAGTGACCAGCAGCAGTACGGCGCTCGAAGGGTCCCGCGGGAAGATGTACCCGGCTATCATCAGCGGAACTAGCACGCTGAGGAATAGCTGCGGCAGATAGCGGCCGAAGTACGCGTCCAGCTTCTCCACACCCTCTGTCGCCGTCGTGGTGAGCTCGCCGGTACGCTCCCTCACCGTGTAAGACGGGCCCAGACGCAGGACGTGCGCGAACAGCCGCTCCCTCAGCTCGGACTTCACCCGCACAGCCCCCCGCTGGGCGGTGACCTCCCGGCCCCACAACAGACCAGAACGCAACAAAGAAGCGCAGAGCAAGAGGAGTAGCGGACCACTCGCTCCTGCGAGATCCATGCCCTCCAGGAACACCTGATCCACGACCCTGCTCAGGGCGACCAGCTGAACTATCGTCGCCGCCGCCGCAAGGAGCCCCAGCGCCACGGAGAGCGCTAAGGAGACCCGCGCCGATCCGACCTGTCGAAGCAACTCCCTATTCATCAGTCCTCATCAAGGCGAGACCCAAAAAGCTGACAGCTCTAATATCCTTCGTCTTCCAGGCTCACCTTGCCGCGAAAAAGGCGGTAGATGACGACGAAGTAGACGGCGGCGAGTACCATCCCGATGCTCCACCAGACGAGGCCGACCGCCATGCCGTACTGGGAGGCCGAGGCGTTGTATATGGTGAGGCTGTTTGCCGGGTCCACCGAGGGAAGGACCTTCGGGTAGACGCTGAAGACGGTGCTCGTAAGCATCCCGATTATGTAGGCGCTTGAAGAGAGGAACGCGGCCCTATCGTTATCCCTGAAGTTGAAGAGGAACATGCCGACCAGCCCGGCTATGGCTATGAGCGGGAGGACGAATCCGTAGGGCCTCGATCCGAAGCTCCCCAACATCTGCGGGCTCACCAAGAAGGTGGCCGCGGTGGCGAGCACGGTTAAGGCCGCGGTCGCGTACGTGAAGAAACGGGATATCCTGCGCGAGCGGACGTTCAGGGTACCCTCGGTCTTGACGGCGAGGAAGTTCGCCCCGTGGACGACGAGCGTAGCGAGGGCAAGGAGCCCGATCAGGATCGTGTACCAGTCGAGGATGCCCGGCGTCTCGGAGAAGGGGCTGAAGTTCGTCCAGAGCGGCTGGAAGAAGTAGCCGTCCTCGTCCAGCGGGACGCCACGTACGACGTTACCAAGGGCGGCCCCGAAGAAGACGGCGAGAAGCGAGCTACCGATAAAGAACATCGCGTCCCAGAAGGAAGCCCACATCGGGTCGCCTATGTGCCCGCGCAGCTCTATGGAGATGCCCCGGATCATGAGCAGCCAGAGCACGATGATGAGCGGCAAATAGAACCCCGAGAAGCTCGAGGCGTAGAGCACCGGGAAGGCGAAGAACAGGGTGCCGCCCCCGGCGATAAGCCAGACCTCGTTGCCGTCCCACACCGGCCCTACGGCGCGGATGATCGTGCGCCGCTCCCGCTCGTCTCTGGCCGCGAAGAGGTGTATCGCCCCCGCACCGAGGTCGAAGCCGTCAAGGAGGACGTACATGGCGATCATCAACGCTACAAAGATGAACCAGATCGTCTCCACGATCCCTCCCCCTCTAGGCCGTCAGACCTTCGGTAGCTTCCAATGTCTCCTCATCGCCTTCCGGCCCGTGGGCGACCTCGCGAACCATCAGCACGATATAGAGGAGGCCCATGATCAGGTACATCCCGGCGAACCCTATTAGCGTGAAGAGGACGCTGCCAGAGGAGACCAGGGGCGAGACGCCCTCCGACGTCCTGAAGATGCCGTATGCGAGCCAGGGCTGACGGCCGAGTTCGGCGGTGAACCACCCGGCGGTGTTCGCGATGAACGGGAAGGGCATGGCGAGCATCAGGATCCAGAGCATCCAGCGGGCGCGGTACAAAAGACCCCGCCACAGCAAGAACGCGGCGACGACCATGATAGATATGAAGATGGTCCCGAGGCCGACCATGACGTGGTAACTGTAGTAGAGGAGCGGGATGTTCTGCGGCCAGTCCTTCTTCGGGAAGGCGTCGAGACCCTTCACCTCGGCGTTCCAGTTCTGGTAGATGAGGTAGCTGAGGGCGCGCGGCACGACGATCGGGTTCTCTATGCTCTTGTTCTCGATATCCGGCTGGCCGACGAGGACGATGCCTGCCTGCCTCTCCGACCGGAAGAGGCCCTCCATGGCGGCGAGCGAGACGGGCTGGTGTTTGGCGACCTGGTCGCTGGAGAAGTGGCCGCTCGGGAAGAGCATCCAGAGGCTCGCGATCACCCCGGCCGTGATACCCACTTTGAGGAAGACCCGTCCGTACTCCTCATTCCTGCGGCCGAGCACGTAGAAGGCCCCGAGGCCAGCCATCACAAAGGCCCCACACACCACTGCACCGCCCATGTTGTGCGCGTACTGCGCGAAGGTCCACGAGTTGAGCAGAACCGCCCAGTAGTTGTCGAGCTCTATGTTGCCGTTCTCGAGGGTCTTGTAGCCGACGGGGTGCTGTACCCAGGCGTTCGTCGTGATGATGAAGTAGCCTGAGGCCCAGGTACCGAGGAAGACCATAAGAGAGGAGAACCAGTGCACCCTCTGCCCAAAGCGATGCTCCCCGAAGAGAAAGAGTCCCACGAACGCCGACTCGAGGAAGAACGCGAAGGCGCCCTCCATCGCAAGGGTCTGGGCTATGATGTCGCCCGCGAAGCGCGAGAAGGCCGCCCAGTTCGTCCCGAACTGGAACTCTAAGGGTATGCCCGTAACGACCCCCATGACGAAGGTGACGGCGAAGATCTTCGCCCAGAACCGCGCGGACTTGTTGTAGAGCTCGTTCCCGCTGCGCATGTAGATGCTCTTGAGGACGAAGATGAGCAGCGCGAGCCCCATCGTGAGCATCGGGAAGAGATAATGGTAGGTTACGGTGAACGCGAACTGCAGGCGGGATACTACCAGCGCGTCTTCCAAAGCCTACTCCCCGTATTCTCTAGCTGCTGTCGTATCATGATAGCTCCTCATCCTCCGGTTCGCGCGACGGCGGTGTCATGAATCTTTGGCCAAGGGCTTTCTATGTCGCCGGCTCTGCTTCGCCCGGGTCAAAGGCGAGTAACAGCACCTCTTTAGATCGGGCTACCGTGCCCTGGACGGCTTTGTGCGGGCGGCTCTTGAGGAAAGTTGCGACCCCCGCGACGGGAACAAACGTCCTGTCAGAGAGGATGGGCGTGGGACGCGAGGGCGCGATGGGGAAGAATCTCTCTCCCCACGCCCGGTACGCGTCGGCAGAGGCTAGCAGGCGTCCGCCGGCGGAGGAGGCGATCTGTTGGAGCGCCTTTTCGACCACCTCATCCCGCTCGCCAGGGTAGGCGCCGAAGAGCAGGTGCTCTTCACCGAGGCCTCTGATCCGCGCCATCTCGGAGCTCAGGAAGGCAAGGTGCCAGAGCGGTACTCCCTCGTGGAAGACGCTCGCCACAGCGTCGAGCAGTGCTTCGGGACCCCCGAAGGCGAGGGCGCAGGGTATGTCGTCTTCGGCGCGCCTGGTACGTAACCTGGCGCCGACTACTATAGCCCTACCGCTCTCGGGACCGACGAAGGAACGCACTTCATCGCCCCTCACGGTCTGACGCTCGCCGCCGGGCAGAACCACGTCGGCCGAGAGTACGTTCTCCCTCAACCAGCCGTACTCGAAGGAGCCGACCCCGAGACCGTCCTGGGCCAGCCAGCCCCCGACGGTGGCCCTCGGGGCGCTAGTAGGATAGACCGTCAGGCCCCTCCCACGGACGCGCAGGTGGTTGTCCAACTCGAGCCACAACGCGCCAGGTTCCGCTTCGGCCCAGGGTTCGTCTGAGTCAGGAAGCCGAAGGCCCCGCATTAAGTCGAAGCGAACCAGGATCTTCCCTTCCTTGAGCGGCGTCTTTGGGTGGGTCTCGGCCCCGAGCGCGACCAGGGGCACGGAGTAACGCTCGGCCGTCCGGGAGAGGAGCACTACCTCTTCTGCGCTCGTCGGAAAGACTGAGGCGAGCGCGCCGTCCGAAGCCGATCCGGCACCCTCGGGCGATCTGCGTTTCAGCCGGTCACCGAAGACCTCTTCGATGCTCTTGAGTGTCCCTTCGGGAAGAGCTTCCATCTCTAGCACCTTTCTCCTGATCTACTTGATTCGGAAGATTACCGACTCTTGGGCGCTCCCGCATGATCTATCTTGACGATCCAACCCATCTGAATTGACCATCCTCACCCGTTCTGCGCCATACGACTTTTGGTCAATGCGCGCCAGGCAGATGGGCCATTTTGCTCAAGGCATGCCCATCCCCGCAGACTATATTGTCAAAGCGGACGAAGTCGGAGATGATTGCGGTGTAAGACCGGGTAGCGGGCAGAAGCATGAGAAGGAGGACAGTATGAGCGTGTTCGGAGACAGAATACTGCTGGCCACGGACGGCTCGTCCGAGGCCGGACGTGCCGCCGGGATGGCCGTGGCGCTCTC
>Ga0126305_10000639_pt1 | contig 15030 bp, 13 predicted proteins | sample Plot26_FD_92536 | JGI IMG/M metagenome (GOLD analysis project Ga0126305, IMG submission 92536) | Serpentine soil microbial communities from UC McLaughlin Reserve, CA, USA - Plot26 | ecosystem: Environmental > Terrestrial > Soil > Grasslands | place: USA: UC McLaughlin Reserve, Lake County... | reverse complement strand
GCACCCGATCGGTTCGCGGAGGGCTTGAAGAAGTTCCAGGGGCAGGATCGTACCGCGCGTCTGACCGGCGAAGTGGAGAAGGAGGGATTCGACACCGGCCGCACCGTGAAGAATCCGTTTACGGGGCAGCCGGTTCCGATCTGGGTCGCCAACTTCGTGCTCGGCGAGTACGGCACGGGTGCGGTGATGGGCGTCCCGGCGCACGATCAGCGCGACTTCGAGTTCGCACGCAAGTACAACCTGCCGATCACGGTGGTCGTCCGTCCGGCTGATGGCACCGCGGCCGATTCAGGGGCGCTCGGCGAAGCAGCCGACAGCGATGGGGTGCTGGTCAATTCAGCTCCGTATGACGGTCTCACGTCCGCCGCCGCCCGGCATCGGTTGACGGAGGAGGCGCGAGCGCGGGGCATCGGCGAAGGAACCGTTCAGTACAGGCTCAAGGACTGGGGCATCTCGCGTCAGCGTTATTGGGGAACGCCGATTCCAGTGGTTTATTGCGAACGGGACGGCATGGTTCCGGAGAAATACGAGAACCTGCCGGTGCGCCTGCCGAAGGTCGCGGAGTTCAGCGGACGGGGTGATTCGCCGCTTGGCCAGATCCCGGAGTTCGTCAACACGATCTGCCCGAAATGCGGCGGACCCGCGACTCGCGACACCGACACGATGGATACGTTCGTCGACTCATCGTGGTACTTCCTGCGGTTCTGCGATCCGGCCAATGGTGATCTGCCGTTTGATCCAGCGAAGGTCACCTACTGGGGGCCGGTGGATTTCTACAGTGGTGGTGTCGAGCACGCGATCCTGCACCTGATCTATTCGCGGTTCTTCACGCGGGTGTTCCGCGATCTCGGCATGACTACGCTCGACGAGCCCTTCGCCCGCCTGCTGACCCAGGGCATGGTGCTCAAGGACGGGCAGGTGATGTCGAAGTCGAAGGGAAACGTGGTCGATCCCGACGACATGATCCAGCAGTTCGGCGCGGACGCGTTGCGGCTGTACGTCATGTTCGTGGCGCCGCCTGAGAAAGAGATCGAGTGGACCGACGCCGGCCTCGAAGGGAGCTGGCGCTTCCTCGCACGCGTCTGGCGCCTGGTGGATCAACTGCGCGAGACGATCGGCGGAGAGGGAATTCCTGGCCCGTCCGGGCTCGAGCTCGACGACTCGGAGCGGGCGCTTCGGCGCAAGACGCACGAGACGATTCGCCGCGTGACGTTCGATCTCGATCCGCGCGTCCACCTCAATACGGCCGTCTCTGCGCTCATGGAGCTGGTGAACGAGCTCTATGCCTTCTGCAGCCGAAGCTCGTGCCTGCTAGTCGGGAAGGAGGGCGAATCGCCGGAGAGCGTCGGCACGATCGAACGCGCCGGGACAGTGGCGGTTCTCAAGGAAGCGATCGAATCACTGGTCCTCATGGTGTCGCCGTTTACACCGCACATGGCGGAAGAGCTCTGGGAGATGCTCGGGCACACCGGCGGAGTGGTTGCTGCCGGGTGGCCCTCGTTCGACGCAGACGTTGCGAAGGCATCGGAGATCACCGTCCCGGTGCAGGTCAATGGCAAGCTTCGCGCGCGCTTGACGACACCAGCAGATGTGAGCGAAGAAGAGCTCCGCGAGCTGGCGCTCCGTGATCCGCAGATCGCGAAGCACCTCGACGGCAAGACCGTACGGAAGGTTGTCGTGGCCGGAGCGGCAGGCAACCGCCTCGTGAGCGTCGTGGTTGGATGATCGTATGAGACACCAGCGCATCGTCCACGTGCTCGTTGCAGTGGTTCTGCTGCTTCCGCTGTCAGGATGTGGCTATTCGCTCTCGGGGCGAGGCTCGTTCCTTCCGTCCTGGATCAAGGTGATTGGCGTTCCTCTGTTCAAGAACAACACGAACGTGTTCGAACTCGAGCGGCGAGTCACCGACAAAGTCCGTTCCGAGCTGGCAGGACGCGGCAAGTATCGGGTCGAACCGGGCGAGGCGGGGGTAGACGCAGTTCTGTCAGGTGAGATCATGTCGGTAATGATCGGCCCCGCCGCCGTCAACGAGCGGAACCAGGCCACTCGATACGTCCTCACGCTCACCGCGAACATCCAGTTCAGGACGATCCGGGATAACAAGGTCCTCTGGTCGAATCCGTCGATGCAGTTTCGCGAGGAATACGACGTATCGAGCACGGCCACGGCCACCGATCCGGCTGCGTTCCTGGGCAACGACGTCAATGCCCTCGAGCGTCTGGCGAGCGCCTTCGCCCGCAGCATCGTGTCGTCGATCCTCGAGGCCTTCTAGTGCCCGGTGCCACCGCGGCGGCCGTCCGCAAGCAGATTGCCCAGGGAAAGCCCGAACCTCTCTACTTGATTCTGGGTGACGACGACACCGAGATGTCGCGTCTGGCGAGTGATCTGTCGGCGCTGGTGGAGGATGAACTCCGTCCATTCAATCTTGAACGGCTGCACGCGAATGACAAGGGAGTCTCCGCGACGTCCATCGTCGAGTCCGCACGCACCCTGCCGATGCTCGGCGACCGCCGCGTCGTCGTGGTGCTGCGGGCCGAGCGGCTGCTGAAACCGAAGCGGCGGGCCAAGGCTGGTGATGAAGATGATGCGGTCGATCCGGACGATGAACCGGCGGGGGACCTGGATTCGCTCGGCGACTACGCGTCACGGCCGGAGCCGCTCACCACGCTCGTTCTGGTAGCAACCGATCTCGATCGTGGGCGCAAGGCGAACAAGAGTCTGTTGAAGCACGCCACGATCGTCGAATGCTGGGGCCTCAAAGCGGGCAAGGATGTAAGGGTCGATCTTCGGCAGGTAGCCAGAATCGCAGAACAGCAGGTCCGGATGGCCGTGATCGACGCCGGCCAGCAGATCGATCCGGCAGCCGTTCGACTGGTCGCCGAGCGCGCCGGGACCGACATCAGCCGGCTGCGAGCAGACATCGAGCGGCTGCTGTTATACACCTCGGGGAAGCCCAGGATCTCGCTGCAGGATGTCCAGGAGGTCGTCAGCAGTGAGTCATCGCACGACGACTGGGCAGTGACGAATGCGATCAGCAGAGGTGACACGGCCGAAGCGCTGCGTCAGCTCGGTCTGGCGATTGACGGCGGGGGAGTTCCGTTCCAGATCGTGGGGCAGCTTGCGTGGTTTGTGAGAGACCGGTTGGCGGCCGCCGATCCGCGGAGGGTTCGTACGGCCGTCGAGGCGTTGTTCAGGACCGATCTGGAGCTGAAGAGTTCCGGCGGCGATCCGCGCGTACTGCTCGAGCGCCTGGTTATCGACCTATGCCGTCGCTGACTTGCCGCTGACTCGCGTAGCGAGACGGGACTTGTAGCGGCCGGCGGCGTTCTTGTGAATCACGCCCTTGGCGGCCATCTTGTCGACCAGGGAGACGGTGTCGCGCACGGCCTCTTTGAGCTGCGCGGGATCACCGGCATCGACCGCGGCCCGGATGGTGCGGAGAGCCCCCCGAAGGCGGGTGCGCATCGCGCGGTTCCGCTCGCGATGGACGAGATTCTGACGGTGCGCCTTGAGCGCGGAAGCGTGGCTGGCCAAAGTTATCTATCCTTCTGAAAACGCTGTAGTCAGGGCTTACAAACCGTTGATTATAGCACGGGTTAACGGCTTCTGCCTTCCTTCATCTTCCGCAGCTCGCGGCGCTCACGCTTATCCGGTGATCCAGCGCTGGCGGCCCTGAAGAACGGCCGGGCCAGCCGGGTCATCGTGATCATCTCGAGTTCTTCCGGTGAAGGAGGCGGCGTGACGTCTTCGTAGAGCTTGCGCGCGTCCGCCTTGGCAATATGCTGTTCGGCAAACCCGCGGACGATCACCTTCTGATGCCGCCCCTGTGGACGCGAGATCTCGACGATATCGTCGGCCTTCAGGATGCGATGCGGACGGCCGGCGGCGCCATTGACATCGACTTTTCCGCCCTTGCAGGCCTTCTGAGCCTCGGAGCGCGTGCGATACAAGCAGGCGATGTCGAGCCACAGATCGAGTCGCATTCCTATTGATTGTAAACGTGCCCGCTACTCGGTGCGAAGGGCGGTGACCGGCTCGACGCGGGCGGCGCTCCGTGCCGGCAAGTAGGTGGCGGCCCCGGCAATTGCCGCCATCAGCAGCGTCACTGCGCCGAAGGTTGCCGGGTCGATCGGTGTCACCCCGAGCAGAAAAGCTTTCAGGAATCGCGCCGACGCGAGCGCCACCGCCAGCCCGCCGACGATACCGATCCCGACCGGGCGCGCACCCTGTGACAGCACCATCATCGTGATCCCGCGGCGGCTCGCACCGAGCGCAATGCGCAGCCCGATCTCCCGCGTTCTGGTGGTGGCGATGTATCTGGCGACACCGTAGATCCCGACCACCGCCAGTGCCAGCGCGAGCGAACTGGCGAACAGGAAGAGTGTGACCCCGAGCCGCTGCGGCATGAGCAGCCCGCGAACGCGTTCTCCGAATGGCTGGACGTCATAGAGTGGCAGCTGAGGGTCGAGGGCGCGCAGCCGTTCGCGCACGAGTGACAGGCCGTTACTGCCATCGGCCCTCAGCCTCACGAAAAGGTGGGCGGGATCGATCGCGACGGTCTCTCGCCCCTGGAGCCACTGGTTGAAGGCAAGGTAGACGAAAGGTTGCGTCTTCTCACCAATCTCCCTGATAACGGTGTCGCCGGTCACGCCGATAACAGTGACCTCCGGCCCCTTGAAGAGTTTGATCTTGCCACCAATCGCGCTCTTACCGCGCCAATACCGGTCGGCCATTGTCTGGTTCACGATCGCAACGAGCGGCGCTCCGTTCGCATCGGCGGCAGAGAACTCCCGTCCATCGGTCACGTGCATTCCCGCTGTCCGGAAATACTGCGGTGTGACATGGGCCATGGCCACGGTCACGTCTTCCTGCGGTGACGGCCGATAGCCCTCGATCGATGCCTCCGACCAGCGGCCTCCGGCCGTAGGGACAACAGTGCTCCATGCCGCCGATTCCACTTGCGGCAGCGCGAGCAGAGACTCGAGTGCCGCCGTATAGAACGCTTCGGCGCGCGGAGTGTCGTAGCGGGCCAGTCCAAGGTTCACCGATGCGGTCGCGACGCCGGTCACATCGAAGCCAAGCGGCACGTCCAGTGCGGCAGCGAGGCTGCGTGTGAAGAGTCCGGCCCCTGTGAGCAGGACCAGGCTCATCGCCACTTGTGTCCCAAGCAGCACACTCCGCAGATAGCCGCGTGCCGTGGCGCTTCTGGACTGCGCGGACAACGAGGTGAGGACGTCGGTTCTCGATGCACGCCAGGCGGGCGCCGCGCCGAACAAGAGTCCCGTCGCCAGTGAAAGGACGGTTGTGACCGCGAGTGAAGTGGCGCTCACCTGCAGCGGGATCTTCGAAAGATCGAGGTTGCCGGGCAGCTGGTATGCGGAGAAGGCCTGCAGGCACACTGCGGCGACCACTACACCCACCGCCCCGCCGAGTGTCGCAAGCAGCGTGCTCTCGACAAGCATCTGCATGACGATCCGTCCGCGTGTGGCACCGAGTGCGAGTCGGATTCCGATCTCTCCACGGCGAGCGGCCGCACGTGCGAGCAGCAGGTTGGCGAGATTGGCGCATCCGATCAACAGCGTCATGCCGACAACGCCGAACAAGAGCGTGACGAATTGCCGGGTGAGCGCGGCCTCCCGGCCGAGCGCTCGGTTGAACAGCGGCTCGAATGTGAGCCGCTCCACCGGCTCACCTGGCTGGGGCGGATGCTGACGCCGATACACGGCGTCCATCTCCGCCTCGGCGCGCGCCCAGGGCACATCGTTCCGCAGCCGGGCGATTGCGGTCAGCCAGACGAATCCGCGCGATGTGCGAAACGGCACTTTGCTGAGAAAGCCGGTTTGCAATACCTGGACGGATGACAGCGGCACGAACAGGGCGGGATTGGACGACAACTTCGTCCCTCGGAACCCTTTCTCCGCGACGCCGACAATCGTCACGGGCTGCGCGTTGATTCGGATCGTGCGGCCAAGCACGGTCTCCTCTCCACCGAAGCGCGATCTCCAGTAGTCGTGCGCGAGCACTGCGACCCGGGGTCCGTTCAACACATCGTCGGCTGGCAGCAGTGTGCGGCCGAGTGCCGCACGCACACCGAGCACGTCGAATGCGTTTCCCGTCACGAACACCATCTCGGCAAGGTCGCTGCTCTCTTCATTCGTGATGTTGGCCCTGCCCGCACCGGCGATCGCGGCAACGCCGGTGAAGATGTCGGTTCGACCCGCATACTCGGCGTAGTCAGGAAACGAACTGCTCCACGGAACCGTGACCAGCTGCTCAGGACGGTGGACCTGCACCGGGCGCAGCACCGTGGCGTAGGCGAGCGTGAAGATCGCCGTATTCGCGCCGATGCCCAACGCGAGGGTTAGAACCGCGGCACTGGTGAACCCCGGACTCTTCCACAAGCGCCTGGCGGCGTGAGCAACGTCTCTGGTCAGATTCCGCATGTGTTCTCCTCCGCCCGGCCGACTCATCCCTGCTTGTTCGTGCGATCGAATCAGCGAGAGCCACTCGACGATCGCACCGCGCAATGTGTCAAGCAGCAGCGCCGCCGCGCCGATCTCGTGACGCTCGAGCGCGGTGCGAGCGAACTGCTGCATGTTGGCGCCGTGCGCCCGGCGGAAGCCCGGCGGATACATCCACAGGAGGAGGGCACACATGCGTTCTCCGACGTGGTGGGTCACGCGCCGGCCTTTTTGGCGCGCGCCGCGCTGAGCAGCAGCCGCATGCGGGCGCTGTCTGCTTCGAGTACCCGTGATCCAAGCGGGGCGACCGGCGGAGCGGTGTGTTTGTGCGTATACATCCGTTACGGATGTATCACATCCGGATGCAGGTTCGACGAGAGTGTGACGAAAAAGGTTGTGCGCGACTAGTTGATGCCGGCGTGCCGGGAGACAGGTTTGACCGGAAGAACGTTTGACAGCCGAATCACCTCGCGTCCGTTTACCAGCTCGACCCGGCGGTACACAGCCGTGCTGACGGGAGGTTTCGCGCCAGCGTGGCCTTGGATCCGCGCGATGTAGTTTCGGGTCTCGCGATAGGGCGGGACGGCGCCGTACTTTTTTACCGCCCCGGGGCCGGCATTGTAGGCCGCCAGCGCGAGCTCTTCGTTGTTCCTGTACCTGGTGAGCAGGGCCTTGAGGTACGCTACCCCGGCGCGGATGTTCTGGGCGGCGTCGAATGGGTTGTGCACGTTGTAGTCACTGGCGGTCGCCGGCATCAGCTGCATCAAGCCCATTGCACCCTTGTTGGACAGGGCGAGTGGATTGAACGCCGATTCGGCCTGGATCACGCCGCGAACCAGCTCCGGCCGGACCCCGTGTGCGGCCGCATGCGCGACAACCAGTGGTTCGTATTCGGCAGCACGTTCGCTCAGGGCCTTCCGAGTGGTCCGGATGTCGCTGCGTGATCCTGCAACCGCAAACGTTACGGCGGCTCCGTCCCTGGGCGTGTTCGAGAGCACGAGCGTGCCAGAGCTGTCGCGCCACGAATATATCTGGGCGTGCGCCGCCTGAGGCGCGGCCGAGCACACCACTGCGAAAAAAAGGATACGGAACAGGCGCGAGCTCATCTGAACGTCCGGAATCAGCAGTTTAGCTGGGTCCGGAACACCAGACAAGGCAAAGGTCAGGCCCTCAGGGAATCAACAACTTACGACCATTCAGAAGGTTTGATGTTCCAGTTTGGAACGCCAGGTGGTCAGTTCTGTTGGCCCGAGCCGAGAGCTGCCGAAAGCGCCTGCGGAGCGGACCGCAGCATCTCATCAATCTTCGACGGGTCCTTGCCACCGGCTTCCGCGAATTCGGGACGGCCTCCGCCGCTGCCGCCAATGAGAGGCGCGAGAACTTTGACCAGGCTCCCGGCTTTCACCCGCGCGGTCAATTCTTTCGATACCGACACCACGAGGCTGACCTTGCCCTCGGTCTCTGATGCCAGAACGACGACACCACTCCCAAGACGATCACGAAGCGTGTCCGAGAGGCTGCGCAGCGCCCCCTTCTCGAGCCCGGTGACGCGTTTGGCAATCAGCTTCACGCCTTCAACGAGCTGCGGTTCGTCACCCGCGCCGCTGGTGTTGGCTGCGCCGCCGCCAAGAGCCACCTTCATCTTGAGGCCGTCGACCTCGCGGGCGAGGCGCTTCGCTTCAGCCTGCAGACGTTGAATCGTATCGACCGCATGCGCGGGCGCGGCGCCGAGGGTGCTGAGAACCCGTCCGAACTGCTCCCGTTGCTGCTGGATCCACTCGACTGCCCCGAGCCCTGTCACTGCTTCGATACGCCGAACGCCTGCGGCTACGCCGCTCTCTTCGGTAATGACGAACGGGCCGATGTCGCCGGTGGCTCGCACGTGCGTGCCGCCGCACAGTTCCATGCTGAACCCGGGAACATTGACGACCCGGACGCGATCGCCGTACTTCTCACCGAAGAGTGCCATCGCTCCCGAGGCAATTGCTTCCTCCGCGGAACGGATCTCGGTGGTGACGGCAGTGTTCCTGACGACCTGCGCCGTGACGATGCGTTCGATCTCGTCCAGCTGTTCGCGGGTGAGCGCGGAAAAGTGCACGAAGTCGAATCGCAGGCGATCCGGTGCGACGAGCGATCCGGCCTGTTTCACGTGTGAACCGAGCACCTGCCGCAAGGCGGCGTGCAGCAGGTGAGTCGCTGTGTGATTCCGCCTGGTGGCGTTTCTGGTCTGGTCGACGACCTCGGCAGTCACGATCTCACCGGTCCGCAGGCGGCCCTGTTCCACGACTACGTGATGCAGACGTGGACGGCTCGTCCCCTGCTTCAGGATTCGATCGACCGCCGCAACGGATGCGGCCCCGACCAGACGTCCTGTGTCGGAGACCTGTCCACCGGATTCAACGTAGAAGGGCGTTTTTGCGATCGCAGCATAGCCCCGCGATCCAGCGGCGAGTTCGGTGGACAGGTCTCCGACACAGGGCAAGCACCGGCACGCCAGGCACGCGAGTCGCTTCGTACCCTTCGAAAATATCCCCGGCGGCGTCGAAGGCTTTCTCCAACTCCGGCGTAAGCGTGAACGCCAGACCCTTCTCCGCAGTCTTGAACGAACTCCCCGCGCGTGCCTTGACTCGCTGTCCTTCCATCTCGCGCTCGTATCCTTCGCGATCGAGCGCGAGGCCGCGCTGGCCGGCGAGATCCTCGATGAAATCGAGAGGCATGCCGAGTGAGTCGTACAGCTTGAACGCCTCCTCGCCCGGGACGATGCGATTACCGCCGGCCGCACGATCGAGGACGTCCTCGAGGCGCGGCAACCCCGCCGTCAGGACGGCATCGAAGCGTTCCTCTTCGCTGCGGACGACACGAACGATCGAGTCTCGATTGGTAACCAGCTCCGGATACGCATCGCCCATTTCCTCTACCACCGTGTTCACGAGTTGGTGGAGCACCGGCTCGGTGTAGCCGAGCTTCTTCCCATGACGCATCGCGCGCCGCATGATCTTGCGGAGCACGTATCCGCGCCACTCGTTTGAGGGGACCACGCCGTCGGAGATGAGAAAAGTCATCGCTCGAAGGTGGTCGGCAACGACGCGCATCGAGACGTCCGAGGCGGCATCGACCGATGCGGTGTAGGCCAGGCCGGCTTTGGCGGCGATGGCGGAGAGGATCGGCGTGAAGAGGTCGGTGTCGTAGTTCGACAGCTTGCCCTGGATCACGGCGGTGATCCGCTCGAGCCCCATACCGGTATCGATCGATCGCGCCGGCAGCGGGTTGAGCGTGCCGTCCGCCTGGCGATCGAATTCCATGAACACGTTGTTCCAGATCTCGATGTAGCGGTCGCAGCTGCACTCGACGCCGCTGCACGCGCCGCCCAGCTTCTCGGCATCGCAGGAAAGGTCCGCGCCTCTGAAGAAATAGATCTCAGAGCAGCGGCCGCACGGGCCTGTATCGCCCATCGACCAGAAGTTGTCTCCGGCGCCCAGCTCGCCGATCCGCTCGGCCGGCACCACCGTCTTCCAGATCTCGAACGCCTCGTCGTCGCGCGGGATACTCGTTTCACCCTTGAAGATGGTCGGGAACAAGCGGCCGGGGTCGAGACCCCAGACCTCGGTCAGAAGCGTCCATGCGAAGGGGATCGCATCGCGCTTGAAGTAGTCGCCAAACGAGAAGTTGCCGAGCATCTCGAAGAACGTGTGGTGGCGCAGAGAGGGCCCGACGTTGTCCAGGTCGTTGTGCTTGCCGCTCACGCGCATGCACTTCTGCGACGTCGCCGCACGCGTGTAGCCGCGCGTCTCTTTCCCGAGGAAGACGTCCTTGAACTGGTTCATCCCGGCGTTGGTGAAGAGCAGCGTCGGGTCGTCGTGTGGCACCAGCGAGGAGCTCGACACGACCGAATGGCCGTGTTGCTTGAAATAATCGAGGAAACTGCTGCGGATCTCGCGCGAGCGCATCCGTCTATCTTACGGTAGACCGGTGGACCAATCGTACTGCAGCCCTTTAGGGCTGCCATCTCAGTCAGTCGTTGCTCGACGAGGATCCGAAGCGCCGCATCGCGGCGGAGACCGCGGCTGGCGTGAAGCCCTGGCGCATCAGGAACTGGTAGACGCGGGCTCGGTCCTGCATTGTCAGCATCTTCTTGCCTCCGCGCAGCTTCTTCTGAATGGCTTTGTCGATGAGGGAGCGTTCGTCGACGTCTCCGAAGACGTCGGCGATCGCGTCGCCGGCGACTTCCCGCGCGATGCCCATCACCTGCAGCTCCCGCTGGACCCGGAGCCGCCCGCGCCCCTTCACCGTCAGCGCCGTGCGGGCGTAGGCCCGGGCGACGCGGCTGTCGTCCAATGCGCGCGTCTCGAGCAACCGCTCCACGGCGGCGTCGATTTCTTCGGCGGGGTGGTCGCGGTCGAGCAGGCGGGAGCGGATCTCGGCGACCGAATGTTCCCGGCGCGCGAGCATTCTGAGCGCGTCGCTATACGCAGACACTATCCACCGAAGCGGGTGATCTCCGGCGAAGGGCCACCGACGCTCTTCGCCATCTCGTCGCGAGCGATGTCCGCGGTGGTGGAAATGCCCTGGACCTTGAGCTTGAACTCGTCGATGTTCGAAGCCCACCGCAGCGCCTCGTCCAGGGTCACGTACCCTTGCTGGTAGAGGCCGAAGATCGATTGATCGAACGTCTGCATCCCGTACTGCGACGTGCCGGCCGCGATCGCTCCGTGGATCATCGACGTGCGATCCTTGTCGACGATGCAGTCACGGATGAAGCCGGTGCTGACCATGACTTCGACGGCGGCGACGCGTCCGAGCCCGTCGGCGCGCGGCAGCAGCCGCTGAGACACCGCCGCCTTGAGCACACTGGCGAGCTGGATGCGAACCTGCCGCTGCTGGTGCGGCGGGAAGACAGCGATGATTCGATTGATGGTTTCGGTCGCGTCGAGCGTGTGCAGCGTCGAGACGACGAGGTGGCCTGTTTCCGCTGCGATCAACGCGGTCTCGACGGTTTCGTAGTCGCGCATCTCGCCGACCAGGATCACGTCGGGATCCTGGCGAAGGGCGCTGCGCAGGGCCTGCGAAAATGATTGCGTGTCGACGTTGATCTCCCGCTGGTTGACGAGCGAGCGATGATCCCGATGCAGGTATTCGATCGGGTCCTCGATCGTCATGATGTGCGCGGCCCGTACCGTGTTGATGTGATCGATGAGAGCGGCCAGCGTGGTCGTCTTGCCGCTGCCGGTCGACCCGGTCACCAGGACCAGCCCGCGTTCCTCCTGCGCGATGTGTTTCAGAACGGGTGGCAGCCCGAGCTCGTCGATGCTGGAAATCCTGGTTGGGATGACTCTCAGCACCAGCCCGATCGTGCCGCGCTGCTGGAACACGTTGCAGCGGAAGCGGCCGAGGCCGGCAATGCTGTACGCGAGGTCCACCTCCCGCAGCCGCTCGAATTTCTCGCGGAGGTCCGGCGAAAGCAGGGTGTTGGCGAACGCTTCGGTGTCCGCTTTTTCGAGCCGCTTCTGTTCGGAAGCGGCAGTCAGCGTGCCGTTTACCCGCATCATCGGGTAGCTGCCGACCTTCAGATGAAGATCGGAGGCGCCGCCGGTCACGGCAGCCTTGAGCAGGTGATTGATGTGCATCGGCAGTGGGGCGTATACCGGCCGGCGCCCTGCGGCTAGGCTCGTGCCGTGGTCTTCGCGCTTCCTGAACCGACGGTTTGCAGCGGCTCGCCGGGATACACGAACGTCAGCCAGTTGTGACGGTCCGGCACTTCGCCGTTGATGATGTCGAAGAAAGACTGCTGGATGGCGGTGGTGATCGGGCCGCGCGTTCCCTTGCCGACGGTCACCTTGTCGACGGAGCGGATCGGCGTGATTTCGACAGCGGTTCCGGCGAAGAACGCCTCGTCGCAGATGTAGAGCAGCTCGCGCGGGAGCATTTCTTCGCGGACTTTGAAGCCCAGGTCGCGCGCGATCGTAATCACGCTGTTGCGGGTAATCCCAGGAAGAATAGAGGCCGTGAGCGGCGGCGTGTAGATCACGTCTTCGCGGATGACGAAGATATTCTGCCCGCTGCCCTCGCTCAGGTAACCGAATGTATCCAGAGCGATCCCTTCACTGTACCCTTCGGTGATCGCTTCCATCTTGATCAGCTGCGAGTTGGCGTAGTTGGCAGATGTCTTCGCGAGCGTCGGCAGCGTGTTCGGGGCCGACCGCGACCATGAACTGATCCGCACGTCGACGCCCTGTTCCAGCGCTTCCTTCCCGAGATAGGCGCCCCACTCCCACGTGAGGATCGCGCTGTCGACCGGACAGGGGAACGGGTTGACACCGAGGGCGTGGTAGCCGCGGTAGACGATCGGGCGGATGTAGCAGGCCTTCTGGTCGTTGGCGCGGATCGTTTCGAGCACCGCATCGGTCAGGGCCGCCTGATCGAAGGCCGGTTCCATCCGATAGATACGCGCGGAGTCGAACAGGCGCTTCATGTGCGTGTCCAGCCGGAAGCACGCCGAGCCGCGCGGGGTGTTGTAGCACCGCGCCCCTTCGAACACGCCGCTGCCGTAATGAATCACGTGGGACGCGATGTGAATGTTCGCGTCTTTCCAGTCGACGAGCGACCCGTTCATCCAGATCTTGCCGGTGCCGGAGAAAGCCATAATGAGGTGGATTCTAGCACGCGCTCCTGAGCTGCGGGACGGTCCAATACGCAGTGGACGGCGTCCAAACGCGCTACTGATTCTCGTTGCAGAAAGGGCAGCGATCGGTTCTTGCGTGGAGCGGTTTGCGGCATTGCCAGCAGAACCGCGCAGCCGGCGCTTCACGGGCGCGGAGTCGTGTCTTTATTGCGTTTGCCTCGTCGCGTGCGCTGTGCGGTTCCCCTCCCTCGAGAGTCGCTGCCGTCGCGGCGCTGCGTTTCGCCGCACCCAGCGACCGGGCTGCCAGCACGTCGGCAAGCAGTTCCGTCGCCCGCTGGTACCGCAGGCTCACTTCGGGCGCCATCGCATGCATCACGATGTCGCTGATCGCCTTGGGGATCGCCGGGTTCTTCAATCGCGGCGGTGAGACCAGCTCGCCAGACATCAGCTTACCCACATCGGCGGGGGACGGGGTGTCATATGGCAACACGCCAGTCAGCATCTGGTACATGGTCACGCCCACTGAGTAGATGTCCGACGCGAACACCGCCTTGCCGTGGAACTGTTCCGGCGCCATGTACGGAGGGCTGCCGATGACGGTCGTGCCGAGCGCGGCGATCTCGAGGAAGCGGGACGTTCCGAAGTCCGCTACCTTCAGCATGTCGTTGTCGGTGACCAGCACGTTTGCGGGTCGCAGATCGCGGTGAATGACGCCTTGACGATGCGCATGGTCGACGGCGTTGCAGATCTGGCAGGTGAAATCGAGAGCCCGATTCACGTCGAGCGCGCCGCGCGCGGCGATCAGGTTCTCGAGCGTCTCACCCTGCACGTACTCCATCACGATGAAAAAGACGTTGTCTTGCTTCTCCGCCGTGGTGATGGCGACGATGTTCGGATGGCTGACGCTGGCAAGAAGGCGCGGCTCCCGCAGCAGCTCGCCGAAGTCCATGCCCTGACGGTGCGGCACCTTGATCGCCACCTTCTTGTCGATCCAGGTGTCCTGCGCGAGGTAGACGGTGCCGAAGCCGCCGCTGCCGAGAGGAGCGAGGATCTTGTACTTCCCGAGCGACTGGCCCTTGAACAGCAAGGGTGAATGATAATCCCTTCCATGCTCCCGCGCTTCTACGCTCCGCACATCGATGCCGGGCTCGCACTGGTCGCGCTGCCCCCCGACGAGGCCCGGCACCTCACCCGGGTGCTGCGGCTGGGGGCTGGGGATGAGGTGGCGGTATTCGACGGGCGCGGGGCAGAGTTCCGCGCCGTGGTCGAAACGGCCGTTCGCGATGCCGCGTCGCTGCGAGTGATCGCAGCGCTCCCGGCTGCCGGCGCACCTTCGTCGAGTGTCGTGGTCGTGCAGTCGGTTCTGAAGGGGAGCAGCATGGATGAGGCGATTCGCGACGCCACGATGATGGGCGCTGAAGCAATCGACCCGGTCTTGACGGCACACGCCGACGTGAAGACGTCATGGTCACGCCGCCCTGAAACCGTCGGGCGATGGAGGCGTGTCGCCCTGGCCTCCGTGAAGCAGAGCCGCCGGGCAACTTTGCCGGTGATATCCGAGCCCCGCAGTCTCGAAGCCTGGCTGCAGGCGTCCGCCATCGATCTCAAGCTGGTGTTCGTGGAGCCAGCGATCGGGATCGATGCGATCCCCATGCACTCCCTGTTGGCGCGCGACCGGCCGCAGCGGCTGGCAGTGCTGCTCGGGCCGGAAGGAGGATGGGCAGAACGGGAGATCGAGCTGGCGGTTCACGCTGGAAGCGTTCCGGTGACGCTGGGACCGCTCACGATTCGCGCCGAATCAATGGCGGTCGCGGCGCTCGCAGCGGTCGCGGCTCTCTGGCAAACCTAACCGGGTGCCAGGGTGGCAGGGTGCCGGGGTGCCAAGGTGCCTCGTGCCGGGGTGCCAAGGTGCCTAGTGCCGGGGTGCCGCAGCTGGAAGCTGATAGCTGG
>Ga0126305_10000638_pt1 | contig 15083 bp, 18 predicted proteins | sample Plot26_FD_92536 | JGI IMG/M metagenome (GOLD analysis project Ga0126305, IMG submission 92536) | Serpentine soil microbial communities from UC McLaughlin Reserve, CA, USA - Plot26 | ecosystem: Environmental > Terrestrial > Soil > Grasslands | place: USA: UC McLaughlin Reserve, Lake County... | reverse complement strand
GGTTCGAGTTCTCAGGCTTCGATTTCACCGTCACGGCGCAGGGTCCGCAGGCGGCCACGTTCACGGAGCTCTTCGCCGACGTTCTCCATCCGGTTTCGTCGTCGCACATCCGGCGCTCGGATGCCGGCCCGGATCTGCACACCTCAGTCAGTCTCTCCTTCGAAGACGCGCTTCGGGGCGTGGAGCGTCAGGTGATCGTGACTCGCCAGGTCGCGTGTGACGCGTGCCAGGGCGATGGCGAGTTGCGCACACCGGAAGCGCGCTGCGCCCAGTGTCATGGCGCCGGCAGCGTGCGGTGGGCCCGGGGACACATGGTGTTCACCAAGGGGTGTTCAGCCTGCGGTGGAACCGGAAAAGAACGCAGCCGCCGGTGTCCGTTCTGCGCAGGGCAGGGGCGTTCGATTCGCAGCGAAGCCGTCGGCGTGCGAATTCCCGCCGGGGTACGCGATGGCGCGCGGCTTCGGGTCGCGGAACGCGGCCATGCCGGCGGTCAGGGTGCCAGGAACGGGCATCTCTACGTCGACGTCAGCGTTCGGCCGCACCCTGCGATTCGCCGGCAGGGAGACGATCTGCACATGATCGTTCCGATCGCGGTGCACGAAGCGGCGCTCGGCGGCGAGATAGAGGTGCCATCGTTCGACGGTACTCTGAAGGTGACTCTTCCGCCAGGGATTCAGGCTGGGGAGCGCGTGCGGGTGGAAGGGCGCGGCGCCCCATCGGGTTCGAGGGCGCGCGGCGATCTCTGGATCGAAGTGCAGCTGGCGTTGCCGCCGCTCGCCGACGAGCGTTCGCGGGCGCTCATGCGGGAGTTGGCGCGGCTCAACACCGGTGACGTCAGGCAGCAATTTGCTGAATCGTTCAAGTCAGAAGGTTGAAAATGGCGAAGCGCAGCGGCAAAGCCTATTACATGATCAGCGTGGTGGCGCAGAAGTACAACATCCACCCGCAGACGCTGCGTCTGTACGAACGCGAAGGTCTACTGAAGCCATCGCGGACCGAGGGGAACACCCGGCTCTACTCCGAGGACGATCTCGAGCGCCTCGAGACCATCCTGTCGCTCACGCGCGATCTCGGCGTGAATCTCGCTGGCGTCGAGATCATCCTCAACATGCGCTCGAAGATCGAGGCGATGCAGCGCGAAGTGAACGAGTTCATGGAGTACGTGAAGCATGAGCTCTCACGCGGGATCGGTGACTGGGAACAGCGTCTGAGCACCGCGCTCGTCAAGTCTTCTCCGAGCGACCTCGTTCGTGCGTCCGCGCCGGTGACGCAAACCGAGACAACTCCGCTCGATGCCGAACCGATCGAAGAGAAAGCGTGACAACGGGTGTTACAATGGCACCTCTCCGATGTGCTCCCTCTGCGACGACACTGGCTGGAAGCCGCTCGACATCAACGGAACGCGTCGCGTCGTCCGTTGCGACTGCTGGCGCGAAGGCACCACGGCGCGGCTGCTCGACGAAGCTCGCATCCCGCCGCGCTATCGCCGCTGTGAGCTCGAAGCGTTCGTCACGTATCCCAACGAAAAACTTCTAGGCGCTGTTCGGCTCGCGCGAAAATTCGCCGACGAATTTCCGGCGATTCCAAAAGGTCTCTGCCTGATCGGCCCTCCAGGCATCGGCAAGACGCATCTCGCGGTAGCGGTGCTGCGGCGCGTCATCCTGACGCGGGGCGCCCGCGGGCTGTTCTATGACACGCGCGATCTGTTACGGGTCATTCGCAGCACCTACAACCCGCTGGTACGGACCGCGGAGATGGACATCCTGCGACCGGTGATGGATGCAGACCTCCTCGTGCTCGACGATCTCGGATCGGAGAAGACCTCCGAGTGGGTGGAAGAGACGATGAACCTGATCGTCAACACCCGCTACAACGAGCGCAGACACACGATCTTTACGTCCAACTACGACGACACGCCCGACGACACGGATCCGGATTGCCTGAAGGCGCGCATCGGGTTCCGCATCCATTCGCGGCTGCACGAGATGTGCGACTTCCTCGAATTCGACGGCGCGGATTACCGCCACCTGCCGCCAAACGGCGGTGTGGACGATCTCGTCACCATGTGGAAGATGAAGCCCAACCGGCGGGTGAGCCTGCCGACGCGAGCCAAGGGCCCGGTGAGAGCCTCCTTGAAGCAGCCGGCCGCAGGCAAGAGTGAGCTGGGATGGTCCGGGGGCAAGGCGGGGTCGTAAGCTGAAGTCGTGCTAGGCGTCTATCTTCACATTCCCTTCTGTTCGGCGATCTGCAACTACTGCAACTTCAACCGCGGGCTGTTCGAGCCCGGATTGAAGGACCGCTATGTCGCCGCCCTCGAACGCGAAATTCGTCACACCGGGCGCGGAGAAGGCGTCGATACGCTGTTTTTCGGTGGCGGTACGCCGTCGCTGCTCGAGCCCTCGGAAATCGGCCGTTTGATCGGCGCCTGCCGTGACAGTTTCGGTGTGACCGGCGACGCCGAAGTCACGCTCGAGACCAACCCCGAAACCGCGTCCGCGGCCCGGATGGAACAGTTCCGCCTCGCCGGTGTCAATCGGGTGAGCTTCGGCGTGCAGTCGTTCCGGGAGGACGAATTGAAGCGCCTGGGCCGGATTCATTCCGCCAGTCGCGCCCGCGCTGCGGTGCGCGAAGCGCGGGAGGGTGGGATCGACAACATCAGTCTCGATCTGATGATGTGGCTGCCGCAGCAGACGCAGGCGCACTGGAAAGAGAGTGTCGAGTCGCTGATCGAGGTGGGGCCGGAGCACGCGTCGCTTTATCTGCTGGAGCTGTATCCAAATGCTCCGCTCAAGGAGGACATGGCGAGGAGCGGTTGGTCCCTCGCTCCTGACGACGACGCGGCGGATATGTATCTCTGGAGTCTCGAGCGGCTCGGCGGCGCGGGCTACGAACAGTACGAGATCTCGAATGTGGCCCGTTCCGGCTTGCGGTCCCGTCATAATCTCAAGTACTGGGAAGATGGTGAGTGGTTAGGTTTTGGCTGTGGCGCCCACTCCACCCGCGGCGGCGTCCGCTGGAAGAATGTTGCCGCTACCGAGGAATACATCCGGCGGATCGGCGGTGGCGAGTCTCCTTTCGCCGACCGGCGCGAGATGTCCCCGGCGGAACGCCTGGAGGATGCGCTCTTCACCGGGCTGCGGCTGACCGACGGCATCGATCTGGCTACGTTGTCGCATCGCTACGGGCTGGATGTCTGGGCACGGTATGCCGAGGCACTCATCCCATTTATCGGGGACGGACTGGTTGTCCGGGAGGGAACGAGGCTGAGGCTCAGCCGAAACGGTATGCTCCTTGCCAACGAAATTCTCCAGGTGTTCGTCTGAAGGTTCTAGGGTTCCAGGGTTCCAGCGTTTGGGAGGATCTCCGGTACTACGTGGGTCCTGTTCGGTACGGTAGAGTGTCTTTTTTTGTTGTTCGATCAAGGAGGAGTTTGGATGCGTCGCCCCTTCGTCATAGTCACTGCGTTGGCGCTGGCCCTGTTGCCGGCCGCTACTTTTGCTCAAACCCCACCGGCTCAGCCGCCCGCGCAAACCCCGGCGCAGCCGCCGGCCCAGACGCCGGCGCAGCCGCCCGCTGCAACTACCCCGGCCGCCCCGAAGCTGACTTTCAAGACGACGTCGGGGATGCTCCTCGTCCAGGTGAAGCCTGACCAGACCGCGGCGTTCGAGGAAATGATCTCGAAGATGAAGGCCGCCGTTGCGTCGTCGACCGATGAAACGGTCAAGCAGCAGGCCAATGTGAAGGTCTACAAGTCGTCAGAAGCCGGCGCCGGGGGAAATGCCCTCTATGTCGTCCTCTACGATCCTACGACGCCAGGGACCGAGCTGTACTGGCTCGACGTGGTCAATAAGACCCTGACACCCGAGCAGCAGCGCGATCCCGCAACCCGCGAGATGTATACGCGCTGGGCCGGATCGATCGCTACGATGAACCAGTTGAACCTGACCGTCGTCGGCGGCGGGTTGTAATTCGGCGTTCCGGCACCGGGCCCAAGCCTGGTGCCGGGGCAGCTACCAGCTACCAGGCTAACCCAAAGCACCTCGGCACCTGCGGCACCTCGGCACCCTGGCAGCCTGGCACCAGGCACCCTGAATCCTTCCCTGTTCAAAATTTCAAGTTCGCCCCGGCGTAAAGGCGGTGCACGTTCGAGTGCAGCGGCTCGCCTTGTAATTTGAACATCCGGTAATCGAGGCGCAGACGCAACGGGCCGAGCACGGAGATCTTCACGCCTCCGCCGAAATTGGTCCCGACGTTGGTTTCGCTGAGGGTCCGAATCACTCCGGTGAAGGACTCGCGGTAGCCGCCGGCCCCCGCGGTTCCGTAGAACTGCATCCCGCCAACTGGAAACGGCGTCTGCACCAGTCCGTTGACCATGAAGGTCTTCAAGTTGGGAGCGTTCTTGATCTCATCTTCGACAGTGTTCGCGTACTCGAACTCGAAAGCGACGATGAGCAGCCCTACGCCGCCGGCAAAGCCACGTGTCATCCGATTGGTTGGTGTCGGCGTCACGCCGAGGAACGCGGTGATGTCGGCGAACGCGGTCGAAGGCAGCAGAAGGACGAAAGCGAGGGCGGCAAGACTGAATCGCTTGAACATGCTCGCAGCATACCAACAACCCGAAGTGCCAAGTCCGAAGTGCGAACTGCGAAGTGCCGGGAGGCCAGGGTGCCTTGGTGACGGGGTGCCATCCAGGATGACCGATGGGAGATGCGATGCGAGATGAGCGATGGGAGATGAGCGATGAGCGATGGGAGATGAGCGATGAGCGAGGGGAGATGAGCGATGGGAGATGAGCGATGCGCGATGTCCGATGGGAGATGAGGGATGAGCGATGTCCGAGGAGACGATAATCGATGATCGAGATGATCGATGATCGGTTGCCCGATGGCCCGATGATGGGGGATAGTCGTATTGATGGATTTTCGGCTGTCTGAGGAACAGGATCTGCTGCGGCGCACGGTGCGCGAGTTCGCGGAAACGGAGATGCGCCCCCACGTGATGGAGTGGGATGAGGCGCAGCAATTCCCGATGGAGCTGCTGCCCAAGCTGGCCGGATTGGGTCTGATGGGGATCCAGTTTCCTGAGATCTACGGCGGATCCGCGATGTCGTCGGTCGACTATTGCATCTGCATCGAGGAGCTGGCGCGCGTGTGTCCGGCAATCTCGTTGTCGGTGGCGGCGCACAACGGCCTCTGCACGTCACATCTGTTCATGTTCGGGAACGACGCGCAGAAGTCGCAATATCTGCCGCGCCTGGTTGCCGGCGAGGTCCTCGGCGCCTGGGGGCTGACCGAAGCAAGCGCCGGCAGTGATGCCGCCGGCATGCGCACGACCGCTACGCGCACGTCGGACGGCTGGGTGCTGAATGGATCCAAGAGCTTCATCACTCACGGCAAGATCGGCGGCGTCATGGTGGTGGTGGCGGTGACGGACCGGGCCAAGGGCCATCGCGGTATCTCCGGGTTCGTCGTCGACCACGGAACGCCGGGAATGTCGGCCGGGAAGAAGGAGAACAAGCTCGGGATGCGCGCCAGCGATACCAGTGAAGTGGTGTTTCAGGACTGCCGCATTCCCGCCTCGGCGCTCGTGGGCGACGAAGGCCAGGGCTTCATCAATACGCTGCAGGTGCTCGACGCCGGGCGGATCGGGATCGCGGCGCTGTCGGTCGGGCTCGCTCAGGGAGCGTACGAGGCGGCGCGGAATTACGCGAAAGAGCGCCGCCAGTTCGGGCAGCCGATCGCATCGTTTCAGGCGATCCAGTGGAAGCTCGCCGACAACGCCACGCGGATCGAGGCCGCGAGGCTGCTCACCTACCGGGCGGCATACCTCAAGGACCGTGGCATCCGGATGACCCGGGAGTCCGCCATGGCCAAGCTCTACGCCAGTGAGATTGCCGTCAAGGCAGCCGACGACGGCGTTCAGATCCACGGCGGCTATGGCTTCGTGAAGGACTATCCCGCGGAGAAGTACTTCCGCGACGTGAAGCTGGTCACGATCGGCGAGGGAACGAGCGAGATTCAGCGCCTCGTCATCGCCCGGCAGCTCCTCGGCCAGTGATGACCCCCACTCTTTCCGAACGCCTGCTGGCGGGAGATCCGCGCGCGGTCGCGCGTGCGATCTCGCTGATCGAGGACGAGTCGCCTGAGGGCGCGGACCTGATACGGCGGATTTTCGCAAAAACGGGCGGCGCATATCTCGTCGGCGTGACCGGACCGCCGGGCGCCGGAAAGAGCACGCTCGTCGATCGCATGATCGCGGAGATCCGGAAGCGGGACAAGACCGTCGGTGTCGTGGCCGTCGATCCCACCAGCCCGTACAGCGGCGGTGCGATCCTTGGCGATCGCGTGCGCATGCAGGCGCACGCCGGCGATACCGGGGTCTTCATCCGCAGCATGGCGACCCGCGGGCACCTCGGCGGTCTGGCTCGCGCAACCGGCGAAGTCGCGGTCGTGTTCGACGCCGCCGGCATGGATGTCGTCCTGATCGAGACGGTCGGCGTCGGGCAGGACGAGGTCGACATCGTTCGTACCGCCGATGTCTCGATCGTGACGATCGTGCCTGGCACGGGCGACGAAGTGCAGGCGCTCAAGGCCGGGATAATGGAGATCGCCGATATCTTCGTCGTCAACAAGGCTGACCGTGAAGGCGCTGACCGGACCGCCGCTTCGATCGAGGCGATGCTCTCGCTTCACGCATTCGCGGACGGCGAATGGCGGGCGCCGATCATGAAGACCGAGGCGACCACAGGGCGTGGCGTACCGGAACTGGTGGCGATGATCGAAACCTTTCGTGCGCACACGGCAGCGACGCAGGGAAGCCGGCGGCGCGCGCGCGCCGAGTGGCGCCTGCGCGAGCTTCTCGGCCACCGTTTTCTCTCTCACGTCGAGAGGAACGTTCTCGGGAACGGCGAGTTCGATCAGATCCTGACGAAGATCGCGGCCCGCGAAACCGACCCGTATTCCGCAGTTGACGAGATCTTCAGCCGGGTCGTCAAGCCGGCACCGGACGGGGGCGGACAACAACGATGAAAGCAACCATCGACCACATCGGCATTGCGGTCTCGGATCTCGACGCCTCCCTGGCGTTCTTCCGCGACGCGCTTGGACTCGAGCTCGAGCCGCCCGAAGAAGTTGCTTCGCAGCGCGTCCGCGCCCACTTCCTCGCCGCCGGTGATTCCGCTTTCGAATTACTGGAAGCGACCTCGGAAGAGTCTCCGATCGCGAAGTTCGTCGACCGGCGAGGTCCAGGGCTGCATCACGTCGCCTTGCGCGTGGAGAACATCGCTGCGGCGCTGGCGGAACTCAAGGGCCGTGGCGTGCGGCTGATCGATGAGGTGCCGCGCCCCGGAGCTCACAACTCGCTCGTCGCCTTTCTTCATCCATCGAGTACTCATGGAGTGCTGGTGGAACTGAAGCAGGTCACGTGAGATCTCAGGCGCTCACCCTCGGCAACCTGGAGCTCACGCCGCTCGTGGACGGTTACTTCCGTCTCGATGGCGGCGCGATGTTCGGGGTGGTTCCCAAACCCCTGTGGGAGAAGCGCGCACCGGCGGACGAAAGGAACCGCATCACGCTCGGCCTCCGCCCGTTGCTCGTACGCGGCGGCGAGCGGACGATGATCATCGACGCCGGCATCGGCGACAAGATGGATGCAAAGAGCATCGACATCTACGGGATCGATCGCGCGCGTCACCTCGATCACTCGCTCGCCGACGCAGGATCTTCGTCCGCCGCGATCGAGCTCGTACTCGCATCTCATCTCCATTTCGATCATGCCGGCGGTTTCACCGCTCGCGACCGATCGGGGGGGGTGCGGCCCCGATTCGAGAACGCGCGTTATGTCGCGCGAACGGCGGAGTGGGACGACGCGACCCATCCGCACGAGCGCAACCGTGCGAGCTATTTCAAGGAGAACTTCGTGCCGCTTCAGGAGGCCGGCGTTCTCGACCTGGTTGAAGGAGACGAAGAGATCGCCCCGGGGGTTCGTGTGCGCCGATCGGGCGGCCACACGATGCACCACCAGGTGGTCATGATCGAATCTGGAGGGCGAACGGCGGTCTTCGCCGCCGACATGATTCCAACCACGGCTCACATCGACGAGCCATGGATCATGGGCTACGACCTGTATCCGATGGACACGCTGGCATTCAAACGGACCTTCATTCGCGAAGCCATCGATCGGGAGTACCTGGTGTTGTTCGAGCACGACCCGAAGGTCGCTGCCGGGTACATCCGCGAGAAAGACAAGCGGAAGTACGTCGAGCCGGTTGTTTCTGATTCATAATTTCGGCGACATACACATGAGCATCCAGATTGGAATCATTGGCGGGAGCGGTCTGTACGACATGGCCGACCTCACCGACCGCGAAGAGCGCCGGGTTGAGACTCCTTTTGGCGAACCGTCGGCGCCATACGTGATCGGCACGTTGAGGGGCAAGCGCGTCGCGTTCCTCGCGCGCCACGGTGCCGGTCACCGGCTGTCTCCGTCGGAATTGAATTTCCGCGCAAACATCTTCGGCTTCAAGACGCTCGGCGTCGAGTACATCCTCTCGGCCAGCGCCGTCGGCAGTCTCAAGGAGGCCTACAAGCCGCTGGACTTACTGATTCCGGACCAGTTCTTCGATCGCACGAAGGGGCGGGTGTCCACGTTCTTTGGGGACGGCCTGGTCGCTCACGTCGGATTCGCGCACCCGTTCTGCTCCACGCTGAGCGGTGTCGCCCTCGAGGCCGCACGCAGCGCCGGCGCAGCCGTCCACGAGGGGGGAACCTACGTGTGCATGGAGGGGCCGCAGTTCTCGACCCTGGCCGAATCCAGGTTGTATCGCTCCTGGGGCATGGACGTGATCGGCATGACCAACCTGCAGGAAGCGAAACTGGCCCGCGAGGCTGAGATCTGTTACTCGACGATTGCGTTGATCACCGATTACGACAGCTGGCATCCGGATCACGACCAGGTCACCGTCGAGATGATCGTCGCCAACCTCACCCAGAACGCCCGGACGGCGCAGCAGGTCATCGCGTCGGCGGTGGGGGTTCTGCCGTTCGATCGCACGTGTGAATGCGCTTCCGCTCTTAAGCACGCGTTGATCACGCAGCCCGACGCCGTCCCCGCAGCCACCCGGCAGAAACTTGCACCTATCGTAGGGAAATACCTCGGATGAGCATCGTCGTTACCGGATCGATCGCATACGACTACCTGATGTCGTTTCCTGGCAGGTTTACCGAGCACTTCCTGCCGGAACACATGAATCGGGTGAGTCTCTCCTTTCTCGTCGACACGATGGACAAAAGGCGGGGCGGCTGTGCTCCGAACATCGCCTACACGCTGGCGTTGCTCGGTGAGCGTCCGCGCCTCATGGGCACTGCGGGGCAGGACTTCGGCGACTATCGGCAGTGGCTCGATTCGGCCGGCGTCGATACCTCCCTCGTAAAAATCGTCGAGGGAAAGTTCACGGCGTCGTTCTTCTGCAGCACCGATGAAGAAAGCAACCAGATCGCGTCGTTCTATACCGGGGCGATGTCTCATGCCGCGGAGTTGTCGTTTCGCGCGGCGCCTGAATGCCGATTGGCGATCATCTCGCCCAACGACCCGCGGGCCATGGTCCAGTATGCGGCTGAATGTCGCACGTTGAGAGTGCCGTTTATCTGGGACCCGGGTCAGCAGTGTGCGCGCATGTCAGGGGAGGAGCTTGCCGAGGGGATCGAGGGTGCCGCGATAGTGATGTGCAACGACTACGAGTTCGAATTGATCCGTCAGAAGACGGGCCTGGACGAGGCCGGTGTGCTCGGCCGCGCCGGCGTGCTCGTGGTTACCAAAGGAGAAAACGGCTGCACCATAGTCGAAAGGGCGGGAACCACGGAAGTCGCCGCCGTGACGCCGCACTCCATTGTCGATCCCACTGGGGTTGGAGACGCATTCCGGGCGGGGTTCATGAAGGGTATCCACGACGGGGCACCCCACCTGGTCTGCGCACAGCTCGGTAGTGTCGCTGCAACCTACGCGCTGGAAAACCTCGGTGGCCAGAGCCATTCATTCACGCCGAAAGAGTTCGCCCGCAGGTACGAGGCGAGCTTCGGGGCGCTCTCCGATATCCACCTCTAGGAGCTTCGAGCTCCCGGGAACGTCGCTTGCACCGCCGATCTGCCCGGGGGTTGCTCCATGCCTTTCTTCCTGACGCCGGTCATAGCCATTGCTCTTCCGATCGCACTGGCCACCCAACAGCAGACACCCGCAATTTCCCCGCAAACTCCGGTATTTCGTAGCGGTGCGAGCATGGTGGCGCTGAACGTGACCGTGTTCGACGGTGCCAAGCTCGTGAGCGGCCTTTGCCGGGAAGACTTCGAAATCTTCGAGGATGGCGTCGCGCAGCAGGTAATTTTTTTCGAGTCGCGTAGCGTTCCTATGGACATCATCCTGCTCCTGGACACCAGTTCCAGCATGGCGGACAAGATGGAGACGGTCCATCGCGCCGCCCGCGGCTTCATGAAAATGTTGCGTCCGGGGGATCGCGGGGCGGTTGTGGCGTTTGCCGACTCGGTCAGCATCGTTCAGCCTCTGAGCTCCGACCTGAAGGCGCTCGAGGACGGCATCGAAAGTACCCACGCCCAAGGCTCCACCTCGCTCCACAACGCCATCTACATCGCACTCAAGCAGTTCGGCCGGGCAGCGAGAGCGGACGGCGAAGTGCGGCGGCAGACGATCGCGGTCCTCTCCGATGGAGAAGACACGGCAAGCGTCGTGTCGTTTGATGACGTGCTCGCTGTGGCGAGGAAGAGCGGGGTGAATATCTACACGATCGGGCTGCAATCCGTGTCGGCTCAGCTGCGTGCGAGGGACGAGGGTGGACGGCACTCCTCGCCGAGTGACTACGCGATGAAGTCACTGGCCCAGGAGACCGGCGCACAGTCGTTCTTCCCGAAGAACGTCAACGACCTGAAGAGCGTGTACGACAGCATCGCCAGCGAGATCTCGTCCCAGTACTCCATCGGCTATGCACCAAAGAATCCGCTCGCGGACGGACGCTTTCGCCGCATCACGGTGCGCGTTGCCAGCAATCCTGCGCTGAAATCACGGGCCCGGTCCGGGTACACCGCCGACGCCCCGGCACGCACCGGCGCCGTTCAACAGCGATGAATCACGCGCCATAATTGGGCGTGTCCCGCTGGCTCGCCGTGCTCCTTACGATCGCGGCCATCTTCTGGTCGATCGTCATCCTGACCGCCCCGCTCGGGCTGCGAAACGCCGGCACGAGCAGTCCCTCGACGCTGGTTTACGCCGCGGCCTCGCGGATCTGCCATCAGAGGACCGAGCGCTCGTTCGCAGTCGCTGGTGTGCAGATGCCGGTGTGCGCCCGCTGTACGGGGTTGTATCTGTCCGGCGCGGCCGGCGCGCTGATCGCGTGGTACCGCCGCGCTCGAGGCGGCGGGAGTTCGATTCGGACGATGTTGTTCCTGGCCGCTCTGCCGACCGCGGTTACGTTTTCATTGGAGTTCGCGGGCATCGTCGCCTTCTCGAACACCATCCGCGCAGTAGCCGCCTTACCGCTGGGCGCGGCTGCCGGATGGTCGTTCGTCCAGATGCTGCGCTATGATGCTCGTTTCGATGGCAACCAAATCATCAACGGCTGATCGCGCCCGCGGTTCGGTGGAACCTGGAGCGCTGGTGCTCCTCTGCGCCGCATCCTGGCTCGTGCCCGGGGTTGGACATCTCTGGCAGGGCAGGCGCCAGAAGGGCGCGATCTTTCTCTTCGCCATTCCGATGATGTTCATCGTCGGGCTGGCGCTGCATGGCACGATCTTCCCCTTCCAGTTCGCCGAACCGCTGTCGGGCCTCGCCGCGATCGCCGAGTTCGGGACCGGCTTGCCATGGATCTTTGCACGTATGACTGACAGCGGCAGCGGCACCGTCACTGCTGCGACGTGGGAGTACGGCAACACCTTCATGATCGTCGCCGGCCTTCTGAACGCGCTGATCGTGCTGGACGCATTCGACATCGGCATGGGACGCAAATGAGCGATCACTTCCTGCTGCTCGCGCTGTTCGCTTTCTTCGTCGCGCTGGTCTTTGCGGTGCTGCTGAGAGATGAGCCTCGCGAACAGCTCAAGCTCGGAGGCATGATGTTCGGGGGGTTCCTGGCCGCAGGCTTCGTGCTCGGCTGGCTGATGTATCCGCTGCCGCTCTGATCCTTCGACGGCTTCCGACGCCTTTCGCTTCCGCACAGTTATACTCAGCTCTTGCCATGACTGCTGAGACCCCTGACAATCTCGAGAATCTGCTCCTCGAAAAAGACGCCGGGATAGCGACCGTCACCATCAATCGCCCCAAAGTTCTCAACGCGCTGAATGCGCAGACGCTCGACGAGCTTCGCCGGATCGTGCTTGCGCTCAGGCGCGACGACAGCATCCGATGCGTGATCATCACCGGCGCAGGGGAGAAGTCGTTCATCGCCGGGGCGGACATCAACGAGCTCTCGGTGCAGACGCCGGTCAGCGGCCGCGATCACGCGATGCGCGGTCAGCACATTTTCGACCTGATCGAGAACCTGGGAAAGCCCGTCATCGCCGCGATCAACGGGTTCGCATTGGGAGGCGGATGTGAACTGGCGATGGCGTGCACCCTTCGCGTTGCCGCGGATTCGGCGAAGCTCGGCCAGCCCGAGATCAACCTCGGCATCATTCCGGGTTACGCGGGAAGTCAGCGGCTCGCGCGCCTGATCGGAAAAGGGCGCGCCATGGAACTGCTGCTGACCGGCGACCACGTTACCGCCGCCGAAGCGTACCGGCTCGGCCTGGTCAATCGCGTCGTTCCGGCCGCGGACTTGATGACGGAGGTGCGAAAGCTCGCGGCTGCACTCGCGTCGCGGGCGCCGGTAGCCGTGCGTTACATCATCGACGCCGTCAACAAGGGTCTCGAGATGCCGTTCCCTGAGGCACAGGTGTTCGAAGCCACACTCTTCGGGCTGGTGTCGTCGACCGAGGATATGCGCGAAGGCACGCGCGCCTTTCTCGAGAAGCGCAAAGCCGAGTTCAAGGGGAAGTAGCGTGCGTCCATTCGAGGGAGTCTCGACGACTCTGAAGTCGGGCGCTGGTTTCCGCTTCGCGATCGTCGTCTCCCGATTCAATTCAAGCATCACCGAGTCTTTGCGCAGGGCTGCACGTACCGCACTCGAGGAGGCGCAGGTCAAGCCGGCTGACGTCGAGGAGTTCAGTGTTCCCGGCGCGTTCGAGCTGCCGCAGGCGGCGCGTTGTGCCGCGGAGACGTCCCGTTTCGACGCGATCATCACGCTCGGCTGCGTCATCCGCGGAGAGACACCACACTTCGAGTACGTGTCAGCTGCAGCGACGCAGGGCATCATGGCGGCCGCGGGAGAGACCGGCGTGCCCATCGCCCTCGGCGTTCTGACCACCGATAGCGAAGCCCAGGCTCTCGCCCGTGCCGGCGACGATGCGGATAACAAGGGACGTGAGGCAGCTGCCGCAGCGATCGAGATGGCGGTGCTGTTCCGAACCCTGGGCCGTCCGCCCGCACGCTCGTCAGCGCACCCATTCGGGTTTGGTCCAGCATCGGGGGAACGGTGAATCCTGCCGACCCGCAGCGGCGCCGGCAGGCGCGCGAAGCCGCGCTGCAGATGCTGTATCAAAGCGAGATCGGCAAGGCCGGCGCGTTCGAGTCGATTGCGACCTACTGGCCGGCCCGCGAGAACGACCCGCCGCTCGAGGTCCCTCTCCAGGAATTCGCCAACACGCTGGTGCGCGGCGCGATGTCGCGGCGGGAGGAGATCGACGCACTGCTGGTTGCGCATGCGAACAACTGGCGCGTCGAGCGCATGGGGGTCATCGACCGGCTTGTGCTCCGGCTTGGGGTCTACGAGATGCTGGCCGAAGCAGAGACGCCGTCCAAGGTCATCATCAACGAGGCGCTCGAGCTGACGCGCACCTACAGCGGAGAAGAGGCGGTCGGGTTCGTCAACGGAGTTCTCGACTCGATCCGGAAGGAACTGAGACGTTCGTGAGCGAAGAGATCAAGGAATCCGACCTCCTGCGGCAGCGTCGCTCCAACTACGAGGAGCTGCTCAAGCTCGGAGTGGAGCCTTACCCTCGCACCTTCGACCGGACCGATACCATCGACCAGCTGGTTGCCGCGCACGGCGCGAAGACCAGCGAGGAGCTCGAGGATCCGCAGATCACGACGCGGACGGCCGGCCGCATCCTGGCGATTCGTGCCTTCGGTAAGGCGAACTTCCTGGTCATCTCGGACGGCAAGGCCAAGATCCAGGTGTACATCCGGCAGGACGCGCTCTCGCCGCGTGATTTCCAGATCTACAGGCTGCTCGACTTCGGGGATTTCATCGGTGTCGAAGGACGGTTGTTCCGCACGCGCACGAACGAGCTGACGATCCATGCCTCGCAGCTGGAGTTCCTCGCCAAGTGCTTCATCCCCCTGCCCGAGAAATGGCATGGGCTGGCCGACGTCGAGACCCGCTACCGGCAGCGATATCTGGATCTGATCGTCAACCCGGATTCGCGGCGTGTCTTCGAAGTTCGCAGTCGCGTGCTCGCCGCCGTTCGAAGCTTCCTCAACGCGCGCGGGTATCTCGAAGTCGAGACGCCGATGATGCAGCCGATTGCGGGGGGCGCCCTCGCACGCCCCTTCGTCACCCACCACAACACCCTCGACATGCAGCTCTATCTGCGGATCGCGCCGGAGCTGTACCTGAAGCGACTGACCGTCGGCGGGATTGAACGGGTCTATGAGATCAACCGTAACTTCAGGAATGAGGGAATTTCCACACAGCACAATCCTGAGTTCACGATGCTGGAGTTCTACCAGGCCTACAGCGGCTACGAAGAACTGATGGCGATGACTGAACAGATGTTGTCGGCGGTCGCGAGAGAGGCGATCGGGACCGACCAGGTCAGGTTCGGCGAGCACGACATCTCGCTCGCCCCGCCCTACCGCCGCGTCTCTCTTCGCGATGGAGCCCGCATCAGGGCGGCGGAGAAGCTCGGAACCGAGGTGCTGGATAGTGACTTGCGCAACCCGGAGAGCGCGGCCGCCATCGCCGGGAAGCTCGGCCTCGAGTT
>Ga0126305_10000637_pt1 | contig 15084 bp, 14 predicted proteins | sample Plot26_FD_92536 | JGI IMG/M metagenome (GOLD analysis project Ga0126305, IMG submission 92536) | Serpentine soil microbial communities from UC McLaughlin Reserve, CA, USA - Plot26 | ecosystem: Environmental > Terrestrial > Soil > Grasslands | place: USA: UC McLaughlin Reserve, Lake County... | reverse complement strand
GATTACCTTCGCCGTTATTGCCCAGTCAATGACAAATGAACCAGGCCAAATTGTTACGGCAGGTATTGGAATGGCTCAACCAAAGGACAAGACAAAACATGGATTCTTAACCGAGGTAGAAGAAATTATTGGACGTACTCCTGAAGATGTTGAGCAGGATGTCATTGAAATGGCAATAGAAAACCTGATTACACAATCGAACCCAAAGTTCGATGGCGAAAAAGTGTTTCGTAAGGGCAAGAAAAATTATGAAGTAGAAGGAGAAGATATATTGGTTGACAGTATTGTTGAATCAGCCAAAGGCGCTGAAAAAAATCAGTTCACCGTAGTTATTGCAATTGCCGTTTTTATTTATTAGTGAGTGATGCCAAAAAGTTTTTGAATAATCAAGTCCATTACTTCCACCAATATAAGAATGATCACGATCCATTCCAGGATATTACTGTTGCGGTATTGAAGTAGCCCACGAAATAGTTCCAGGTTATCCCTTACAATATTAAGACCTTCACCAATCATGCGTACCCGTATTTGCAGATCGAAAGTTCGTTTAAGATCTGCATCAATTTTATTAAGGCTTTCGTCTTCCCAGGTTTCGGGGGGCGAATCAAAAACATAAATATTCTCTGCAATACGATTACGAAGCAACAACGTCCTACCAATGTATTTTTTAAGCTTATTACCAGATATACCTAGCCGGCCTTTGTTTTCCAGTCTCTGTGTATAATGGTTGGTCTCTGCCATTAATTTATTGGTTTGCTCCTCATAATAATCAATTGCTACCGATTGTGACACGTTTAACATAACCAGGCGCATCACATCTATTGTGGCAGACGGAACTTCAATCTTATTAAAGCCTACACGCAAATCCTTAGCACCTGTTTCTACTAAAAACTCATCTGTTAATTTATTGCTGAAAATGTTTTTACAGAATGGAATGATCTGCTCCATCATTTGTGCAATTGAAGCCTCGTCATAATTCAAAAAACAGACAGCACCATACTTCAATACGTATACGTAACGGTCAGGACCGGTTCTAAAAAACAGCTCCGCCGGATCGCTGTAATACAATTCAGCTTTAAATGTTGAAGCGAATGCCTTCACATCGATTGTGTCGGCTATTTGATAGGAAATAACTTTTTGTGTCATTATAAAAATTACAGAAAAACTAATGCCGAAGCATTCATTTGCAGCATAAAAAAACCCCCCAACGACCTGCGGGGTTCTGCAACCTAACACATGATAAAACCTATTTTGTAGTTTTTTGTTTTGATTTGTGCGTTGTTGAATGCCTGTGTTTTGGCTTTGTCATGGCTGTGCTCTCCGAAGTATTCGCTTTGTTGGCGTTGGCCGCAGATGACGAAGCACTTGATTTTGTCACTGTTTTTGACTTAGACGTAACACAGAGTATTGCGGGCCGAAGATGATCTGCAAATGGGATTTATCATCAAGGACAACCTGCAAGAAGAACGTTTTGAAGTGATCAATTGCCCTGATGGCGAAACGGCGTGGGACCAGTTTCAAAGAAAGACACCACATATTTGTTTGCTTGATGTGAACATGCCCGGACGTGATGGATTTTCACTCGCGAAAAAAATAAGACAACGTAACGATGTGGTACCAATTGTTTTTTTAACAGCTAAGTCCATGGAGGAAGACAAGCTTAAGGGATTTGAAACAGGTGCCGACGATTATGTTACCAAGCCGTTTAGCATGAAAGAGCTGGTAAGCAGGATGAATGTTTTTCTTCGACGCAATAAATTATTAATGCCGGATACCCTACCACATTACAACATCGGAAGATTGCAATTTTTTCCTCTGGAAAACCGGCTTGTAAATAAAGACCGAGAAATTATGCTAACACAAAAGGAAACAAACCTTCTGCTTTTTTTTGTGAGCATGCAAATAAAGTGTTGCGCCGGGAGGACATTCTTAACTGCGTATGGGGAAAGAAATGATTATTTCCTGGGAAGAAGTATGGATGTATATGTTACAAAGCTTCGAAAATTACTAAAAGGCCAAGACCACGTTTATATAGAAACAATTCCACAGGCAGGATATAGAATGGTGCTTCAGTACCCTTAAAAAATAAAGCTCATGATGATCATGAGCTTTATGTCGTTCGAACCCGCCTGCCTATTTCGTTTTTTCTTTTAGCACATTACCATTGCTATCTGCTAATAATGTAATCTTGTTATCTCCCTGAGAAAGTTTGATCTCGTAATTCGTTTTGCTTCCGACTATTTCACGGCCTACCCAATCAATTGTATACCCGGCATATTTGTCGTGAATCATATTGGTTACCAGGTGAGGCACTTTGGTATAATCCGTTACTACAGTTGCAGTACCAATCAAGTTTCCTTTTGCATCGTACCATCCATAGTACTGGTCAGTGCCCATATTAAATGTTACTGCATAAGCATCGCTACCTAAAGTATTCCACCCTGTTAGCTCCCAATCCACTGGAACGTTGTTGACGTCGTAGGTATTCCAAACCACACTTGTTGCATCTGGGTAAGCAACAGCAAAACTGGAGCGAATATTTGCAGGAACAGTTACATTATAGGCAGCATTGTCAGAAGTACTTTGATACGTTGTGCCGCATGAGGCTAAGAAAATGCCTGCTGCTGCAACCAGGCTCATGATTTTAAGTTTCATAGATCAAAGGTTTGAGTTAAACAATCCGATTTGTGTTATCCGACCGCTATATACCAAACACTCTGCCAAACGACTATTTAAACATGAATCTGCAAGGCTGTGGTGAAATTTTATAATGATGAGGCTGTATTATTACTTACTATTTATTAACTAAAGAATCCATCATTTTCATCACTTTTACCCCGTCTGCAGCCGAACATGGATTTGGTGATTGATCCAAAAAATATTCTACCACTTTTTGAATCATGGGTTGTTGTACATGTTGTAGCTTATCAAATGCTATTGAAGTTTGCTTATTATCTTTTTCAAAAATTAATGGATGGTGATCAAACACACTGAACGAGATTTTTCCTTCGGTACCTATGATTTCGCAACGATCTATCCTTTCGTAAGAAGTAAAACACCAGGCGCCATTAAAGATTATTTTGTTTTCAAAAAGAATTTGCCCACCTGTTGTATCATCTGCATTGTAAATGCCAGAACAATTCAAGGAAATTCCGGTCACCTTTTGTGCATTTCCAAAAAAATAAAGCATCAGGTCCAGCTGATGCGGAGCAAGGTCATAAAACAACCCACCGCCCGATATCGAAGGATCAATTCGCCAATTGGTTTCCGTGTTGGCTATGATGTTGGATTGATGTGGCTGCAACATTTTTAAATCAACTAACCGAACATCGCCTATTGCGTTTTGTTGCAGTAATTCTTTAATCTTTAAAAATAATTGCTGTTGCCTTCGATAATGGGCAACTGAAATTTTTATACCCGTTTCTTTTGCCGTCTGCTCTATTCTTTCAGCAGCGCATGCATTTATGGCCATTGGTTTTTCGATGTAAACCGGTTTGCCCGCTTTCATTGACTTAATTGCATAGTCCTCATGATTCAAAGGAGGCGTAGCAACATATACTGCATTTACTTCACGATCATTGATTAAATCATCTGCATTGCTGTACCATCTTTCCACTCCATGACGTTGTGCATAGTCTTTTGCCTTTTCAGCATTCCTTCGCATTACAGCAACCAGGTTTGAATTGGGTACCTTATTAAATGCGGGCCCGCTTTTTACTTCGGTTACGTCGCCGCAACCAATGATTCCCCAGTTGATGGTTTTCGAATTCATGTTGATAAAGCTAAAACCTTTCAAATAAAAGGTTTGGACCTTCTAGCAATTGGTCGAATCAACTTAGGAAAATAACCGCAACAAAATTCCTGGTTGAAATCGTGGCTCTATTGTATTTTGTCATTTAGCTGTTTCAAAAAAGCAGCTGCCAGATTTTTTAATCGTTCAGCCGTAGCTTCATCTGTAATCTCTCCGCCATACGTTACCTTACCTATTGCTCCCTGAATCAGCAATTGCGTTTCACTTCGTACATCCGCATAAATAGTTTTCATTACCAGTTGTAACGATTGATGTGCGATAGTTCCGGACGCTGATGCAGTAATCAGGGCAACCGGTTTTTCAGAAAATATCGTTGTAGATACACACCATTCAATGGCATTTTTTAAAACACCAGGCAAACTGAATACATACTCTGGCGTACAAATCAATACTCCGTCAGCACTTCTTAACTTCCCCCGAAAAAGTTCAACAATTGCCGGGGCCTCGTCTTGATCCTGGTCGGGATTGAAAAACGGTAAAAGCGTTAAGTCATTATAAACTTCAAATAGAACATCCTTCGATAAAAAGTCTGCAATGAATTGGATAACGCCAAGGTTAGCCGATTGTGTTCGTGTACTTCCACAAATGGCCAGCACGTTCTTCATGATGGCTTTTGAATTTTTCAGCAAATTAGTCGATTGCTTTACAAACTGTTAAACGTTTTGAAGGGCTTAAACGCGGAGCCCGCTTTTTCTTCCTATCCATTATTTACAAATAAATTTTACACTATGAAAAAACTCTTCGCCTTAGTACTTGCAATAAGTGCTATGACTTGCGTTTTTGCGCAGCGCGGCTATGACAGAAAAGATGAATCCCGTGATGTAATTCTCGGGCAACAAAATCGCTCTGTTTATAATAACAATCGCAACAACGACGGGTATTTTAGTAGCAGGGAAAGAGATCAGCGCATTGAACAGATCAGGCGTAATTACAACTGGAGAATCCAATCCGTGAGAAACGACCGCTATCTAAGAAACGCTGAAAAAAGACACGAGATCCGTTTCCTGGAAAATGAAAGGGATACAAAAATCAGGGAAGTAGTTGAACGCTACAATTACTACAATAGCAATAGAAACTACAGAACCAGAAGGTATTGATTTAATGTATCCTAAACGCTAATTCCCCCCGGTCACCGTGGGGAATTTTATTTTTTAATCGACCCCGGTTCTTATCATCATCCTGTTTTGTATTGGAACCATGATAAGAAGTAAACTGTTATTCAAGGTAAAATTAACCTGAGGTAAAACACTTAGCAGCACTCATATCGACCTTAATTAACGATTACAAATTCGCAAATCCCCTAACTTGCCAATTTTGAAAAACTATCAACCTCGCTACTATGAATCGTTTTATTTGCACATTGCTTGCCTGTACATTTATTATTTCCGCCCTTGCCCAAAAAGCACTTACGGCGCAGGATTACCAGCGTGCTGAAAGCTTTTTAAGCTACAGCACACAGAAATATATCGACAAAACATTTACAACTCCCAACTGGTTAAGCGATGATCGTTTCTGGTACCGCACATTAACACCACAAGGAGCTGAGTTTATTCTTGTTGACCCCGTAAATAAAAAACGAAGCGCAGCTTTTGATGCAGATAAACTGGCTGCAGCTATTTCATCTGCTACTAAACAACCGGTAAAAGCAACAACACTACCATTCAACTCTTTTACTTTTTCCGATGATAATAAGGCCATAATCTTTCGGCTTAACGGGCAAACATGGAAAGCCGATCTTCAAAACTATACACTCAGTAAAGACACGTCGAGACAAGGAATCAATGGTGGTCAGGCATTCAGGAGAAGAAGTAATAACCTGGAAGTATTGTCCCCTGATGGCAGTAAAACAGCCTATATCAAGGATTGGAACCTATGTGTGCGTGATACAAAAACCGGAAAGGAAATACAACTCACAAAAGATGGCATAAAAGATTTCGGATATGCCACAGACAATGCAGGATGGAAGCATAGTGATGCTGCAATACTGCGCTGGTCGCCCGATTCAAAAAAAATTGCAACATTTAAACAGGATCAACGGCAGGTAGGTGATATGTACCTCGTGTCAACAAAGGTGGGGCACTCAAAGCTCGAGCAATGGAAATATCCACTTCCCGGTGACGAACACATTCCGATGATTACTCGTGTGATAATAGAAGTTGACAATCCTAAAGTAATTACACTCAACATCCCTCCCGATCCGCACCGTGCAACACTTGAGGATGATATTTCTGCAAGCGGAACATTTGATGATGTGGATTGGAGTGAAGATACCAAATGGCTAGCCTTTGTATCTACGTCCCGTGATCACAAGAACGAAAAATTCCGGATAGCCAACGCAACTACAGGCGAGGTTCGTGACGTGTTTGAAGAAAATGTTCGCACCCAATATGAATCCGGCTGGGGAACCATTAACTGGAAATTTTTGTCAAAGACGAACGAAATCATCTGGTTCTCGGAGAGAGATAACTGGGGACATATCTATCTCTACGATGCGGCAACAGGTAAATTAAAAAATCAAATTACAAGGGGCGATTTTGTGGTAAGCGAGATGATTAAAGTAGATGACAAGACCCGCACTATTTATTTTTATGCCTTTGGGTTGCAAAAGGAAAATCCTTACTACCAGCAGGTATATAAAATAAGTTTTGATGGAAAGGAAATGACACCTCTCACTTCAGGAGATGGATACCATTCAATTACCTTCTCTCCTTCAGGAAAATATATAGTAGACACCTGGTCCAAACCTGACGTTCCTCCGGTTACTGTTGTACGTGACATGAATGGCAAACAATTGCTGGAAGTAGAACGTACCGATGTCTCTCGACTCAAAGCCACAGGATGGAAACCACCAACACCTGTTACCGTGAAGGCTCATGATGGTGTTACAGATATTTATGGGTTATTGTACACACCAACCCATCTCGATCCTTCAAAAAAATATCCTATCATTGATTATATCTATCCAGGTCCGCAAGGTGGAAGCATGGGTGGACAGTGGGGTTTCTCGTCCTCACGTAGTGATCATCAATCACTGGCTGAACTTGGATTTTGTGTACTGGTTCTGGAAGGTACCGGTAACCCACTGCGCAGTAAAAGTTTTCACGACATGTACTATCCCGACATGAGCGAGAATACGTTGCCTGACCAGGTAACCGGTATTCGGCAATTAGCACAGCGTTACAGTTACATTGATACAACTCGTGTTGGTATCTGGGGCCATTCCGGTGGGGGATTTGCTACAGCAGCAGCCATGTTTCGGTATCCTGATTTTTTTAAAGTTGGTATCAGCGAAAGTGGTAACCACGATAATCGTAATTATGAAGATGACTGGGGCGAACGTTATGTGGGACTGCTAAAAAAGAATGCCGACGGTACCGATAATTATACAGCACAGGCCAACCAACTTTATGCAAAGAATTTGAAAGGAAAACTTCTGCTTGCTCATGGTATGATGGATGATAATGTGCCTCCAACCAATACTATGCTGGTAATTGACGCATTGGAAAAAGCAGGTAAGGACTACGACCTCATTGTATTTCCGAATGCCCGCCATGGTTATGGTGAGATGTCTTATTATATGATGCGCCGTCGCTGGGATTATTTTGTAAAAAACCTGATGGGTGCAGAACCTCCAAAAGAGTATCAATTGCAAGCACAGAATGATCCGAGGAATGTAACCCCAACGTTTTAACGTCATCGCAAGCAACCCGAAGCAATCTTATAATTTAAAATGAAAATCCTGGCCTAACCAGGATTTTTTTGCGTAGTGTATCAGCATTCCGTAGACCTTGCAATCATGAAATATAAAATCAACCATTAGTAGAGGACGATTGACCAATGGTATCCACGGAAATTAATGGGCTGGCATAATTAAAAAAGGTAAATTTAGATAGCTCATCCAACTGCTTTTTTTTCTCACATAAAACCAAAACTAACATGAGACAGAAAACTATTTATTATGCTTTTTCATGCATCCTGGCTGCCCTGGTATTCGCACGTTGTCAAAACGATACTCGTCTAAAAGTTGCAAACGCTACTACAGGGCCAAATTATGGTGGCTACGAAAGTGCAGAACAATGGGGTCAGCACATAGTAACGGTTTCAGGCTGTCACGACTGCCACTCACCCAAGAAAATGACAGCGATGGGACCACAGATCGATAGCACGATGATGCTTTCAGGACACCCTGCACAAATGCCAGATTTTGATGTGAATCGCAAAGAAACTGAAGCCAAAGGACTTGTTACAACACAGGATCTTACAGCGTGGGCAGGGCCATGGGGTGTATCGTATACTGCTAACCTGACTTCAGATTCCACCGGCATAGGTACATGGACCGAAGGTCAGTTTATGTATGCCATTCGTAACGGAAAATATAAAGGCCTTGAAAATTCCAGGCCATTGTTACCACCCATGCCATGGGATATGTACCGCAATTTTTCGGATGATGAACTTAAGGCCATTTTTGCCTTTCTGAAATCAACCAAGCCAATTAGAAACATTGTTCCTGCACCAAAACCACCACTAGCAGCCACATCTCATTAAAGCAGGTTAGAAATAATATTGAAACAGGTGGCCAGGCTGCCTGTTTCATTTTTTTGATTGACCAATGCCATTCTATTGTCTTATCCTCACGCGACTAATTGTTAAACCAATAACAACGTTGCCTGCAATTCGTTCTCCAAATGGTACCTTCGTAACAAGTGAAAAAATGTTTCCTGTTCATATCACTACTCGTGTATTTTTTACCGGCAGTAACCGGTACAGGAAATACAAGTTTTCCTAAACAATTTCTATCTTCTTTAGCTGAACCTGGTGCTTTTACCATAGCTGCAACTGGTTATCCGCATTCCGAGTTTGAACCTAACCGTCATACTGTTTCGGTTAACAGTGGCTTTCGTCAACAAACTCTTCCAGGTTTTATTGAATCTGCTGAACCTGCAGACAGACCTTTTTATAAGGGGTGCCTGCCAAATAAAAAGAATACTTCTCACATTTCGTCGAAGCAATACCTGTTTCATATTTACCCATCACATAATTTCTGGTAGACTTTACCTCTCTAACGCTACTTCTTATCAATTTTTCTTAATTAAAAATTAATCATGTCTACTATTGTTACAGCCCTGGTAATACTGGGCTTTTTAGCAGGTGTTATCAGTCTTCTTTTGTTTGTACACAAACGTGATCAAAAAAGAGAAGCTGAAAAACTTAATAGTTAATCACGGTCATTTTCATAAATTACCAGTGTAGGTAAATCAATAATTATGTCTATCGAAGTAGGAAATATTTTATTGATTGGGTCAATACTATTATTGATCAGCATCATAGCCGGGAAAACAATCAGGCGGCTGGGTGTGCCTACACTTATTTTCTTTCTTGTTGTTGGAATGTTAGCGGGTTCGGAGGGTATTGGCGGAATTTATTTTGACAATGCCAAGCTTGCACAATTCATCGGCATTGTGGCTTTAAACTTCATTTTGTTTTCTGGTGGACTGGATACAAACTGGCAAAGTATAAAACCAGTTTTGTGGAGAGGAATTGCATTGTCAACAATTGGTGTGTTTCTAACGGCACTATCTGTTGCTGTTTTTGTTCATTATGCATTTGGCTTTACTCTGATGGAAGGAATGTTGTTAGGATCTGTTATTTCCGCTACCGATGCAGCTGCTGTATTTTCTATTTTACGAAGCAATGGAATCGGGCTGAAAGGTTATTTACAACCCGTGTTGGAACTGGAAAGTGGCAGCAATGATCCCATGGCTTATTTTTTAACCATTTCGCTTACGTCAATTGTTGCCAGCGGCCATACAAATTTTGCAGCACTGATACCACACTTCTTTGCAGAATTTATTTTAGGTGGCACCATTGGTTTTGCAATGGGCAAACTAAGTGTGTGGCTCATCAACTGCATCAAATTGGATACAGAGGGTTTGTACCCGGTACTTACCTTAGGGCTCGCCATTTTTACCTATTCATTTACTGATTTTATTGGTGGCAATGGTTTTTTGGCCATCTACCTGTGTGCCGTGATCATGGGCAACAGCAACATGGTAAAGAGAAGAAGCCTGATTAAGTTTTATGATGGACAGGCTTGGCTTATGCAGATCATTTTATTTCTTACACTGGGTTTGCTTGTTTTTCCTTCCCGCATTGTTCCTTTGATTGGAATGGGTGTTTTGATATCTGCGTTTTTAATTTTTGTTGCAAGACCAATTGGTGTGTTTGCATCACTTGTTTTTTTTAAATCCAATCGTCGAAGCAAATTATTTATATCCTGGGTAGGTTTAAGGGGAAGCGTTCCCATTGTTTTTGCCACTTACCCCTTGCTGGCAGGTATTACAAAAGCCGATCTAATTTTCAACCTGGTATTTTTTATTTCGGTGACTTCAGTTCTTCTCCAGGGCACTACACTTTCCTATGTGGCAAAACTTTTACACGTTGCTGTACCTGCAACTAAAAAACGCAGAATAGGGTTTGACTTTGAAACCGGGGATGCCATAAAATCAGAAATGCAGGAGATTTTTTTACCGGAAGGGTCAGTGGCCACTGGTAAGCGCATCGTTGATTTAAACATTCCATCCGGTGTAAATATTCTTGCAATAAAAAGACGTGATCTGTTCATTGCTCCAAATGGTTCTACAAAGCTTATGTCCGGTGATATTTTACACGTACTTGCAGAAGACAAACATTCACTGGACATACTTAAATCTTCTTTAGACAGGCAGGTGGCAGAATGAGTGCAGCTGACAGTAACAACCATTTAAAAACGATTCACCATTTAGTTTATGTTTCATTTTATTGTAGCAATCATACAGTCTATCACAAAAGGTAAAAACAAAAAAACAAAACGGTATTATGCCCGACAGTCGGATACTATTCAACCGCAATAAATAGTAATACAATCGGAAGGGCTTGCCTTAATTTTTTATATCACCTATTAAATCCGATAGACCCGGGCCTGAGCGCATCCTGTTTGATCAATGCCTGCCATATCTCCTGGCCGGCATGGCCAGAATGTGAAAACGGTGCGCCAAGCACGATCCAGCCATCTTTCAAATATTGTTTTACCTGTTTTGAAAGTTCATCCGCGTCGGTGGCGTGAACAATAACATAGTCGGAATATTTTTCCATGGAATTCAATACAGATTTAAATCTAGTCCATTTGATAGCTGTTCATCAAGCATTTTTTCTCCGAAACAGTTTCAGCTTTTCATTAATGTAATACACCAGTTCTATTTTACCAGGATGTGCTCTTAACCATTCATACGAAGGAGTATATTGATTCATAAAAAGATGTAAGCTATCACCCTTTAAACCAGTATAGGATTGTACAAGCGAATCGGGATACCGGTAACTCACATAAGCCCATTGTTCTGTTTTCTCAAATAACTCTCGCTGCTTTTTTACCTGTTTATCATTTGATTTGGTCATGCGGTCAATATTAAATACCAGTCCGAACCCGGGATGGGGTTGTGTTGAAATAAATGTTGTTTTTGAACGGGCTTCATCAAAAGCCATTCTTCTTCTGATGCTATCTACCTGGTAAACAGAATACGATGTGCTAACCGTTACTGTTTTTAATATAGTGCCTAACGGCTCCAAATAGATTGCAAATATGCTATCGACAGAACGAAATGAAAAGTGAACGGTATCAAACCGATACCCGAATTTTTTTGCTGAAATAATATCTCCTTCTTGTACCCGTATCCTGAAAAAGCCATTCGAATCGGTAAGCGTTTTTGATAAGGTACTCCTAATTTCTGCGTTTGCGACTGGGTGTTGTGAAACCTGATCTTTTAAATGGCCGTTGATCCAAAGCTGTGCATGCAATTGAGATGAAATAAATAGTGGAATAAAAAGAACAGCGGATCGAAAAACAAAATTCACCGAAAGTTGAAACGCACTGATTGCTGATTTGAGGTTCATAAATGACTTACTAAGTTAGCTCCATCTTTAGCCATGCATCTTGTTTTAAGAATTAGGTAACATTCTTCGTGTACAGGTTGTTTGCGGTATTGACCCACCAATTTCCTTTTCATGTAATACACATTTATCACAGCACTTCAATCATGCATTTGTTTTTTAGTTAGATTTATTGCCAAACGCTGTTTATGAAATTTACCCTGCTATTACTTTTCTTTTTACCCTTTATTGTACTGGCACAAAAACTTCCAGGTATTGAAGAAAAAACAACCGGATTGAAGAAGTATGAAGGCTTCTTCAACTTTTATTGGGATGATGCTACAGGTAAAATATGGCTTGATATCAATAAACTGGATTCGGAATTTTTGTACGTAACCACGTTACCTTCTGGACTCGGCTCCAATGATGTAGGTCTTGATAAAGGTTTATTGACAAGTAACCGCCTGGTGAAATTTAATCGTGTAGGAAGAAAGATACTCATGATCCAACCCAACTACAGTTTCAGGGCCAATTCCACGAATGCGTTCGAACGTCGTGCTGTTGAGCAATCCTTTGCATCATCTACTATATGGGGATTTACAGTGGAAGCAGAAAGTAACGGACACGCATTAGTGGATGCTACAGACTTTTTACTTCGTGATGCCGGCGATGTCATCAACCAACTGAGGAGAACCAGGCAGGGAAATTTTGCAGTCGATAAAAACCGTTCAGCCATCTATTTGCTTAACACCAAAAATTTTCCTTTCAATTCCGAATTAGAGACCACTATTAGTTTTGTAAATACAGATGGACAGGTTGGCAATTTCGTTGCATCTGTTAGTCCAACTGATGATGTGTTTACCTTGCGTATGCATCATTCCTTTGTGCAGTTGCCAGATAATAATTACGAGCCGCGTGTGTTTGATCCACGGTCATCATTCATTCCAATTTTTTACATGGATTACAGCACGCCTGTTGCCGAGCCTATTCAAAAATATTTTATCATTCGCCACCGCTTGCAGAAAAAAGATCCTAATGCTGCAAAAAGCGAAGCGGTAAAACCCATCATTTATTATCTGGACAATGGCACACCTGAACCCATTCGCTCCGCATTGCTGGAAGGAGCAAGCTGGTGGAACCAGGCATTTGAGGCAGCTGGTTTCATTAATGCCTTCCAGGTAAAAATATTACCGGATAGTGCGGACGCCATGGATATTCGTTACAACATGATTAACTGGGTACATCGTTCTACCCGCGGTTGGTCGGTTGGAGAAGCTGTAGTAGATCCGAGAACTGGTGAAATCATTAAGGGCAATGTACGTTTGGGTTCACTTCGGGTTCGACAGGATTATTTAATTGCACAGGGATTATTGGCACCATTTGAAAATGGATCACCTGCAGAGGATAAGATGCTCAAAATGTCGCTGGCACGATTGCGTCAACTGGCTGCACACGAGGTGGGACATACCCTGGGATTAATGCATAATTATGCAGCAAGTGTAATCAACCGTTCAAGTGTAATGGATTATCCACCACCGGCAGCCGCACTAAATGCAAATGGCGATATTGACTTAACCAATGCCTATGCTAATGGCATTGGTGATTGGGATAAAATAAGTATAACATGGGGTTACTCGCATTTTGCAAATGGAATTGATAAACCCTCCTCACTGGATAAAATTCTTACTGATGCTGAACGAAAAGGATTTTTATATATCTCCGACCAGGATGCACGGCCTGCAGGAGGTTTGCACCCCTACGCACACCTTTGGGATAACGGAAGCAATGCAGTTGATGCCCTACAAACAACCGTAAAAGTTCGCGAAAAAGCATTGCAGCGTTTTGGCGAGAACAATATCAGGCAGGGCATGCCCATGGCATTTTTGGAAGACGTTTTGGTGCCGGTATATCTCTATCATCGTTACCAGTTGGAAGCAACAACCAAAATTGTTGGCGGAATGAATTATAGTTATGCCCTAAGAGGTGACGGTCAGTTGATCACACAACCGGTTTCTAAAACTGAACAACAAAATGCTTTAACATCAATTATAAATTGCCTCGATCCAAAATTTTTAATGCTGCCTGACAGGATCGTTAAATTAATTCCACCCCGGCCTGCAGGTTATGGATCTACGCGTGAGTTGTTTAGAAAGAGAACAGGGCTGGCCTTTGATGCATTGTCACCCGCCGAAACCGCTGCCGATATGGCAATTTCATTATTGCTTAATATAGAAAGAATGAATCGTATGGTAGAATACAGCGCTGCTAATAATGGAGTTGGTTTACATGAAATGATCCAAACTCTATTTGATAAAACCTGGAAAGCACCAAGAAGAACCGGGATGGAAGCTCTGATACAAATGCAGACAGAGCAGGTATTACTTACTTATCTTTTATCGGGTAGCATTGACGATAATGCCTCATATATCACCAAAGCAGCTTTATTAAAATCGCTTTCTGATTTAAAATCGTGGATAGAAGGAAAAAAGAAAACAGCAACAGGGGAATATGCGGGTCATCTATTACTTGCAATAGAAAGAATGAAAGCGCCGGAAAAAGCAAAACCCACATCGCATCTTGAAGCGCCACCGGGCCAGCCAATCGGCTGCGATGCAGATTAATTGAGATCAAATTTCAATAGCATTCATTCTTTTGGCTCTTTCTAATTCAGTTGAAAGAAACCTGCCGGTAACGGTACGCTTTGATGAATGCAATTTGAATTCTCGTAATTCAGATGTTTCAAAAAACCTCCACATCGCATATTCGGAAGGGAAAAGGATGGTGAGCTTTTTTAGTCGCCTGATAAACAAACTTTCGACACGAAACATATCCAGGGTTTTTAGATGGTTGTCAATATCTGACGCTGTTTTTTGAAATTAGTTACTGAAACCCTGATTTTTCCTACGAATTTTTTTATTGGGTCCGGGTTTTCCAATTGGGCCCGCATGACCATTACCCCGGTTATATTCACAGCCGAACACAGATGGTTTAAAGGAACAATTCAGCCTTATGTAACGGGTGGATTGGGGTTACTTCCTTCAATATTAATTACGAAATGGCGCCAACCCAGGGAACATCAATCAACAATGTAAGTTTTACAAAGATGCCGCTGGTTGGGTGGCGATACACTGCGTCGCCAAATGTTTTTGTTTTTCCTGAATCAGGAATGCAGCTCATTGCGGACGGACCGCCGATGGGCTTTCCGGAAGGTGAAAAAATGACTGGTTATGGATTAGTAAGTACAGGAATACATTACAGGTTTAGTAAGTAATTCTGCTTGTTAAGCGAAGCAATTACAAATAACTTAACCACCATTTCTCTCTGTGCGAAGATTTGTAACGATCGTACCACTTACAGAAGAAATATAGAAT
>Ga0126305_10000636_pt1 | contig 15120 bp, 9 predicted proteins | sample Plot26_FD_92536 | JGI IMG/M metagenome (GOLD analysis project Ga0126305, IMG submission 92536) | Serpentine soil microbial communities from UC McLaughlin Reserve, CA, USA - Plot26 | ecosystem: Environmental > Terrestrial > Soil > Grasslands | place: USA: UC McLaughlin Reserve, Lake County... | reverse complement strand
TTCAAGGTCGATTGGAGGTCGAGTCGCGCCCCGCGCAGGGCCGGTGCCAGCCCAAACAGGACAGCCGAGATCAACGCCGCCAGCGCGGCAAAACCGACCACGCGAAAGTCCAGCCCGATCTCCGCTGAACGCGGCATGCTGGCCGGATCCACGGCGAGAAGTGAACGGACGCCCGCGTGCCCGAGCAATATGCCAATGATCCCGCCGACGACGGCGAGAAGCAGACTCTCGACCAGAGAAAGGCGAACGAGACGCCGCCGCTCCGCTCCCAGGGCGCCGCGTATCGCCATTTCGCGAGTACGAGCCTCACCGCGGGCCATCACCACACTCGCGGCATTTGCACACACGATCACGAGTACAAAACCGGTCGCAGCAAGCAGCAGCAGAAGCGCCGGCCTGACGCTGCCGGCGACATCCTCGAGAAGCGGACGCATGAACAGATAATGGCCGGTGTGCACATCGGGGAACCGAACCTTCCACGCGGCCATGAGGGCCTGGAGCTCGATCCGCGCCGCGGCGACATCGACGCCGGGCGCCAGGCGCCCGACCGCACGAATTCCGTGGCTCTTGCGACCGCCCGGGTTGGCAGGATCAATCTTGAGAGGCAGCCAGAGACGGTTGGTCGCGAGTGGGTAGGTGAAGCCGTCCCGCATCACCCCGACGATCTCAGTCGGCGTTCCATTCATCGGCACGACGCGGCCGAGCACGGCAGGCTCGGCGCCATAACGAGACTTCCAGTAGCCGTAGGAGATGACTGCGACGGGAGTCCCCTTGGGGCTGTCATCCTGAGCCGTGATCCCGCGGCCGAGGAGCGGCTCCGCACCAAGCACGGAGAAAAAGTTCGCAGTGACCGCGGCCGCCTGCACCCGCTCGGGATCGCCGCCGGGACCGCCGACGGTTACCGAAGACTGCGCGTATGCGGCCAGTCCCGACAACGTCCGATTGCTGTCTCGATAGTCGAGGTACTCGGGATTCGACAGCACGAACCTCGGGAAGTCGAATCCGCTTTCGGGATCGAAGCGGCTCCACACCGCGACCAGACGGTCCGAGTCGGTCAGCGGCAGCGGTTTGAGCAGGACTCCATTGACCACACTGAACACCGCGGCATTCGCGCCGATGCCCACCGCAAGGGTGAGCACCACGAACAACGAAAACGCGGGCTGCCGCCGGAGCAGCCGCAATGCGTAACGCGCGTCCTGAACGAGACCGGTCATGAGTTTCTCCCTCGCTTTCAGCGGAACCCTGGAGGCCCACCGCTCAGCGAACGCGGTAGACACGAGATTGAGCGCGGTTCGACACCAGATTGACACTCGCCCGGCACCCCGCTGATGACCGAGCCGTTCTTCGAAGAACGCTTCCATGTCATCGGCGTATGCACGCCGGAACGTCTCCGGATAGAGCCGCACCAGCGCCCGAAACATGGCGCGCTCGATCCTGTTCACCGGGAGCCACTCGAGGGAAGAAGCTTCTGCTTGCGCGCCTGCCTGAGCACGGCCTCGAGACGCGATGCCTCCGCGCCCGCTACCCGCTTCCCGAATGGAGTGATCCGGTAATAGCGCCTCCGCGCCTCGTGCCCCTCCGCTCCTGGCGCCGGCTCGAAGTCGACTATCAACCCCTGGCTGGTCAGCCGTGCAAGGATCCGATAGAGCGAACCGATTTCGAGCTTGACGCCGCCCGGCTGGCCGTCGGCAACCGCAGCAGACAGGCCATAGGCATGACGAGGCGCCTCCGTCAGCGACAGGAGCACGTGGAAGTCGTGTGGCGGGAGCGGCAGCAGGTCGCGCGGATCGGGCATACTCGGCACCTTTCTCTTGGACGGAAGAACCCTGTCCAGAGATTATATGTTTTCTACATATATTTACGGGCTCAGGGACTGAGTACCCGCCGGATGCCCGACGGCATGGAGGCGACGTTGAAGTTCAGCAGCAGGCCGAGGCGGCACCCGGCCACCTTGAGGCAGGACAGCATGTGGGCGCGATGAACGGCGACGAGCTCGGCAACGGCTTTGACCTCGACGATGACTATTCCTTCGACGATGAAGTCGATGTCGTAGCCGCGGCCGCCGGGCGCAGCTTCGGAGATCGGCATCCAGACGTCCTGCCGGAAGGCGAGCCCCGCGTCGCTCATTTCAATCGCCAGCGCGAGCTTGAACGGCGCCTCGAGGCTGCCCGGCCCCGTCATCTCATGCACGCGGATGGCCGCCTTCACGGTCCGGGTGGTGACGAGGTGAGGCGGGATCTCGATTGCAGGAGCCATGCGCGGGCATCTGCAATCGGATGCCCCCGCGAAAATCGCCGCGTTATCGCCGGGCGGGACCTGATTGTTGCGAACCTTGCAACGTCGCGCGGACGGCAGGTACGAACAATCTGCGCGCAGCCCGTTTACTGCTTGCGGAGCGCAACCATCGGATCGATTCGCGACGCGCGATGGGCCGGGAGGAATGCCGCGACGCCACCGACAACGACCAGCAGGCCCGCGGCCGTAAGGTACGCCATGGCGTCGAGCGGACGCACGCCGTAGAGCAACGCCGCCACGCTGCGGCCGGCGGCGTAGGCGAGCGGAACCCCGATCGCCGCGCCGATGAGCACGAGTACTGACGCCTCGCGGATCACCAGCCAGAGGACACTCGTGCGTGCTGCTCCGAGTGCCATCCGTACCCCGAGCTCGGTGACCCGCCGTGTGACACCGTAGGAAATCGTTCCATACAGCCCGAGGCAGGCGAGCAGCAGCGCGACCGCACCGAACGCAACCGTCAGGTTCGCCACGAGCCGGTCGGTCGACAAACCACGATTCAGCCGCTCGTCGAGCGGAATGATGTCGAAGACCGGCAACCCGGGCTCCGCTTCTGCGAGCACCCTCTTGATCGTCGTCGCCAGTTTCGGGGCGGGCGTCGAGGTCCGCACTTCGGAATTGCTCAACACATCGTCAGGCCAGCCGGCAGACAGGCGGTAGATCATGTTCGGCGCCGCGCCGCGAACGTCTACATACTTTGCATCTTTGACGACGCCGACGATGCGCGGCGAATCGGGCGTGATGTCATCGCCATAGTCCCAGCGCCGTCCAACCGCGCTGCCGTTTGGAAAGAAGCGGCGAGCCATCGTCTGGTTGACGACGGTGGTCCGCGCGGCCGGAGAGCGATCCTCGGGTCCGAAGCTGCGGCCTTCCACGATCTCCAGTCCGACGGTATCGAAATACTGTTCAGTGATCACCTCTTCGTTGGTGAGGAGGTTTTCATCCCGGCCGGGAGTGTAGCCTTCCACCGAGAGACTGCTGGTGCGCTGCGACGTGCCAAGGGGGCCGTTCAGGGAGAGGCTGGCCGACGTGACTCCGGGAACGGCCGACAACTTCCCGAGGATCCTTTCATAGAGCGCCTGCCGCTCCGCTGCCGAATACCCCGTGCTGCGGACGTCCATTCGTGCCACCAGGATCTGCTCCCGGTCGAACCCCACGTCGATTTTCAGCAGGGACTGCATGCTGCGGGTGAACAACGCGGCAAGCACCAGCAGCAACAGGCAGAACGCGATCTGCGCCGCAACCAGCGTCTTGCCAATCAGCACGCCCCTTCGTCCACCTTCCGCGCCGACCGTGCGCCCCTGCGACTTGAGCGACTCGGCCAGCGACACGCGTGTTCCGCGCAAGGCCGGACCGATTCCGGCGACAATGCCCGTCATCAGCGTGATCCCAACTGAGAACGCCAGCACGCGCCAGTCGAAACTGGTGTCGAGGTCGATAACGGTCGCGCCACGGGCGAACATCCCGAGCAGCAGGTCGCGTCCCCATGCAGCGATCAACAGTCCGAGTCCGCCGCCAACGGTCGCGAGAAGCAGCGCCTCCGCCAGCAGCTGACGGATCACCCGTCCGCGTCCCGCACCGATCGACAGGCGAATCGCCATCTCGCGGTCCCGCGCATTCGCACGTGAGATGAGCAGACTCGCGACGTTGCCACAGGCAATCGCCAGCAGCACGCCGACCATGCCGAGCAACACCCGCAAGGGTGACTGCAGATCCTTTCTGAAGCTCGAGATGCCCCGGCCGGCCGGCTCCAGCACCACCTGCGTGGCCTGGATCCGGCGCAGGGTGTCGGCATCCGCAGGCGTGGTCCCGGTACGTGCGTCGCGCTGATAGAGTCCCGTGAGAGTCGCCGCGACCGCGCCGAGGTCGGCGCTGTTCGGAACGCGGGCGAGTACGCTGAGCCATTCGATCCCGCGCTGCGGCGGCCACGGTTTTCTCGGATCCGCACTGTCGTTGTTCGACGCATTCGACGCATATCGCACTTCTGTCTGCATCATCAGCGGAACCCAGATCTCGGGATTCCGCGTCGAGACGATCGCTCCATAGAAGGCTGGCTGCGTGATGCCGACGACGGTGAATGCCGATCCATTCACAAGAATCGTGCGCCCGACTGCGTCCTTCGCGCGACGGAACTGCTTGTCCCAATACGCGTCGCTGATCACAGCGACCGGATGGCCACCGAGGGTCACGTTGTCACTTGGCGCGAGGAGCCGTCCTGCCTGTGGCTGCTGGCGAAGCACCTGGAAGAACTCGCCGGAGACAAGCTGCACCATCGCCCGCTCGGTCGGACCGTTCGTCGATCCGGTGCCCTGGCGCACATTCATGGTGGTGGTGGAGATGAAGGCCGTGAGCTCTGCCTTGCCGTGGAGCTCCTTACGTGCGTCCTCGAACTGCGGCCAGCCAAACCGAGGGTTGCGCTGCGCCGTTCCGGTCTTGAGAAGTTCGAAGAGCTGCTGCGGATTGGAGACTGGGAGCTCGCGCAGGACGACCGCGTTGAGGACGGTGAATACGGATGCGGCGCCACCAATCCCGAGCGCAAGCGAACAAACCGCGACGATGGTGAACAACGGGCTGCGCGTCAGGACGCGCACGCCGTAACGAAGGTCTCTGGCGAGGTCGTTGATCAGACGAGGGAAACGCATTTCGTGCAGCAGTGCAACGGCGGGACCGTCCTGAAGCGCCGGAAAACGAACCGTTTCCAGGAGCGACAGTGTCCGCAATCGGCCACCTGCTGTCCGAAGGTGAGCACGGGGTCAGGCCCTTTAAGGGGCCAGGCCCCTTAAAGGGCCTGACCCCGATTCCCGAAGTTGTTCCGAACACAAGGGTTGGGAAGATGAATCTGCGCTGGTGCAGTCAGAGCGTCCGAAGGGAGCGCGTGACATCCACAGACACTGCGCGACGCGCCGGGATCCAGGACGCGAGGGCGGCCCCGGCCAGCAGGATGAGCGCGGCGCCGGACCAGATAAACGGATCGAACGGCGTGACACCGACGAGCCGGCTTTCCAGCAGGCGCGCCAGCGCTGTCGCGCCTGCTCCGCCAAGCAGCAACGCCAGGCACGCGATCAGCGCCGTGCGCCGGACCACCAGCGCCACAACCCGGGCGGGCGCGGCGCCGAGCGCCAGGCGGATACCGAACTCACGCCGGCGCGACGCGACCCCGAAGGCGACGACGCCGTAGAGACCCACGACGGCAAGCACGCCGGCAACGCCTGCAAGCGTCGTCAAAAGCCGCGAGAGGACATCCCATTCAGCCCGTGCGCGCCCAATCGCCTCCTCCATCCTCATCGGCTGGACGATCGGCAGCGCGGCATCGAGCGAAGCGGCGATGCGCTGCACTGCGCCGGCGATGTCGGCGCCGGGGGCTGTGCGGATGATGAACGTCCCGTCCGGACGCACGGGTACCGTCAGCGCCGCCGGTTCATACACCATCGGTTCCGGCGCCCCGACCAGCGAGTTGATCCGCACATCGCCCACAACGCCGATGATCTCGAAGCTCTTCCCCACCCGTCCCATCGTGGCGAACTCGATCGTGCGCCCGACCGGATCGGCGTCCCCGAACAGGGCCCGCGCCAGCGCTTCACTGACCACGACCACCGGACGCGCGGCATCGCCGGCGGCGCCAAGATCATCCGGCTGGAACTCGCGCCCGCGCCGGAGCGGAATCCCCAGTGTCTTGAAGTAGCCGGCCGAGAGAACTTCCGTCGCATTCGGCTCGAGCGGCTCCTTCTTGCCGTCCACCTTCACGCGCGTGGTGAGAACGGATTGCACGAAAGGCGCGCGTATCGACACGGAGACGTTCTGCACGCCAGGAACGAGCGAGAGCTGCCGGACGAATTCGTCGCGATAGATTGCCGCCTGCGCCGGGGTGTATCCGACCGAGCCGGGGCGGACGCTGAAGGTGTAGAGGCCGCGCGGATCGAATCCCACATCCACCCGCGACAGTTGACGGACGGTCGCAGCCAGGAGCAGGGCGCCCACGGCGAGCGTCAGCGACAACGCCAGTTGCACGACGGTCAGCGCCGTTCCGGCGCGAAGGCTGTGGCGGGTGGAAGAAGGCCCGTTCTGCCGGAGCGCCAGCGACGTCCCGCCGCGGATCGCGCGTAGCGCGGGAACGATCGAAAAGAGGATTCCCGCCAGAAGCGACACTGCCATCGCAAAGAGCACCACGCGTCCATCGACCGGCACGCCCTCGGCCGTTCCACCCCGTTGCCCGAGCAGAGCGATGCCGTTAGCGGTTCGCATCAGCACCCACACGATGAAGAGCGCGGCGATACCGCCCAGGGTCCAGAGAACGGCCCCTTCCGTGAGATGTTGCCGCAGGAGGCGCAATCTCCCGGCTCCGAGAGCGGAACGGATCGCCACTTCCCCGCTTCGGCCGATGCCCCGCATCATCAGCAGACTCGCAACATTCGAGCACGCGATCAACAGCACGAGGGCACTGACGCCCAGCATCAACCGCAGCATGGTCGCCGTGCGCTCGCGGCCGAGAGCGTTCGAGCCGATCGGACCCATCAGATGGAATCCGACGGCAGTGTGATATCGACTGTTCTCCTTCGGATGCTCCGCGGCCAGCCATGCGGCGACTGACGTCAGCTCCGCTTCCGCCTGCGGCCACGTGCCGCCATGATTCAACCGTGCCGTGAACTGGTAGAACGCTCCGCTCCCTCGATCGGTCAGTCTCATCGACGGCGGATAGTGGTTCACGGCCGGCTGCGCTGAACCGGGCATCCACAACTCCTTCGTGTTGATGCGGTCGACGCCTCGGAACCCCGCGGTTGTCACGCCAACGATCGTCAAGCGCACGCCGTTGACCAGGAGCGCGGCATTGAGCGCCGCTTCGGGACTGCCGAACAGCAGGCGCGCGCTGCGCTCACCGAGCACAGCCACCAGCGTCGCGGCCGATGGGTTGTCATCCTGCTGCGAGAACGGTCGACCGGCCTGGAAGCGCACGCCGAGCAGATCGAAATAGGATCCACTCACGAAAGCAGCGGGCATGCTCCGCGCCGGTTCGCGCCCGGTGGCCACGTTGACGGTCGCATCCTGCGTGCCCGCCAGTCGAATCGTCTTCAGGCGTTGCGTCATATCGGCGAAATTGGGATAGGACACGAATGCCGGACGGAAGCCGTTGCCCCGCTGTCCGGCCCATACCTGCTGCAGCTCCTGTGGATGGCTTACTCCGGGAACCGGCCGCAGCAGCGCCCAGTTGGCGAGAGTGAAAATGGCGGTGGTTGCGCCGATGCCGAGCGCCAGCGTGATGGCCGCGACGATCGTGAACGAAGGAGCACGCGCCAGCAGTCTCACTGCGTATGCGAGGTCGTGTCGAAGATCCGCCAGCATGCTCGCTCTCCTTTGCTCCCGGTGCCACCGCTCGTCAATGGCGCGGCACTCGCGCGCAATCCTGGTCGCGTCGCCAAAGCGCCGTTCGGCCGCGTCCCGGGCGGCCGAGGACGGCACGCCGGCAGACTCGAGTTCCTGCGTCCGCATCTCCAGGTGGAACGCGAGCTCGTCGTCAACATCCCTGCCGATGTCTGGCGGAAACAGCTGGTGCTTGATCGGATCGCCGCTCATACTCGTGGCCGCCGTGCGTCGAGCACGCGGGTAATGGCCGCGGAGAAATGCTGCCACCTGGATAACTCTGCCTTCAGCTGTGCGCGCCCCTGGTCGCTCAGCGTGTAACTCTTCACCCGGCGGTTGGTCTCCGAGATCGTCCATGCCGAGGTCACCAGGCCCCGGGCCTGGAGCCGATGGAGCGCGGGGTACAGCGAGCCCTCCTCGATCAGCAGCTCATCGGCGGCGACTTCCTCGATCCATCGGGCGATCCCGTACCCGTGGCGCGGCCCCCAGCTCAGACTCTTCAGGATGAGAACGCCGAGCGTCCCCTGCAGCAGGTCGATGCTGGTCCGGTCCATAGGAGGGTCATCATATACCTTGCATGATAGGGGTCAAGGGCCCTCGGTCGCCTGCTGAACTCCAAACTCCCAAGTCCAAACTTCAAAGTCCAAACTCCAAACAGCAATCTAAAAAACCAAACGCCCAACTCCCCTGGGAAGTTGGGCGTTTCGACTTTGAAGTTCGAAGTTGGAATTTGGAGTTGAACTTAGAGCTACTTCTTCGAGAGCCCCGTCACCAGCACGTCGAGATTGTGGCTGACGCGGATGCCGTAGATGCCATCCGTGGATTCGAGCTTGTCCGGGCCGGTGATGTCGGCCTTGGGCAGACTGGCAACGACAGTACCGTTGACCAGGCACTCGGCCTTGTCACCCTTGACGCTCCACGCGATCTGCTGCGTGACACCGCCATCTGCTCCCGCCTTGTGGACCGCCGCGTTCGGCGCTCGCCGCAGAGGGTTGATGACTTTGCCTCCGCTGAACCCGCGCACGAGCACGTCGCCGTTGCCGTAGGCGACGCAATAGACCAGGTTCGGAGTGTCGGTATCCAGCTTGCTGCCGCCGATGAACAAGCCGTACGGATGCGGGTGATCCGACGCGACCTTGGTTTCCTTGAAGGTCGCCGAGACCGTGTAGTCACCCTTCCCGGTGTTGGCGGGGTTCCAGTAGACCGCGGCCGGACCGACCTGCAAATGCAGACCGCCGCCCATCTCCATGACCTTGGAGTCGTTGATGCTCTTGCCTTCGTTCTGCTTGCCGGGATCGATCTTGCCCTGCCAGCCCTTTGCGGTGATGCCGCCGCCGGCAACCTTACGGTCGGCATCCTGGGCGAACGCCGTGCTCGCGACCAGCGAGATCACTACAACCGACGCTTGAATCAGACGCATTGTCTTTACTCCTCCTGAAAATGTCGCTCGTTATTCTACTCGCGCCGCGTGGTGGCAACGCCGGCCGAATTCTGCATCTGTCGTGCGAGTCACTCCGTCCCAGCCGGCCGGCGGCTCGTCCCAACGGTCCGTCCACCTGCCGACGCGCTCCTGCTGAAACCCACGAAACCAGGACTAGAACAGGCCGAAGACGGCGGCGCCGATCAACGTCGGCAACGTCGCTCCCGCGAGCAATCCGAGCGGCGAGATGCCCTGGTCGAAGAACCGGCTGAGCAGCGCCTGGCCGGCGGGATTCGGCGCATTGGCGATCACCGTGAGGCCGCCGCCGACGACGGCGCCCTCGACGACCGCGACCTTCAACGAGTCGCTCAGGTTCGGAACGAGTGTCGCAAGGTAAGTGATCAAGGCGTTGTCATTGAAGGCTGTCAGCACTGCCGCGCCGATGAAGAGCGGGAACTCCGACAGTCTCCCGAGCACCGGTCCGATCCACCAGGCCTGCAGCCCGCCGTGAATCACCAGCCCGCCGAGGAAGAACCCGACCAGGAGCGGTGTGCGCAATTCGACCCGGCTCTGGTAGGCGGCGGTGGCTCGCGCGAATCCGAGGAAGAAGAGGAACCCGCCGATGAACAGCGCCGGGTAGTGAGAGTTCAGAACCGTCCACGCCAGGAAGAAGATGTGAGCGGCGACCACCCACGCTGGAACCGGCAGCAACGCAGGCGTGTCGAGTGGCGCGGCTTCATCTGGCTGCTCCACATCGACGTGCGGAGGCTTGATCGACAACGCACGCATTTCCTTTCGAAAGAGGATGAAGTACGCCAGGTTGGAGGCGAGAACAGCAACGACTGCCCGCCAGCCAAAATGCGACAGCATGAACAACGAATCCCAACCCCACGGACGAGCTACCATCAACACTGGCGGTGCCGCGAAGTGCGTCAATGTCCCGCCGATCGACACGTTGACGAACAGCACCCCCAAGGTTGCGTACATCAATCGGGCGCTGGGCCGCAGGTCATAGAACTGCCGTCCGAGCAGCAGCGCGCTGATGGTCATCGCCGCCGGTTCGGTGATCACCGAACCCAGGATCGGGCCAATCGACAGGATGGTCATCCACCATGCCGCCGGCGTGCCGCCACCCAGGTTGGCCACCTTCTGAAGGAGTGCTTCCGCGAAGCCGACGACCGGTCGCGTCGACGCCAGCGCCATGATCACCACGACGAAAAGCGGCTCGGTGTAGTTGACCGTGTCATTGAGGTAATGACGCGCCGTCCCCCATCCTTCGTACGCATCGATCGCCACGAGCAGAACGACGGCCCAGAGGCCGAAGACGACTTCGATCTCTCCGAGAAAATGCAGCGACTCAGCCCGGACGGATGGCCGCTTCGGCCGCCCCTCCGCGATCGCCCGCTGGTCGCACCGATGCTGGATCGCATGCGCGCGCGCCGCAAACCACGAGGCGGCGAATGTATGGAGAATCGCGAGCGCGAAAATCCCGGTGGCGATCGCATTGAACGGCTCCACCTGGAGCCGCTCCAATAACGTTGCGAGAATCGTGTCCCGCTGCGCCGGGTATTCGGTCAGCGGGCGCGGGAACGCAGAGACGACATCCGCAAGCATTATCCGGCACCTTATCGGATCGAACCTGTGCGAGCAACAACGCACCACCCTGCGAGGGCTGCGCTTGCGATCTCGCCCGCAACCGGTCAAGCTCTCCGCGATGTCGAGACTTCATCTTGCTGCTGCCGTTCTCCTCGCAATGACTTCCGCCGGCGCCGTCGACGGGCAGGGGCAAGGAACACTAAGCGTCACGATCCGGGCCGCACGCGTGCTTGATGGCCGCGGCGGGTCGCTCGCGAACGGGGTGATCGAGGTGCGCGGCAGCACGATCGTTGCCGTCGACCAGCGCATCGGCCCGGTGACCTATGACCTGGGTGACGCAACCGTGCTGCCTGGCATGATCGACGTGCACGTCCACATGAACTGGTACTTCGGCCCGGGTGGAAAGTACGGTGAACGCGACGTCACCGCGGCATACGCGGCTGACGCCGTCCTCGAGAACGCCCGCAAGACCTTGATGGCCGGCTTCACGACCGTGCAATCCCTCGGCGCCGCCTCCGACCGCGGACTCCGCGAAGCGATTGCCTCAGGCGTCGTTGTTGGCCCGAGGCTGCTCTCGTCGCTCTCGCAGATTCAGCCCGGCAACCAGACGCCGGAGCAGCTGAGGACCCGCGTTCGGACACTCAAGACCGAGGGTGCCGACGTGGTCAAGATCTTTGCCTCCGGCAGCATCCGAGACGGCGGCAAAATGAACGTGACCCAGGAGCAGCTCGACGCGCTATGTGGCGAGGCGAAAACTCAGGGCCTCCGCACAGCGGTGCACGCCCACAGCTCTGATTCGATCATCGCTGCCATGAAGGCGGGATGCACCCAGATCGAGCACGGGCTCTTCGCCGATGACCCCGCGATCAAGGCGATGAAGGACGCCAACGTGTTCTTCGATCCGAACATCGGGCTCGTTCTGCAGAATTACCTGGAGAACAAGCAGAAGTATCTCGGCGTCGGAAACTACACGGAGGAGGGCTTCGCCTTGATGGAAAAGGCGATCCCCGGCCTGGCCCCCGTGTTCAACAAAGCCTTGAAAGCGGAACTGCGAATGCCGCTCGGAACCGATGCCGTGGCCGGCGCACACGGACAAAACGCACGCGAGGCAATTGCACGGGTGAAAGACGGCGGCCAGCCCGCCATGGACGCGATCGTCTCCGCGACCTCGCTCGCCGCGCAGTCGCTCAACCTTGCCGATGCAATCGGAACCCTCAAGACCGGTTACCAGGCCGACATCATCGCCGTCGGCGGTGACCCGACCGGCGACATCACCAGGCTCCGCGACGTGCGATTCGTCATGAAGGGCGGCCGCGTGTATAAACGCTGAAGCCGACGGCCAGGCACACGCTCACTCCGCCTTCATGACGAGCAGTGGATCGGTCCGAAGCGCGCGGCGCGTCGGGCCAAATGTCGCCACTGCTGCCGCCAGCAGCAGCACCATCGTCGCCAGCAGGAGCACCAGCGGATCAGCGCTGCTGACACCATGCAGTAATGCGCCGAGCTGACGTCCAGCCGCGATCGACATCGCGCTGCCGGCGATCAAGCCGGCAGCGGTCAGCCTCAGCGTTCGGCCGACGACGTCTTTCTGCAGGTCGCCGGGTCTCGCGCCGAGCGCGATCCGGATCCCGAGCTCGCGCGTGCGGTCGCCTACCATCCTCGCGACCACTCCATGCAGGCCCACGGCCGCAAGGATCAAGGCAAGACCGCCGAACAAGGCTAGTGCGCGCGCGACGGTGATCTCAGTGGCCACACCTTCGGAGGCAACAACCCTCATCGGTCTGATCGAAGACACCGGCGCCTGTGGATGCACCCGGCGCACGACTTCACGAGCTGCGGCAGCCAGCCGCGCCGGCTCGCCCTCCGTCCGAGCGATGAAAGACATAGCGTCAGCGGCGAACCGTGATGGCTGCGCCAGCGGGCGGTACATCTCGGGCTGCACTCCTGCCGTGATGCTCTCCTGCGCTGAGTCCTGCACGATACCGACGATCACAACCGGAGCGCCATCACCATCCAGGCCGGTCCCGATCCGCGTGCCAATGGGATCGGTATTCGCCCAGAGCGTCCGCGCCAGCGTGGCATTGATGATGGCCACCGGCTGCGAGCCGGCGCGATCGGTATCATCGAACATCCGGCCGCGAACGAGTTCGATGCCGGCGGCGCGAAAGTACCCTGGGGTGACCGTGCGCCAGTTGATGTCGGGGGCCTCGTTCGGTCCGAACGCGCGGCCATCGACACGAATCGCGGCGGAGGGACCTCGTGACGACAATGGGAGTGCCTGGATCGCACCGGCGGCGCTGACCCCGGGAACATGCGTCAGTCCGTCAGCGATCCGCTCGAAGTCGAGGGCGGCCGCCACCCGCCCTCGAGAGCGTGCATCGGGAACCGTCACGTCGAGCGCGAGCAGGCGTTCCACGTCGATGCCGATGTCGCGCTGATACAAAGAGAGGAGCGTGCGCAGCATGAGGCCGGTCCCGGTCACGAGGACCACTGCAATGGCAAGCTGGGCGGTGACGAGCGTCGCGGCGACGCGATTGCCACGCGGTGATGCGCCGCTTCGCCCACCGTCACGCAGGGTCGAAAAGTCCCGCGTGCGTGAAGCGACGTACGCAGGCACGCAACCGAACACGACCGCCGTCGTCACGCACAACAGTGCAGCAAACCCGACCACTCCAGCGTCGATCGCAACCGATCCGAGGCGCGGCGTCGACGCCGGAAGCAATGCGAGAAGTAGCGGCCGCCCACCCGCGGCCAGGGCGAGGCCTACGCCTGTACCCGCGACCGACAGCAGCATCGCTTCGGTAGACAGCTGCTTGAGAAGCCGAAGACCCGAGGCTCCCAGTGCCGAGCGGATCGCGAGCTCGCGCCGGCGGCCAATCGCCGCCGTCAGCAGCAAGGTCGCGACATTCGCCGCCGCTATCAGCAGCACGCATCCGGCCACCGCGGTCAGTGTCCACAACATTGGACGCGAGCGTGCAATCAGCTGCTCCTGAAGCGGAATCAGCCGGATGCCTGTCTCCCGGTTCTCACGCGGATACATCTCGCGGAGGCGCTCCGCGATACCGTCCATCTCGGCCTGGGCGATCGCGGTAGTGATACCGGGATTCAGGCGGCCGACGACGCGAAAATACCGCGCGTCTCGCATCCGGCGGATGTCCGGAGCGATCAATCCACCGACTTCCGGTACGTCGTAGCGCGCCTGTGTCCACGCGGTCGCCTCTTCGGGGAAAGCGACGGATACAGGCAGAACGCCCGCGACCACCAGCGTTTCATCGTCCAGACGGATCGTCCGGCCGATGACTGAAGCATCGGAGTTGAATCGCCGGCGCCACAGATCCTCTCGTAAGACGACTTCCCGCACCGTTCCCTCACCCGCCGTCTCGATGAAGGCTCGCCCCACCGAAGGCGTGAGTCCCAGGACGGCGAAGAAGTTCGCGGAGACCGTTGCGATCGTGATTCGTTCAGGGATGTCACCCGCCAGACTCTTGCGCTTCACGTCATACGCGGCGAGACCGTCGAAGCTGGATGAGGCGCGCCAATCCAGGAAATTCGCCGGCGCAACACTGCGCAGCGCGTCGGACGATTGCGTCTGCCACACCGCGACCAGCCGCTCAGGCTGCCCGAACGGCAGCGGTTTGAAGACCACCGCTCGCAGCACGCTGAAGACGAGGGCGTTCGCGCCGATGCCCATGGCCAGCGTGAGGATGACCGTCAATGCCAGACCGCGACGTCGAGTGAGTTGACGAAAGGCGTCCCTGATGTCGTGCATGCGTGTTAGACGCCAAAGCCGGGCGCCAGTTGGCCCCCGACCGGCTGATGTGTCAACGTATGGAAGCACAAGGGCCCAACGTGGGGGCGAGGAGCCGGGAGAGATGAGACACCTGATGCGATCTGCGCGGTCACCAATTGTCAAGAGCACGTTGGTAGCCGTCCTCTTGATCATGGGCGCTGGCAATCGAGTCCGCGCAGAGGGCAACCCCCCCCACTTCAGCGATCTTCCATACGCTGGTCTCTTCGAGCCAGCCCCCGCGCGCGTCGTAGTACTCCCCGAGCTTTCGCACGCCGTCTACAAGGGTCCGGAGCAGCCGCCGCCCAGGCCCGTGCACGCCGGCTTCGGTTCGCTCGTCCGCAACATCGGCGGCGATTTCAAGGCGTTCCCGCAACGCAAGTCGACGTGGGTGATCCTCGGCATCGGCGGACTTGCCGCGGCCGCGGTGCACCCTGTCGACGACGAATTCAACGATCACATACAGGGCTCCGATACGGCTGCGAACATTTTCAAGCCTGGGAAATACCTCGGCTATGGGTGGGTCCAGGCGGGCGTGGCTGTCGGCACGTACACGATCGGACGGATCAAATCCAAAAACGGCGGCACGCCGAACAAGCTGGAGCACATCGGTTTCGACCTCCTCCGCGCCAACGTGCTGGCCCAGTCACTTACGTATGCCGTGAAGCTG
>Ga0126305_10000634_pt1 | contig 15150 bp, 15 predicted proteins | sample Plot26_FD_92536 | JGI IMG/M metagenome (GOLD analysis project Ga0126305, IMG submission 92536) | Serpentine soil microbial communities from UC McLaughlin Reserve, CA, USA - Plot26 | ecosystem: Environmental > Terrestrial > Soil > Grasslands | place: USA: UC McLaughlin Reserve, Lake County... | reverse complement strand
GGCCACCTTCTGCCAGGGAAAGCCCGTTCCCCTCACGTGGACGACGCCGTCGTGGAGGGCCTTCTCGTACCCGCTCTCGGGGGCGTCGTAGACGGGCACGCCGTCCACCCGGTCCAGGGCGGGGACGCTGAGCTCGAGCCTCTTGCTCTCGGGCGTCTCTATCTGGGGACCCCTTACCGTCTCGACGATCCTCTCGGGGATACTCCGCTGGAACTTCTTTTCGACCTCCTCGGAGATCCTGCCTTGTACCCGCTCGGGGCTCTCGGCCACAGCCGGGGAGCCTCCAGCCAGCAGGGAATACCCCACGAGGCCGAGCCCGGCAAACAGGAACACAGCCACCGCGAGTGTGGCCAGCCTCCTCCTCTTGTACTTCGTACTTAGCTTCTTCATCGTCCTCGACCCCCTTTCTCGAAAGCTACAATGGTCGACAGTAGAACTTTATGACCCAAAGGTGACATATCGATTACAAAACGGGATGTTGTTGGTAACGATCTGTCGCCGGAAGCGCAGACCCTGCTCCGACGCTATAATCTGGCGCGTGAAAGTAGGTATTCCGCAGGAGGTAACCGAGGGCGAACGCCGCGTCGGGCTCGTGCCCGAGACCGTGGGCAGGCTTATCAAGGATGGTTTCGAGGTCATCGTCGAGTCGGGCGCGGGCCGCGACTACAACCTGGATGCAAACTACGAGGAGGCCGGGGCGACGGTCGTAGATGGTGCCGATGACGTCTACGGCGAGGCCGACATCGTGGTCAAAGTGCAGAGTCCGACGGAAGATGAGATCGGGCTCTTGCGCGAAGGCCAGGTCCTGATCTGTTTCCTGAACGGCCCGCAGAATCCTGAGCTCGTCGAGAAGCTGGCCGAGGCGGGGGTGACGGTCTTCTCCAACGAGGCCGTCCCGCGCACCAGCGCCGCGCAGAGCATGGACGCCCTCTCATCGATGGGTTCCATCGCCGGCTACAAGTGCGCGCTCATCGCGGCCGACACTATCGGAAAGTACGTCCCCATGCTCTCGACCGCCGCAGGTACGACGAAGGCGGCGAACGTCATGGTGTTCGGGGTGGCGGTCGCGGGCTTGCAGGCCATGGCGATCATGAACCGCCTGGGGGCCGAGGTGTTCGCCTACGACATCAGGCCCGAGACCAAGGAGCAGGCGGAGTCACTCGGCGCCACCTTCATCGACTCCGAGGACGAGAAGGAAGACGAAGAGGAGGATAGCTACGAAGAGTACGAACCCACCGGATGGCGGAAGCTGATGACCTCTTTGGGCTTCTACTCCTACGCCGAACCGCCGCGGGACCGGTACATCGTCGAGGGCGAAGAAGAGGAGAAAGATAACTCCGACGAGGAAGATGAGGGATGGTCCCAGGAGAAGCTCGACGAGGACCAGAAGCTCATCGGTGAGCGTATGCAGGAGATGGACATAGTAATTACCACGGCGCTGGTCCCAGGCAGGAAGGCCCCGCAGCTCGTGGACAAGGACATGGTCGAGAGCATGAAGCCGGGGAGCGTGATCGTGGACCTCGCGGCGGAGAGCGGGGGTAACTGCGAGCTCACCGAGGCCGGGGAGACCGTCGAGCACGAAGGGGTCAGGATCGTTGGTCCCGTGAACCTGCCGAGTACGATGCCCATACACGCCAGCCAGCTGTACTCGCGTAACATGTACAACCTCATCGGGCACATCACCGAGGATCAGTCAGAAGACAAAGGCGAGAAAGACCTGCACCTCGATCTCGACTTCGAGGATGAGATCATCGGTGAGACCTGCATCGCGCACGATGGTGAGATCCGCCACGAGCCAACCAGGGAAGCCTTACAGGAGGCCGGATGACCTCACAACTCCTCGCCGAACTCGCGATCTTCGTCATCTCCGCGTTCCTCGGGTTCGAGTTGATCTCCCGCGTCCCCAACTTGCTACACACACCATTGATGAGCGCGACGAACGCTATTCACGGGATCGTGCTGGTGGGCGCGATCATCGCCCTTGCCTCCGCCTCCGACCTATTTACGTCGACGGTCGGCATGATCGCCGTCATTTTCGGGGCGATGAACGTGGTCGGCGGTTTCTGGGTCACGAACCGGATGCTCGGCATGTTCGGTCCCCCCAAAAAACGGGTCAAGAAGAGAGGGGAATAGCCCTTGCAGGTCGCAACGTTCGTCGCCTACCTCGCGGCGGCCGCGCTGTTCATCTACGGCATCAGGCGCCTGAGAACGCCAGAGACGGCACGTTCGGGGAACACGCTCGCGGCGATCGGCATGGTCATAGCCCTTATCGCCACCATCTTCGTCGCCGACATAGATGGCGTATTGAGCGTCGGACAGATCAGCATCGGGGTCCTGGTCGGGGCGGTAGTAGGGGCGGTCGCGGCCCAGCGGGTACACATGACGGCGATGCCGCAGATGGTCGCTGCGTTCAACGGCGTCGGGGGCGGCGCGGCTGCGCTCATCGCCGTCTCGGAGTTCTACCAGGTGGAGGCGCTAGGCCAGGGCCAGGAGACCACAGTAGCTTCCATTGCCGTGCTCCTCAGCGTTGTGATCGGGACGGTGAGCTTCGCGGGGAGCATCATCGCGTTCACCAAGCTCCAGGAACTGGCATTGACCGGCTCGGTGACTTTCCCTTTGCAGCAGGTGGTGAACGCCGCCATTTTCCTGGGCATTTTGCTTCTCTCCGTGAACATTCTCGCGGGAGGGCCCGTGCTCTCGCCGCTCGTCTCGCTGTATCTGATCCTGGGCGCTTCGCTGCTGCTCGGCGTCTTGTTCGTTATCCCCATCGGCGGGGCTGACATGCCCATCGTGATCTCTTTGCTCAACGCGTTTACCGGACTCGCGGCGGCGGCCTCGGGCTTCGTGCTCTCCAATTACGCCCTCATTATCAGCGGCACGCTGGTCGGCGCCTCGGGGACCATCCTGACGCGGCTCATGTCGGGCGCGCTGGGACGTCCTCTGGGCAAGATTATCTTCGCCGGTATCGCGGCCTCGGGGACGAGTTCTGGCGGGCAGCAAGAAGATCGGGAAGTCAACGACGCGAGCGCCTCGGAGGTAGGCGAGTACCTCGCTGATGAGGCGGAGAAGGTCGTGATCGTACCAGGTTACGGCCTCGCCGTGGCCCAGGCCCAGCAGGCTATGCGGGACCTCGTGGAGACGCTGGAGTCCGAGGGCAAGGAGGTCCTTTTCGGCATCCATCCGGTCGCCGGAAGGATGCCAGGCCACATGAACGTCCTCTTGACCGAGGTAGGCATCCCCTACGAGAAGCTCTACGACCTCGAAGACATAAACCCCGAGTTCGATGATGCCGACGCCGCCATCATCGTCGGCGCCAACGACGTGGTCAACCCTTCCGCAAACGACCCCGAGGTGGAGAGCCCCATTAGCGGGATGCCCGTCCTCACCGTCGAGAACGCCGAACACGTAATCTTCATCAAACGCTCCCTGAGCCCGGGCTTCGCGGGCGTAGACAACCCCCTCTTCTACGACACCGAGAAGACCATGATGCTCTTCTCTGACGCCAAGCAAGGCTTGCAGGACCTCAACGAAGCCGTAAAAAACGGCTAGCTAGCTTCTTTATTTTGGTATCAGTGCTGGTAGAGCTGGCGCTCTTGCACAGTGGTACCTCGAGAAATCTCCTGCGAGGTCACGATGCGGAGGTTACGGCTTTCTTGAACTTGTTGGTGAGCCTGTTCGGGTATAGTGTTGCCGAGCCTGGGAGTGCCGACCGAAGTCACATCGCTAATGCGAAGGCTACCCTGGCCTCGAGCAGCTGGATCAGCAGGAGTAGAGACGACGTTGCCGGGGTCGTCAGCGGGCTCTTCCCTGGGAGCCGGCTCTGGTCGAGCTCTGGTCGGCGCAGGCGTGGATGCGGGTGATGCGTTCGCCGGTGCGTTCGCCGGTGCGTTCGCCGGTGCGTTCGCCGGTGCGTTCGCCGATGCGTTAGCTGCTGCGCTTACGGGTCCGCTTTCGAACGAGGTAGCGGAGAACGGTGGCGCCTGTGCTGTCTCGGGTGGATCGTTCACTTGTTCGTCCGCAGGCGTCTCGGCAATTTCGTCTCCAGCGGCCTCTCTCGTGTGGATATGGGCCTGTTTTTCGGATTGGTAGGCCACGTTCCCACCCTCGGTATAGGGTTCATCGACCAGCACGTCGCTGGCCCGGGCCAGCATGGAAGGAGTCTGCGAGATTTTCGGTTCACGTACCTGCGAGACCGACGGTCGTCCCTCTTCCCCGAAGCTCGGCGCGAGGTAGGTGGCAAAGACGACAATCAGAACCACCGCCAGGCCCACGTACAGGCCGGTACTGCGTACGGGACCAGCCACCATGCCTGCTTCGTCTTCGGCCGTCTCGATGCCGAGAAGACTGCCCAGGGATGCCAGGATTCCATGCGGCTCGCGCGCCGGGGGCACTTCTCGTGCCTCATCCTGTTCTGCTCGAGGGGGCCGCTGACGGCGTTTGAGCTCCGCGGCCATCGCCGTCCCGTCCAGTCCAAGGTGCCCAGCGTAGGTCTTGAGGGATCCGAGCATGTACACCGCAGGGAGCACGTCGAAGTTTTCGTTCTCCAGATCGCGGAGGTATCTGGTCCGGATCTTCGTCACTTCCTCGACCTGCTGGAGCGATAGGCCCCGCTTCTCACGGGCCAGCCGCAGGGTCCTACCTATCTCTAGTCCCGTATGCGTGTTGCCAGCTTCACCGCTCATGATCACCCAGGCCCGTCCTAGTCTGCTCCCCCCGGGTAGACCGACATCGCGTTCGGATACCATGGAATGTATCACACCAATCAGCGTGAGGAGCCACATTCAGGTGATCTGTTCGGGCGGTTCGCGAATCGCCCCTACCGGACGATGGGTTGGGCCAGGATCCAGAGGCTGGTTATAGTGTAGAGGACCATCAGGACGAGCATCGGCAGTTGGCTCAGGAAGGCGCGGGCAGGGTCGCGCAGGAGTCGCAAGGAGACCGCATGGGCGAGGTAGACGGCGATCACGTGCCCGGCCACGATGAGCGCGACCTGCGAGTACCAGACGAACCCAGCCCCGACGATCCCGTAGTGGGGTTCGAAAGCGGCGGTGCCGAAGAGGTTCCAACCCCAGCCGAGGGGGTCGGATACGAGGGAGATGATCATCTGCCCCTGGATGAGCAAATACGTGTAGTAGTGGGCCATCTGGTAGGCGATCGCGATGGGCACGAGGGAGAAAGCGTAAGCGGCCGCAAACCGCCGGAACCCCCCCTCCCCTCCCCCACCGAGGATGCGGCTAAGGCCCACAAAGCCGAGATAGATGACGAAGAAGAGTGCGGGCAGCAGGATCACCCCTAAGGTCTGCGTCACCGGGGTCACCCGCACGATCTCCAGCCACAGCGGGGTCTCGAGCAGGCCGTCGAAAGTAACACCGGCGAGGACCACGACGACGAACGCGGCCGTACCCGGCAACGCTTTCTCGGGGAGTCCGAGCCCGACTGCAGGGGGACGCAGGTTCAATTCGCGCTCCTGGGGAGCGGCGCGGGCGAAGCACTCGTAACAGTTCACGCAATTTTCGGCCGCATCGTCGCCACAGCCATCGCAGCCCAGGCACACGTTCGGGTTCTTAACCCTTACCTCCGTGGGCGCAAAGCGGCCGAGCAGGCCGAAGAACACCGAGAACGCCTCCCCCCGATGCAGCCAGGTTTCTTTGCCGAAGAAGGCCATGCCGTAGAGCGTGATCAGGGAGTACCCCAGGGCGAAGAGGGCGATGTTGCGTGGCACGTAAGAACCCGCGTAGACGTTCTCGAACCAGACGAACATGAGGTAGAGTCCCACAGCGGGCCAGATGCCGATAGCTTCGGGATAGGGCTGGCCCAGCTCGAGCTCGTGGCCAGACCGGCGGGCCAGCCCTTCGGCCCGGTCGAAGATTACCCTCCAGGGGCTCACGAGCGGCCACAGGTTCCCGAAGAAAGCCGTAACGAAGCTGAACCCCACCCACCAGATTACCCACACGAACGTCGGGACTATGTTGAAGCCACTCTGCAAACCAACCAGGCCGGCGACAACGACAACGAGAAACAACAAGATGGAGAGCAGGCGCAGGCCGCCCGTTAGCAGGCGTGAGGTCAGGAGAGCCCTGAGGAGCGGAACTCGAAACAGATCGAAGCGAGGATACTGGTAGGCGGTGCCCCGCTCTTTGCGAGAGAACAGGACCAGCGGCAAGAAAGCGAGCACTACCGCGGCGGCGGCGCCATACAGGTAGAGCCAGAGCGGGATCGGGATGTCGTAGGTCGGGCCGAAGCCGTGGGCCAGCGCGGGAGGGGCGTCGGCCAGCAAGAGTGAGAACGCGAACACGACGGCGTGGACGCGGCGGGCCCGCATACCTGCTACCGCGGGCGCACCTGGAGTACGCCAAGCTCACTCTCGGACTCGTGGTCTTCGATCTCGAAGCGGCCTGTGAGATCCGCCTCGAAGCGCAGCCTGGCATTCTGTCCCGGTTCGACCTCTTGCTCTACGTCGTAGCCGTGAATGTGTAACTCCATAGGGCTGTCGGAGCTGACGCGGAGCGTTACCGTGTCGCCCTCGTCGGCGGAGATCTCATCCGGGCTCATCTCGCCATCCTCGATGGAGACGTCGAATGTTCGGTCGCGCGGCGCGCTTTCCGGGGTGTCAGGGCGCAGCAGGAAGAACAGTCCGCCGAGGATCACCACGATCACCGCAATCAGGATCAGGCTCCTAGCCAACAGATCTCCGTCCTCCCTGGCACAGCATCTCTGTCTTCGTCACGATTCCGGCTCGGCTGTAGTGGGGCCCCAGGTCAACCTTTCTCCCGCCGCCGCATCACGTACCTCATGAGGCCGTCGGTTAGCATGGTGTAAGCGCCGGCCAGGTCGTAGTGTTCCGACTTTGTGATGTCGGAGCCCTCGGCGAGCATCTCGGCGTCTCCCTTCGCTTTCAGCTGGTCGGAGATCTCCTCCCGCCCGGCGCCATCGTCCATCTGCCCCTCGACGAACAAGAGCCAGTCCTGGAGACGCTGCTCCAGCTCACCGAGGTGCCGCTCGACGTCCTCGTAGCTCCCGAAGTGCGTGGGCAGGAGGCTTGAAGGGCCGATCTGCCTCATGTAGTTGATGCTCTGTACCCACACCTCGATGTCGATCTCGGGCGGTGGCGTCGGCGGGCGGATGTAGGCCTGGCCCGGCAGCCTGATGCCGGCCACGTCACCGGTAAGGAGCGCCCCCGAGTCAGGCTCCAGGTAGGCGAGGTGATGGTAGGCGTGACCCGGGGTGTCATGGGCGACGAGGACGCCTCCCGCGGTCTCCGTCTCTTCCCCGTCCTTCAGTATGACTATCCGGTCCTCGGGCACGGGATACGCCTCGCCCCAGAGCTCTTCCATCCTCTCGCCGTAGATGCGGGTCGCGCTCTTTACGAGCTTCGAGGGGTCGACCAGATGCGGATAGCCGACCTCGTGCACGTAGAAGGTCGCGTTCGGCAGCAGTTCGGAGAGGTGTCCTGAGGCACCAGCATGGTCGAGGTGAATGTGCGTAAGGTAGACTTGCCTCACATCCTCGGGGGAGACGCCGCGATCCTTCAGTCCGGTGGTGAGCTTTTCGAGGCAGGTCGTCGGACCGGTCTCGACGAGGGCGGCGGAGGTCCCATCGTCGTCAACGAGCAGGAACGAGGCTACGACCTGAGGAGTATCCATGAAGTCAAGGTCTATGGTCTCTATCTTCATCTACAGTCCTCCGGGCTGTGTCTCCAAGCGGAGATTATACAGACCCTCTTTGTTAGACTTCCGGCGCGCGCCGAAAAAGAAAGGACCCTGTCTTGGATCTCAACCTCATGAGAGAGCTGTCCGTCAAGACGGACACGAAGATCGTCCTGCTCGTCCTGGATGGCCTGGGAGGGCTGCCTATGGACCCATCAGGCCAGACGGAGCTGGAGGCCGCGGACACCCCGAACCTCGACTTCCTCGCTGCCCGCTCCGATCTCGGGCTCTCGCGCCCGGTCGCGGCAGGGGTTAGCCCCGGGAGCGGTCCCGGCCACCTCGGACTCTTCGGATACGACCCGGTCCGTTTCCAGGTCGGGCGCGGCGTACTGAGCGCCCTCGGCGTCGGTTTCGACCTCGGCGAGAGCGATCTGGCTGCCCGCGTAAACTTCGCGACCAAAGACGAATCGGGAAAGATCTCGGACCGCAGGGCCGGCCGTATCCCTTCCGAGAAGGGCGAGGAGCTCGTCGGGCTCCTGAACGAGAACCTGCACTTCGACGGCGTCGAGGTCTTCATCGTGCACGAGAAGGAGTACAGAGCCGTGGCCGTCTTCAGGGGCGAAGGTCTCTCCGACGCCCTGGCCGACTCCGATCCCCAGCGCACTGGCCTCGAACCACTGCGAGTAGAGACGACGGACGGATCACAGGAGGCGAGAAAGAGCGCCGAGATCGCGAACACCTTCGTCGAACAGGCGAACGAGATCCTGGCCGACCAGCATCCGGCGAACACGGTGCTCGTGCGCGGCTTCGGGATGCACCCTGCGCTCCCCTCTTTCGACCAGACCTACGACCTCGACGCCGCTGCTATCGCGAGCTACCCGATGTACAAGGGCCTGGCCCGACTCGCCGGGATGCGGCTACTCGAGGAAGGCGAAGGCATCTCCGGAGAGTTCGAGACCCTGAAGGCAAACTGGGACGACCACGATTTCTTCTTCATTCACATAAAACCTACGGACGCCGCGGGCGAGGACGGGGATTTCGACAGGAAGGCCTCCGTGATCGAAGAGGTAGACGCCCAGATACCCGTGTTGCTCGACCTCCGTCCCGACGCCCTCGCTATCACCGGCGACCACGCGACTCCGGCCAGGCTGAAGAGCCACTCCTGGCACGGGGTGCCGTTCTTGCTCGCCTCCCCTTACACCCTCCCCACCGCCGACAGCTTCGGGGAGCGGTCGTGTGCGGGCGGCTCGCTCGGCGTGTTCCCGGCGGAGGAGATCATGGGCTACCTCATGGGTAACGCCCTGAAACTCAACCGCTTTGGCGCATGAAAGCCGGCTGCGCCGGCTTTCAGCACGCCGTCCTACCGACGGCTTGTCAGCTAGTCAGCATTTCAGCATGTCAGCCAAGCAAAAAGCTGACATGCTGAAAGCGAGGACCGAAGGTCCGAAGCGTGCTGACATGCTGACAAGCGGAGGCGAAGCCGGAGTGTGCTGAACAGCGAGGAACTCGCTGTTCTTGAGCGGGAGATCGTCTCCTGCCGCCGTTGCCCGCGTCTCGTTGCCTGGCGCGAGCAGGTCGCGAGGGAGAAGAGAGCTTCCTTCGAGGACGAGGTCTACTGGGGACGTCCCGTACCCGGCTTCGGCGATCCTGAAGCGGGCATCATCGTCTTCGGTCTCGCCCCGGCGGCCCATGGGGCGAACAGGACGGGGCGCTTCTTTACCGGCGACCGCTCCGGGGACTTTCTGTTCGCATCGCTGCACCGCACGGGTCTTGCCAACAAGCCGGTCTCACGTAGCAAGTGCGACGGGCTACGGCTCTCCGGGCTCTGGATCTCGGCCGCCGTCCGCTGCGCCCCACCCCAGAACAGGCCGACCCCTGACGAGCGCGACGCCTGCCTACCTTACGCCGCCCGCGAACTGGAATTGCTCGATGCCAAGGTCGTCGTCTGCCTCGGCGCCTTCGCCTGGGACGCCGCCCTGCGGATGCTCGGAAAGAAGCCGAAGCCGAAGTTCGCCCACGGCGCCGAGTGTAGCGTAGGTTCTCTCTTGCTCGTCGGTTGCTACCACCCTTCGCAGCAGAATACCTTTACCGGGGTCCTCACCCCCGAGATGCTCGATACCATCTTGAAGAGGGCCCTGGAGTTATCCGGGGAGACAACGAGAGAAGGCGACGATCTCGTCGGTTAGAATAAACGCCCGTGATCTCCTTTGAGTCCGAAAGAGTCCGTATGATCGTTCCGGCGGCGATGCTGATAATCGTGTTGCTCCTCACTGGAGCCTGTTCGGATGAGGCCAAGAATAAGAAGAAAAACAACCCTCCGAAAGGGAAGACTGAGGTTGTCTCTTCCACGACCTCCCCTCCCACGACCGTACTAGAGACGACGGGCGAACCGTCGCCTCCTGAGGTCACCCTCGGCGAAGATCCCCGTGGTGAGCCCGAGGTCTTGATCCGGCTGGAAGGAGACCCCGAGACCACATTCTCCGGCCTCTGCTCGATGGGGGAACAACGGGAAGTGCTGAGCGGCAGGGTCCCCAAACGTTTTGCGTTCGATCTGAAGGGACGACAGTTCTCCTGCCGCATCGAGAAACAGGACGGGGGCAAAGGCGACCTCAAGGTCGTCCTCATCGCGGGCGAGACCACCAGATCCGTCCAGCAAACAAGCGCGCCTGGCAGCATCATAAACGTGTCTTACTCAGGGAGTTAGGTAGCCTGTCGACCGAAGGGAGACACTGTGAATCGCGAAGAATCCTGGGAACTCATGTGCGCCTGGACCGAGAGTGATTCCTTGCGCAAGCACATGCTGGCCGTCGAGGCCGCCATGCGGGCCTACGCCCTCCGCTTTGGGGAGGACGAGGAGAAATGGGGCATAACCGGACTCCTGCACGACATGGACTACGAGAAGCATCCCACGCCGGATGAGCATCCCATGGTCGGTGTCAGGGAGCTGGAGAAGAGAGGATATCCCGACGACGTACTCCACGCCATCAAGGGGCACGCTGACTATCTCGACGTGCCCCGCGACACCCTCATGTCCAAGACGCTCTACGCCGTCGACGAGCTCTCTGGGTTTATAGTGGCCTGCGCCCTGATGCGTCCCGAGGGCCTGGAGAACATGAAGGCCAAGAGCGTCCGCAAGAAGATGAAGCAGAAGTCCTTCGCGGCGGCCGTGAACAGGGAAGATATCGTGAGGGGCGCCGAGGAACTCGACGTAGATCTAAACGAACACATAGAGTTCGTGGCCGGCGCCCTGAGGGAGCGTTCGGACGAGTTCGGCCTCATCCCGCGCCGGGACTGAAGGATACGTCGGGCACACCTTTGCTAGGATAGACGGGCTGGAGTAGAGAGGAGCGGCGCATTGGTCAGGGTGATGGTCGTCTTCGGGGGCCGCAGCGGCGAACACGAAGTATCCCTGGCCTCCGCGCGCGCCATAACCCGGGCGCTTCAGAAGGGCGGCCGTTACGAAGTCGTGCCCGTGGGCATAACCAGGGAGGGGCGTTGGATCTCCTCCGGAGAGCCTATGCGTGAGCTGGAGTCGAAGAGCGGCTACCTGCCCGACGGCTCCGATCTCGACGTCTCGGGCCCACCTGCCCCCATATCGGAGAAGCTTCCCGCGGGATTGGGTTCCGTGGACGTGGTCTTCCCAGTATTGCACGGTCCCTACGGCGAGGACGGCACCATACAGGGCATGCTCGAGCTCGCCGGCGTCCCCTACGTAGGCAGCGGGGTGCTGGGGAGTGCAGCCGGCATGGACAAGCCGACCATGAAGAAGATCTTCGCCCACCATGGGCTACCGCAAGTCAGATGGGTCGCCCTGACCAGCAAGCAGTGGAAGCACGACGGGGAGTCCCGTATAGAGGAGATCGCAAGCTCCCTCGGATACCCTTGCTTCGTGAAGCCTGCGAACCTCGGCTCGAGCGTCGGCATCGGCAAAGCCGAAAACGCTGCAGAGCTGAAGAATGCCCTCGACACAGCATCCCACTTCGACCGGCGCATCATCGTCGAGGAGGGCGTGGACGCCCGCGAGATCGAAGTCTCCGTCCTCGGAAACGAGGATCCTGAAGTCTCCTTGCCTGGTGAGATCGTTATCAAGAAAGACGGCTTCTACGATTACGAGGCCAAGTACGTGGAGGGCGGGATGGAGCTTCTGGCCCCCGCCCCGATCGAGGAGGAGACCACAGAGGAGATAAGGCGCATCGCCAGAACGGCCTACGAGGCCATAGACGCGGCCGGTATGGCGCGGGTCGACTTCTTCCTCGAACGCGGCTCAAACCGACTGCTGCTCAACGAGATCAACACTATCCCCGGTTTCACCCCGACGAGCGTCTACGCGGAACTCTGGTCCACGAGCGGCCTCCCCTACGAAGAACTGCTCGACCGTCTCATACAACTGGCCCTCGAACGCCACGGCTAGAGCGGTTCGCTTCGCGAACCGCGGCCTCAGGCTGCAGGCATCAGCAGGGGTGAAGGTGTCACTCATAGGGCGCCAACGCACCATGTTGTGCACTTGGGCTTCTTCCGACGCGACGCTTCGTACCGGTCATGCGGAAGCGAAGACCTGTAGCCTGATGCCTCTAAGTGCGCCTTGCAGCCGGGGACGGGGAATACTTTAATGGCTGCATGCTCTTTGCTCTGATTCAAGAGAAGAAGGACGACCTCGCCGATGATGCCCAGAGGGTCGCCAAGGACCTGGCGGACGAGCCCACATCCATCTTCACGGGGCTCACGAAGTTCCTGCAGGAGGTCTATCACTATATCTCGGGCCCCGACTTTATAGGAAACGTTCTCGCTTCTTTGCTCGTCGTCATCCTCGGGATCGTAAGCTTCCGCCTCCTGACCCGGGGCTTGCCGCGGATCTTGCAGTGGCGGCGGAGGAGCAGGGAGTCGCTCTTGGACGGGGAGGCTGTGGCGCGCATCAAGCGGCAGGACACCGCGATCACCTTGATGCGCAACGCGCTCCGTTACGTCGTCTTTATCATCGTGGTGCTCCTGATCCTTAGCATCTTCTTTCGCAACCCTTTGCCTGCCGCGGCAGGGACGACCATCATCGCCGCAATCATCGGTTTCGGGGCGCAGAGTTTCTTGCGCGACGTGATCGCCGGTTTCTCCATAGTTTTCGAGGGACAGTACAGCGTCGGAGACTTCGTCACCATAAAGCCGCAGGACGTCTCTGGGGTCGTCGAAGAGTTGGGCTTGCGGATGACCAAGATCCGATCCCTCTCCGGCGAGGTTAACTACATTCCCAACGGCACCATGCAGGGCGTCATCAACTACATCTCGGGGCAGCAACGGTTCAACGTGGAGGTGCAACTCTCGGACACGGAGGCGTCCTCGAGGGTGGAGAACGCCCTGGACGAAGCGTCGGAACTTTACCTGAGCCCCCCGCGCCTGGTCGAGAAGAGCGAGGCCGACGGACGCGTCAGGATGCGTATCGTCGCCGGTGTTCTGCCCTCGATGGCCTGGCTCGTCGAGGAGAACCTGACGGAACGCATAAAGGCCGCGGCCGGGGAAGACTCCCTGGCGGCCGAGCCCCTCATCTACAAGGTGGACCAGGCGAACCTCAGGAGAATAAGATCCCTACTCCCCCAGGAAGCGGAGAGGAACCTACCACCGCAGGCGAATAGAAAGCTCTAGGAAGGTTTCAGGCATCAGGTCTTGGGGCGCTACCTTCGTTCGTACGCAAAACCGTTTCCCAACGTCAAGAGATGATACAGCGCAGAGCGCGACCCCCGCCGCCGGGTACCTGAAACCTGATGCCTAACTACCTGGCTGCCAGTCGCCGCGCAGGTGCCCGTTGGTCTGGGCCTTCTCGCGGGTTTGCCGCTCGCGCTCGAGCCTCTCGGCGGCTGCGCCCAGGAGTTCCTTGACCTTCTGCAGGCGTTCTTGTTCCGAGGTGAGTTCCAGGATCTGCTGGCGGACCTCGGGTTCGAACTCCACCCGGCCTGCGATCGCAAACGAGAGGTTTCTGTAGGGCGGCTCTATCTCGATCCCGACGGAACCTTCGGTCGCAGCCTCGACGACCCGCTCGAGCAGGGCTATACACTCCTCGGCCAGGGGACCGACGTCTTCCTCGGGCTCATCCTGGAAGTATTCGATCTCACCCACGTAGTAAGGTTTGCCCGTGAGTACATTGTTCAGCTTGAAACGCCGCGAACCTTCGACCAGGATCAACATCCGCCCGTCCTCGTAGCGCTCGACGAGCTCCACGATCTTGGCCGTGCAACCTACCTGCCGAGTGCCCGACTCATCGGCGAAGACCATCCCGAACTCATCCTCACGCTCCAGGCACTCGTTCACCATCTGCTTGTAGCGCTCCTCGAAGATGTGCAGCGGAAGAGGCGCTCCCGGCATTAGCACCACGTTCAGCGGGAAAAGGGGTATGTCGGACAAGCGTGCACTCCTTCCGCTCTTTGGGAGAATTCTATCTCACCTCGCAGGTGGCCTGCTCGGCGCGCCGCGGCTGCGACTTCTGCCGCTAATCTGTGGGTGGGGTAAGCTAGCCGAGGAATAGACCGAGTTCGGGGGTGGAAGATGGAATCCGTGGCGGCGAGAACGTACTTCTCTGCCGGCGACCTAGGATGACCGCGATACACGCCGGTCGCGTCGCGCTCGTAACCGGCGCAGGACGCGGCATCGGGGCGGCCACGGCCCGTCTTCTCGCCAGCGAGGGCTCTGCCGTCGCCCTCGCCGCCCGCACCGAGAAGGAGATAGTCTCCGTCGCCCGCGAGATCTCCTCCCGCGGCGGCACGGCTCTGCCCGTGAACCTGGACGTGGCCGACGAGGCTTCGGTAAAGGCCTGCTTCGGGAGGGTGCGCGCCGAACTCGGCAACGTCACCATCCTCATAAACAACGCAGGTACACCCGGCGTCCCCCTTCCCGTCGCGGCCACGCCGCCGGAAGCGTGGCGAAGCGTCTTCGACGTCAACGTGACAGGGGCCTTCCTCTGTGCCAGGGAGGCGCTGCCCGGCATGGCCTCGGCGAACTGGGGACGCATAGTCAACGTCTCGAGCGCCGCCGCCAGGCACCCTGTCGCGGGGATGGCCGCCTACGGAGCCTCCAAAGCGGCTCTCGACCAGCTCACCCGCGTTCTGGCTCTCGAGGGCGAGCCTTACGGCATCTCCGTAACGGGGGTCTATCCTGGTGTCGTGGATACGAAGATGCAGGAGGAGTCGCGGGGCTTCGGCCAGGAGCTAATCGGCAAACAATTGCACCGCATGTTCCAGGGCTACAGAGACTTCGGTATGCTCCACCTTCCCGAGGAGCCGGCGGAGCTCATAAGCTACCTCTGCACCCCCGCCGCAGGACGCCTCAGCGGCCACATTATCCGCCTCGAACAACTCGAAGCAATACGGGACGGGTCTTGACCCTTCCCAGCACGCTCCGGCTAACGCCGCCGCTTGTCAGCACGGCGCCTTTGGCGCCTTGTCAGCACGCTCAAGCCTTTGGCTTTCGCTAGTCAGCACTTCAGCTTTCGTGTGTCCAAGCCCTGGCTGAAATGCTGACAAGC
>Ga0126305_10000632_pt1 | contig 15162 bp, 13 predicted proteins | sample Plot26_FD_92536 | JGI IMG/M metagenome (GOLD analysis project Ga0126305, IMG submission 92536) | Serpentine soil microbial communities from UC McLaughlin Reserve, CA, USA - Plot26 | ecosystem: Environmental > Terrestrial > Soil > Grasslands | place: USA: UC McLaughlin Reserve, Lake County... | reverse complement strand
GCCGGCGAGGCGGAGGTGGAGTTCGAGAGCTTTCTCAAGGACGTTCACGGCGGCCGGGCGAAGCCGCTCTACAACCACATGGACGCGCTGCCGAACCTCCAGGGCACGACGATCCCCTATCTCCCGCGCCGCCTCGTGCAGCGCTACGACGGCGTGCTGTCCTCGTTTGACGCCGGGCGCGGCTGCCCGTTCCAATGCTCCTTCTGCACCATCATCAACGTCCAGGGCCGGAAATCCCGCTGGCGCGATGCCGACGACATCGAGCGGATCGTCAAGGAGAACGCGAAGCAGGGCATCTCGCGCTTCTTCGTCACCGACGACAACTTCGCCCGCAACCGCAACTGGGAACCGATTTTCGACCGCATGATCGAGCTGCGCGAGGAGCAGGGCTACAGCCTGCACTTCCTGATCCAGGTCGACGTGCTGGCGCACAAGATTCCGAGCTTCATCGAGAAGGCGGCGCGCGCCGGGTGCCGCTACGTCTTCATCGGGCTCGAGAGCATCAATCCCGAGAACCTGGTTCACATGAAGAAGAACCAGAACCGCATCACCGAATACCGCAAGATGTTCCAGGCCTGGAAGGAGGCCGGGATAGTCACCTATGCGGGCTTCATCATGGGGCTGCCTGGCGACACGCCGGAGACGATCCGGCGGGACATCAAGATCGTCCAGGAGGAGCTGCCGGTCGACCTCCTCGAGTTCACGATGCTGACCCCGCTTCCCGGCTCGGAAGACCACCAGAAGCTGCACGAGAAGGGCGTCTGGATGGACCCCGACCTCAACAAATACGACCTTGAGACCGTCACGGTGAAGCACCCCCGGATGAGCCCGGAGGAATGGCAGCGGACGTATCAGGACATGTGGACCTGGTACTACAGCGACGAGCACGTCGAACGCCTGATGAGGCGCAACGTCGCCTATGGCATCAAGCCGGTGCGCATCGTCCGCTCTGTGCTCCAGGTCTACGGCGCGGCACATTTCGAGGGCGTCCATCCCCAGCAATGCGGCTATTTCCGCCGTAAGGACCGCCGCGAGCGGCGACCCGAGCTGGCGCGCGTGCCGGCTCTCCTCTTCCATCCCGTTCACGCCTGGCAGACCCTGGTCAAATACGCGCGTTTCGGCGCCTACGGGCTGCGGCTCCACCGCATGCGAAAGCGCGTCCAGAAGGATGCCACCGCCAAAGGCTATCGCGACCTTGCGACGATCCCGGTTGTGGATGCCGAGAACGAGGCGCTGCAGATGTTCGAGCTGAACCAGTCGTCCCGCGCGGCGGTCGAAAAGGCCAAGACACAGGCGCAAGCCCGTCGTGAGCGGGAGCGCGCGGCTTAGAGCGAGCTCGACTTGCCTAGCTCCTTTGGGCCGGCGGATGCTGCCTCGCAGAGCGAATTGCGGAAATGGCTTGGCATTGCCGTTTTCGTCACTTTGGAAAGCCGGGTCTGCCCGACTTAGCGACGTCGGAGCAGCGTGTCACGCCGCCTTGGGCGGATGCCGAGGCGGGCACATGCCTATGCAGTAGATCATGCGCTCCTCAGCCGCGATCCTGGGGCGGTGCTCTAGCCCGGTGTACTTCCGCTTCGGGCCAGACACTGCCGAGCAGCGTGCCAAAATTAGCGTCCGCTTTGCGGCGAAGCAGTCCAAAAGCAGACGTTCCGCTTTCGGCCACTTCCCGCCGCTCGTCTGCTTCGCGCCCATCCCGGCCGTTCGGACCGGTTCTCGCGGGCGCCGAGAGCGGACGTTGGCGGGGCCTCCGGATCCCACGGCGCGAAGAGCGGCGCTTCGACTCGCGCGGTCCCATGGTCGGCTTGGCGGATTGGAACTTAGGGTACGGAGCGCAGGTTTGGGCGCCTGCGATGCGACCGAACCCTGGCGGAGGAGGAAGGCGATCATCGGGGAGCCCCCCTTACCTCGGGAGCCTTGTGTCGGCGCTTTCGCAGTCAGATAGTCGGTGCTGGAGAACCGCCCGGTCCAAGCCCGTCCATGAACATAGCCGATATCAGCTTCATCCCGCTCGCAGCCGACCTTCCGGTCGGCAAGGCCTACGGTATGGCCAAGGCGCTCGCGACGTCGCGCCAGAGCACGCTCGTGAGGTTGGTCCTTCAGGATGGCACCGGGGGCGTTGGAGAGGCCTGGGGTATGCCGCCCGTGAACCTGGCCTATTTGCCCTTCCTCAGAGGCTATCTCGTAGGAACGAGCGTCTTCGACGTGGAGCACGCCTTCGGCCGCATCCTTGCCCGCCACTACCATTTCGGGGTTCAGGGCCCGCTGACTGCGTGCCTCTCCGGCATCGATATGGCCGCGAAGGACGCCACGGGCAAGCTGCTCGGGGTGCCGGTGCACCGCCTCATCGGAGGCAAGCGCTGGGACAAGGTCCCGGTTTACGCGTCGGGCGGCTACATCACCGAGCACCCTGAGCGGGATTTTGAGCCCCAGATTGCTGTGATGGTCGAGGCGCGACACAAGGCGGTAAAAATCAAGATCGGCCTGTCGCCGAAGTCCGACGCGGCGCGCGTCGGGACGGCACGGCGGATGTTGGGACCGGAGGTCGACCTCATGGTCGACATCAACTCGAACTACACCCTCGATCTCGCCCGCGAGAGCATCGCCCGTATCGCCGAGCACGAAGTCGGGTGGGTCGAGGAGCCTCTCGCCCCCCAAGACTTCGCCGGCTACGAAGCGTTGCAGCGCACAAGCCCTATCCCGATTGCGACCGGCGAGGCGCTCTACACCGCATTCGATTTCAAGCGCCTCGTCGACCGCCGCGCGGTCGACGTGCTCCAGCCAGACCTGTCTCTCTGCGGCGGGTTTTGGCAGGGCCGCGCCATCGCCATGCTGGCTATCCTCGAGCACCTGCGCCTGTCCCCGCATGTCTGGGGCAGCGGCATCGGCCTCGCGGCCGGAGTGCATTACGTCGCCGCGCTGCCGAGCTACCCGCACGCCGACAACGTGCCGAAGCTGCCGCTCGTCGAATATGACGTCGGCGAGAACCCCTTGCGCGAGGCGATCCTGCGCAATCCCTTGAGGGCCGTCGACGGCTTCATCGCCGTGCCGGACGCGCCCGGTCTCGGCATCGAGATCGATTGTGACGCGGTGGAGCGCTATGGCGTTCTGTGAGGCGGTCCTGCGGATCGAGGATCTAAGGACCTACTTCCACACTGATGCCGGCGTGGTGCGCGCTGTCAACGGCGTCACGCTCACCGTCGCCGAGGGGGAAACGCTGGCGATCGTCGGCGAGTCCGGGTCGGGCAAGTCTGTTACTGGTCTGACCGTCATGCGCCTGCTGGCGCGAACGCCGGGGCGAGTCGAGGGCGGCTCGATCCGCTTCCGGGGCCGCGACGGCAACGTGATCGACCTTCTCAGCCTCTCCGAGGAGGGCATGGCGGCGATCCGCGGCCGCGACATTGCGATGATCTTCCAGGATCCAATGTCGAGCCTGAACCCGGTCTTCTCGGTCGGCGACCAGATCGCGGAGTCGATCCGCATCCACCGTCGCGCGACGCGCCAGGACGCACGCGCGCAGGCGATCGACCTCTTGCGCCAGGTCGGCATCACCGATCCCGAGCAGCGCGTCGACGACTACCCGCACCAGCTCTCGGGCGGCATGCGCCAGCGCGTCATGATCGCCATCGCGCTCGCCTGCGACCCGAAGCTCCTCATCGCCGACGAGCCCACCACGGCCCTCGACGTCACCATCCAGGCCCAGATCATCGCGCTTCTGAAGAGGCTCCAGCGCGAGCGCAACATGGCGATGATCTTCGTCACCCACGACCTCAAGCTCGTCGAGGAGATCGCCGACCACGTGGCTGTGATGTACGCGAGCCAGATCGTCGAGCAGGGCCCGGCCGCCGAGATCCTGTCGCGGCCGCGCCACCCCTACACGCGCGCGCTTCTCGACTGCACGCCGCACGGCGCGCGCAACCGGCGCCTCAGCCCGATCCCCGGCAGCTTGCCCAACCCGATCGCCCCGCCGCAAGGCTGCCGCTTCCATCCTCGCTGCCGCTTCGCCAAGGAGGCCTGCGTCGCCGGCGAGCCGCGGCTCGAGACGGTCTCAGCGAACCACGTCACCCGTTGCATCCGCTGGCGCGAGATCGATCTGTGACGCTCGGGGCGACTATGCCGTCGGGATCTTCCGCCGCGGTGATCGTGAGCGAGTCAACGCCGCTCGTCAGCGCGCGCGCCCTGACCAAGGATTTCGGCGGTGGCGGCCGCCTACTCGGACCTGCCGAGAAGCCGCTGCGTGCCATCGCGCAAGTCTCGCTCGAAATTCAATGCGGCGAGGTCCTCGGGGTGGTCGGCGAGTCGGGCTCGGGAAAGTCGACGCTCGGACGCCTGCTCCTGCGCCTCATCCAGCCGACCGAGGGTACCATCATCTTTGATGGCCAGGATGTATCGGCAATGGCCCCTCGGGAGCTGCGCCGCTTCCGCCGCCACATGCAGATGATTTTTTCAGGACCCCTACGCCAGCCTCAACGCCCGCATGACCGTGGGCGACGCGCTCACGGAGTCGCTGACCATGCATCGCGGGCTGAAGCGGTCCGACGCGAAGGATGCCGCCGCGGCGTTGCTGGCGCAGGTCGGCCTAACACGCGAGCACCTCGCGCGCTATCCGCGCGCCTTCTCGGGTGGGCAGCGCCAGCGCGTTGCCATTGCGCGGGCGCTCGCGTCGCAGCCCCGGTTCATCGTGGCGGACGAGCCGGTCTCGGCGCTTGACGTGTCTATCCAGGCCGAGGTCATCAACCTCCTGCAGGACCTGCAGCGCGAGCTCGGCCTGTCGCTGATGTTCATCAGCCACGACCTGTCAGTGGTCGAGGTGATCGCCGAACGAGTCATGGTGCTGTACCTCGGCCGGATAATGGAGACAGCGCCGACTGAGGCCCTGTTCAGCCGTCCGGCGCACCCGTACACGGCAATCCTGATGCAGGCCGCGCCCAGCGCGCGGCGCGCCAGCGAGCGCCTGCTTGCCACAGGCGAGATCCCGAGCCCCCGCAACCCGCCGTCCGGATGCGTGTTTCGGACCCGCTGCCCATTTGCCATTCAGGCCTGTGGCGAAGGGGGCCGCCCTGCCTTGCGGGAGATCGCGCCCGGCCACTTCAAGGCATGCATTCGTGACGATCTCGCACTCTAGCAAGGCCTTTGCGGGCGCGCCCGTGCTAGTTGTCGGCGGCCGCGGGTTCGTCGGCTCGCACGTTGTGCGGTCGCTGGTGGCGGCCGGAGCGCGGCCGCAGCTCTTCGGCCCCCCGATGGCGGAGGATCGCCTAGCCGACCTTGGCGGGGCTTTTGACGAGCACGAGGGCACGCTCGAGGCGCGGGAGGCCCTGCGCGAGGTGCTGGCCACCACACAGGCGCGCCTTGTGGTCTCCTGCGCGGCGCACGGGGCCGGCCGGCTCGGGCTCCTGCGATCCGGCGATGCGGAGGCCGATGCGGCGCTCGCCGTCAATGTGCTCGGCCATCGCAACCTCCTCGAGGCGACCCGGGAGGCGGGGGTCGAGCGCGTAGTCTGGACGAGTTCGGCCGTGGTGTATGGCCCTGCCGACCTCTACGCTGCGCAGCCTGTGGACGAGGTCGCGCCGAGGGCGCCTGTCACCTTCTATGGCCTGACGAAGGTGCTCGCGGAGGAGATCGCGACCTACCACGTCCGCCGGCACGGACAATCGGTGGTCGGTCTGCGCCTGCCGCTCGTGCTTGGGCCGGGGCTCTGGTACGAGGGCGTCGCGGCCGGGCTGATGGGCCTGTTCGAGGCGGCGAGGACGGGAAGGCCGGCGAGGCTCGTTTTCCACAATCATGCGCTCGACCTGATGCACGTGAACGACGCCGCCGCCGCAATCGTCGACGTGCTCCGGCACCAGGGCCCGCTCGAGCCGGTGTACAACCTCGAAGGCTTTCAAGCCCGCGCGAGCGAGATCGTCGCGGACATCGGATCGCTGCGTCCGGGCGCTGAGATCGCGCTTGACGTGATCGAGCCGCCGCTTTTGTTTCCGCTGATCTCCGGCGCCCGACTGCGCGCGGACATAGGCTTCGCGGCCCGCTACGACCGCCGCGCCTTCGCGGCGGCGTTGCTGGCTTGAAGGAGGTATGATGATCGAGGATCGCCTGCAGACGTTGGGGCTCACGCTGCCCGAGGCGGCGACGCCGTCGTTCAACTACGTGCCAGTGACGCTCCACCGCGGCGTCGCCTACGTCGCTGGCCAGCTGCCCAAGGTAAGCGGCGATATTCGGGTGCGCGGCAAGGCCGGCCGGGATGTGGACCTCGAGACTGCCCGGGGCGAGGCGAGAATCTGCATTCTGCAGGGACTCGCGTGTCTCAACGCCGCGCTCGGCTCCCTCGATCGCGTCCAGCAGGTGCTGAAGGTCGGCGGCTTTGTCGCATCCGCGCCCGGCTTCAACGACCAGCCGAAGGTCCTCGACGCCGCCTCAGATCTGCTCGTCGAGGTGTTTGGCGAACAGGGGCGTCACGCGCGCTCCGCAATCGGGGTAGCAGAACTGCCGCGCGACGCGGTCGTCGAGATCGAGCTGACGATTGCCTATCGCGAAACATGAAGGGGAGGATCGGATGTTTCCTGCACGGACGATCGGCCGCTGGCTTCGGCCCCTCGCGGCAACGCTTGCCTGCCTCGCGGCGCTAGGTGCGGGTGCAGCCGAACTCTACGGCCCGGAAGCGAAGGACGCCCGCCAGGGCGGAACACTAACTGTGGGATCGCTGGTCGAGCCGCCAGGTCTCGAGCCCTTCCACCAGGGCGCCGACGCGCGCATCCGCGTGACCGTGCTCATGTACCAGGGCCTGTTCTACGAGGCTGTGGATGGCGAGGCAGCGCCGTTGCTCGCGGAGAGCTACGAGGCCTCGCCCGACAAGCTCATCTACACAATCAAGCTGCGGCAAGGGGTGAAATTCCATACTGGCCAGCCGATGACCGCCAGGGACGTGGCATACAGCTACAACTACATCCGCGACCCGAAGAACGGCTCGCCGGGCGCCGGTGACTTCACAGTCATCACCGCGATCGACGCGGTTGACGAGGCGACGGTGAGGATCACTCTCTCGCAGCCGAATGCGTCGCTCCCGATGACGTTGGGCAACAAGTACGGCGCCGTGATCCCGGCCGGCTACTTCGACGCAGCCGACGCGAAGACGAAGCTCAACCAGGCAAGCGTCGGCACCGGTCCGTTCAAGCTGGTCGAGTTCAAGCCGAACAGCAACCTGATGCTGGCGCGCAACCCCGACTATTGGGAGAAGGGCGCGCCCTACCTCGACCAGATCAACTTCGTCTCGATCCCGAACAGCGCCAGCATGCTCGTCGGGTTGACCAACAAGCGCGTTGACCTCGCCCTCCTCAATCGGCCGCAGGACGTCCGACAGGTCGAGAAGACGCCGGGCCTGAAGACAGAGCGCTGGCCCTCGCTGAATCAGAAGGCCGTCGATCTCGGCAGCGAATACGGTCCCCTTGCCGATGCCCGCGTTCGCCAGGCGATCGCGCTCGGCGTCGACAAGGACGAGGTCATGCGCGCCTCCATCGGCGGGCTCGGGCAGGTGATCGGCACCATGGTGGCGGCGATGCAGGAGCGCTGGGGCTTGCCCCTCGCCGAGGTGCCGAACCAGGAAGGCCGATGTCGAGAGCGCCAAGAAGCTACTCGCGGAGGCCGGCCACGCGAACGGTCTCGAGCTCAACCTGACCACCATCATCGGCTACGACTGGATGGACCCGGCGGCGGTGACCATGCGAGAGCAACTCGCCCGGATCGGCGTCAAGCTCAACATCCAGCGGGTCGAGCTCGGCGTCTGGATCAAGAATTTCCAGTCTAAGCAGATGGGCTTCACCTTCAACGATTGGGCGACGCAGCCTGATCCGAACCTCCTATTCTATCGCCACTTCCGCATGGCGCCCGAAGGGGCGGACTTCCGCAATTGGAAGAACGAAAAAGCGAGCAGGCTCCTCGACGAGGGCCGGGCCGAGAACGATCCGGCCAAGCGCAAGGCCATCTACCTCGAGTTCCAGAAGGAGATGGCCCGGTCGGTGCCGACCATCATGCTGTTCAGCGCCGACCTCGTGACGGTACGCAGCGAGAAGGTCCGCAACTACGTGCAGCACCCGACGGGCTGGTACTACGGACTCGCTCGGACGTTTGTCGCGCAATAGCTCCCCAAGCCCGCGACCGTTAGCGGCCGCGGGCAGCTGGTAGCAGCGACGCCGATGGCGAGATACCTGACACAAAGACTGGCGGCGTCCGTCGTCACGGCGCTCCTCGCGTCCGTGATCGTCTTCACCCTGGTGCGCAGCGTGCCAGGCGACGTGGTGGCCCAGATGCTCGGCCAAACGAGTGACCCCACCGCCGAGCGTGCGTTACGGGAGTTCTTCGGCCTCGACCTCCCCGGCTGGCGGCAGTACCTGGCGTGGTTGGGCAACGTCGTGTCCGGGAACCTCGGCATGAGCTGGACGCGAGGCCAGCCGGTCGGGCCGCTCATCGGCGGGGCGCTGCTCGTCACGCTGCAGCTCGGCTTTATGACGCTCGTTGTAGCGACCGCCGTCGGCGTGCCGCTCGGGCTAGTGGCCGGCATCTACGAGGGCCGGCTCCTCGACAAGGCCATACAGTCGTTCAGCCTCCTGGGCCTCGCGGCACCCGTGTTCTGGGTCGGGCTGATGCTGCTCGTCGGGGTCTCGTCGCTCGCAGGTTGGTCGCCGCCGCTACTCTATGCGCCCCCGATCGCGTCGGTGGCTGACAATCTCGCCATTCTGGCGCTGCCCATTGCCAGTCTAGGCCTGCTCCAGGCCGCGGCCTACGCGCAGTTCGTGCGCCAGAGCGTCGTCTCGGCGTTCCACCAGGACTACGTGCGCACGGCCATTGCCAAGGGCGTGCCGCTCCGGCTCGTTTTCTTCAAGCACGTTCTGCGCAACATCGGCATTCCGCTCGTGACGTTTATGGGGTTGATCCTGATCCAGATCCTGGGCGGTGCGGTGATCATCGAGAGCGTCTTTGCCCTTCCCGGCCTAGGCCGCCTGCTCCTCACGTCTATCGAGACCCGGGACTACCCCGTGCTACAGGGCGCCCTCCTGGTGGTGGTCGTCATCGCGATGGCGGTAAACCTCGGCGTCGACCTTCTCTACCGGGTCATCGACCCTCGCGTGCGACTGTCATGAGCGGAGGAGCCGCCCAAGCGGTCGCGGCTACGGCGCAGCCCCGCATCGGCCTCGGACGCCGAGTGCGACGCGATCCGGAGCTTGCCATCGGCGTCGCACTCCTTGCCGTCGTCGCCGTCGTGGCGATCGCGCCGGGCCTGTTCGCGCCGCAATCGCCGCTCGCCGTCAACGTCGACCAGGCCCTTGAAGGCGCTTCGGCGGCGCATCTCTTTGGGACTGATGATGTCGGCCGCGACGTTTTCGCCCGGGTCGTTCACGGGGCCCGCGTGACGCTGTCGATCTGCGCCGGCGCGCTCATGCTGTCAGCGCTCATCGGAGGTTCGCTCGGCCTCGTCTCGGGTTTCATTGGCGGCGCTGTAGATATGACGCTCGGGCGCGTCGTAGACGTCGTCCTGAGCTTCCCTCCGGTCGTCCTCGGAATCATGGTGACCGGCATCCTCGGACCGAAGACCGCAAACCTCGTGTTCGCGCTGGCGACCGTCTACATGCCGGTGTTCTTCCGTATCGCTCGCTCGGGCGCGCTCGCGGAGGCGGGGCAGACCTACGTCGAGGCGGCGCGAAGTGTTGGGCTGTCGGAAGGCACAATCCTGTACCGGCACGTCTTGCGCAACGTACTGCCGCTCATCCTCGTGCAGTACGTCATCCTGTTCCCGTTGGTGCTGCAGATCGAGGGCGCGCTCGGCTTCCTCGGCCTCGGCGTGCAGCCGCCCACACCCGACTGGGGCGCCATCCTGCAACAGAGCAAAGACTATATCCTGCTCGCGCCCTGGATGTCGGCCTTCCCGGGCCTTGCGATCTTGTGGACCGCTCTCGGGCTGATGCTTGTCGGACGCAGCCTGCAGCGTCGCCTCGACCGGCGCTGATCTCCTGGAGAAAGATAACCGATGCACGATCCCCGACCCCCGCTGTGGAGCGGCCTGTCCGACGAGGAACACGAGTTCCAGTACAATCCGCAACGCGCCTTCCCGAACTTTGCCGACCACCAGGCGGAGCGCGCGCCCGCGAACACTTCCGCCCGAACAAACCTGAAGTCTCACCTGGACGTACCCTACGGCGAGCATCCCCTGCGCCGTGTCGACGTCTTCCCGGCCGACGGCGCGGCTCGCACGCCCGTGCATGTGTTCTTCCACGGCGGCTATTGGCGGGCGCAGGATAAGGAGAACTTCACCTTCGTTGCCCGGGAGCTTGTTGCACGCGGCGTCACAACGGTGATCGCCAACTACGAGCTCTGCCCGGCCTCGACGCTCGACGGCGTCGTTGACTCGGCGCTCACGGCAATCGAATGGATCTGCCGTCACATCGCCGACTACGGCGGCGACCCGAACCGCATCAGCCTGTCGGGCCACTCTGCCGGGGCGCACCTCTGCGCCGAGGTGCTCGCCACGGACTGGCTGGCGCGCGGCATCAGCCCGGCGTGCGTTCTGGGCGCGGTAATGATCAGCGGCATCTTCGACCCGGAGCCGACGATCCGCACCACCGTCAACGCGCAGCTCAACCTCGACCCCGAGATTGCCGCGCGGCACAACGTCGAGGTCCGTCCGCCCTTGGTGGACTGCCCGACTTGGATTTTCGCGGGTGGGCGCGAGCCCTGGCAGTGGCTCGACCAGTCGTACCGCTACGCGCATCACCTCCACCGGCACGGGCGGGACCCGGAAGTGCATGTTCTCCCGGGCTGGAACCACTTCGACATCGTCGCCCAGTACATGCAGGAGGACAGCCCCATTCTGCGAGCGACGCTCGCCTCCGCTTTTGGCAGGCAGGGGCGCTAAATGCAGCGCAGCTGGCGCATGACGGTCTACGACCTCGCCGCCGGGCTTGACGACGGTCGAGAGCGACGCGTGCCGCTTTTTCTATCTTCGCGACGGGCAGGTGTCGCCTCGCTCCGGCGGCCCTGCGGTGCTCGAGCCCGACGGCGGGTTCTTCTCGTCGGAGGCGACGGTTTTCGAGGGCGAAGGGACGCTCTGGGTTTATGAGGCGGCTCCCTTCGAGACGCCGCTTATAGGCCGTGCGGCCTCGGTGGTGCTGTCGCGCCGCTACGAGCGCGAATTTGGCCCACCACTGCTGCTGCGGGCAGATCGGATCGAGTCACCCCCAGGCGCGACAACGCCTCGGCACACGCATCGCGGGCCCGGCGTCCGGCGCCTGCTCTACGGACGACTGCTCGCGGAGATGGGCGACGACGTGGAGCGGATTGAGCCCGGGCAGGCATGGTTCGAGACGGGCAAGGACGCGATCATTGGGACGAACATCTCGGGCGGTAACAGCGCGTTCGTGCGGGTGATGATTCTGCCGATCGATCTCGCGGGTGGTAAGACATCCTTCGTGCCGACGAGTGCCGAGGAAGCGGGAAAGCCAGGAGGCGTCAATACTAGGCTCTTCGGCGAAACCGTCATCAGTGAGACGTCTCGCTCGGTCTCGTCACCATCTTCGGTCACCCAGGTCCGGTAGGCGCCCATCTCCGACATAGGAAACGCCGGACGTTTGTCCGCTAAGCGGACCTTCGCCTCCGCGCCGTACCCTGCGCACGCAAAACGCACTCGCCTACCAGAACCTTCGCAGCGACGGAGCGAGAGAGCGTCGGGTCGAACGGGAGCTGGTGAGAGTGCCATCAAGCTCGGCCGGTAAGAAAGCGTGGGTCACAGGGACGGCCGCTATTTGAGCCTTCAGAAACCCTTGCTGCGATGCCGAATGTATTGGTCTGTTTGTGTCGTCCGCGACGTTCGCAAAGCGTCGATAGCAATGAGGCCCTTTGTCGTGCGCTTGCTTCAGTCGCCAATTAGGAGCGTGTGATCCCGTCCGGTCGCTACCTGCTCAACCTGCCAAATGCCGCAATATCCGAGTGCCATCCCGGAAGATCAGGATGATTCCAACGACCTCCGCCAAGAGCAGAGTCGTGTAGGCTACGGCTTTGCATGGGGTTGCCTTCGATTTCGCTGGTCACCCACCCCCGCCACGTGCGCACCAGGCGGGCCGGAGGAGGACCAGACCTCCCTCCCTCGGATCTCCACCAGAAGGTTCGGCAACGCCGCCTTAAGCGTGCGGAAGTCCGCGAACAGATCGTTTGTAGGAACCAACTCGGGGATGACGTGGATCGCCTCGAGGATGTCCCGCTGCGCGACCGGAAGTCCAACCAAAACAACACGCACCCCCGATGACGTGAGATTGACGAGTGCATCCTGCAGTGCGTACGCCCCCGACTGATCCATAAGGGACACGCGGTCCATGCGAAGGACAAGCAGTCGGCCGCCCGCCGCGCTCAAAGCGATGTTAAGGAACCCCCTCGCAAACCCGAAGAACAGCGGCCCTTCGACATGCTTGACGAGCAGGCGATTGCGAAGATCGGAGGGAATGTCGATCTCGTCAGCCCAGGGCTCATCGGCGAGCGGCGAGATCGCGGTCTGGCGCTCACAAATGTCGGCGACCTTCTTCATGAAGACGAAGGAGGCGATGACTAAGCCTGCGGCTACCGCGACGATCAGCCCCGCGAAGACGGTCAGCGCCAACACGATGACAAGCACTGCTGCGTCCGAACGCGGCACTTTGGCGATGTGTGACAATCCCCGAAAGTCAATACAGCCTAGGCCCGCGCCGACAAGGATGCCCGCCAAAACCGCATTCGGAATGTAACTGACCAGGCCGGAAACCCCGAGCAGCACAGCAAGCAGGAACAGCCCATGGATCACCCCGGACAGCCGGGTCTTGCCGCCCGCTTCGATGTTGACGATGGTCCGAATGTTTGCGCCTGCGCCCGGTAGGCCTCCGACCAGAGCGGCGCCGATGTTGCCGATCCCCTGGCCGATGAGCTCCCGATTACTGTCGTGGTGGGATTTGGTGAGGCTGTCGGCGAGCAGCGCGCTCAGCAGCGTGTCGATTGCACCGAGCAGTGCGAGCTGAGCCGTCACCGACGCGACGAGCGGGACCTGATCGAAAGTCAGGTCGGGAATCACCAGGGGCGGCAGACCCGCGGGAATGGCGCTCATCCGCGGCGCGTCCACGCCCAAGACAACTGAGACGGCGGTTACCACGATCAGCGCAACTAGGGAGGCCGGCACCTTCCGCGTGAGCCGCGGCAGAAGTTGAGGGATCGCAAAGGTCGCCAGGCCGAGCAGCGCGACGGGCCACAGGATCTTCCCCGGCAGCATGGACAAGCTACCCAAGATCGCGACCGCGTTTGAGGAAGGCGCCTCGGCGCCGACGACCGGATAGAGCTGCTGGATGATGATGATGACACCGATTCCGCTCATGAAACCGGAAATCACCGGGTAGGGCACATAGCGGACAAATCCGCCGAGGCGCAGCACACCCAGCAGCACCTGGAGCGCGCCACCCAGGAGGAAAGCCGTCATCACGACTGCGAGATTGATGGTCCCGCCAGGCGGCGTATTCGCTGCGACGACGGTGGCGGCGACCAGCGTCATCGGGTTGGTCGGCCCTGTCACCAGAACTTTAGAGCCGCCGAAAATGGCGGCCAGAATCCCTGCCGCGATGGCACCGTAGAGGCCCGCCTCCGGCCCAAGGCCCGAGATCGCGCCAAAGGCGAGACAAAGCGGCAAGGCCACAATGCCTGCTGAGATGCCTCCGAACACGTCACCGCGGGAGGGGACAAGCGAGGCGAGCATCGGATCGGCCCCTGTGCTTTGATTGTTTGACAGCGTCAAGCTGCACCTGAGATCGCGGCCTCACCGACCTCGGTCACGCCAGCCGCCGGCCGGGGGGCCGAGTATCCGCCCAGTGGCGGAAGCGCGCGGTTCGGCCCGGATCGTAGGGTCCTCCCCCAGCTCCCCTATCAGGAGGAGCGTGTACCATCCCGCCGGTTACGCCCAGCCGCACTCTTGCCGAAGGCGCGTCAGTATAGAAACGGCGTTTGCTGTGGCTGTTGGACAAACCGGCCCGAAAGCCACTTCTCTAACAGCAGCGCCCGTGGCTCGCTTTGCTGCCGCTTCGAAAAATTGGCCCCTATGCGAACCCGGCAGCCATCCGGCGCGCCTGCAGGGCGGCTTCCTTCAGCATCTCGATCTCCTGGTTCGCGGTCGCTAGTTTCTCCCGTGCCGCTGCCAACTCCTGTTCTAGCTGGCGCAGTTGTGCTTCCAGCTCGGCCACACGGAGATCAGGCTGTTGCGTCGGCTCGCGCAAGGCGACCGCTTCAGGAGAAGGGGCCATCAGTTTCCGATCATCTTACCAGTCGTAACCTCTCGGTTCATTGGACCAACCCGCTTATGAATGCGGAGAACAAGCGCGCGTCGTTCGGCGACATGGCGACATAATCGGCGCAGGTCACGCGCGGAACATGACCTGCGCGTTTGCGGCAAGCGGCAGGACTAAGCCGGCCAGTGCCACGGAAACGCGGCTCCATGTCATGTAATTAATCTCCTCAAGATCATCCGGATCGAGCGGATCCGCGAGCTACAGCGCCACGCTTGACCGAACGCCCGAGGTTCGGCTTGATCTTAAGGGACAACTGCAGCACCTGCATCCGGCCATTCGGGGCAGGCAGACTCCCTGGGATCAGGTGCTCTGGTTCATTCGACTTCGTTTCGTTGCAGCTGGTTACGTCTGCGGTGGAAGATTCCCGACCGGATGAAAGGGACCGGCGAGCAGGTTATCCGCAACCCGCTGACGAGAGCGTTCTGCCGTCCGACGCAGGTGCCTGCCCCACAAAGCCACGAAATGCGCCTAGGGCTGGAGCACAGAGCGGATTAGTTCACTACCTCCGGCCCAGAGGATTTGCACGCCGATGCAGAACAAGATGAACGCGGACAATCGTACTGCAATTTCTGTTCCGCCCTGACCAAGCACGGTCTGGATGCGATCGGCATATGCAAAGGAGAAGAAAATGGCTGCGCTGATCACTAGGACGGCTAAGAGACTTGCGACGAGAAAGATAATCTGGTCGGCGCGATTAGTGAACGCGGGATGAGAGAGGCCGAGGCTGATCACCACCGCGATCGTACCAGGGCCAGTCGTGAGAGGCAGTGTTAGCGGATAGAAAGTCTGGCGCAGCAGACTCGTGCGCAAAGCTTGCTCGTCCGCCATT
>Ga0126305_10000631_pt1 | contig 15174 bp, 14 predicted proteins | sample Plot26_FD_92536 | JGI IMG/M metagenome (GOLD analysis project Ga0126305, IMG submission 92536) | Serpentine soil microbial communities from UC McLaughlin Reserve, CA, USA - Plot26 | ecosystem: Environmental > Terrestrial > Soil > Grasslands | place: USA: UC McLaughlin Reserve, Lake County... | reverse complement strand
GTGTCGCCGGAAATCCATTTCATAGAAGCGATCCGATGCCTGGATGTAGCCCTGTGCCAGGAACAGATCCTCCGGGTTGTCGGCATAGATGTGCGGCACCCCGTACGAATCACGCTTGACCTCAACCGTGCCTACCAGGCCGGGAAGCACAAGCTCACCAGAGTAGTCAGGCAATGACCGACGGGCGGTCGCCACCGCAAGGCTGGACAGGGCACCCAGCGCCATGACTACGACCAAGGCGGTGAAGATCACCCACCGTGGGACACGACGCACCGTCCCAGACTAAGCGACCGGCGGGGCGACCCATTCGGGCTGGGAGTTAGCAATCGCTATGCTTGAGTGCTAATCAGCGCTCCTATCAGAGAGTGAAGCGGCATGCCGACCTATCAGTACCGGTGCACCGAATGCGGCGAGGACCTTGAGGCGGTACAGAAGTTCAGCGATGCTGCGCTGACCGAATGCCCGCGCTGCGGTGGACCACTGCGCAAGCTCTTCAATGCCGTCGGCGTCGTGTTCAAGGGCTCCGGCTTCTATCGGACGGACAGTCGCGTCAGCACCTCACCCGAAGGCGATGGCTCTAAGCCGGAGAAGAAGACCGCCGAGGCTGGCAAGGAGGTGGCCGCCAAGGCTAACGAGAACGGCTCGGCCACATCAGACAAGGCCCCCGCATCGTCGCCCGCAACGAACGCTTCAGCCACTGGTTCCGGGTCCGAAGGCCGATCAACGAAGGTTGGCGCCACCGCGCGTTAGCCTCCACAGGCGCGTCGAGCCCAATTTCTGTGGCTGTGGACGAAGCGCACGATCCCGTCGCTCGTCCTTAATGTCGAAGCCATGACCAGATGCCTGAACGGCGTGAACGAGCGCATCGCGTTGGCTTCGAGCCGGTGAAGCGCCACCCTCAACACCGCTTCCTCCGTGACTTGCGCCGGGCCGCGTCCTGGCACCGCCGCAAACTCGCGATTGTGGCAGCAATAGCCGCCGTCCTCAGCGCGGTTGCAGCGGCGGCTCCTCCGGCGCCACCGACCTCGCGGGTGGTACGGGCCACGACGGACCTTACATCCGGTGCGATCGTTCGGTCCAGCGACATCACCGTGTCATCGATCGCAGAGGATGCGCTACCTCGCGGCGCATTGGTCGATCCGACCGCTGTGGTGGGGCGCCGGTTGATCGGGCCTGTGGCCGATGGCCAGGTCCTCACCGCCCTTGATCTGCTGGGCACGTCGTGGGGAATTGGGCCGGGTCACGTGATCGCTCCCCTCCGTCTGGCCGACTCCGAGGTGGCCGCCCTGCTGCAGCCTGGAGCGCTCATCGACGTTATCGCCGCCGACCCGGAGGGTGGCCAAGCAAACGTTGTGGCCACCCGAGTGAGGGTGCTGACCGTGCCTGCATCGCCCGCGTCGGAAGGGGTCAGTGCAGCTGACGGTGCGTTGGTCCTCGTCGATGTAGATGCGGAAACAGCCACCCTGCTGGCCGAAGCGGCCGCCAGCACAAGGATCAGTGTGGTGCTTCGTTAGCTGGCGCGGCAGCCTGGCTGTCCCGGCGCAGCTCCTCAAGGATCTATTGCTCGACACGCAACCTGGCCACCACGATTCCTGAGGAGGTTGTCACGCTGTTGACCACCGCTAGCCGGATGTAGGTGTTACCGAACAGCCGGGTGCCCGAGCCGAGCACGACAGGGATCGTGGTCAGGACGTACTCATCGATGAGGCCAGCTGCCGCCAGATCTCGGACCAGGACACCGCTACCGAGGACGACGACGTCTTGGCCGAACTCCTACTTGAGTGAGGCAACCTGGTCCATGGCATCACCTTTGAGCAGCGTGGAATTGGGATGCGGTAGCGGCTGGGTGAGGGTGCGCGAAGCGACGTACTTCGGCGTCTTTTTGAGAATTTCGGTGAACGGATTCGGCTCGGGAGTCGAAAGCCAGTGCCCGACGAGGTCCTCGTAGGTGCGGCGGCCAAAGAGCATCGCCGCCGTTTGCCCTTGACCTGCCATCGATGCCTGAGCGGCTTCGGGGTCCTTGGCCAGCGCCTGGGCGGCCCAGCCGCCCCGATCGAAGCCACTACGGGTGTCTTCGTCCGGGCGCCCAGGCGCCTCCATGACCCCGTCGAGGGAGAGGTTCTCGACAACGACGAGCTTGCTCATTTGTCCTCCTTCTTGTCCTGTACTCACCGATGGTGTTTTGCTTGCCTGCCTGGGCACTCACTGTTCAGCCGCGATGGTGCGGCGGCACCTCGTCGAGCAACCGCCGTTCGTCTGCATTGGCCGGCCGATCGACCGCAAGATGGGTCCGGTGGGCATCGAACCCCAACTTTTGCTGAAGCTCCGCCAAGGCCGCCGTAAATTGTGCCCAGCCGAGCCCGACCATCAGATCGGACGGCACCGGCAGCGGCCACGTCCCCTGGGCCTGTAACCGCTTCACCGAGGCACCTAGCTGGTCGTCAGCGCTCAACTCATCGGCCAGGGCTGCGACATCGGGCTCGTCTTGATGCGACAGCTGAGGCAACCGCCGACCAAGAATGGCGTATGCCAACGCTTGATGCCAGGGCGCCACGTCACTCGGCACAGTCCAGGCTCTCACGGTCGTCATTCACCAAGTCGCATAGCTTGGGAATACATTCTTTGGTTGAGCGTTCAACTGACATGACCGACCTGGATCTGTCTCCCGCCGATCTCTCTGAGTTCGAAGCCGACTTCGACACCTCCTTGGCCATCCCGTCGCGGGTTCAAGACCTGCTCTTCCGCGATGCTCGTACCGGCTATGCCTTCACTGACGAGCCGGTAAGTGACGAGGAGATGCGTGCCATCTATGACCTCATCAAGTGGGCACCGACGGCCATGAACAGCCAGCCGCTCCGGATAGTCCTGATCCGGACACCCGAGGCACGTGCCCGCCTCCTCCAGCATGTCTTCGAGGGGAACAAGGCGAAAACCGCCTCCGCGCCGCTGGTGGTGGTGCTCGCAGCTGATCTTGACTTCCACGACGAGCTGCCGAGGATCTTCCCCGCGAACCCGGGCGCTCGGAGTGGCTATGCAGACGAGGAGCGGCGAGAGCGAGCGGCGGTGTTCAATGCAGCACTCCAGATCGGTTATTTCTTGATCGGCGTCCGGGCGGCCGGCTTGGTGGCGGGTCCGATGGGCGGGTTCGACGCGGATGGCGTCGCAGCTGATTTCTTCCCGGATGGCCGTCATCGTGCGCTGCTGGTGGTGAACATCGGCCATCCCGCCGCCTCGGCCTTCCGCCCTCGCCTGCCGCGGCTGGACTTCGACGAGGTTGTGACGACAGCCTGACGATGGGTCGGAATCAGTTCTCGGCACCCAGGACTGATCCGGCCGGGACCATCTGGGGCGTGCCTCGATCGTCGAGTTGAGCCGTGCCGGCGATGATGACATCGGGCCCGAAGGTCCAGTCGCCTTCAACGCTGAGTTCGCGCGCACGTCGCAGCGATGGAACGCCAGATGAGAACCGGCGGTCGAAGGCCGAGATGGTCTTGTAGTAGCGCGAGTCGAGGTCGACCAGCGGCACCTGGTCAGTGATCTTGGCCAGCCGGCCCTCGGGGCCGACCTCATAGACGTCCGAGCGGAGCACCAGCAAGTCGTTGGTCGTCTTGACCGGCAGGAATCGGTCCCGACCAACCCCGATGGCGGTCGCCCCCTCGAAAACCTCGATGGCGGCGCCCATGGCGCACTCGATCTGGATCACCGCAGGCGACGACGGATCGGCCGGATCGACAGTCTTCTCGTTCTTGATCAGCGGCAGCCCCAGCACCGAGTTCCGCTCTTTCAGCGTTCGGGCCAGCACTTCGAGATCGAGCCACAGGTTGTTCGTGTGGAAGTAAGGGTGGCGGTGCTCGTCGGTGAAGTAGTCCATCTCCTCCTTGGCGGTCTGCGCGGTGTCCCGCAAGATCAACCGGGAGTCTGATTTGCGGATGGCCAGATGACCGCCTTTGCGATCCGCCGCGGTGCGGCGGCAGACTTCGGCAGCGTACGGGGCGCCGCTCCCGGCGAACCAGCCAGCGATGGTGGCATTGGGCGCAGCACCCAGGTTGTCGGAGTTGGACACCGAGGCGTAGCCATAACCCAGGCCAAGTAGGCGATTCAGCATGCCGGAGACGTCGAGCGCGGTGTAGAGATCTCCGTGACCGGGCGGGCACCACTCGAGTTCAGGATCGCGAGGCCACTCGACCGGCGTCAGGTCGTCGGCGAGCAGTTTCGGTTCGGAGTTCTGGACGAAGTCGAGTTCAAGATCGTCGACAGCCAGATCGGGATGTGCCGTCAGGGCCGCAAGCGTATCGTCCTGAGTCCTGAAGCTGTTCATGAAGATCAGCGGCAGCTTGACGCCATGCGTCGTGCGCGCGGATCGCACTTGATCAACGATGATGTCGAGGAAGGACTTCTCGTCCCGTACCGGCAGCAAGGACTTCGCCTTGTCCATGCCCATCGAGGTGCCCAGCCCACCGTTGAGTTTGATCATGACAGTTCGGGCGAGAGCGGCCCGGGCGTCCTCGTCCGTGACCGCAACGGACTCGAGCAGGTGCGGACGCTCTAGCGGGGTGATCGATTCCTCCGCGATGAAGCCGGTCACTCCCTCCTCGAGCTGAGCGTAGTAATGCGTGAAGACGTCAATGGCCTTTTGGTGCACGCCGGCGGCAGTCATCTTCGCCTGGGCGGCGCGAAGGCCGGTTTCACTCATGGTTAGGTCCCTACTTCTTCGGCGTCTTGATCGGCGGGGTCAGCGAGGCGAGCAAGTCCAAGGTTGCTTTCTGGATCTCAGTCTGCGCGACCGCGTGGTCGATCGTGCTCGTGCCGTCCCCCGGCTGGTCGCCGTAGTCCCCGAAGTCGCTGTGTACCGCCCCAGGAATGACCACGTACAGGGTGTCGGGTGGCAGGTATGCCTTCGATGCGTTGATGTCGGCCGTGGTCGCCAATCCATCGGCCGACCCGGACATCGATAGGACTTTGAGATCCGTACGGTCTATCGGTCTGGCGGGATATGACGCGTAGAGGACCAGCGCCTTGACCTCTTCATGCTCGTCGGCAAAGGACGCAGCAGCCGTGCCGCCAAGCGAATGCCCGCCGACCGCCCAATAGGTAATCTCCGGGTGCACGCCCAGCACCTTCTCAGCCTGATTAGGCCCGGCCAGTGCAATGCCAAACGGAGCCTTCAGCACGGCTACCACATACCCGGCGTCGGCGAGCGGACGTAATAGCCTGGCGTAGGCGCGCGGATCCACCCGGGCACCCGGCACGAAGATGAGTGCAACTGTCGGCTTCACCGTCTTGCCTGACTTGTCCTTACCAACCGGTCGCATCTCGTACCAGCCGAGCTTGTCGACAACGACGACGTTGTTCTCCGACCGCATGGACGCAGCGGCCGTTGGTGTGGCATTGAAAGGTCGGGTCCACGCCAGGACGGCGACCAGGGCTGCGCAAGCGATCAGAGCTGGAATGGCGAGCGCCAACCGCCAGCGCGCCCGGCGGCGGATCTGCTCGTCCGTTCGCCGCGCCGGATGTTCCGGATCGCCTTCGCGGTCCTGGCGATCGCCGAGGGCCAAGGAGGCGATCGACCAGGCGACCGCGACGAAGCCGAGCAGACCGCAGAGGATTCCAGCGGCCAGCATGGCTGGATGGCCGTTGAGGATGGCTTGCCACCGGGTCCAGCCAAGCCGCAGCGGAACACCGATCATCGCGAGACCCAAAAGCAACCAGAGGATAGCCAGCACAATGCGGCTGCGACTTCCCGGCTGCGCCATGCGCTGAAGTGTAGGGCTGACCCAGGGCTGACCATCCCGGCGTCGCCGGAGTTAAGCCAACCCAGTCACGGGTTACGTTCATTGATTGTGCTGTATCCAACACCGCCCTCGGTGGAGGAGCAGCACAAGATCAGCCAGGTCAGCGTTTTGGAGAATCGAGCCAGGGCTCCCTGATGTCCAAAAATTCGGGCTCTCCCACAGTGAGGCTATTGATTTCTTCCATACCTCTCGTGAGCTCCTCGGGAATCTCTTTTGCTTCCCCTTCGTGAGCGTCTTTCTCCGACGTGAAGTAGGCGGCTGTCGTCATTTCACCACCCTCGTGGACTGCTGTCACCGTGCCCAGCAAGTCGGGTCGCAATTCCGTCCAGGCCTGCCGATCTTGCCTCCTCATCAAGGCTCGGCCGCGTTCAGGATCTCGCATCCTGCCAAGAACGAACTGGACAAAGCCGGCATCGTCAGGATTGCCCACCAGGTCCTCATCGACAGCGATGCTGTTCTTGAAGGTCGCGTTCCCCTCGAAGAGCTTCGACGTCTCAGCCCACCAGGCACTCTGCTCAGGCCGATCGCTGTTGCGCATCGCCTCTTCTTCGGAGGTGAATCGTGCGAATAGGAGGAATCTTCCGTCCTCCGTCACGCCACCCGTGCTGCCGAGCCAGCCGATGGAGCTGGGCTCAACCTCACTCAACCAGCGATCCAGCGCGGCCCTCACGGCAGCGCGATCACTGACCTTTCCCTGGATCACCTGTACGAACATGGGAACTCTGGCCTCTCCTTCGGTAAGAAACCTGTCTTGCGACGTTACGCTCATCCCCGTTGGGGCGCTAGGTTCAGGCGGCACTCGGTGCAGGTCGGCTCCCCTCTGCGGCTACCGTCTTGAACATGCGCAGTCGTATGGTCGCGCCGTGACGTTCGCCGTCTCCGCCGAGGACTACAACCGGTTCATGGGTCGGTTCTCGGAGCCCCTGGCGGAGCAGTTCTCCGACTTCGCCGGCATCGGAGCTGGCCAGCAGGTCTTGGACGTGGGCTGCGGCCCGGGAGCGCTGACCGCACGGCTGGTCCAACTCCTCGGACCGGACGGGGTGTCCGCCATCGATCCGTCACCGTCCTTCGTCGAGGCAGTCCATTCCCGGTTTCCTGAGATCGACGTGCATGCCGCGACGGCCGAGGATCTACCGTTCCGAAGCGACACCTTCGATGTTGCGCTCGCGCAACTTGTCGTCCACTTCATGAATGACCCGGTGGCGGGCTTGTCCGAGATGAGTCGCGTCACCCGGCCCGGAGGGGTTGTCGCCGCTTGCGTGTGGGATCACGCAGGTGGAGGCGGTCCCCTCAGCACGTTCTGGCAGGCCGTCCAGGAGCTGGATCCCACGGCACCGGGTGAGGCGGGGCGTGCCGGGGCACGAGAGGGCCAACTGGCCGAGCTTGCCGACGCAGCCGGACTTAGCGGGATCAGCTCAGGCTCACTCACGATCCGCCTGGGTTTTGCCTCCTTTACCGAATGGTGGGAGCCATTCACTCTGGGGGTCGGTCCGGCCGGCGACTATGTTGCTTCACTGGCGAAGGATCGACGTGAGGAACTTCAAGGCAGGTGCTCAAACTTGCTCGGACCGCCACCGTTCGAGGTCGTTGCCACAGCTTGGTCAGTACGCGGCTACGCGTGAGCGACCCCGCTGCGTGAGTCGGTGAGGATTCAGCTGATGCCTTCGGCTATCGCTTGCTCCCCGCTCAACATTCGGCCCTCATTCACGTAGCTGGACCAGATGTCTTCACTTACCTTTGATTTGTTGGCCGACAGCGACCTGCTCAGATGGGCGGAGTCGGGCGGTGGCCGGGGCAAGTTGGCCTGCTCCCGCATCGCCTGTGAGGTGCCGAGAAGCCGTGCGCTTCTGCGAACGTCGCCGGATTCACCCCAGAACATTGCTAACAGTTCGATCAGACCGATGGTGAGGTCGACGTCGTCCACGGCCAGGACGTCGGAGGACACGTCGCGTAGATCTTGATGCGCAGCGTCGATCTGGCCGGCACTGATGCGCGCTGCCGCACGGTTGACCCGGTCGCACGCCTCCGCCCATGTGTCCTCGAGCTCGCGGTCAAGGACGATCGCCCTGTCGAACAGATCGATGGCGATGGCCGGCGCACCGACATCGATCTCCAGGATCCCCAAGTTGGAGTGCAGAGCTGCCAGACGACTCGTGTCACCGCTTCGTTCGGCGAGGGATATGCCTTCGGTAAGTAGGGCACGAGCCTGATCCTCGTCACCGGTGTAGCGGTAGGCGATGGCGAGGCTGTTGAGTTCCATAGCCGTCTTGCTGTCGTCACCTCGCCGACGCCAGTAGTCGAGGCAACTCGTCAACAATTGACGCGCTTTCTCCGATTCCCCTTGCTGAAGCAAGATGACACCGAGACCGTGGAGTACGGCGATCTCCTCAGGCTCGTCTCCGCTGACCCGTTCGGTCGCCCGCTCTAACCAGCGACGACCTTCCTCCGGATAGCCGCACGCGTACCAAAACCAGGTCAGCTCACGACACAGTCGAAAGCCGATCGACCGGTCGCCATGTTGGTCGTTTTCCTGCAGGCTCCATCCCAGGGCACCGCGAAGGTTGTCCAGCTCTGATTCGATCCGGTCACGGGCTGTGAGGTACTCCGCGGTTCGGAGCCGAGGACCGAGCTCTTCGATGAGGGCGAGGTAGTGGTGGGCATGTCGTCGGGCCACCGATTCCCACTCACCGGCAGCATCGAGGCACTCGCGGGCGAACGCTCGCACGGTCTGGAGAAGATCAACTCGCGGCTCGCCGGCGCGGTCGTCGAGGATACGTACGAGACTCATATCAACCAGGCCGGCAACCTCATCCAGCGGATCACCAGGCGTTTGGGTGACCGCTGCCACGGCAGCGAGGTCGCAGCTGCCGCCAAAGACTCCCAGTTGCCGGAAGAACCTTTGTTGATCGGCTGTGAGGAGATCGAAGCTCCAGGCGATGGTCTGCCGCAGTGTCCGCTGTCGGTCCGGTCGATCCAATTCCGCCCCGCCTAGCTCAAGGCTGCGGTCAAGCCTGGAGAGGATGGCGCGGGGTGCCAGCAATGTCGTCCGAGCGGCAGCCAGCTCGATGGCCAATGGCATCCCGTCGAGCCGAACGCAAATGGCGATCACGTCGGCGACGTTGTCGTCAGTGAGCTGAAAGTTCGGTCGAACCATCTGAGCTCGGTGCACGAAGAGCGCGACCGCTCCCCACAATTGAGCGTCTTGTGCGTTCAGACCTGGCGCAGGAATCTCTAGCGGAGGCACTGGGTGCTGGTACTCGCCGGTGACATGCAACGGCCGGCGCGAGGTCGCGATGATGGCCAGCTGGGGTGCATGGGCGAGGAGCTGGCTGACGATGAGCGCCGCATCGGTCAGTTGCTCGAGGTTGTCCAGGACCAACAGCATGTCTCGCTGAGCGATGTGCTGGAAGAAGGTCGGTGGCGCTCGGCCTTCGCCGACGATGCCCAAGGTATCCGCAATGGTGCTCCACATGACATCGGCGGTGTTAGCCATTGCCAGCGGCACGAAGTAGACGCCGTCGGCGCGCGAAGACGCCAGCCGACCGGCCGCCGCGATTGCTAACCGTGTCTTGCCTGACCCTCCAGGTCCGGTCAAAGTCACCAGACGCGCCGCACTGCCCGCGAGCTGCGCCGTGATTTCGGCAAGCTCCCCGTCTCGTCCGATGATCGGAGTCGGAGCCGGCGGCAGTTTGGTGGGAGTGCCAAGGCTCATCAACGCCGGAAACTCCCGCGGCAGGTCGTCGGCAATCAGCTGCAGGATGCGTTCGGGCTCGGGAATGTCCTTGAGCCGGTGCCATCCCAAGTCCTTCAGTTGAAGCTCGGGCGACTGATCGGAAATGATCTGCGCTGTTGCCGCCGACAGCACGATCTGCCCGCCATTTGCGGCTGATGCGATGCGAGCGGCGCGGTGCACATCCATGCCGACGTAATCGTTCTCCAGACGGGTCGGCTGTCCGGTATGCAACCCCATCCGTACCCGCACCATGGCACCGTCGGGCCAATCGTATGAGGCAAGCCTGCGTTGCGCCGCCAGTACGGCGTTCACCGCATCTGTTGCAGAGGCGAAGACGACGAAGAAACTGTCGCCTTCAGTACCGATCTCGGTGCCGTGCCAGTGTTCGAACTCGTCACGCATGATCGACCGCTGAACCGATAGCGCTTCGCCGTAATGCACGCCCAGTTGGGTGAGTAACCGGGTCGAACCCTCGATGTCACTGAACAACAAAGTGAGCGTTCCCGACGGGCGAGGCTGCTCCATCAGCTCAGTATGACTAAACAGCTTCGGCCTTCGTATGCTTCAGAAGCTCTCTTTGATATGACGCCCTGATAGGAGTGTGGTCTCCTCCCATGGCTGGTGATCGTTACGAGTTTCGCGGTGACCTGTGGGAGTACGACGGTCCGGCCGCCTGGCATTTCGTCAGCCTTCCGCCCGAGGTGGCTGACGACATCCGTGAGCAGGTGGCTCTGAACGCCTCGGCGTTCGGTTCGATCCCGGTAGAAGCGACGGTCGGATCGACGCGGTGGACAACCTCGCTGTTTCCTGACAATGCCCGGAGGACGTATCTTTTGCCTATCAAGAAGGACGTCCGGAACACCGAGGATCTTGAGGCGGGAGATGTCGTGCTCGTGACCCTGCAGATCTGACCGACACCCGCAGAGTCAGTCGACCAGACGTTCCCGACGCTCCTCATCCCGACTCGGTGGAAGTTGCCGCATGTACCGACGAATGAGCGGACCGGCCATGGCCGAGGTGATCAGCGCAACAAGCACGAGGACGGTAAAGCCCGCAGTGCTGATCAACCCGAGACGCAAACCGGCCGCTGCGACCACCAGCTGAACGGTTCCGCGCGCATTGAGGGCCGACGACACCGCCATCGATGCCTGGTGCCCGAGTCCAGCCAGGCGACCACCCCCGTAGGCCCCGAGTGACTTGCTCACGATGGCTAGCACGACCGCTGCCAACGCCCCGAGGGCCAGCCCGGGATCCCGGAGCGCCGTCAGGTCGGCGGACAATCCGCTTGCCGCCAGGAAGAGCGGCGCCAGAACGCCCAGCACGATCGTGCGCAGTGGCCTGAGCCTGGCCACAGGGACCAGCCTGCCGGAGGCGACGATCATGCCGCAGACGAACGCACCGAGTGTCGAATCAAGCCCGATACCGTCGGTGAGAACCGCACCCAACGTGATGAAAGCCGATGCAACCAGGCAAGACACCCCGACACCTGTCTCGCGTCCGGCCCCTGGTCGATCGACATCAACGGAGCGTCGGGCTACCACGGCGATCAGGGCCAGAGCGATGATGGCCGTCAGCGCCAACAGCAGATCTCCGGACAGTGCCGAGAGGTCGGTCGAATATCGAACATGGATGAAGGCCGCGATGATCGACAGCCCGACCCACACGGTCGCGTCGTCGATGACGGCCACGCTCAAGGACAACTGGCTCAGGTTGCGGTGCAGGATGCCCAAATCGGCGAAGATCTTGACGATGACGGGCACCGCACTCACCGACAGTGCGAGACCCGCGAAAGCCGCGAAGGACCACACAGTTGCATTGGGCCCGCGGAGTTGGGGATCGGCGAAGTGGGCGAGGACCAGAGTCGAAGCCAGCGGCAGGCCGAGAGCCCCGAGGCTGATCAGCCAGACGGTCCGGACCCGAGCCCGGACGAACGGAAGGTCGACGGTTGCGCCGGCCACGCCGATCAGCAGCACGCCGCAGAACAGCGCAATGCCGCGAAGGGACTCGAGCTGACCGGATGCGGGCGTGAACAGCCAACCACTCCCGTTGGCTGCCGCGATACTGCCAAGAACTGAGGGGCCAAGCAGCAGACCTGCCGCGAGCTCCCCCGTCGTGGCAGGGAGGCCGATCCGCTCCGCCAGACGTCCCAGCAGGAAGGCGACAGCCAACAGGATGCCAAGCTGTAGCAGCAGCGTTGTGGGGTCGAGGTTTTGCAAGGGCGTGTCCTAGCCCCACTCACTGGCACGGCAGGGATGGTCGCCGCCGTCTCGGCGAGCGCCGACCGTCATGGCGGTCACCCTACCGAGGGTGGCAGCGTCGAGCCTGGGTTCAGACCGGGTTCGCCAGCCGATATCAATTCGATAGTCGTGCGAGATAGTTCGAAAGGACTCTGGCACTGCGGCATTCCCCTGCCAGCGCGACAAGAGGAGAATGACAGCCACATCACCCCTGGACGTCGCAGGAGAGGCGGACCCGATGACCGGAGGGCTGCGAGAGCCGACCGCCGAGGATCACGGTCGCCTGGTGCGAGATCACGGTGACGTCGTAGAGCAGCTTATCGCCGCCGATGCCGTGCTCGTCGCCCTGGGCCGGTCGTCCTCCGACGCAGACGCGGACGCCGTGATGACGACGGTGGCGGAGAGCGCGCGGCGACTCTGTCGATGCCAAGGTGTGTCGATCTACCTGCTGCATGGCGAGGAGTTCGAGCTTGCGACAACCGTTGGCGCGCCGCCGGAGTTTCGAAGTTATGTGGACGCCCACCCGCTTCGTAGGGATCGGGAGACGATGGCCGGACGCGTCGCCCTGGACCGACGTATCGAGCATGTCAGGGACGTCCTCACCGATCCCGGTTACGGCCGGCGAGACGTTCAAGAGATGAACGGTTCTCGCACGGTGATCGCCGCACCGCTGATCCTCGACGACGAGGTGGTCGGCGCGATCAGCCTCTGGCGAACCAAGGTGGAACCTTTCGAAGAACGAGCGACGGCGATGCTCCGGACCTTCGCCGCCCAGGCCGCCGCCGTGGTACGAAATCTGCATCTAGTACGCGAACTGGAGGGGCGCCAGCGCGAGTTGGCGCGCAAGGTCGAGCAGTTGCAGGCCCTGAACGAGGTAGGAGAAACCGTCGGCTCGACCCTCGATCTCGACGAGGTGTTATTCAAGATCATCCTCAACGCCGTGCGGTTTGCGGAGTGCGACGGTGGTTCGATCATGGAGTACGTCGAGGCCGAGCGCCGCCTCCTGGCAAGGACCACGTATCCCAGCAACCCGGAGCTATTGTCGGGACTGCGCAAGATCAAGATCGGACTAGACGAGACCCTCGTCGGCCGTGCTGCGCGCGAGGGGCGCCCGATCCCGATCTCCGATATCGCGCTGGTAGACCGGGACGTCCATCTGGAGCTGCTGTACCAGGACGGATGGCGGTCGGTCCTTGCCGTCCCGGTACTGCGCCACGGTCAGATCATCGGCGTCATGGTGGTCCGGCGGAAGTCCCCTGGAAACTTCTCGGGCGACGTCATGGACTTCATGGAGACGTTTGCCAACCAGTCCGCGCTGGCGGTGTCCAACGCGCGACTCTTTCGTGAGCTCGAGCGCAAGAGCGCCCAGTTGGAAGTGGCCAGCGAGCACAAGTCCGACTTCCTGGCAAGCATGTCGCACGAGCTGCGGACCCCTCTGAACGCCGTGATCGGGTTCTCGGAGGTACTGCTCGAGCAAATGTTCGGTGATCTGAACGAGCGCCAGGAAGAGTACCTACGGGACATCCTCAGCTCCGGCAAGCATCTCCTCGAGCTGCTCAACGAGATCCTCGACCTCTCGAAGGTGGAGGCCGGCCGGATGGAGCTCGAGCCTTCGGTGTTCCCAGTTCGGGGGGTGATCGAGGATACGATCGCACTGGTCCGCGAGCGAGCCGCGATACACGGGATCGGCCTGACGCTCGAGATCGATCCTGCGCTAAATCTGATCGAGTCCGACGAACTGCGCTTCAAGCAGGTCATGCTGAACCTGCTTAGCAACGCTGTGAAGTTCACGCCCGACGGCGGACATATCGCAGTGAAGGCCGCGCGTACGGAGCGGCGGATGACCGTGACGGTGAGCGACAGCGGGATCGGCATCCCGTCCGAGGACCAGGAACGCATCTTCGAGGCATTCCACCAGGGGCGGCGAGGGCCGTCACGTGAGGACGGCACGGGCCTCGGCCTGACCCTGTGCCGACGGATCGTTGCGTTGATGGGCGGTGTGATGACCCTTCAGAGCGAGGTCGGCGTTGGGAGCACCTTCGGCTTCACCGTCCCAGTTCTCGCTGCTGATGGTTCGGTGGAATCTGACAACCGCGACGACACTGATCCAGTAGTTGTCGTGGTCGACGACGACCGCAGGTCACTCGACCTGATGAGCGCGTACCTCGACGGTCACGGCGTGCGCGTCGTCCGAGCCCGCGACGGCAATGAGGGCCTGGACAGGATCCGACGACTGCAACCGGTCGCCGCCCTGCTCGATATCCGGTTACCGGGGATCGACGGCTGGGAGGTGCTGGAGGCACTGCAGGCGGATCCTGAGACTGAGGAGGTCCCGGTGATCATCGTTTCCATCCTGGACGAGAAGTCCCGCGGCCTGGCGGCCGGCGCCGTGGAATACCTGGTCAAACCGGTGGGTCGCGACGATTTGCTCGATGCCTTGCGACGGCTGCGGGTGCTGCCTGGCAATAACCGTGAACGGGAGCTCTGATGCGTGCGCGAATCCTCGTCGTCGAGGACAACGCACTCAACCTGAAGCTGATCAGGGACGTGTTGGAATTCCATGGCTTCGACGTGGTCACAGCTCGGTCGGGTGAAGAAGGCGTCGCAGTGGCGTCTAGCAACTCACTCGATCTAGTCCTCATGGACCTGCAACTGCCGGGAATCGGCGGCCACGAGGCTCTGCAGCGCATTCGCTCCGATCCTCGACGTCGCAAGGTACCAGTGGTCGCGGTCACAGCCTTCGCCATGAAAGACGACGTCGAGCGGGCGGAGGCGGCCGGTTTCGACGGCTACATCGCGAAACCCATCAGCGTCCGCAGCCTGCCGGAGCAGCTCGCCCAGTTCTTGCCGGGTGGGTCTTGATGCCGGATCAGATCACCATCCTCGCCGTCGACGACCAGCCCCAGAACCTTCGATTGCTCGACGCGGTGCTAGCTCCACGCGGCTATCTGTTGCTTACCGCGAGCTCCGGAGAGCAGGCGCTGGAGATGTTGAACAAAGGTGTTCCCGACCTGGTCCTGCTTGACATCGTGATGCCTGGCATCGATGGATACGAGGTCTGCCGGCGGATCCGCAACAATCCAGCGACCGCCTACCTCCCGGTGGTCATGATCACGGCCAGCGGTGACCAGGAGAAGATTTCCTCCATCCAGGCGGGGGCCGACGATTTCGTCAGCAAACCGTTCAATCAGGGTGAGCTGTTGGCCCGGGTCGCATCGCTAGCGAGGGTGAAGCGCTACCACGACATGATCATTCAGCAGGCGGAGGAGCTGAAGCGATGGAACGCCGAGCTGGAGTCGCGGGTCCAGGCCCAAGTGGAAGACCTGCAGCGGGTCAACCGACTACGTCGGTTCCTGTCCCCCCAGCTCGTCGAGGTGGTGATCGACTCCGGCAACGAGGACTTCCTTCGCAG
>Ga0126305_10000630_pt1 | contig 15174 bp, 20 predicted proteins | sample Plot26_FD_92536 | JGI IMG/M metagenome (GOLD analysis project Ga0126305, IMG submission 92536) | Serpentine soil microbial communities from UC McLaughlin Reserve, CA, USA - Plot26 | ecosystem: Environmental > Terrestrial > Soil > Grasslands | place: USA: UC McLaughlin Reserve, Lake County... | reverse complement strand
CGTCGGCGACAACGAGGCCAGCGCCTGGTTCGGCGGCGGCCCGAGCGCCTACGTGGCCCACCCGGAGGCCCACCAGGCGGAGGTGGTCTCGGTCTTCCGCATCACGCCGCGCGACGCCTAGGCGACTGCCGTCCGGCCTGGTCCGGCTTCTGACCCTCCAATGCACCGCGCGGGAGTTTTCGCCCGGCGTCCGTGGGGTAAGCCGACGGTCACATGGAGGCGTTTTCGAGGAGGGGCTGATGGCAGACCTAGGTGCTCAACGGGATGGGGAGCGCTCGATCGCGGAGCTGGTCAGGGACCTGTCCGAGCAGAGCAGCGAGCTGGCACGCAAGGAGATCGAGCTCGCGAAGACCGAGATGTCGCTGAAGGCCAAGCGCCTCGGCGTCGGCGCGGGTGCATTCGGCGCCGCCGGGCTGGTGGGCCTCTTTGCCCTCGGCGCATTGACGGCAACGCTGATTCTCGCGCTGGCGACGGCCATGGACGGCTGGCTCGCAGCGCTGATCGTGACCGCCGTCTACGCGGCGATCGCCGGGGTTCTGGCGCTCGTCGGTAAGAGCCGGGTGGACGCCGGCACGCCGCCGGTGCCCGAGCGGGCAATCGACAGCACCAGGCGGGACGTCGAGTACGCGAAGCGGAGTGCGAAGGAGGCGCGCGGCTGATGGCCACGGAGAGGAACAAGACGACGACCGACGCGGCGGCGGGGAAGGGCGGCGAGGAGCGTTCGCCCGAGCAGATCCAGGCCGAGATCGAGGCCACCCGCGAGGAGATGGGCGACACCGTCGCGGAGGTCGCCGACAAGGCCGACGTGAAGAAGCAGGCCAAGCGCAAGGCCAGCGAGACCAAGGCCAAGGCGGCGGCGAAGAAGGACGAGGTCAAGCAGAAGGCGACCGCGCAGAAGGACGCGGTGACCGGGAAGGTGAAGGAGGCATCGCCCGATTCGGCTCAGCAGGCGGCTCAGCAGGCGGCCGCGGTGGGCCAGCAGGCGGCGGCGCAGGCGACGCAGACGGCGCGCCAGAACCCCGTGCCGACCGCGGCCATCGGGGCGTTCGTCGGCGGCCTCGTGATCGGCTGGACACTCGGACGCCGGTGAGATGGCCACTACGCCTCGCGAGCCCGACACGGATCGGCCGGATAGCCCAGCCGAGCCGGTGCGCCGCGACTATCGGCCCGAGGGAACCTACGACAAGCCGACCAGGTTCGGAGTGCTCCGCCGCACGGCGACGGAGTTCTCCGAGGACAACCTCACCGACTGGGCGGCGGCGCTCACCTACTACGGGCTCCTGGCGCTGTTTCCAGCGCTGATCGCGCTCGTGTCGATCGTCGGCCTGTTCGCCGATCCGCAGGCGACGTCACAGAAGATCACCGAGATCGTCACCCAGATCGGGCCCTCGTCGGCCGCCTCGACCTTCTCCGGCCCGATCCAGTCGATCACGTCCAACCAGTCGGCGGCCGGCATCCTGCTCGTAGTCGGGCTGGTCGGCGCGCTGTGGTCGGCGTCGGGTTACGTCGGCGCGTTCATGCGCGCCTCGAACGTGATCTACGAGACGCCCGAGGGGCGCCCGATCTGGAAGCTCCGGCCGCTGCAGATGCTGATCACGCTCGTGATCGTCCTGCTGGTCGCGCTCCTCGCGCTGGCACTGGTCCTCACCGGGCCGATCGTCGACGCCGTGGCGGGGCCGCTGGGGATCAGCTCGACCGCGACCACGATCTGGGACATCGCGAAGTGGCCGGCGATGCTCGCGATCGTCATCGCGATCATCGCGCTTCTCTACTACTCGACCCCGAACGTCAAGCTCCGCGGCTTGAAGTGGGTCACGCCCGGGAGCATCGTCGCCGTCGTCGTGTGGCTGCTGGCTTCCGCGGCGTTTGCGTTCTACGTCGCGAACTTCGGCTCTTACGACAAGACATACGGAACCTTGGGCGGCGTCGTCGTGATGCTGATGTGGCTTTGGATCACGAACCTGGCACTGCTGTTCGGCCACGAGCTGAACGCCGAGCGCGAGCGGGGCCACGAGCTGGCCGAGGGCATCCCCCGCGCGAAGCGGGAGATCCAGCTCGAGCCACGGTCGGAACCCAAGGACCAGGCAACTACCTAACGCAAAGGAGGCGGAAGTGGCGGCATCGGACTATCCGGACAAGGCGGGCGTGTACGCCCAGCGACTGATCGACAACGAGTACGTCCAGGAGAACCTCGTCCAGGCGGTGGAGAGCCTACGCGCGGCCTACCGTAGGGCCTCGAAGCGCCGGGTCGAGCCTGCACGTGACGAAAAGCTTCGCCGCCAGGTGCGCCAGGCAGCCCTGTCGCTCAGGGAGGCGGCGAGTGCACTTCAAAGCGGCAGGAGCAAGCCGAAGAAGCGCCGCGGCCGGCGCGTGCTGGTCGTCCTCGCTGTCGGCGCGGGGGCCGCGGCCGCGATCCTGGCCTCAAACGAGGAGCTGCGGAGGAAGTTGCTCGGCGGCGAGACGGCGATCGATCAGCAGAATGCGGCAACACCGACCTCGGCGAGCCCGCAGGAGACGATGGCCGCATGAAGTTCGTCTTCATGCCGCTCAGCATTCTCGGCGGGATCCTCGCCGGCCTCATCGGGAAGAAGATCTTCGAGCAGGTATGGGGCCTGATCGACGACCAGGAGCCTCCAGAGGCCAAGCACCGCGAGATCAAATACGGCAAGCTCGCCGCGGCGCTGCTGCTGGAGGGGGCGATCTTCCGCCTGATCCGGGGATTCTTCGATCATGGGGCGCGTCAGGGGTTCCAGCGATTCACCGGCTCATGGCCAGGCGAGGAGGCACCGGAGCCGGAGTAGCCTCAGGCCGATTGCGCGGCGATCGCGTGAGCGCACGAGGCGAACTCGTAGCTGCCGGGCATGTCGCGGCGCAGCGCCGCGAAGGCGATGCCGCCAACGACTAGGGGCAGCCAGAACAGGATCACGCGATAGGCGAGGACCGCGGCGGCGGTGCCCGCCGCCGGCGCTCCGTAGACGATCAGCGTGCCGATCAGCCCGCCGTCGATGCCTCCGATCCCGCCGGGGATCGGCAAGAGGCCGCCGAGCTGGCCGATCAGGTAGCCCATCAGCACGATGGTGATCGCGGGGGAGAGGCCGAAGGCGTGGAAGGTCGCCCACAGCACCGCATTGTCGAAGGCCCAGTAGCCGACCGATCCGGCCAGGACGCGGCGGTCTCCGGAGCGGAGGATCGTGCGCGCCTCGGCGGCGCCGTCGATCACGGCTCGGCGCGTCGCATACACGGCTCGGCGAACGCGGGATGCCTCCGAGCCTGGATCGTGGCCTGGGCCAAGCCGCGGAAGGGCGACGACGGCGCCGATCGCGAGCGCCGCCAAAGCCGCCGGTAGGGCCGTCAGCCAAAGCGATAGGTGCGGGCCGACGAGGCCGAGCGCCATCACGGTCCCGAGCACCGCCACGGCGAGGAAGTTGACGCCGCTCTTGATCAGAAAGAAGGCGACCGAGCGGCGTCCGATTCGCTGGCCGTCCATGCCGCCGCGGTGAAGCACCCAGGCGCCGAGGGCCAGGCCGCCGGCACCGCTGGCCGGAATCAGCGAGCCCATCGCCAGCTCCGACCCACCGATCTGCCAGCTTCGCCTTCGGCCCAGCCCGGTGCAGAAGATGGGCCCGAACATCACCAGGTACGAGCCGAATGACAGCCCCTCCAACAGCGCCGCCAGCACGAGCCAGCCGGGGTCCGCGCCCTCCAGCTTGTCGCGTACGTCCCCGAGCCCCGGCGCGAGCAGGAAGATCAAGACGAGAACGGCGAGCGCCGCGATCGCCTGGAGCACCCGCTTGCGAAGGGCACGCGCCTGAAACTCGCGCGGCAGGTCAGCCGGCGAGGGCTCGACGATCTTGTACTCGCGTGTGGACAAAGAGATCGCCCCGGTAGACGTCGAGGCAGGGGTTAGAGTCGGCGCGTCCGGGCTGAGGCCAGGCTACTCACCCCTACGAAGGAGACGATGGGCGTGACACCCGATGAGTTGATGGAGGAGGCGTGCCGTCTGGCCAAGGAGTCGGTCGACAACGACTGGGGGGGACCGTTCGGAGCGGTGATCGCCAAGGACGGGGAGATCGTGGCCCGCGGCCAGAACCGCGTGCTGCTGACGGGCGACATCACCGCCCACGCCGAGGTCGAGACAATCCGCAAGGCGGTTGCGTCCCTCAACCCGGAGGCGCCCAGCATCTCTCCCGCGCACCAGAACGAGTCGACGCTCGAGCTCATGGACCGGCCAAAGGGCTCGCCGGATCCCGTCCCCGAGCGAGCGAAGATGCTCGCCGGACACGAGATCTACATCAGCGGCATGCCATGCCCGATGTGCATGAGTGCCATCTACTGGGCTCGGATCGACGCCGTGTATTTCGCCAACGACCTCGAGGCGACGAGCAAGATCGGCTTCGACGACGCCTTCCAGTACGAGGACTTCCAGAAGCCGTATGAGGAGCGCCGGATAAAAATCGCCCAGTTCCGCCCCGAACTCGGGACGGCAGCGTACAAGGCATGGGCCCAGAAGCCCGACAAGCACCCGTACTAGCGACGCGACACTGGGGAGCACCGATGCCCATCCAGCCGCTCACACCGATGGCACATGACAGGCTGCTCCAAAGCGACCGATTGAGGAGGGCAACATGGCTTCAAACGACCGCCTGCAGCTGGTGCGCGACCTCTACGGCGCCTACGAGTCAGGCGACCGCAGCGTCGTCGAGGCGCTCCTGACCGAGGACTTCACGTTCTACAGCCCACCCGACCCGGGGATCGACCGGGCCAGGTACTTCGAGCGCTGCTGGCCGAACTCCGAGACGATCGAGTCGTTCGAGTTCAAGCGCCTGATCGAGTCAGGCGACGAGGTGGTCGTCACCTACGAGAGCACTAAGACCGACGGCCGCCGCTTCCGCAACACGGAGGTCCTCACCTTCGCGGGCGGCATGCTCGCCAAGGCGGAGGTCTACTTCGGCTGGGATCTCGAGTGATCCGCTACTTGTCCGTCAGGCGGAAGACGCCGGTGCCTTCCTCGTCGTCGCGCACCTTGTCGAGGTGTCCGGCCCGGCGGGCCCGGCGGAATCCCAGCCTGAGATCAGGCTGTTCGACTCCCAGCTTCTGGGCGAGGTCATCGCGAGTGAACTCGGGCTTATCGAGCTCCTTTGCTGCTGCAACTACTTGCTCCGGTGTGACCGTTTCAGGCATTGCTTGTCCTTTCCAATTTGTGAATTGGCTGCCTCCGATGGAGGCCGAGAAAGCCTTGGTTAAGCGACTGCCCGGTGAGACGTCACGAAAACAACCTCCGCTCGAGCGTGAAGGTCTCGGTGGCCGCGTTGGTGTCGAGGTCGTGACTGCTGATCAAAGAGGTCACCGGTCGACCCATCAGGTCGGCAACCTTCGCGGCGGCCTCGCTCTTATAGGTGGCATCCGTGAGCTTGCTCCCGCCCGAGAGCGCGCTCTTCCTCTCCAGGGCCGAGTCGTAATCGCTTACGGCGTCGACCAGGATGCAGGTGACCACGTTGTCGTGGATCTCGGTTCGCGCGTCGATCGGACTCTTTCCCGCGTAACGGATCCAAATGGCGACGAGAGCATCGGTGATCTCCACACGAAGCGCCTCCTCCGGCACGGGCAACACCTGCTGGGTCATGAGTCTGTCTCTTCCTCGCCCCCTCGGCGGGAAACTGGGCTCGAAGGGCGAGGGTGACGAAAGATCCCAGCGGGCATCTTTAAGGGTAGCCGAGTGCCGTCGAGCCGACGCAGGGCAGGCGTCTAGCCGCAGTAGTGACCGCTATCGGTGGCGCCTATTCCGCGGGCGCTCGCGTACCGCCGGAATTAGTCCTTGATCCGCTCGGCAAACCTCCGGAGGTAGAGCGGCCAACCGCCCTCGGAGCCGACCGCGTCGCGCTCCGGCTCCCAGCCATCGCCGTGGCGGTCGAGGTTGCGGTGCTCGAGCTCGACGCGCGTGCGCTCCGGCGCCTCGGCAACGAACCGCACCTCCACCTCGCTGGTCTTCTCGAGATCGGTCTCGATCTGCCACTGCGGACTGATGTCCCAGCTGAACAGAACCCGGTTCGGCGGCTCGTAGGCGAGGACGCGCGCCCATCGGCACTCGCTTCCGTCCACACCCCGGTCATAGACGTGGCCTCCCACATGCGTCTCGAACACAGTCTCGGCGATCTCGACTTCGAGCATGTTGTGCTCGGGTGGCTTGAAGCCTCCGAAGTCCTCGGTGAAGACCGTGAACGCTCGCTCGATCGGCGCCTCGACGACGATCGACGTCCGGACGGACGTCTCGGCTGCCCGTGTGCTCATGAGTCCTCCTCGGTTGGTTGTTCGACGGCTGTCTTGTAGGCCGCCAGGGCTTTGGTCCAGAACCGGTCGAGGTCGGCGCGAAGCGTGCCGACCCCGTCGGGATCCAGCTGATAGATGCGGCGATTTCCCGCGGGCCGGTCGACCACCAGTCCCGCGTCCTTCAGCACCTTGAGGTGCTGTGAGACGGCTGGGCGGCTGACCGGTAAGTCGCCGGCGAGCTCGCCGACCGCGCGCGGGCGATCCGCGAGACGCTCGAAGATCGCGCGCCTCGTGGGGTCGCCGAGCGCCGTCCATCCATCAACTCGGTAAGTCTCCACGAACCGTAAGTATACACTTACTCACCCACCTTGCATTCCGCAGCGGAAATCGTCGTATCACCGAATTGCTCTTGGAGCCTGAAGCGGCGCGCCCTACGCTCGCTGCATGTTCTTTCGCCAATTCCTCAACGACGAGTCCGCCTGCGCTTCGTATCTGTTCGGCTGCAAGACCGCCGGCGAGCTCGCGGTCGTCGATGCCCATGCCGACCTTGTCGACGAGTACGTCACGACCGCGCAGTCGCAGGGCTGCCGCATTGCCGCCGTTCTCGAGACCCACGTTCAAGCCGACCACGTCTCCGGCTTGCCGGAGCTGGTCGAGCGCACCGGGGCCACCGCCTACATGCCGGAGCGCTCGGGCGTTGCCTTCGACCATCACGCGCTCGCCGACGGCGAACTGGTGAAGCTCGGCAACACGGTCGTTCAGGCGGTGGCTACCCCAGGCCACGCCGCCGCCCACCACGCCTACCTGGTCACCGATCACCGTCGCGGTGAGGAGCCCTGGATGGTCCTGACGGGCGATGCGCTCCTGGTCGGGGACGCGGGTCGTCCGGATCTGCACGCTGGCGGCGATGAGACGGTTGAGGAGATGGCTCGGACGCTCTACCGATCGCTGACCGAGCGCCTGCTGGCCCTGCCCGATCATTTACTCCTTTACCCCGGCCATTACTCGGGCTCCGTCTGCGGGCGCGGGCTCTCGGCCCATCCCGCGTCGACAATCGGCTTCGAGCGTCGCCACAACCGCGCCCTTGCGTTCGAATCCGAGGAGGAGTTCGTGGCAGCGCTGATCGAGGACATTCCGCCGGCTCCCGAGCACCAGGCGCAGATCGTCGCCGCCAACCGCTCCGGCCGGCCGGCCCTCGCGGTCGGTTGACCGGATCCCGGGTCGAGCTCGGACTGCGCGAGAACCTTCCGCAGTTCGCGCTGCTGGTCGCGATCAACGCCTTGGTCGGGGCGATGGTCGGCCTCGAGCGCTCGACCCTGCCGCTGATCGGCCACGACAGCTTCGGCCTCGCCTCGAGTGTCGCCGTGCTGTCGTTCATCGTCGCCTTCGGCCTCGCCAAGTCATTCACCAACCTCGGCGCCGGCGCCCTGGCGCAGCGGGTCGGCAGACGGCGGCTTTTGATCCTGGGCTGGCTCGTGGCGCTGCCCGTGCCGCTGCTGATCGGAGTGGCTCCCAGCTGGGCCTGGATCGTCGCCGCCAACGTCTTCCTGGGTGTCAACCAGGGTCTCGCCTGGTCGATGACCGTGGTGATGAAGATCGATCTCGTCGGGCCCAAGCGCCGCGGATTTGCACTGGGCTTGAACGAGGCCGCGGGCTACGGCGGGGTCGCGATCGCCGCCGCCGCCAGCGGCTGGCTGGCCGCGGAGTTCCTCGCTCGCGACGTACTCGTAGTAGGCGGCGCGGCAGTTGCGCTCGTGGGGCTGGTGGTCTCATGGGTCTTCGTCCGCGACACCGCGCCCCACGTCACGCTCGAGCAAACACGTGAACACGGCGACGAGGACGCCACGCCCCCGCGGATGCGCGATGTCTTTCCGGATGCCACCTACCGCCAGCCCGGGCTTCGCTCCTGCTCGCAGGCCGGGCTCGTCAACAACCTCAACGACGCACTCGCCTGGGGGCTCGTGCCGCTGTTCCTCGCGGCGAACGGCGCGAGCCCTGGCGAGATCGGGCTGGTCGCGGGGCTCTATCCAGCGGTGTGGGGGGTGGGGCAGATCTGGACCGGGCATTGGTCCGACAGCGTCGGCCGCAAGCCGCTGATCGTCGCCGGGATGCTGGTCCAGGCCCTGGCGCTCGCTCTACTGTCGGTGTCCGGGGGGACGATCGGCCTGGCGGCCCTGGCGGCCGTCGTCCTCGGTGCGGGGACGGCGCTCGTCTACCCGACCCTGATCGCCGCCGTCTCGGACGCCGTCAGCCCGGTCGCCCGAGCTCCCAGCGTTGGCGTCTACCGCTTCTGGCGCGACATGGGCTACGTGGCCGGCGGCTTGATCGTCGGCCTGGTTGCCGACGCGATCGACTTCAGTGCGGCGATCATCTTCGTCGCTGCCCTGACCGCGGCCTCAGGCCTGTGGGTCGCCATGGACCTGCCGGCACGTCCCAGGGGGCTCGTCGACCCCCGCCTACGCGCCAAGGCGCAAGCAGAAGCTCCTTAGCGCCTCGGCGAACTCGGGGCTCGTGCACGGGGCCTTGGGGGCCGCGACCACCTCGGCGTCCGGCAACGCCGCCACGGCATCCTCAAACCCCTCGTCCGTGTTCATCAGGCAGCCCTCGTGCTTCGCCAAGAGCACAGGACAGTGCAGGCTCCGTAGGCCGTCCTCCCACGATTCCTCTGCGGTCAGCAATTGCCAGCCCAAGCCGATGTCTTCCGCCCGTATCCGTTCCAGCATCCGCTCTGCCACCTCCTCGTTGATCGAGCCCGCGCTGCTCTGCACGATCGCGAAGCGGATGAACGCAGGCGCGTCGTTTTCGATCATCTGGCTCATCGCCGCGTAGACGTCGGCATTGATCGGCGCCCGCTCGCCTTCGCGGCGGTGGGAGAGCGCCGCGTGTCCGAGGGCGACACCGCGGACCGCCTCCGGTCGCTGGGTCGCCATTTGAACGGCCACCGGGACCGCCCAACCATCGGCGGCGATGATGCAGTCGTCCCAAGCGGCTCGCTCGAGCTCTTCAAAGCCACGATCGGCGAGAATCTGGCGAGTGAGGCCGGCGAGCTCACCAGGTCGCGGCTCATCGCCGACGCCCGGTGGGTCGTACGCTCGGACGTCCGCCCACCGCTCGAGCTCAGGCCGGATCGTCCACTGCAGCTCCGTGAATTCGGGGATCAGCAGAAGTCGCGGCCGCACGGCCTGATCCAATCAGACTCGGCGCCGAAGGCCGGGGAGCCCTCGAGCCCCCCTCCCGCAGGTCGTCAAGCCTTGATCGCCAGGAGCGAGACGCTCTTCACCCCGTACTTGGCGCTGGCGTCCTGCGCCCGCTCGGAGATGAACCTGTACGGGTTCTCGCGAAGGTCGTCGATCCGCAGTCCCGCCGACTCGATCGCTGCGCGGTAGGCGTCCTGCTGCGCGGCGCCGCCGATGCACGACGCCCACAGGTCCGCGTCGCACACGATGCTCTCCTTCAGCTCGTGCTCGCTGACGATGTCGGCGATCGCAAGCCGCCCGCCTGGGCGAAGGACGCGGGCCGCCTCGGCGAAGACCCGCTCCTTGTCCGGAGCCAGGTTGATGACCCCGTTCGAGATCACGCAGTCACAGCCTGAGTCGTCCACGGGGAGGCGCTCGATCCGGCCCTCGCGGAGCTCGACCTGATCGAAGCCGCCGTCCTCGGCCAGCCGCCGCGCCTTCTCGAGCTGCTCCTCGGTGAAGTCGACCCCGATCACCTGCCCATCCGCCCCGACCTGTGTCGCGGCGAAGAACAGGTCCATCCCGGAGCCGCTCCCCAAGTCGACCACCGTCTCCCCTTGCGTCAGCTCCGCGAGGTCGAAGAAGTAGCCGACGCCGGCGAATGACTCGATCGCCCCCTCGGGGATGCGATCGAGCACCTCGCCCGGATATCCGAGGCGATCGGCCAGCGGTCTTCCCATCTCGAAGTGGTAGGCGCCGTGCGGCTGCTCGGCCACGTGGCGGTACATGTCCTTGACCTTGGCCTCGAGCTCCTGGACGTCGACCTGAATGGGCATGCGGGCTCCTTCCTCGCTTGGTTTCGTGTGGCCAGATTCCCCACAGACTGTACGCGCCGACGGGTTATTCTTCTAGGGGAATCGTTCTATAGATGCCTTTCCCAACCGGCATAGTTGACGCACTCGACCCGGCCCGCCTTCGACTCCTGGTGGAGGTGCAGCGCCGCGGGTCGATCTCCGGTGCCGCCGATGCCTGCGGCGTCAGCCAGCCCTCTGCGACCAAGCAGCTGAAGACCCTCGAGGCGGCCATCGGCGAGAAGCTGGTCGAGCGAGACGGCCGCGCCAGCCGCCTGACCGAGGCCGGCGAGGTCGTCGTTGGCCATGCCGGCCTGGTCCTCGACACGCTTCACGGCCTCGAGGAGGAGCTGGCGGCCCTTCGCGGCGCCGAGACCGGCACCCTGGCCCTCGCCGCCTCGACCACGCCCGGGACCTACGTCCTCCCGTCGATTCTTCAGTGCTTTGCCGATCGCCATCCCGGCGTCGACGTGGACATCGCCATCGGCTCGAGCTCGTGGGTCGCCGACCGGGTCGGCAAGCGAGAGTTCTCGCTGGGAATCGCCGGCGAGGTTGAGCTTCCGGACGGTGTGCGCGCGGAGCCATTCCTCGACGACGAGTTGGTCGCGATCTCGGCTCCTGGACGCATCAAGCTGCGCCGTGGGAAGGCATCCGTGCAGGATCTGGGGCGCTGGACGCTGCTGGTCCGCGAGTCCGGCTCGAGCACGCGCGCCGTCGCCGAACGCTACTTGGCGCGGGCCGGCTACCGCCCCGCCAATCGCTGGGAGCTCGACTCAAACGAGGCGATCAAGCGCTCCGTGCAGGCCGGGCTCGGAATCGGATTCGTCAGCAAGCTCGTGGTCGAGGACGAGGTCGAGCGCGGGGAGCTGGTCAGCTTCCGGATCGACGGTTCCGAGCCGATGCGGCGCTCCATCTATCTATTGCTTCCGGACGATCGCGACTCGACGCCGTCCGAGCGGGCGTTCATCGCCACGCTCGGCGACTGCTGCAGCGTGAGCGTCGCCGGCTGTTCTGTCAACTCGAAGTCGAACGGCAGCTGACATCACGCGATGGAGTGAGGCGCACTTACGCAAGCGGCCTCGTTCCCCATGCGCGCTCCAGCGACCGCGCTCGACATCTCGACGCTCTCATCGCCCCGCGGCGGCGTGGCGGAGTGTTGGACATCGACGGGTGTTGCCGGATAGGGTGGCGTGACGAAACGAAAGCACCCCATCGCGTGGAAGGAGGCCAGGAATGGCCAACATCGAGATCAAGAGCTTCGACTCTCCCGACGAGACGCGACCGTTCGAGGGCAACGGTCAAGCCGAGGTCGTACAGGTTGCGGGCCAGACGATCGGGAAGGGCACCTTCGAGCCGGGCTGGAGATGGTCGGAGAACGTAAAGCCGATCGCCGGCACCGACTCCTGCCAGGTATCGCACCTGGGCTATGTGCTGTCGGGGCGCATGCGGGTCCAGATGGACGATGGCTCGGACGGCGAGGTCGGCCCCGGTGACATCTTCGCGATTCCACCAGGACATGACGCCGAAGTGGTCGGTGACGAGCCGTGTGTGATGGTCGACTTCGGTGAGTTCGGGGAATACGCGAAGCGCCAGTAGGGCAAGCCAAGTAGTAGGGGTCGCTCCCCTTCCGTCTACTCGTAACGGTGCCGTCGCCGTTGGCATCTAGGGCGAGCGATGGCGGGCCCGGAGGGCGAGCGATGGCGCAGGTCGGGCGCCGTGCACCGCTGGCTGGGGCGCTGATCGCGCTGCGGATCCTGCCGCAGGTGGTTGCCGACCTGCTACACGGCGAGCGCCCAGCAAAGGCCTCGGACCGCGTCACCCTCCACCACACCGCGGCGACGCCTGTCGAGGAGGGCGGCTGGACGCTGCTCGTGGAGCACCCGGGCGCTGAGATCGCCCTCGGTCTGGTCGGCAAGTTCTGACGACCGGTGATCGAGTACGCCGGCGTCAGCGCCGAGGAGTTCAGCGACTTTGCGGAGCCCGGCTACGCGAAGACGGTCTACGCGCTCTCGGTGCGACCGCTCGCGGACGACAGGAGCTTCCTCGCCGCCGTGATGCGCACAGCGACCACTGACGAGCAGGCGCGGCGCTGGTTCCGCCGCTACTGGACCTTCGGCGTGGGCTCCGGGGCGCGTGTCCTCGTTGCCGCGCTGCTGGAGCCGGTCCGCGACGATGTGGAAGCCGCGGACGGTCGGGTCGAGGCTATTGGTGCGCCGGGCTCGTGATTGCGGCCTGGGCGGCGGCCACGCGGGCGATTGGGACCCGGTAGGGAGAGCAGCTCACGTAGTCGAGGCCGACCTGGTGGAAAAAGGCGATCGACTCGGGGTCGCCGCCTTGCTCGCCACAGATACCGAGCGTCAGATCGGGCTTCGCCCTGCGACCGGCCGAGGCGGCGATTCTCACCAGAGAGCCGACGCCCGGAGCGTCGATAGTTTCGAATGGAGCGCGGTCGATGATCCCGCGCTCGATGTAGGCGGGAATGAACTTGCCCTCGACATCGTCGCGGGAGAAGCCGAGCGTGGTCTGGGTGAGGTCGTTGGTGCCAAAGGAGAAGAAGTCGGCCACGACGGCGATCCGGTCGGCGAGGACGCAGGCTCGGGGGAGCTCGATCATCGTGCCGACGTGGAACTCGAGGCCGGTCGCCTCCTCGCCAGCGACGCGCTCGACCAGTTCGCGCATCAGCTCGAGCTCCCGCTCGTAGGCGACGAGCGGGATCATGATCTCGAGTAGCGGCGCCTCGCCGGTGCGGTCTCGGACCGCGGTGGCGGCGCGGATGATCGCCCGCGCCTGCATCTCATAGATCTCCGGGTGCAGGATGCCGAGGCGCACCCCGCGAGTCCCCAGCATCGGATTCGCCTCGGTGAGCTCGTGCACGCGCTCGAGCACGCGCTCGAGCTCTTCGACATCGTCGCGGCGCTCGCCGCGCGCCCGCTCGAGATCTCGTGCGACCTCCTCGGCGCTGGGCAGGAACTCATGCAGCGGCGGGTCGAAGAGGCGAATGGTCACCGGCAGCCCGCTCATCTCGGAGAACAGACCCTCGAAGTCCCGCTCCTGAAGCGGCAGGAGCCCATCGAGCGCGTCACGCCGCTCGCGCTCGGTCCCCGCCATGATCATCGCCCGCATCCTCGGCTGGCGCTGGGGCGCCATGAACATGTGCTCGGTGCGGCAGAGGCCGATGCCGGCGGCCCCAAACTCGCGCGCCTTGCGGGCGTCAGCGGGGGTATCGGCGTTGGCGCGCACCCCGAGGTGGCGCCGCTCGTCGGCCCACTGGAGCACCCTGCGGAAGCTCTCGTCGACCTCCGGCTCGACCAGCGACACGTCGTCGGCGGTGACAATCCCCGTCGAGCCGTCGATCGTGATCAGATCGCCCTCGTGTAGCACTGTCCCGTCGACGTTCACCTCCCGCGCGTCGAGGCGGACGTCGAGGGCCGAGGCCCCGACCACGCACGGCCGCCCCATGCCGCGCGCGACGAGCGCCGCATGGCTCGCTTTTCCGCCCTCCGAGGTGAGGATCCCGCGCGCGGCGAAGAAGCCCGCCACGTCGTCGGCCTCCGTGGTTGGGCGCACCAGGATGACGTCGCGGCCCGCCTCGGCTGCGAGGACGGCGTCGCCTGCGGTGAAGACGATCTGGCCCCTGGCCGCCCCCGGGGAGGCGTTGACGCCGCGTGCGAGCGGCTCGTACTCGGCGTCGGGATCGAGCATGGGGTGGAGCAGGGCGTCGAGCGCACCGGCCTCGATCGTCATCAGCGCCCGCTCGCGGTCGAAGAGCCCCTCCGCCACGCCGTCGACGGCAAAGCGCACCGCCGCCTGGGCCGGGCGCTTTGCGTTTCGGGTCTGCAGCAGGTACAGGCGGCTCTCCTCGACGGTGAACTCGATGTCCTGCATGTCTCCGAAATGGCCCTCGAGCGTGCGCAGGATCTCCATCAGCTCGGCGTGCGCCGCCGGCAGGACCCTCTTCATCTCGGAGAGGTCGCTCGGCGTGCGGGCCCCGGAGACGATGTCCTCGCCCTGGGCGTTGATCAGGAAGTCGCCCGAGGGCTGAGGAGAACCCGTGAGCTCGTCGCGCGAGAACGCGACGCCGGTGCCCGAGTCCTTGCCCCTGTTCCCGAACACCATCTGCTGCACGTTCACGGCGGTGCCCCAGTCGTCGGGTATCCGGCGGATGCGCCGGTACTGCACGGCGCGCTCGCCCATCCAGGAGTCGAAGACCGCCCTGATCGCCTCTCGGAGCTGCCCCTCTGGGTCCTGCGGAAAGGCCTGACCCGACGTTTGGTGGAACAGCGCCTTGAAGTCGTCCACCAGCGCCTTCAGCTCGCCCACCGACAGCTCGGTGTCGAGCTCGACGCCCGCCGCCCGCTTGCGGTCGGCGATCGCTTGCTCCAGGGCCTCCGAGGGCACACCCGCGCAGACGTTTCCGAACATCTGCACCAAGCGACGATAGGAGTCCCACGCAAGGCGCTCGTTCCGGGTTGCCCTTGCGAGGCCCTCCACGGAGCGGTCGTTGAGCCCCAGGTTGAGGACCGTGTCGAGCATCCCGGGCATCGACTCTCGCGCGCCGGATCGCACCGAGAGGAGCAGAGGGTCCTCGGGGTCGCCGAGCCGCTTCGTGGCGCGCCCCTCTAGACGCGAGAGCGCTTCGTTCAGCTCCTCCGGCAGCCCCGCGGGGAACTCGCCGTTTCCCTGCATGTAGCCGACGCACGCGTCCGTGGTGACCGTGAACCCGGCGGGCACGCGGTTGGCGCCGAGGACCCTGGTCATCTCGGCCAGGTTCGCCCCCTTGCCGCCGAGCAAGTCGCGCATGTCGCGCGAGCCCTCAGAGAAGTCGAAGATCAGCTTGGTTGTAGCTGCGGCGGTCTCCATCGTTCGGCCCGCGAACGGTT
>Ga0126305_10000629_pt1 | contig 15210 bp, 12 predicted proteins | sample Plot26_FD_92536 | JGI IMG/M metagenome (GOLD analysis project Ga0126305, IMG submission 92536) | Serpentine soil microbial communities from UC McLaughlin Reserve, CA, USA - Plot26 | ecosystem: Environmental > Terrestrial > Soil > Grasslands | place: USA: UC McLaughlin Reserve, Lake County... | reverse complement strand
CCGAAGGCGGCGCGGGCGGGCAGGCGGAGCAGGCGACGGCCCTCGGGCAGCGCGACCGGCTCGTCGTCGGGCTCCCGGGGGTCGACGAACAGCGACCGGCCGACGGGGAACGGCCTGGCCCGCTCGCGCCAGACGGCGAACCAGTCGGCGTCCGGCACCGGCTCCTCGCCCTCCAGCTCGACCCCCGGGCCCATCTCGGCCGGCCCGGCGTCGAGGGCGAACCAGGCCTCCAGACGGGTCCGGCCGTCCGCCAGCGTGGTCGACTGCACCCCCAGCGTCCCGGCCTCCCAGAGGTCGGCGACCGCCAGGTCCTCCAGGTCCGGAGGCAGAAGATAGAAGCGCCGCAGGTGGGGCATGACCGAATCAGCCGAAGAAGTTCTTCACCCGCTCGATGACGCCCTTGTCCTCCTTCACCTCGTGGCCGCCCAGCTCGGCCAGGCGGCGCAGGAGCTGGACCTCTTCGGGCGAGAGGACGCGCGGGTTGGGCACTTCGACCTCGACCGTCACCACGTGGTCCCCCCGGCCGCTGCCGTCCAGGCGGTCGATGCCCTGGCCGCGGAGGCGGAAGTCGCGGCCGTGGGCCGTGCCCGGGGGGATGTCCAGGGGCGTCTTGCCGTGGAGCGTCTCGACCTCGATGGCGGTGCCCAGCACCGCCTGGGCATAGTGGATCGACAGGCGCGACAGCGTGGTCGAGCCGTCGCGGCGGAAGAGCTTGTGCTGGCGCACCTGGAGGACGACGTAGAGGTCGCCCGCCGGGCCGCCGCGGCGGCCGTGCTCGCCCTCGCCGGTGAGGCGCAGGCGGGCGCCGGTGTCGACGCCGGCCGGGATCTTGACCGAGATCGAGCGCTCGCGCTCGACCCGGCCCTCGCCGTGGCACTCGTCGCACGGATCGGAGATCACCCGCCCCTCGCCCTGGCACTGCGGGCAGGTGCGGGCGACGGTGAAGAAGCCCTGGGTGAAGCGCACCTGGCCGCGGCCGCCGCAGCCCGGGCAGACGGCCGGCGGCGTGCCCTTGGCGCTGCCGCTGCCGGTGCACTTCGGGCAGGTCTCGAGGCGCGGGATGCGCAGCGTCGTCTCGGTGCCGAAGGCGGCCTCCTCGAAGGTGAGCGTCAGGTCGTAGCGCAGGTCGGCGCCGCGGGTCATGCCGGCGGCGCCACCGCCCCGGCGGCCGCCGCCCATGCCGCCGAAGCCGAAGATGTCGCCCAGGATGTCGGAGAAGTCGGCGAAGATGGTCGGGTCGATACCGCCGCTCCCCATCCCCGACACCCCCTGGTGGCCGAAGCGGTCGTAGCGCCCCCGCTTGTCGGCGTCGGAGAGCACGGCATAGGCCTCGGCGGCCTCCTTGAAGCGCTCCTCGGCCTCCTTGTCGCCGGGGTTCTTGTCCGGATGGTCGCGCACGGCGATCTTCCGGTAGGCCGATTTGATCTCCTGCTGGCTGGCCGTCTTGGCCACCGCCAGCACCTCGTAATAGTCGCGTTTCGCCATTCCTTCTTAACCTTTCGACGGACCGCCTGCCCGGGTGAGCATGACGTCGGAGAGCGTACGGGAGACGGTGTTCAGGTCGTAGATCGCAGCCTCCAGCTCGGCTTTCTTTTCGTTGTTCATCGCCATGCGCGCCTGCAGCAGCGCTTCGTGGATCTTCTTCGCATCGTTTTCATGCAGCATGTCGCGGAACTGCTCGAAGACCCGGTCGTTGCTGTAGACCAGCCCTTCCAGGCGGTTCTTGAGCTGGCGGATCTCCCGCCGCGAGATGTCGGCCGAGGAGTTGCTGTCGGCCTCGGTGACCAGGCGGTCGATCTCGTCCTGCGACAGGCCGCCCGCGGGGTTGATCTGGATGCTCTGCGAGAGGTTCGTCGCCACGTCGCGGGCCGAAACGTTGACGATGCCGTTGGAGTCGATGGCGAACGTCACCTCGATCTGCGGAACGCCGCGCGGCGACGGCGGGATTCCCACCAGCTCGAAACGGCCGAGCGACTTGTTCTCGCCGGCGAGCTGGCGCTCGCCCTGGAGGACGTGGACCTCCACCGTGCTCTGGTTGTCCACCACCGTGGTGAAGATCTGCGTGTTCTTGGTCGGGATGGTGGAGTTGCGGTCGATCAGCCGGGTGAACAGGCCGCCCTGGGTCTCGACGCCCAGGGAGAGCGGCGTGATGTCGAGCAGGACGAGGTCCTTGATGTCGCCGCGCAGGATGCCGCCCTGGATGGCGGCGCCCATGGCCACCACCTCGTCCGGGTTGATCTCGCGGTTGGGCTTGCGGCCGAAGATCTTCTCCACCACCTGGGCGACCATGGGGGTGCGGGTCTGGCCGCCCACCAGGAGCACCTCGTCGATCTGGTCGGCGCGCAGGCCGGCCTCCTTCATGGCGTCGCGGCAGGGCCCCTCGGTGCGGTCGACCAGGTCGCGCACCAGGTCTTCGAGCTGGCGGCGGGTCATCGAGCGGGCGAGGTGGCGCGGGCCGGTGCGGTCGGCGGAGATGAACGGCAGGTTGATCGCCGTCTCTTCGTTGGCGGACAGCTCGCACTTGGCGCGCTCGGCCGCCTCCTTGAGGCGCTGCAGGGCCATGCGGTCCTGGCGCAGGTCGATGCCGGTCTCGCGCTCGAAGTCCTCGATCATCCAGTCCATGATCCGCTGGTCGAAGTCCTCGCCGCCCAGGTAGGTGTCGCCCGAGGTCGCGCGCACCTCGAACACCCCTTGGGAGAGCTGGAGGATCGAGATGTCGAAGGTGCCGCCGCCGAGGTCGTAGACGGCGATGGTGTTGGTGCCCTCCTGGCGCTCCAGGCCGTAGGCCAGGGCCGCCGCGGTAGGCTCGTTCAGGATGCGCACGACGTCGAGGCCGGCGATCTTGCCGGCGTCCTTGGTGGCTTGGCGCTGGGAGTCGTTGAAGTAGGCCGGGACGGTGATGACCGCCTCCCGCACCTCCTCCTGCAGGCTGTCCTCGACGAAGTCCTTGAGCTCGCGCAGGATCAGCGCCGAGATCTCCTCCGGGCTGTAGTGGCGGTCGCGGATCTCGACCTTGACGTCACCGTTGACCGCCTCGGACAGGACGTAGGGCAGCACCTGCCGCGCCCGGTCGATGTTCGGGTCCCGGTACTTGCGGCCGATCAGCCGCTTGACGGCGTACACCGTGTTCTGGGGATTGGTGATGGCCTGGCGCTTGGCGATCTGGCCGACCAGACGGTCGCCCTCCTCGGAGAAGGCGACGATCGAGGCGGTGGTGCGGCTGCCCTCGCGGTTGGCCAGCACCACCGGCGCGGTGGCCTCCACGATCGCGGCGCAGCTATTCGTGGTGCCGAGGTCGATGCCGAGGATCTTGCTCATCGCGGATGGCTCGCCGTATGGATACGAGGTCTCGCCACGGGCACGGCACCGGGCACGCACCTCCGGAATGGAGGGCGGCGGAATCGCGCCTGCGGGGCGAAGTTCCGTCTATTGTACGTGTTCAGAGCCGGTGGGGCGAATTCAGAGGGCGGGGCCTTCCTCGCCGCCCGCCACCCCCGGGGTCACTGCCGCCTCGGCGGGCACCGCCACCTTCACCATCGACGGGCGCAGCAGGCGGTCGTGCAGCTTGTAGCCCTTGCGCAGCTCGGCCTCGACGGTGGCCGTCTTCACCCCCGGGCTCTCCTCGCGCGCCACCGCCTCGTGCAGGGTGGGGTCGAACGGCTGGCCGACGGCGGGCACCTCGGTGACGCCGAAACGGCGCAGCAGCTCCTGCATCTGCCGGTGAATCATCTCGACCCCGCGCTTGAGGTCCTCGGCCGAGCCCTGAGCCGACAGGGCCAGCTCGAGGTTGTCGGCGACGGTGAGGATCTCGCGCATCGGCTCGAGCAGGGCGTAGCGCTTCTGCTCCTGGCGCTCGCGCTCGGAGCGCTTGCGGAAGTTGTCGAAATCGGCCAGGGTGCGCACGTTGCGGTCGCGCAGCTCGGCGACCTCCTGCCGCAGGCGGCCCGCATCGTCTGAGCCACCGGCGGCCTCCGGCCGGGCGGCCGCCGTCTCGACCCCCTCCACCGCCGCCACGGCCTCGCGCATGGCGGCCGCCAGGTCGGCGTTCAGGTCCGTGCTCTGCTCGTCCAGATCGAGGGCCACCTCAGGGGTGTCGCCCATGTTTTTCTCGTCGTTCGCCATCGCCGTCCTCGCTCTCTCCGGTCTCATTTCCGCTCGGGCCCGCCGGAGAAGGTCTCCGCCAGGGCCCGGCTGAGGGTCTCCCCCAGGAAATTCACCAGGGGAATGATCGTCTCATAGTCCATGCGGGAAGGCCCCACGATGCCCAGGGTGCCGAGCGGCCGGTCGCCGACGGTGTAGGGCGCCGCCACGACGCTGAAGTCGAGCTCCGACGTCAGCTCGGAGTCCTCGCCGATCAGCACCCGCACGCCGCCGCCCTGGATGCACTGGTTGAGCATCTTCACCAGGCGCGCCTTGTCGGCGAACGCCTCGAACATCCGCCGCACCCGCGACAGGTCGGAGAGCTCGGGCTTCGACAGCAGCATCGAGGTGCCGTCCACCACCACGCCGGGGGCGCCGTCGACGGAGAAGCCGTGGCGCGCCAGGTCCAGGGTGCGGGCGAGGACCCGGTCCATCTGCGCCTTCTCGTCGGTCATCATGCGCAGCAGGCGCTCGCGGATCTCGCGCAGCGTGTGGCCGCAGAAGTTCTCCGTCAGGTAGTTGGAGATCCGCACCAGCTCCTCGCGCGGCACCTCCTCCTCGGTCTCGATCACCTTGTTGTCGATGAAGCCGGTGGAGGACACCACCACGCACAGGACCTTGCGGCCAGACACCGGGATGAACTCCACCGCCTTCAGCACCGTCTCCCCCATCGCCGGGGTGACCACGATGCCGACCTGGCTCGACAGCTCCGAGAGCAGGTGGGAAGCCGTGCCCATGAGCTGGTCGGCGTCCACCGAGCCGCACTTCAGGTTCTCCTGGATGTAGCGCCGCTCGCGGGCCGGCACCGACCGCGCCTCCATCATCGAGCCAATGAAGAGGTGGTAGGCCAACGCCGTGGGCACGCGCCCCGCCGAGGTGTGCGGCTGAATCAGGTAGCCCCACTCCTCGAGGTCGGCCATGACGTTGCGGATCGTCGCCGCCGACAGCCCCAGCTTGCCATGCTTGGCCACCGAGCGCGAGCTGACCGGCTCCGCGCTCAGGATGTAGGTCAGGATGACGTCCTTCAGGATCTCACGATCCCGGGCGTTCAGCTTTCCATCGTCCTTGGCTTCCAGCATCATCGCGTTCCCGGGAGGTCTGGCACTCTCGCCGCGAGAGTGCTAACGCATGGTACTCCCTCGGCTCTTCCCTGTCAAGGAGCGAGCGACCCAAGTTACTGACAGCAGGAGACTTTTCGCGTATCGTTCCCCCGTGACGGCTCCTCTCCAAGGTCTCCGCTTCTCCGTGGCCGGCCCCGGCAAGGTCGGCGCGAGCCTCGCGCGCTGGGCGGCCGCGGCGGGGGCGGAGCTCGTGTCGGTGGCGGGCCGCCGGCGGGGCCGGGCCGCCTGGCGGGGCGGCCCGCGGCGGGAGCTCCTCTCGAAGCTGGACACGGCCGGCCAAGACCTCCTGCTCGTCGCGGTGGGCGACGGCGTGCTGGCCGGCGTGGCGGCCACCCTGGCGCGGCGCCCCCAGGCGCGGGTGGTCCTCCACACCTCCGGGAGCCTCGACGCCTCGGTGCTGGCGCCGCTGCGGACAGCCGGCTCGGCGGTGGGCTCCCTCCATCCCCTGAAAGCCTTTCCCCGGCCGTTGCCCGATCCCGCCGAGGCGCGGGGCGTCTTCTTCGCCGTCGACGGCGATCCGGCGGCGAGAGATCTGGCCGGCCGTCTGGCCGCCGCCTGGGGCGGGGCCGCCGCCGAGGTGCCGCCGGCGGCGCGGCCGCTCTACCACTTCGCGGCGACCCTGGCCGCCGGGGGCGTGACCACCCTGCTCGCCGCGGCGGCGGAGATCGCGGGCCTCCTCGGCCTCCCCGACGAGGTGGCGCGGGGCTACGTCGAGCTCGCCCGGGGAGCCGTGGCCGCCGCCGGCCGCACCCTGGAAGAAGGCCGTCCCCTCGCCTCGGCCATCACCGGCCCCAACGCGCGAGGCGACCGCGCCACCCTGACCAGCCACCTCAAAGCCCTGCACCGCCTGGCCCCCGGCAAGCTGCCGCTGGCGATGTTCATGGCCCTGGAGACGCTGAATCAGACGGGGCAGGGGGAGGAAGGATAGGCGTCGTGAAGCCTACAATTTGAAGTTGTCGAGCCAGAGCCCGTGGCGGGCGAGGTTCGAAGTCGATCGGCGCGCGTTGGCCCGGCGCCGTGCGCTTTTCGACCTCCCCGGCCGGCGGCGGGAGCCCGGCGTCGGCGTTTCGCCCTGCGGCGTGTCCCGTTCGACCTCCGGATTGGACCCGTGGCCCCGCAGGTCGAAAGGTCTGCCCCGCGGGTCGGGGGCGTGGCGCCGCAGGTCGAGCCTATGACCTGCGGGGCGAAACCGTGGCCCCACTGGGCGAAGGTGAGACGGCGGAGGTCGGGAACGTGGCCCCCCAGGTCAAGGCGGTGACCCGCGGGGCAAGGTCCCCGACCTTCAGGGCAGCCACCCCGACCTCCAGGGCAAACGGGCCACGCGGCGGCTGAAAGCCACCGATTGACGTTCCCCCGGGAACGGGTGCTATGCTCCGGAGTCCTATTTCAGTCGCGTAAAGCCTATGGTGTTCTTCAATTACAGCACGATGCAGATGGCGGCCAAGGTCGTCTATTACGGCCCGGGTCTGTGCGGCAAGACGACCAATCTGCATTACATCTACCAGCACACCACCCAGGAGTCGCGGGGTGAGATGGTCTCGCTCGAGACGGAGACCGACCGTACCCTCTTCTTCGACCTGCTGCCCATCGACGTCGGCTCGATCGCCGGCTTCAACACCCGCATCCAGCTCTACACCGTGCCCGGCCAGGTGTTCTACAACACCACCCGCAAGCTGGTGCTGAAGGGCGTCGACGGCGTGGTCTTCGTGGCCGACTCGCAGCGGGCCATGGTCCAGGCCAATCTCGACTCCTTCCATAACCTGGAGGAGAACCTGGCGGAGATGGGGCTGGCGGCGGACACCCTGCCCCTCGTCCTCCAGTTCAACAAGCGGGACCTGGCCGACATCTGCACCGTCGACGAGATGAACGCCAGCCTCAACCGGCACAACTGGCCCTCGTTCGAGTCCTCGGCGGTGACCGGGATGGGCGTGTTCGAGACCCTCAAGGGGATCTCCAAGCAGACGCTCCTGTCGCTCAAGAAACGGCTGGGCCGCAGCGAGCCGTCTTCCCCGCCTGCCCGCCCCGCGGCGCCGGCCGCGAGACCGGTGCCGCCGCCGGAAGCCGCCGCGCCGGTGCAGCCGCCGTTGCCGCCGGCCGCGCAGTCGGGGTCCTACCCGCAGGTCGCGGCGCCGCCCGTGGCGGCCGCGCCACCGCGCCCGGTCCCAGCGGTGCCGCCGCCGGCTCCGCCGCCCCTGGCCGCGGCGCCGGCTGCCGCGCCGCCCCGGCCGCCGGCCCCGGCCGCCGCGCCGGCTCCGCCGAAGGCGCCGCCCACCGGCAGGGGCCGCACGATGGACGTGCTCTCCGAGCTCGAGAAGCTGCGCAAGGAGGCCGCGCACGGTCCCGCCCGGCCCGTCGCCGCCCGGCCTGCCGCGCCGCCGCCGGCCGCCTCCAACGGCCGGGGCGAGCTCTCCAGGACCATCGAGCTGACCCTGCGGCGCGCCGACTTCCAGCGCGCCCGGCGCTTCCTGGTCAGCTTCCAGGTGGAAGACGACCAGAACCGGGTCATGGACGCCGTGCGCGACCTCCAGGTCGACATCAAGGACGCCGCCGGACTGGAGAAGCTCCTCCTGCGCCTCAACATCTCGTTGAACTCCAAGGACTAGCGGAGAGGGCGCGATGCGGTGCCCCTTTTGCTCCGAAAACCGCGACCGGGTGGTCGACTCGCGGGAGAGCCGCGACGGCGCCACCATCCGCCGCCGCCGCGAGTGCCTGAGCTGCAGCCGGCGCTTCACCTCCTACGAGCAGATCGAGGATATCCCCTACATGGTCGTCAAGCACGACGGCACGCGCGAGGAGTTCAGCCGCAAGAAGCTCCTCGGCGGCCTGCTCAAGGCGTGCGAGAAGCGGCCGATCCCCTTGAAGAAGCTGGAGTCGATCGTCGATCAGACCGAATCGATGCTCAACGAGCGCGAGGACCGGGAGATCTCGACCCAGGAGATCGGCGCCTTCATCATGGAGCGGCTCAAGGAGCTGGACCAGGTCGCCTACGTGCGCTTCGCCTCGGTGTACCGCCGGTTCGAGGACATCGACGCCTTCATGGACGTGGTCAGGTCCTTGCTGCAACCCGGCAAAGAGCCCAAGGAGACCAAGGAGAGGTAATTCATCATGGCTGCCCGCTTCGAATCCCTCTTCGTGATCTCCCGCTTCCAGGCCGAGCTCGACCGCCTCTTCGCGGAGGCCCTGCAGATCGGCGAGAGCGACCTGCCGCTCGGCGAGTGGCAGCCGTCGATCGACGTCGTCGAGACGCCGGGGTCGGTGCAGATCCTGGCCGAGCTGCCGGGCTTCCGCGCCGCCGACCTGCGGATCGAGGTGCGGGGGACGCGCATCCTGATCTCCGGCACCAAGTCGACCGCCCTGCCCGAGGCCCAGCGCCTCAAGTTCCACTGCCTCGAGCGGGGGCACGGGCGGTTCAGCCGCGAGATCCACGTCTTCTCGCCCGTCAACACTCACAAGGGCACGGCCCGCCTGGCCGACGGCCTGCTGACCCTCGACTTCCCCAAGATCGAGGACAAGCGGCAAGAGGCTCGGGTATTGCATATTGAAGAAGCCGAGGGAACCGCGGATGAGTAGACCGCCAGGAGAGCCGCAGGACGAGGCGATCAAGATCCCGGACGTCCTCCCCGTCCTGCCGCTCAAGGACACCGTCGTATTTCCATACATCATCCTGCCGCTCTCGGTGGGCCGGGACAAGAGCGTGCTGGCCGTCGACCGGGCGCTCTCGGAGAGCCGCGTCATCATGCTGGTGGCGCAGCGCGATCCCGCCAACGACAGCCCCGGCGAGCCGGACCTCTACGAGGTGGGCACGGCGGCCGTGATCATGCGGATGCTGAAGCTGCCCGACGGCCGCATCCGCATCCTGGTGCAGGGGCTCTCGCGAGCCCGCATCAACCACATCAGCCAGGTCGAGCCCTACCTGCAGGCCAAGATCGAGCGCATCGAGGAGCCGCCGGTCACCGAAAGCGCCCTGGAAGTCGAGGCCCTGGTGCGCAGCGTCAAGGAGAGCCTGGACCGCGCCGTGACCCTGGGCAAGGGGATCTCGCCCGAGGTCATGGTGATCGCCGCCAACCTGGAGGACCCGGGGCGGCTGGCCGACCTCTGCGCCAGCAACCTCGACCTCAAGCTGGCCGAGGCGCAGGCGGTGCTGGAGATCATGGATCCCATCGTCCGCCTGCGCCGGGTGAGCGAGCTGCTGGCGCGCGAGATCCAGGTGCTCACCATGCAGCAGGAGATCTCCTCGCAGGCGCGCGGCGAGATCGACCGCAGCCAGCGCGAGTACTTCCTGCGCCAGCAGCTCAAGGCCATCCAGCAGGAGCTGGGCGAGGGCGAGGAGCTGACCGAGGAGGTCGCCAACTACCGGCGCCTGGCGGACGAGAAGAAGATTCCCGCCGAGACCCGCGAGGAGCTGGAGCGGCAGATCCGGCGCCTGGAGCGCAGCCACCCCGAGAGCGCCGAGACGCAGATCATCCGCACCTACCTCGACTGGCTGACCTCCCTGCCCTGGGACGTCACCTCGGAGGACAACCTCGACCTCGAGCACGCCCAGGAGGTGCTCGACGAGGACCACTACGACCTCGAGAAGATCAAGGAGCGCATCCTCGAGTACCTCGCGGTGCGCAAGCTCAAGTCGGACACCCGCGGCCCCATCCTGTGCTTCGTGGGCCCGCCCGGCGTCGGCAAGACCTCCCTCGGGCGGTCGATCGCCCGCTCGCTGGGCCGCAAGTTCGTCCGCATCTCGCTCGGCGGCGTGCGCGACGAGGCGGAGATCCGCGGCCACCGCCGCACCTACGTCGGCGCGCTGCCCGGCCGCATCGTCCAGGGGATCCGCCAGGCGGGGACGAGCAACCCCGTCTTCGTGCTCGACGAGATCGACAAGATCGGCGCCGACTTCCGGGGCGATCCGTCGTCGGCCCTGCTCGAGGTGCTCGATCCGGAGCAGAACTTCAGCTTCGTCGATCACTACCTGGCCCTGCCGTACGACCTCTCGAAGGTCCTGTTCATCGCCACGGCGAACATGCTGGAGCCGGTCCAGCCGGCGTTCCTCGACCGCATGGAGATCATCCGCCTGACCGGCTACACCCAGGAGGAGAAGCTGCGCATCGCGCGGCTCCACCTGATCCCCAAGCAGACCCGCGAGCACGGGCTCACCGACGAGCAGATCGCGTTCGACGACGACGCGGTCCGCGCCGTGATCTCCGGCTACACCCGCGAGGCGGGGCTGCGCAACCTCGAGCGCGAGCTGGCCGCCATCTGCCGCAAGGTGGCGGTGAGGGTGGCGCGCGGCGAGGCGGAGCGGGTCGAGGTCGACGCCGCGAAAGTCGAGGAGTTCCTCGGCGCCCGCAAGCACTTCGCCGAAGAGCTGCTCAACCGCGACCGCGTGGGGGTCGCGACGGGCCTCGCCTGGACCTCCGTGGGCGGCGACCTGCTGTTCATCGAGGTGGTGGCGGTGCCGGGCAAGGGGCAGCTCCTGCTCACCGGCCAGCTCGGCGACGTGATGAAGGAGTCCGCCCAGGCGGCCCTCTCCTACGCCCGCGCCTTTGCCGCCAGCCACGGCGGCGTGCCGGAGGATTACTTCGCCAAGCACGACCTGCACGTGCACGTGCCCGCCGGATCGATCCCCAAGGACGGCCCGTCGGCCGGCATCACCATGGGCACGGCGATCCTCTCCGTCCTGACCGGCCATCCGGTCAACCGCCGGGTGGCGATGACGGGCGAGATCACGCTGCGCGGCGACGTGCTGCCGATCGGCGGATTGAAAGAGAAAGTGCTCGCCGCCAAGCTCGCCGGCATTCATACCGTGATCGTGCCGAAGCTCAACCGGCGCGACCTCACCGAGATCCCGGCGACGATCACCGACGGGCTCACCTTCCACTTCGTCGATCACATGGACGACGTGCTGAAGATCGCTCTGCTCAATCCCGACCAGCGGCAGCCCGAGGTGACTCCCGAAGGCACGCCCGCCGACATCGCCACCGAGCTGCCGCAACCCGCCACGGTGTGAGCCGACGCCCGCCGCTCACCGGCGAAGACCGTTTGATCGATTGGCTGCGGCGGCGGCTGGACGCGCCGCTGATCGGTGACGACGCGGCGGTCCTGCCGCCGGGCGGACCGTTCGCCGTCACCGTCGATCATCAGATCGCGGGCGTTCACTTCTCGCCCGGCCTCGATCCCGCTCTCCTCGCGCGGCGCCTGCTGGCGGTGAACGTTTCCGACCTCGCGGCCATGGGAGCCTCGCCCGCCTACGCCTTCCTCGCTCTCGCCGCCCCCGCCGGTTTCGATCACAAGCGGTTCTTCACGGCGCTGCTCGCCGCCTGCCGGACCTATGGATCACGGCTCGCCGGCGGCGACCTGGCGAAGAGCCCGCACGGCGTCACGGCGGCGCTGACGCTGCTCGGAACGAAAGACGAAAACGGCCGCTGGCTGCGCCGCGACGGCGCGTCGCCGGGACACGATCTCTGGCTTGGCGGCTCGGCCGGCGAGTCCGCCGCCGGCCGCATGCTGATCGAACGCGGCGCCCGCCTGGCCGGCCGGCGCGTCGAGCTGCCACCTTTCCTGGAAGCCTTTTCTTCCTTGCGGCCCGCCGCCTCGCGAGCGGTCCGCCGCCATCTGCAACCGCGCCCGCAGCTCGAGCTGGGCCGCTGGCTGAGCCATCGATCAGAGGGCGCGGCGATGGACGTTTCAGACGGCGTGGCCCGCGATCTCCACCGGCTCTGCCGCGCCAGCGGCGTGGGCGCGGAGATCGGCGCGAGCGATTTGCCGTTGCCTCAACGTTTTACGTTTCTTTGCGAAACGATCGGCGCCGACCCGCTCACTCTGGCGCTCGAAGGCGGAGAAGATTACGTTTTACTGTTCACACTGCCGGCCGGCCTCACACCGCCGCCGGAATTCACCTGCCGCCGGATTGGAACGATCACGAAGCGGCGCGGCGTCGCGCTCCTCCTCTCGGACGGCGAATCGAACGGCGAGCGCCGGGAGCTGCCGGACCTGGGGTGGGATCACTTGACGAACGAATCGAGCGCATCGAGCGGAAAGTGAAAAGCCCCGGCTCGTCACCGAACCGGGGCTTCAGAGATCAGTAATTCAGAGCTTCAAGGGATCAACTAAAGAGACCCTGCAAGCCCTTGAACAGACCCCTGAGCTTCTTCTCGAGGCTCTGCTGGGTCTTTTCAATCTGCTTCAGACGCTGCGCGAAAGCGCCGCCCGTCGGCTCGCTCGCCGCCGCACGGCCACGGCCTGAAGAAGCCGCGGGACGGCCGGGACCGGCGCCGGAGCCCTTCTTGCGGCCGCCGCGGCCGCTCTCGCCGCGGAGCTGACGGAACACGTCCACCGCCTGAGGATAGAAACGCCGCGCGCGGCCCTTGCCCTCGTGAGGCAGGCGATCGGAGTGCAGACGGACGTAGCGCACCAGCGTTGGATAGGAAATACCCGTCGTCTCGCTGATCTGCGTAAGCGTCATGAGGTTGCCCGACTTCTGCGGACGACCGGCGCCACGAGCCGACTTCTTGGCGGCAGCGGCAGGAGCGGCGGCGGGACGGCCGGGCGGACGGCCAGGGGGACGGCCGGGCGGACGACCAGGACCGCGGCCGGTGCCGGTGGTCTTCGCGGCGGCGGCGCCACGGGTCGAGGACGCGGCCTTGCGGCCTCCGGCAGCCTGCTTGGCCGGGGCTTTGGCCGCAGCGGCGGGACGGCCGGGGCGGCGCTTGCTGGCCGTCGGCTTCTCCGCCCGCGGAGCGGAAGCGTCCTTGCGCGGACGGCCCCGCTTGCCGGCGTTTTCGTTCTTGATCTCGTCGAAAACCGGCAGCGCGCTCTGGGGATAACGCTGCTTGCGGCCCTTGCCCTCGGCGGGGATACGGTCCTGATACATCTTCTTGTAACGCTGGAGGGTCGGCATGGAAATGCCGGTCGTCTGCGAGATCTCGGAGAGTGTGTAGAGCTTGTCGCCGTCGCCCTGGTCGGGCCGGCGTTGGGTTTCAGGTTCAGCCATTTTGTTCCTTTGCCTCCTCGGTTGAATGGAAATAAGGGGATGAGTCGGTCATATAAATCCCGCTCATTATCAAAAAGGAATCCCGAACTGTCAATAGCGCGACGAAAATTTCCGCCTAACAGGCTCAAGAAGGGCTTCAAAAACGACGGAGAAGAGCTTCTGGAGTGAAAGGCGGAGTCTTGGGCGGACGCCCGGAGCCCCTCTTTGATCAGGTGCGCGCGGCCGTCAAGACCGCGCCCCTTTGCATAAACTCCTCCACGGCGCCGTTTTCTTCCCGCTCCGATTCTTCAACTCCGGACCTAACGTAGAATGCGCGCCATGAACGGCGACGCCAAAAAGACGATCTACCATATGGCTCTGCAGGAGCTGGACGCGGTGCTCGAAGGCGTGGACGACCCGATCACCGCCATGGCGACCTGCGCCTGCGTGCTCCATCAAAAGCTTCCCTATGCGAGCTGGACGGGTTTCTATCGCGTCGTGGCCCCGCGGCTGCTGCGCGTCGGTCCCTATCAAGGGCCGCTCGGATGCCTGGAAATTTCATTCGATCGCGGTGTCTGCGGCGCCGCGGCGCGGGACCGCGCGCCGCAGGTGGTGCCCGACGTGCACGCGTTCCCCGGCCACATCGCCTGCGACGAGGCGGCCCGATCGGAGATCGTGATCCCGATCTTCGATCCGCGCGGCGAGCTGGTGGCGGTGCTGGACATCGATTCTCACCAGCCCGGCTCTTTCGATGACGCCGACCGCGAGGGCCTGGAGCGCGTCGCCGAACGGTTGCGGCCGTGCCTGGGTGGCGGCGGCGCGGCGTTTTACAGAAAGTTGACAACTGAAGAGCCGCCGCCGGCCGCCTGATCGCTAGCGCGCGCCGGCGCTCCAGCCATCGATCCCGAGCTGTTTGATCAGATAGGAAAGCGCCTGGCGCGAGATGCCGAGGTCGCGCACGGCCGCCGCGCGATTGCCGCCGTGCTTCTCCAACGCTTCGAGGACGAGCCGGCGCCGCACGGCATCCACCTGCTGGTGATAGAAAGCTCCGCGCGCCGCGCCGCCTTGCGGCAGCTCCAGATGCTCGGGCGTGATCGTATCTCCGCCCGCCAGGGCCGCGGCCACGGAGAGCACGTTCTCGAGCTCCCGCACGTTGCCCGGCCAGCGGTGGGCGATCAGCCGGGCCCGCGCTTCCCGGGAAAGACGCGCCGGCTCGCGGCCCCGCAGGCGGCTTAGAAAGTGATCGGCGATGAGCAGCACGTCGCCGCCGCGGTCGCGCAGGGGCGGCAGCTCGACGCTGCCGACGCGCAATCGAAAATAGAGATCGCGGCGGAAAGATCCCTCCTCCACCATGTTGGCAAGATCGCGGTGGGTGGCCGCGAGAACCCGCACGTTCACCCGCCGCGATTCGCTCTCGCCCAGACGCCGGATCTCCCCCTCCTGGATCACGCGCAGCAGCATGCCCTGGGCCGACAGCGGCAGGTCGCCGATCTCGTCGAGGAGCACGGTGCCGCCATGTGCGGTTTCGAATACGCCCTTGCGATCGCGGTCCGCGCCGGTGAAAGCGCCTTTCGAATGTCCGAACAGATCGGAGAGGAGGAGGGTCTCCGAGAGCGCGGCGCAGTTGACGGCGACGAAGGCGCCGCCGGCCCGCGAGCTGGCGCGGTGGATCTGCCGCGCGGCGAGCTCCTTGCCGGTGCCGCTCTCGCCCAGGATCAGGACGGCAAGGTCGCCAGGAGCGAGCCGCGCCAGCCGCTCGAGCGCCGCCAGCAGGACCGGGCTGTCGCCCACCAGGCCGCCCGCCGCCGGCGCCGGGACGGCCGCTGGAGGCGCCGCCTCTTCGGCCGGCGGACCGCTCGCCATGGCGCCCTGGAGGAGCAGGGCGACGACGGCCCACGGGCCGCCGTCCCGCACCTCCAGCCGTTCGGCGGCAGCGATGGCGCCGATCTTCCGGAACGTGGCGATCGCCTCCCGCCGCCACGGCGCGGG
>Ga0126305_10000627_pt1 | contig 15229 bp, 15 predicted proteins | sample Plot26_FD_92536 | JGI IMG/M metagenome (GOLD analysis project Ga0126305, IMG submission 92536) | Serpentine soil microbial communities from UC McLaughlin Reserve, CA, USA - Plot26 | ecosystem: Environmental > Terrestrial > Soil > Grasslands | place: USA: UC McLaughlin Reserve, Lake County... | reverse complement strand
TTTGGTTATGAAATGTCCATCAATTTGCAATAAACGTGTTATCTATGCCAAAGTGATTATCTCCTAACAAATCCTTTCTTGATGAAAAAGCTTTTTGGACGATGCATCCCCATACTTTTTTTTCTTAAATGTACTCTCCCCGTTTTTTGCCAGGACACCTTACGGACGCAATATCCCAGCTTTCTGAAAAATGCTTATTTCAATTTCAATTTCGGATATATCAATTTCCCTTTTTCATCGAAACAACTGGAGGCTGGCTATGACGCAGAGTCAGTCACCAATCATCATTTTGGAATGCGGTTAATTTTTTTCGGTCATCAGTTTACAAAAAATCTGGCGGCACAGGTAAGTTATATGAAACCGCTTCAGTATGTCATTTATAATAGTATTAATGGCGATCAGCAGAAACACTCGGTGTGGATGCATTCGGGGACAATTTCTTTAAAGGGCCAGGTACCGATTTCAAAAAAATTTTCCGCCTATGGAGAGACTGGCCTGGCTATTTTCAGTCGCAGGGGATTTAAAATTGACAACTCCTTTGCGGTAAAGGATTATAGTTACAGCACGGTTTTGTTGGGTGCAGGAGTGGAATATCATATCAGTCCCAAATGGGGAGTACTCGCCAACTTCAATTTTGCTCCTGGTAACTCTGAAAATAAGCAGCCGTACGAAATTTTTTATTCGGCTGGGCTACGATATAATTTAACACCAATACCCGAAGAAGTTGTAAAGCGAAATGCGGAGGCAGGATATCATTTCGCGAAAAATTTAATACAGGTTGGCTACGCAACCAATGCATATGGGTACGGGGTAAATAATTTTCTTTCAAAAAAAGCTCCCATTTTTTGGGGTGGCGGGATAGAAGTAGAAAAAGGTGTTACGCTACGGTACCAGAAAAATATTTTTCATACAAAAAAAGTTTTTTCGTTTGATGCCGGTGTAAGTGCAGGTTATTGGAAGAGCAACGAACTAAAGGAAGAGTTTTACACTTTATCAATTTTTCCAATGCTGCGGTTTACTGCCATTCGATCAAATGTGGCAGATGTTTACCTTTTTTATTCCGTAGCCGGACCAAGCTATATTTCAAAAACAATCATTGATGAAAAGGATAGCGGCAAGCATTTCACTTTCCAGGACTTTATGGGTTTTGGAGGATTCCTGGGAAACCAAAAGCACCTGAATGCTGAGCTTAGCATTAATCACTACTCAAATGGAAATATTTTTGTTTACAATCGTGGTGTAAAGATTCCATTGACATTCACACTTGGTTACGGTTTTTAATTTGAGTGAGCCCGCGTTAATGAAATTGCGCACTAAATTTTTTTTGATTCTATCTTTCCTTAAAAATTAGTTTCAATGGAAAACTCAAGCCAACCAAATGAGATATTTTCTCAACAACGTTCTAAAGAACTTCCTGGTATGTTGAATGTTCTCACCATTCTGACTTTTATCGGCTGCGGATTATCGTATTTAACCACTTGCTACAATTTCATAACAAATAGTGACCTTGACAAACAAATGGAAAGGCTTAATAAAGCAAGGGAAAAGGTGGGAGATAGTGGATTTGGAGCTAAAATGATTGACAGTTCAATGGACTTAATTCAAAAGTCTCACGACAACAGGTATCTAATACTTATCTCGAGTCTGATATTTATTACACTTTGTTTACTTGGAGCATTGCAAATGCGAAAACTCAAACGAACAGGATATTACTATTATTTGGTTGGAGAATTAGCTCCGTTTGTAATAATGGCGGGGTTGTTTGGTTCTAGTCTTTTTGGCGCCTTAACTCTAATATTCGGAGCTGTGATATCAATTGTATTTGTAGTGCTGTACAGCACCCAATTAAAATATTTAGAAAATAAGTAGCATTACTTAATTATCGAAACTCAACGGGTATGAACTCATAAGTTGCGTACCTTCATTTAATAATCTTTGTATGAAACTTTTTGTTGCAGGTCTCCCTTACGACTTCGATGATGCAGAGCTGATGGAATTTTTTGAAAAATTTGGAAAGGTTAATTCTGCTAAGGTTGCGATTGATAAAGAAACCGGTAAAAGCAGGGGATTTGCTTTTGTAGATATGCTTAATGAGGACGAAGCTAAGGAAGCAATTGAAGGGTTAAATGGATTGGAGCTTGGGCGTGGTAAAACCATGGTAGTAAAAGAGGCAGATGATAAAGGATCAGGCGGCGGAGGAGGGTATAAAGGTGGTGGCGGCTACCGAGGTGGCGGAGGAGGAGGCGGGGGCTTCAACAAAGGAGGCGGCTTTAATAAGGGGAATAGAGGTCGTTATTAGGGTAACATACGCTTACCAATGCAATTTTCTCGTTTTGCATTGTTTCCAGTTTATATAAACTTTTGGTTGGATATTAACTGATGGGTAGGAGTTATGGCCCATATCATTAACCTGCATATGGATGTCAGCTTTTTGTGCTTTAGCTCCTGATTTATTGGAATTGCTTTTGATAGTATTTCCTAAACATCGGGTATGGCAACAAACGCAGCACCTGTTAAAAAGACAAGAAGAACAAAACAAAATAACAGGGTAAAGAATTCTCCCAAAAAAAAAGAAGCCCAAATTGACCTTTCCAAATCTTACAATGAATACAAAAACTTTGAAGGGCAACAGTACACAGGCATGAAGGTTGGCAGGAGCCACAAATGGTATTACGACAAAGGAGAATGGAAAGAAACCAAGATTACTCCTGACTTATGGGAAATATCGTATGCAGTGACAAAGCGCAGGGCGGGGAAGGCCCCTGAAGGCTCTGGCGTTCCGGTTGGAACCGAATACCACTGGTACATTCTTGCTCATCAGAATGTGAGGAAATTAAATGCGAACGATTACACTACTTCACTTACCGGATTAAAATACAAGCTTTCGCACAAACGTGCCGAAAAGGGCAAGTGGAATACCTCCGCAAAAACACAAAAAAAACGTTTAATCAAATTACTCCAGGAGTTTATTGCACAGTTAGAGCAAGAACCTGTGCCTATTGAGTTTGAATATAAAGGTGAAATTTTCAAAGGTGAGGCCGTTCCTATTTCTCAAACTTGTGCAGATGGCTTCTGCTCAGAATTCGATGTCTCAATTAATGATCAACATATTGGCATTATAAAACGACTAACCAACAACTGGAAAATTGACGGTGCAAAAGATCAAAAATTTGTGGATGCTGTTGGTAAAGAAATCGAGAAATGGAATCAATAATTAGAGTCAATGATGATTTATGCCCGAATTGCCAGACCTCAATGTATTTGCTAAAAACCTTGATAAAACTCTAAAAGGAAAGAAGATTAAAAAAATTGTAGTTGTAAACAAAAGCAAGTTGAAAATACCGGTTGCGAAGCTTAAAAAAGAAATTGAAGGAAGCAAACTTAAAAATGTTTACAGGCAGGGAAAGGAATTGCATTTTGAATTCAGCAACGGAAATATTCTTGGCATGCATTTAATGCTGAAAGGCAGCTTGTATTTAATTGAAGGTAAGAATGATAAAAAGAGTGCAATCATCGAAATGCATTTCAACAATAATAACATGTTGGTGTTGACCGATTATCAGGGTGCAGCAAATGTTGCCCTAAACCCAGTGGTCAAAGATTCTCCTGATGCATTATCTGATGATTTGGATTATAAATTCTTGATTAAAAAGCTTCAAAAGAAAAGAACGAACATAAAAACTTTTTTACTCGATCAAAATGTTATTAGGGGAATTGGCAATGCCTATGCCGATGAAATTTTGTGGAAGTCGAAAATTCATCCGGAATCAGTTTGTAACAAAGTTCCCGTAGATAAAATAAAAGCCCTGGCAAAGAATATAAAATCGGTGTTGAGAGATGCAGAAAAACAAATTCTAAAAATCAATCCTGAAATTATTAGTGGCGAAGAGAGAAGTTTTCTTAAAATTCATAACTCCAAAAAAAATGAAAGTCCAACAGGCGCAAAAATTCGCAACAAAATGTTGAAGTCAAGAATCACTTATTTCACTGATGAACAGGAACTGTACAGGTAAAGCTATAAACATCAAACTCCTGGACTATTCATACCAGGCGTGAATATAATTGCCGATCGTTTTCACTAAATCAGGGTCTTTTATTTTGTCAGCCAACCAATTTTCTTTTGTGCAACGGATCAAGCCATAGTCTTTTCCGTCAATAAATAAATGGTGTGCCAACGGCACACCCTGAACCTTATTTGAATTAAGAGGCATGGCTTCAGCTTCAAGATGTTTGCCTTTGTAATCAATTGATAAATGCAACGGTTTCATACCCATGTTGTATCAAACCACAAACCTATCGATGCCTGATATAACATGCGTTGTTCACAAATAATCCCGCTTACAATCCACTTTCTATAATTGTTTTAACAAAAACCAGCCAAACCACGGCAAGCTTTTTTAGTCTGCATATCTAGAATAACCATTTTTAAAACAGATACTATGAAAAAATTACTTCTACCTATTCTTTTTGCCTTTGTTTTACCTGTAGGATTCTCATGCAGTGGTCTGAAAAACATCACTATTAGCGAGGCTGACGCTGCTGGCGCTATCAGGCAAATGCTTGAGGTCGGTGTTCGACAGGGTGTACAGGGCTCTTTTAGTAAGGATGCCATCATGACCACTTTGTTTCCGGAATCAATGAGAAAGACACTAAACACTTTACAGCAACTGGGTTTACTGTCCGAGCTTGATCGATTCACAACAACTATGGGAACCGCGGCTGAGAAAACAGCGGAACGTTCTGTCCCTGTTTTTGTAAATACTATTCAAAGTATGACTATACCAGATGCCATTCAAATTGTGAAGAACGGAGGTACTTCTGCAACAGATTATTTGAGATCGCATTCCGGTACACAGCTAAGAGATGCTATTAAACCGGTCATGAAGGAAGCCCTTGATGAATATAAACTTACTGAACAGTGGAACAAGATCATGAAACCCGCTCAGGATATTTCGGGCAACCGCGTTAACCTGGATCTTCCGGGCTTAATGGCTGGAATGGTAAGCTTAAAAATGTTTGAAAAGATCGAGGAAAAAGAAAAAGATATTCGTGCCAATCAATCTGCCAGAACCACGTCATTGTTGAAAAAAGTCTTCTCTCACAACTGGCAATAACAATTTGTCATAAAAGTAAGAAGGCGAGTCATTTTTAAATAGACTCGCTTTTTTTATACCTGCCTTGTCAGCAATGGCTGCCAGAACCTGCAACATATTGTATTGGCTCAATCTTCGTCTCAGTTTCCTGTTAACAATTTTCTCAATTTAAAAATTGAAACATGTACTACAATCAGTCATGCGCCGCAAAAGGCGAAGGTTACGGAAGCAGGCAAAGGCCTATGCTTATCCGAAGTATGCAAAGAGCTGCAGTAAATATTTACAAAACCGAAAGCAGCTTTGAAATGCTGGTCTTTGCTCCCGGCAGAATTAAAGAGCATTTTAAATTGGATGTGGAAGGAAGGGAGTTAAAGATTTCTTACACACCGCCCGAAGGGTTTCCAAGACCTGAGTGGGTATTACGTGAATACAGCCGTGGAGGTTTTGTTCGTGTATTTACATTGGACGAAACTATTGAAGCTGCCAACATCACAGCAAAATATGTGGATGGTGTTTTGCATGTAAGCCTTCCGTTAATTCCCGGAAAAGAAGCAACAAAAAAGGAAATCGCGATTAACTAAGAATTGATGTTTAAGTGAAACAGGTGATGACGAAAGTTGTCACCTGTTTTTGTTATTAAGTTGAGTCTTGTTTTGGTAAGGCTTCGAATCTTCATCTTTTTTTGATTTAACAATTTATTTAACTGCTAAGGACACACAGGAACGTAGAGGATTGCAAAGGCTTTGCGTGTCTTTGCGAACAACTTGGCGTTCTTTGCGATTGGTCTTTTGTTGAATTAGTCCAGAACCACGATAAACTGCGTTGACATCCACGCCGCAAAGCTATCGGCATGATAGTAATAATTTGATACCTAAAATCATCGCACAATTTTAAGTACCAAATCTAAGTTTCTCTCCTTGTTCGCCATTGACCCTATTAGTATGGTTTCTAAATCTCGACTGATAACAACGAGTACGGCTTACGACAAGTGGAAATTCCTATCTTCAAGCCATGACAGGAAAACCAAAACTGCGCTTGTTTGACTTGACGATGATTGTGGTTGGATTAGTAATTGGAATGGGAATTTTTAGAACGTCTTCGGATGCGGCAAATGCTGCTATTACGCCTTCGGTTTTTTTCGTTGCATGGTTTGCTGGCGGATTAATTGCCTTATGTGGTGCATTAACTTATGCAGAAATTGGTTCACGGTTTCCAATAACCGGCGGATATTATAAAGTATTTGCTGAGTGTTATCATCCGTCAATTGCGTTCTCTATCAATTGTATTATTTTAATTTCAAATGCTGCTTCTATGTCAGGCGTGGCATTGGTTGGAAGTGAATACATTTCGCAGGTAATTTTTAAAAGCGAGGTTTCGGATACAACACGGGCATTTATTGCCATGATACCCATTATTATTTTTTATGGCGTTAACCTTTTAGGGCTGCGAATGAGTTCCACAGCACAAAACATTTTGATGATAATCAAAATTGGCATGCTAGTGCTGTTAATTAGTTCGCTATTTTTTGTGACTGGCAATGCTGATGCTTCAACAGCAATAAGAGAATTCACCACTATGGATTACATAAAATCCTTTGGTATTGCACTTATTGCCGTTTCATTTACATACGGAGGCTATCAGCAAACCATCAACTTTGGAGAGGAGATTGACAACCCAAGAAAAACTATTCCAAGAGGAATATTTATTGGCATTTTAATCATTATTAGTTTATACCTGGCAGTCAGCTATGCCTATTATAATGCAATTGGGTTTGAAAATTTAAAAACCTCGCGAGGGATTGCTTCAATTGTAGTCGAAAAGATGTTTGGCAGTACGGGCCGCACCGTTGCTTCCGTTCTTTTATTTATTGCTGTGTTGGCGTACGTGAATGTTCTTCTGTTAAGCAACCCGCGTGTAATGTATGCCATGAGTTTAGATGGTATCTTACCACGTGCTTTTCAAAAAAGAGAAGAAAAGAAAGATGTACTAACCGTAAGCCTAACTGTTTTTGCAATAATGGGAGTTATTGTTTTATTCTTTGCAAAAAAATTTGACCAGATATTGGGCTTCACTATTTTCCTGGATTCGATTGGAATGGCCACATCAGCAGCTACTATTTTTATATTGAGAAGGCGAACCAGGCACCTGGACCACACGGGCATCTATAAAATGAAATTATACCCATTGATGCCGTTGGTTTTTATTGCCGCATATATTTTTGTTGGAACTTCTATTGCATTTAATACACCTAATCTGGCTTTTATTGGCACAGGAGTGTTCATTGCATTTTTATTGATTTATTTTTTAGTTATGAATACCAAAAAGAACCGCCATGTTCCTTCCGAATGATTTATCCTATATACTTACTGAATTCGCTGAAGAACGAGAAAACTATTTTAACGCTGTATCGCCTCCAATCATGCAAACCAGCAATTTCACTTTTAAAAAAGTGGATGATATGCGCACAGCATTTGCAGACGAGATGACAGGGTATTTATACAGCCGCGGTTTAAACCCCACAGTTGAAATTCTTCGAAAAAAACTGGCTGCGCTGGATGGGGCAGAAGATTGTTTGATTTTTAGCAGCGGTGCTGCAGCCATATTTGCGGGAATACTTGCCAATGTGAAAGCAGGCGATCATGTTGTGTCTGTTCGAGATCCATATACATGGGCAAAGAGAACGTTTGACGTAATTCTTCCAAGATTTAATGTAACAACAACCTACATAGATGGACGGGACATCAAAAATTTTGAAAATGCCATACAGTCGAATACTACTCTGATTTACCTGGAATCTCCTAATTCATGGGACTATGCCTTACAGGATATTAAAGCCGTCGCTGATTTAGCCCGCTCACTTAATATTCTTACCATGATTGACAATAGTTATTGTACACCATTGTATCAACGTCCAATAGATTTGGGCATTGATCTTTGCATGCAAACGGCCACTAAATACATTGGCGGACATAGCGATACATTAGGCGGGGTGCTTTCCGGATCAAGGCAAATGATTAAAAAGATTTTTGATAGTGAATTTCTGAATGTGGGAAGCGGAATTCAGCCATTCAATGCATGGTTGTTGATTCGCGGATTAAGAACTTTGCCTGCCCGGCTTGAAAGGATCACAAAATCAACCATTGAGGTTGTCAATTTTTTAAAGCAGCACCATAAGGTGGAAAAGGTAATTTTCCCGTTCGATGCATCTTTCCCTCAATACGAACTGGCAAAGAAACAAATGAGGGGTGCTTGTGGCTTGCTAACATTTACTCTAAAAAACGGCACATGTGAATCCATCACCAAATTCTGTGAATCACTCAAACACATTTTAATGGCAGTGAGCTGGGGAGGCCATGAATCTTTGGTCATTCCGAAATGCTCCGGAATCAATCCAAAAGATTTTGATAGTAGCAATATCGAGCACCAATACATCCGAATGTATGTGGGATTGGAAGATGCATCGTATTTGATAGCTGACTTAAATCAGGCGTTAAATCTGGCGTAGCCTCTCTACATTTCATTTATTTTTACAGCTATGAAGCATAAGTTTTTAGGCTTGTTGTGTGTAATTGTTAGTTGCCTTAGTTTACATGCACAGGATAAATGGGATTTGAAAAGATGCGTTTATTATGCCATTGAAAATAACATTTCTGTTAAACAGGCTGACATACAGGCGAGAATTGCTGCTTTATCAGTCAAGCTTCAGCAAGCGGGCCTTTATCCAAACCTTAATTTCTCAACCAGTGCCGGATACAATTTTGGCCGGTCTATCAATCCTGCTACTAACGTATTTCAGAATGACCAGGTTTTATTTAATAACTACCAATTGCAGTCGAATGTTACTTTATTTAACTGGTTTTCGCAGCGATATGCGGTTGAAGCCAGTAAGTTGGACAAACAGGCTGCGGAAGCCGCAATTGATAAAGCAAGGGATGATATCGCATTGAACGTAGCTGTTGCTTATCTACAAACACTTTTGGCTAACGAACAGATAGAGATCAGTAATGTGCAAATCCAGCAGACCCTTTCTCAACTGGACCTCGTTCAAAAAAGAGTAAATAGGGGAGCGCTGCCTGAATTAAACCTGATAGAAGTTCAGGCACAACTGGCACGGGACAGCGCTGCTTACATTTCTGCAAAATCTACGTACCAGCAAAATCTAATTCTATTAAAGGCTTTATTAAGTCTTGACATGGCAGCATCATTTGATATTGAGACCCCTGATGTAAGCCAAATACCTGTGGAAGCTTTAACGGCGCTTCAACCGAATTATGTATATGAAATGGCTATAAAGAATTTACCGCAACAAAGAGCTAACCAGCTGCGCTATCAGTCTGCAGTAAAAAATATCCAGGTTGCAAGGTCGTCCATGTATCCAACGCTATCTGCTTTTGCAGCAGTCGGCTCGTCTTTTTCACCGCGATACCCAGATCAGTCTAAAGCAGTTGTTACCCGAAACCCTGGTTACGATACACTAAATTTTGTAATTGAAAGTTCACCTGGTGTATTTAAGCCTGTATTGGCGCCGGATATTAGCACCACAATACCGTTTGCTCCTTATGGCAAACAGGTTTTTGATATTACACTTGGACAAAGAGTTGGCATAAATCTATCAGTGCCCATTTTTAATAACCGGCAATTGAAAACGAACTGGGAACGGTCTAAACTGAATGCACAAAGTATTCAGCTGCAAATGAATCAGGACAATTTAAGTCTTCAGTCGGATATTTATAATGCTTATACTAATGCAGTCAATGCCCAACAGCGGTACCTATCTGCAAAAAAGGCAGCGGAAGCTTCTCAAAAAGCATTGGACTTTTCACAGAAGCGGTATGACGCAGGTTTGTTGTCTGTGTTTGAATTAATTACTAATCAAAATAATCTAACCCGTACGAGGTTGGACGTGGCTACGGCCCAGTTTGAACATGTATTTAGAATGAAATTGCTTGAATTTTATAAAGGGCAGGGACTAAAACTATAACTACTGCAAAAAAATATTTATGAACAAGAGCTTAAAATGGATTCTGATTATTGTTGGTGTACTTGCCGTGCTATTTGTAGGCGCAAAAATGTTAGGAGGCTCATCTAAAAAGGGTACCAAGATTACGGCTGAAAAGGCGCAAAGTCGCACAATCATTGAAACGGTGAATGCAAGTGGAAAAGTATATCCTGAAGTGGAGGTAAAGATCAGTCCCGATATTTCAGGTGAGATTACCGAACTAAATGTGCAGGAAGGCGATAGCGTAAGAAAGGGCCAGGTGCTGGCAAGAATCTATGCCGATATCTATTCATCTCAACGTGACGAAGCAGCAGCAAGAGTAACGCAATCGCAAGCCACGGTGGCCAATAGTGAAGCAAGTCTTACCGCATTGAAGGCACAATTGGATCAGGCCAAGGCAACCTACGATCGTAACAAAGATCTTTATGATGAAAAAGTAATTTCCAAGGCTGAATTCGAGCAATACGAAACGCAATACCGTACAGCCCAATCTCAATACACTGCGGCCCAACAAAATATTAGAAGTTTAAGAGCTGCCACACAAAGTACCCAAACCAGTCTTGTTGCTGCAAACAAAAATTTGGGACGTACAACATTGGTATCACCAATGAATGGAGTAATTTCTTCACTAAGTGTGAAGAAAGGAGAAAGAGTGTCTGGCAATAGTTTCACCGTTGGTACTGAAATGATGCGTGTGGCAGAAATGAGCACCATGGAAGTACGGGTAGATGTTGGTGAAAATGATATTGTAAAAGTAAATATTGGCGATTCTGCCGATGTTGAAGTAGAAGCTTACAACAATCGTAAGTTCAAGGGAGTGGTTACTCAAATTGCCAGTAGCACAAAAACAAATTCTACGGCTACTTCTGGAGATGTTACCAATTATGAAGTTCGTATTCGTATAGATTCTTCTTCTTATAGAGACCTGCTTTATCCGTCAAGGGTAAAGAGATTCCCGTTCAGACCTGGAATGAATGCCAGTGCAGATATCAAAACGAAAAAGAAGGATAATGTGGTAAGTATTCCTATAGCAGCTGTTGCAGCACGGGTAAAAGGCAGCGACAAAAGTGTGGCAGACGAAAAAAAGGAAAAGGAAAAAAGCAAAACCGACAATACTCAGGAAGTGAATATTTCAGGAGATGAAATTGAAGAAGTGGTTTTTATTGTTAAGCAGGATGGAACAGTTGAAAAGAGAACCGTCACCACTGGCATACAGGATATGAATTTTATTGAAATTACAAGTGGGCTAAAGGAAGGGGAGCAAATTGTTACAGCACCTTTCGATGCAGTGAATAAAACTATGAAGAGCGGTGATAAGGTAACTATAGTTCCAAAGGAAAAATTGTTTCAAAAATGATGGCCAATACTAAATAGTAACTACCGCTTTCTTATCCTTCTTATCAATTATGACAGAGACTTTAAGAATCGGCATAATAGGCAATGGCAGTTGGGCTACAGCTTTGGTTAAAATTCTTACGGATAACCATCACAATGTAAATTGGTGGATACGAAATTCAAGCTCTATTGAATCGATAAAAAGGAGACGGCATAACCCACATTATTTGCCTTCTGCTTATTTTGATGTTTCGTTGCTTAATCTTTATAATGACGTTAAAGACGTTACCCACAATTCTGATCTGTTGATATTAGCAGTGCCTTCTGCCTACATACAAAATGCGCTGCAACCTTTAGGCACTGGAGAACTGAAGCATAAAAAAATACTTTCGGCTATAAAAGGACTCGTGCCCGGTCCTGATGTATTATTAAACGAGTATCTCCACAAACAGTTTGGTGTTGCTTTGGAAAATTATTTTGCTGTTTTAGGTCCATGCCATGCAGAAGAAGTCGCATCAGAAAAATTATCCTATCTCACCTTTTCCGGTACTGATATTGAAGGCACCAGGCAAGTTGCTTCCTTTTTCCAAAACAACTATATAAACACCATTATCAATACTGATATTTTAGGAGTACAGTATGCCGCCGTATTGAAAAACATTTATGCATTAGGAGCAGGAATAGCACATGGATTGGAATACGGGGATAATTTTTTGAGCGTGTACATTGCTAATGCAGCCGATGAAATGGCTGGCTTTCTTCGGAAGGTAGGGGCGCAACATATGGTGGTGGGCGAGCACGAAAACAAGCACGTCACCGGAAAACGAAAAGATATCAACTATGCGGCATCTGTTTATTTGGGAGACTTACTGGTAACCTGCTACTCACTTTATAGCCGTAACAGAACCTTTGGCGCTATGATTGGCAAAGGCTACACAGTGCAGTCGGCGCAACTGGAAATGAATATGGTAGCGGAAGGATATTACGCGTCAAAATGTATATACAACATCAACAAAAAAATAACTGCCGAAATTCCTATTGCTGAAACAGTCTATAAAATTTTGTGGGAAAAAATGAATGCAGAAGAAGCTTTTAGAATGGTGGAGGATGTACTGGTTTGACTGGGGTGCTAATTACATTTTGTGTACTAAATCAGGCGTCTGTAGATCTTAAAAAAGCTGCCAAACAGTGTTATTAAAGACCTGCTGTTTTGTTTAGATATTTGTTTTTCACAATCTTTTGATTTTTCCTGCTCATACAATATATTTGGCGCTTGTCACTTAGGTGCCTGCAATCATCACTATGCTGCAATTAAGATGCTGCTTTTTACTGGCCTTATTTTAGTTGCTACTGCTCAAACACAGAATGCCCATATTTTTTGGAAGGATGACACGCTGCTGCGCAGAAAATATTTTGACGAGACCATGCAAAAGCGTCAGGCATTAATTGCGGCAATACCAACACTATATGCAAAGGATTATAAAGAAATTTATAACCACCAATTTGGTGAAATAGGAAATCTATGGAACAGTACCAGGCCAGTAATAGCCCCGGAAGTAAACAATTATCTGCAATCCATCGTAAAAAAAATTGTGGCCGCTAACTCCGAAATTCAACAGACGGACGCCCGCATCGTTTTTACCAGGGATGCATGGCCCAATGCTGTAAGCATGGGCGATGGTAGTATTGCCATCAACGGAGGACTTTTCATTTTTCTGAAAAACGAGGCAGAATTAGCCTTTGTGATCTGCCACGAACTTTCTCATTATTATCTCGATCATACCAATAAGTCCATAAAGAAAATGGTGGAGCTGTATAATAGTGAGGATTTTAAAAAAGAAATGAAACGTATATCTAAACAGGAGTATGGAGCTGGCAGGCAAATTGATGAATTAATGAAAAGAACCGCATTTGGAAGCCGGCGGCATAGCCGTGAAAGTGAAACTGAAGCCGACAGACAGGCTTTTCTTTTTTTAAAAAATACAGGGTATGATTGTAACGCCATTATAAGTTGTTTGGAATTACTTAATGAAGTAGATGATTCGACAATTTATAAACCACTTAGCCTCGAAACGCCTTTCAATTTTGATGATTATCCTTTTAAAAGAAAGTGGGTTCAAAAAGAATCTGTTTTGTTTGGGCGCAATGGTGGTAGATGATGTTTCCCCATTTACAAAACAGGAAAAGGATTCGATGAAAACTCACCCCGATTGTACTGAGAGAATTTCGGTTCTGCAGGATTCTTTCCAGGGGTAAAATCGAAGACTTCGGATTTATGTATTTGCATAATATTATTCAAGCTTCGGACGGTTCTATTTATGCAATTGGCGAAGGATATAAAAAAGTAGCCAGCGCACTTGGAATAGCTGCAACCATGCTTACCCGCAATTCAAACATCAGCACATTGAAAATTAAAGTAACCGATATGATGATGCTGAAATTTGATAAAGATTTCAATGTGAAGGAAGCAAAGATGTATCCAAAAAATTCAAATAATGTTGAATTGCCAGGAGGATCTGAATTTATGAGTGCGCCTCTTATTGGCAAGCTGGTTAAATATTATTACGGCGGATTTGATTATTCTTATACTCAATCCAATAAAGATATGTCTGCGTTTACGGTTTGTTATTCAGACTATCTAAGAGGTAAAGATTATAAAGGAGGTACTTTCAACTCTATTAGCTACAATGAAGGCAAAGTGACGACCGATCATATAAATACCAAGTCTCAGGCAAGTCGTTCGTGGGTATTACCTGGAAAACAAGAGCAGGTATTATTGCTGGAATACTTTAGAAAGAACAAAAAGCTGGATGCGCACTTCGAAAAACTGAATTGATTTTGTAAAAACTCCCGCTTAAGCCGGGAGTTTTTTATTATTGAAATAATTCATCAGGCAAACAATTGACTTGCAATCCCGTCAGCTCTTAACATTCCTTCGTCCGTTAGTTGCAAAATCGAATTGCTGTTTTTCACGAGTCCATGTTGTACAAATTTTTGAACCTGATGTTCTATTCGAATTTGCTCTTTGGTTCCAAATTCTTCACGCACTCTTTTCAAATCTATTCCTTCTATTGTCCGTAAGGAGATCATTATGTACTCGTTCAACCTTTGAGTTATTGTCAGCGTTTCTGTTTCCCTTTCAACAATATTTTCATTGATGTTTTTTATATACAGATTGTTATTTGCAATATTCCATCTCCTTTGTTTTCCATTATATGAGTGGGCCGAAGGTCCCAATCCTAAATAATTGTCTCCTTTCCAGTAGGAAGAGTTGTGGTGGCTTCTAAAACCAGCCTTTGCAAAATTAGAAACCTCGTAATGTTCATAGCCCTTATCTCTTAACCATTGCATCAATAATAAAAATTGTCTTGCCTGGTTTTCATTATTAACATCAACAGTTTTGTGAGTTTTAATCAGTTTATAAAGTGGTGTTTTTTCTTCAACCGTCAATGCATAACATGAAAGATGAGGAATGGACAATTGCAATGCTCTTTCAACATTCTCCTTCCACATGTGATCTGAAAGTAAAGGAGAACCATAAATTAGGTCAATAGTAATGTTATCGAATACTTTTCTTGCTAATTCCAGATTATTTGTCGCCTGGTAGGCATTATGTGCCCTGTTCATCCATCTCAGCTCGTTTTCAAAAAAAGATTGAATACCAATGCTAAGGCGGTTAATACCTAACCCTTGCCATGTCTTCAATTTTTCAATACTTATGTCGTCCGGATTTGCTTCGAGAGTGACTTCGGCATGGGACTCAACCTGATAATGCTTAAATAAATTCGAAAGCAGATATTCC
>Ga0126305_10000626_pt1 | contig 15233 bp, 13 predicted proteins | sample Plot26_FD_92536 | JGI IMG/M metagenome (GOLD analysis project Ga0126305, IMG submission 92536) | Serpentine soil microbial communities from UC McLaughlin Reserve, CA, USA - Plot26 | ecosystem: Environmental > Terrestrial > Soil > Grasslands | place: USA: UC McLaughlin Reserve, Lake County... | reverse complement strand
GCCGGCACGTCCCTCGGGGCAGAAGACGAAGTCGCCCGGAGCCAACTCCTCTTTGCCGTGTTGGTTCCGGAAGAGGGGACGACCGCTCAGGACGAAGAACATCTCTTCGGCTCCGAAGTGCATGTGCATCCGCATCTCAGGCGCGTGGGGGGCCAGTTCGTAGAGCGTTGCTCCCATCCTGGCGTCGTCCGGGCGCCAGAAGATTCGATGCCGAGTCCCGACTTCTTCGTTCTCTCCGTCCCATGCGTCGGAGAAGAGGTTCTGACGATTCATGCGTGGTACCTCCGAGTGGTAGCGGTGGGCGCGCAGTGTTCGAGCGCCCGGAGTACGGGCCTCGGCAACACTGCGCCGGAAACGCGGCTGCTCGCCGCGCGAAACCGCTACCTCGCCGCCGGATCCACAGCAGGATCATGCCTGCTCGAGAGTGCTGACGACGGCACGCCCCGAAGGATGGGCCTGACCAGGGCATCAAGCCTCAAGGTGCCGCTAGCTAGGTTCGGAGGCGGAAAACCCCGGTCGAGACCGTCAGGAAGACCGTGTCGGCGAGCACCAGGACGAACAGCGCGAGGCCGCCGGCGAGCAGCGTCCCGTTTACCGACGATGCCTCCTCGCGCGGCAGGAGAGCGGCCGCCGCGGCTCGTCTGGCCCTCGAGGCGGCGTTCTGCTTTTTCCTCGCGTCCCTCAGCTTCGCACCCTTCGCCGCAGATCGGTCCTTGCGGACGGCTCGCCGTGCGGGCGGTGCCGGCGGCGTCGTCTGGAGCACGGGCGGTGCCGCGGGAGGCGAAAGCACTACAGAAGCCGGCGGCGCGACAGGCGCCGCAGGAGGCGGCTGAACGGCGGGCGGCGAGGAAGGCGGCGACGCAGCGGGCGGGGGCGTCGCGGGCGGCGGCGGTGACGTGGGCTTCGTCGCTGTCGGGGCCTGCGGCTTCTGCGGCTCGGGGACGGGGCCGACGGCCTTCTTCGTTGCAGGCTCGGGCTTCGGCTGCGCCAAGGCCGCCGGTGCGACGAGGAACGAGCTCGCACAGCAGAAGAGCACAGCCACCGCTGCTTGCCACCGCAATCGACTGACGACGCGTCTCAACGAGCCCCCCTTGGCTCTCTCCCGACAGGCGGTTTAGTCGATTTGGGCCGCCGTGTCAATCGCGATGCGGACGGAACCTGAGCCGCGTCGCCCAGAACCAAGCGACCAGGAAGACGAGGTAGGCGGCGCCGAACCCGAGCCCGAGCCCGAGCATCACGCGCCGGTTCTGCTGGCCGGAATCCTCCTGATACTGCGGCGCAGCGATTTGTCTGACTTGATCTACCGACCGTTCCAAAGCCAGATCTACCTGTGAATACGCCGCTCCATGGTACTGCGACGGATTGGTGATCTGCGGGGAGATACCGCGTGATACTAAGGCAAAGCGCGACGTTGATACTGGAAACGGAGCGCTATGATACTGCGACGAGATTGCTTGTATTGAAGCCAAATCCTGTCGAGGTCGCTCCGAGGCGGCCGCCGCTGGGGACGCCGTGGAAACCACAGCAGACATCGAAATGGCGAGCACCAACAGACGCGTTGGCGGACGGCGTGGGGATTGCGAAGTTCCGATAATTGGTAGGTACCCAGTTCAACGATTGCCAAGACGCAATTGATCGTTTGAATTTTTCGATGAGAACAGCTATCGTCGCGGCGGGAGAACACGCGACGTCGGGGAGGGTTATGTCCGTCACTGCTGCGATTCGGCCGGTGCCGAGACCGGCCGGGAGGCCGGAGCCACGCACGTCCGGCTCACGCCACGCCGCCGTCCGTGGGCTGCTGCGCGACTACCACCGCCATGGAGACCTCCGCGCGAGAGCGCGCCTGATCCAGCAATACCTCCCGCTCGTGCGGCGTCTCGCGCGCCGGTACGTGGGGCACGGCGAGCAGCTCGACGATCTCGTCCAGGTGGGGTCGATCGGGCTGATCAAGGCGATCGACCGCTTTCAGCTCGACCGCGGGGTCGACCTCGCCACCTACGCGATTCCCACGATCGACGGCGAGATCAAGCGCCACCTTCGCGACCGCGCCTGGCCCGTGCGGATACCGCGCCGCCTCCAGGAGCTCGACCCGACGCTGCGAGCGCGGGTTGCCGAGGTCGTCGACGGTCAGAACGGCGAATTCGAGCGCGACAGTGCCCTAGAGCACGGCTACGAGCTCGGCGAGGACAGAATTTTGCTGAGGCACGGCTTCCACGTTCTCGACGACCGGGAGCGGCTGTTGCTCCGGCTGGCGTACTTCGAGGGCCTCAGCCAGGCGAAGATCGCGAAGCGCGTCGGCATCTCGCAGATCCACGTCTCTCGCCTCACGCGCCGCGCGCTGGCGAAGCTCCGCGCCGAGATCGGCAGCGCCGCTGCGTGAAAGCCGCCTTTACCGGGCGCACTTAGCCCCTAGAATGCTGGGGCGTGAAGCGCTTCGTCAGCCGCGAGCGACGGAGGGAAGAATGAGCACCGTCCGCAAGCACCAGCCCACCGGCTCGGTCGATGACTACACGAGCCTGCCCTACCACCTCTTGCTGGTCCGGGACGGAGAGGACAAGGCGAAGCCCTGGACGGCTGCGGTCGAGGAGCTGCCGGGCTGCACGAGCCACGGAAAGACCTCGGACGAAGCGCTCGGCGGGATCGAGGCGGCGATGGCCAAGTGGATCGGCATCGCGCTCGAGGAGGGTCGCGAGATCCCGGAGCCGAAGTCGGCGGCGACGCACAGCGGACGGCTCCTCCTGCGGATGCCGAAGACGCTCCATGCGGACCTCACACGAGCCTCGGAGCGCGAGGGGGTCAGCCTGAACCAGTTCATCACCGACGTCCTCGCGGCCGCGATTGTCTGGCGCGGCCGTGCGAACCCGGGCGCCGCGGGCGCGTCGTCGCGGTCGTCGCCGCTGCAGGCGCCCGGAGCAGAAGGCCTGACGACCGAGCGCGGAACCGCCTCGCGCAAGCGCACGCGGAATGCCACCCTCATCACGGCGGCGCTGGTGGCGAACTTCCTCATCGTCGGAATCGCGGGGATCGTCGCGATCCTCGTCCTCATCACCGCCTGGCTGTAGAGCGTCGCGGTGATCGAGCCGAGCGGGGCGTCGAGTCTGATCGGCGCGTCCACCGTTCACGTCGTCGACCGCCTCGAGCCGGTCCGCGAGGCCTGGAACGGGCTGATCGCGAACGGCGCGAACATCTTCGCCACCTGGGACTGGAACGACCTCTGGTGGCGGCACTACGGCCGTGGACGACGCCTGCGCGTCGTCGTAGCGACGTGCGACGGCGAAGTAGAGGCGATCGTGCCGCTCTTCTTCTGGTCGGGGCGTCCGCTGCGGGTGCTGCGTCTGATCGGCCACGGGCATGGCGACCGTCTCGGCCCGATCTGCGACGACGAGCCCGCGGCGGCGGAACGGGCGCTCCGGGACGCACTGCGGGCGGTCCCGCACGACCTCTTCGTCGGCGACTGGCTCGCCGGCGGCCGCGGGTGGCCGCAGGCCCTCGGGGGCCGCGTGCTCCGCACCACGGGCTATCCGATCCTGGCGCTGGACGGCCGCTCGTGGGACGAGATCCTCGCCGGCAACAGTCCGCGTTTCCGCAAGAACGTCCGTCAGTCGCGCAACCGCCTCGAACGGCGTCACGCGGTCACCTTCCGCTCTCCCGACGCGGACACGCTCGAGCGCGACCTCGACACGCTCTTCGGCCTCCACCGCGCGCGTTTTGGCGAACACGAGGGGTGCCACTTCTGCGGCGAGTACGAGGCTTTCCAGCGCGAGTTCGCGACGCTGGCGTTCGAGCGCGGCTGGCTGCGCGTGCTCCTGCTCGAGCTCGACGGGGAGGCGGTCGCCGCCGAGTTCGGCTTCCTCTTCCACGACGTCTACTTCGCCTACCAGGGCGGGCGGAATCCGAAGTGGGACAGGGAGTCCGTGGGCTTCGTCGTCGAGCTGGAGACGATCCGCCGCACGCTGGAGGAGGGAGCCGTCGAATTCCGCTTCCTCGGGGGAGAGGAGGCCTACAAGTACCGGTTCCCGACCCAGGACCCGCGTCTCGAGACATTGGTCGCGGCAAGGACCGGCCGCGGCCGTCTCGCGGCGGCGACGCTGAAGACCGCGTGGCGCCTCCCGGGCGGCGAGAACTTACTGCGGCGAGTCGGCGCCTAGGAGGGCTCTAGCACGCCGAAAGCCCGGCCTCGTTCGCCTCGAGCCGGTTGTTCCGCGACACGGCGCGGCTCCCGTCGTCGAATCTGGCCTCCGGGAACGCGACGAGCGGCTGCCCGCCGCCGCACGCCCGGTTGCCGCGCACGACGTTGTGCGACGACCCCTGGAGCACGATCGCCGGCCGCCCGCCGCCGATGAAGACGTTCCGGACGATTCGATGACGGTCGCCGCCGACGTCGACGAAGATCCCGGTCTTCGCGTCGACGATGCGGTTGTCCGCGAACGTGTTGGCGCTCGAGCCGGCGCCTTCGTGACGCCACTCGACGTTGATCCCGGTGAGGGCGTCGACGATCCGGTTGCGCGCGATCAGCGAGTCGTTGGTGGCGTGCTCGAGGTAGATGCCGGTGCGTGTGTCGGAGATCTCGTTGTCGACGATCGTCGTCCGGGTCGAGGAGCCGACCGTCTCGATTCCGTCCCATCTCGCACGGCGCACGACGTTGCCGATCACCGCAGCCTCGACCCCGCCCGTCCAGATGCCGCCCTCGTCGGTGCCGCACCCGCGCGTCCGGTACTTCGCCGACGTCCAGCAGGCGTCCCGCGAGGGGTTGCGGATGTCGTTGACGACGTTGTCGAGCACGAGGCCGTGGAGGTCGGCGGCGGGGCGACCGTGTTCCTGCTGCTGCAGGAGGATCCCGAAGCCCCGAAAGCCCGAAACCCGGTTGCGGATCGCCGTAGTATCACGGGATTCGTCGGAGCCGAGGGCGACGATACCGGCCTCGGCAGAGCGGCTTCCTTCGATGCGCGAGTCCTGAATCGAGATGTCCGAGTGGGCGCCCCAGGTGTTGACGCCGTCGGTTCGCACGCGCCGCAGGTGCAGGCGCTGGAGGCGGACATCCCTCGACCCGTCGAAGATCGCGACGCCGATACCCCCCTCGCTGTCGCCGGAGACCGCGCCGCCGCCGTCGAGGGTCAGGTCGGAGACGCGGATGTTCCGGCCTTTGGCGACGAGCAGCGCCCAGTAGCGGCTCCCCGGCGGAGCATGGAGCACCGTCTCCGCGCCTGACCCGACCAGCCGCGCGCCGCTCCGCAGCATGAGCCGGTCGACGACATAGCGCCCGGGCGCGAGCCGAACGGTGACGTCGCCTCGCCCGAGCGCGGCTCGGGCACGCGCGAACGAGGCCCCAGGGACGGCCTCGACGATCTTCGAGCCGGACGGCTCGACGGTGATATCACGGGGGCCTGCGGAGCTTCGCCGCCCGAGGTTGTCCACAGCCTCAACCCGCAGCTCGTGCTCGCCACGCGGAAGCAGCGCCGGGTCGACGTCGAGCCGGTACGGCCGTGTCGTGTCCGTTCCCAGCGGGCGCTCGGCGAGGAGGAACGTGACCGCCACGATTCGGCTGTCCGGGAGAGCCCGGGCCTCGGCGCTGAAATGCGTGGGGCGTGTGAGCCGGTGCGGCCCGAGGAACTCGACGCTCGGGCCGACGTCGGGCGGGTCGGCCGCCGGCCGGGACGCGCTCTCCGAGACGCAGCCGGCCAGCACGAGAGCCGCGGCGAGCGCGAAAAGGGTTCGACGGCCCGCCGCGACGGTAGCTACAGGCAGATGGCCGACCGAATCGATTCCCTGGCGCGCTACGGCGCGCCGGCGTTTCCGCCGGACCAGCCGGTCGAGACGGGCCGGTACTTCGACGCGCTCCGCCGCAGCAAGCTGCTGATCGCGGCGATCGTCGTGCCCCTCACGCTCGTCGTCTTTGCGCTCTCCTCGATGCTGCCGAAGACGTACAAGGCGACCTCCAAGATCGTCCTCGAGAGCTCGACCGACCCGCTCGAGACGCGAGCCCCCGATTCGGCCGAGCGCCGGCTCGCGACGATCGAGCGGCTGCTCACCACGCGCCAGACCAGGCGTCGCGCCGTGAGGAGCATTCCGGGTGAGACGGCGAGGAGCCTGGAGGGCAAGTTGACCGCGTCGGTCGACCCCACGGCCGACATCATCTCGATCGACGCCACGGACGACACGGCCAAGGGCGCGGCGCGAATCGCGAACGCCGTCGCCGGGTCGTTCCTCGCCCGCCAGCACCGGGGCGACGTCCAACGTCTGCGGCGCGCAAAGGCGACCCTCGAGCAGGCGCTTCGCGACCTCCGGGGCCGCCGCGGGATCCAGGCCTCGAACGAGCGCGTCGCGATTCGGGAGCGGCTCACTGACCTCAACCTGGGCGCGGCAGGCTTCCGCTCGGAGCTGTCGCTCGCGGAGGCTGCGGAACCGCCGACGTTGCCGTACTCGCCGCGGCCGGTTAGGAACGCGCTCTTCGCATTCTTCGCTGCGATGTTCGTGGCGGCGCTGGCCGTCGTCGCCAGGGCGCAGCTCAAGCCGCGCGTCAGCGGCTCCAGGGAGCTGGGCCGGCTGCTCGAGCTGCCAGTGCTCGCCGAGGTTCCTCACGTGCGCCGCCCGCTCGGCCATCGGTCGACGACGCTGAGCGCCGTCGAGTACGAGGCGTACCAGATGCTCCAGGCGTCCCTGCGGCGCCGGCTGCCGGGAAACCAGCGGACGGTGCTCGTCACGAGCGCGCTGCACGGCGAGGGCAAGACGGAGGTCACCGCCGCGCTCGGCCTCGTCCTCTCGCAGACCATGCACAGGACGTGGCTCGTCTCCGCGGACATGCGCTGGCCGCGGCTGCACGAGCTCTTCGACGTCGACCAGACGCCGGGCCTGTCCGAGGTGCTCGTCGGGGCGCAGAACGGCGGCAGCAGCGGGATCTTCCAGCTGAGCGCCGCGCGCACGGGATCCGGCAGCCTCCACGTGCTCGCGAGCGGCCGAATTCCCCCCGACCCCGCCCAGCTCCTGGCCGGTGACGCGCTCGACGGGTTCTTCGAGGAGATCCAGGAGTCCGAGTACGACTACGTGCTCCTCGACGGGCCCCCGCTGCTCGGGCTCGTCGACAGCCAGGTGCTCGCCCAGCGGGTCGACGGCGTTCTGATCGTCTGCCGGCCCGACCGCCACACCCCCGAGACGGCGCTGGCGCTCCGCGAGCTGCTCGACCGGCTCGAGGTCGCCCCGCTGGGCATCGTGATCGTCGGCTCGCGCGGTCGGACTCACGCCTACCTGCCCGGGTAGCCCTCGCGGAGCGCGGTTCCGGCCCAGATCAACGCTGCGACGAGCCAGAAGTGCCGCCAGTGCAACGTGTCGACGAAGAAGCTGTTCGCGAGCAGGCCACACCAGGCGGCGAGCAGCGCGGCCGAGCCGATGCCGTACGTATCGACGCCGAGGGCCACGTTCCGGGCGGCGAAGCCGAGAGTCAGCACCAGCAGGCCGAGGAGGAGAAGCACGCCGAGGATCCCCTCCTCCGTGAGCGTCCGGACGTACGTGCTGTGCGCGGACAGGTCCGAGACCCGCTCGAACTGGCCGGGGCCGAGCCCGAGCGGGTGCCGCTCGGCGATCTCGATACCGGAGGCCTGGGCGCCGAACCGCTGGGCGTCGTAATCCTGGAGGGCGGCGCGCTGGCTGAGGAAGCTCGTCATCGACGTGGCCTCGACGACGGCGACCAGGGCCGCGCCGGCCACGAGCGCGACGGCCAGCAACGTCAGCGCCCTGCGGGCGCCGCCGCGGCGGAGCGCCAGCACGGTGAGCAGGACGAGCACGCCCACCGCGAGGTTGAGCCACGCGGCGCGCGAGAAGGAGAAGAGGACGCCCACGGTCAGGACGGACAGCAGCACGAGCTTCGTCGTCAGCCTGAAGCGGAGCAGGCGGGGCGCCACGGTCTCCTCCATGAGAATCAGCGCTGCGGGGACGAGGAAGGGGCCGAAGACGTTGGGATCCTTGAACATCCCCTGCGCGCGCGGGCCGGTGACCAGCGCGTCCGAGCCCGGAAAGGCGACGATGAGCGCGAGGCACGCGGCGACGGCGGAGAGCGTCGCACCGGCCAGGTAGGCGAGGACGACGACCCGCGCCGAGCGGACCGAAGCGACGTACGCGGCGAGCCAGAGCGCGAGCAGGCCGAGGTAGAACGTGATCGAAAAGAACGAGACCGCCCGGGCGCCGTCCGTCGCTCCGGTGGCCGCGAGCAGGTTCAAGGCGAGGAACACGCTGACGAGCACGGTGGCGCTCAATGGGACACGTTCGAGATGAAACCGCGCGGTGGCGAGCGCGACGGCGATCACGACCGCGAACACGAGATCGGGTGGGGCCGGCTCGATCCGCACGACGGCGAGCAGGAGCACGCCGAGGGCGACCGCCGCGTCGTACCGCCCGAGCGCCAGCGCGAGCGTTCCGAGCAGTCCCACCCCGAAGGCAAGGACGAGCGGGAGGGGCAGCGGCGAGCGGCTGAGGGCAGCGCCGGCGGCGAGGAAGAGAACGAGGACGACGCCCCCCGTCGCGACCCACGCGAAGGTGTTGGCGAGGTCGATTCGGCGGCGAACGCTGACGGCGTGGACGACTTGCAAGGGTCGGCGTCAGCCTCCCGGCCGCGGCGGCCGCGCATCCTGCTGCTGATCACGCTCGCGGAGGTCGGGGGCGCGCAGACGTACGTGGCCTCGCTGCTCCCGGCGCTCGTGGAGCGCTTCGACGTCGTCGTCGCGGCTCACGGAACAGGTCCACTTCGTGACGCGGCCGCGGCGGCCGGCGTGCCGTTCGAACCGCTCGCTCACGTGCGGCGGCCGGTGGGGGCGCACGATCTGGCCGGGGTCGTCGAGCTCGTCCGGCTGCTCCGTCGCCACCGCCCGGACATCCTCCACGCGAGCAGCTCGAAGGCCGGCGTCCTGGGACGTCTTGCGGGCGCTCTCGCCGGCGTCCCGATCCGAATCTTCACCGTGCACGGCTGGGCCTTCGCCGCCTACTCCGGCGCCACCGGCCGCCTCTACCGTGTGGCGGATCGCCTCGTCCGCCCGCTCACCACCGTGACGGTCTGCGTCTCCGAGCGCGAGCGGGACCTCGGCGTGGCCGCGCGCACGTGCGATCCGGTCCGCACGGTGGTGATCCCCAACGCGGTCGACGTCGCCGGCGCGCCTCGTGTCCGAGCGGGCAACCGCGAGCGGCCGCTGATCGTCGCAGTCGGCCGGCTGAAAACGCCCAAGGACTTCCTGACGCTCGTTCGGGCGCTCGGCAGGCTCGAGCCCGGCTCGTTCGACGCCGTCATCGTCGGGGACGGCCCCGACCGAGAGCGGCTCGAGGACGAGATCGGCCGCCTCGGCCTCGCCGAACGCGTGACGCTCGCCGGCGAGCGGGCCGATGTCCCCGAGCTGCTCGCCGCCGCCGACGTCTTCGCGCTCGCGAGCGCGTCCGAGGGGATGCCCGTGTCCGTGCTCGAGGCGATGGCGGCGGGGCTGCCCGTCGTTGCCTCGCGGGTCGGCGGCCTGGCCGAGCAGGTCGTCGAGGGCGAGACGGGCGTACTCGTCGACCCCGGAGACCCGGAGGACCTCGCCCGCGCGCTCGCGGGTCTCGTCACCGACGCCGAGCTCCGGCGACGCCTCGGCGCGGCGGGCCGCGTGCGCGCCGAGCAGGCGTTCGACCTCGAGCCGTTTCGACGCGCGCACCTCGAGCTCTACTCTCGCGAGCTCGCAAGGTGCAGGCTGCCCGCGCCTTCGTCCATCCCGTAGCGGCGCCTGCGGTAGACGCCACGGAGCGGCAGCGGCGAGTCGTGCCCGCCCTCGACCTTCGCCCGGAAGTCGAGCAGGCAATCGCGCCGGTCGATCTGCCGGCGGCGGAGAGCCAGACGGTCCGTACCGCTCGAATTGATTCCGGGCTCGCACGAGACCGCGACGTGGAACCCGGCTGCGGCGACGAGCCCACGTTCGCGGGCGCCGAAGAGCCCGGAAGGGTAGGAAAACGCGACGACGGGACGCCCGAGCCGGGCCTCCAGCGAGAGCTTCGAGCCGTTGATCTCCTCCCACGCGGCGGCGTCGTGCAAGGTGAGGAGGTTCGGGTGGGTGAGCGTATGGGCCTCGAAGCGGAACGTTCCCTCGCGGTCGAGGTCGACGATTTCGTCCCACCCGAGGACCGGCGGCTGTGAGCGGCGATACCACCCGAACCCGGCCCAGCCGTCCACGACGCCCGGTGAGATGAAGACGGTGGCGCGGAAGCCGCGCTCGGCGAGGATGGGAAGCGCCTCTTCGGCGATGTCCAGGAAACCGTCGTCGAAGCTGAGGCCGATCGTGCGGCGGCATGGGCCGCCCCGCTCGACGAGGGCGGCCGCCTCGACGACGTCGACGACGCGGTACGACTCCGTCGCGAGGTAGTCCATCTGGCGTCGGAAGTTGTGCGGGCTGACGGCGAGCTCGTCGCGGTCGTCGGAGACGCGGTGGTAGAAGAGGATGCGCAGGCCGTTGTGCAGCTCGCCGTTCGGGTCGGCGCGCCGCAACCAGGCGGCCGAGCGCGCCCGGGTGGCGGCGGCCTTGACGAGGTAGCGGCTCACGCGTGCCTCCCGAACAGCTTCCGCGCCGGCGCGAGTCCCTCGAAGTAAAAGTGCCGCAGAGCGTGCGAGCGCTTCAGCAGCTTGCGAGCGCGGATCATTCCGATCCACCCGGCGACCGCGGCCCTCCCTCTCAGGCTTCCGGCCAGGCCGAACGCCATGTACAGAGGCTCCAGCCGGTCGGCGAGGTCGATCTTGTAGCGCTCGGCGCCGCCGAGGAACTCGACTCTCGTCGCGCCTTCGGCGGCCGCGGCCTCGATGGCGTCGAGCGTGTTGACGACACCTGGTGAATAGCGGCTGAACTCCGGATCGAAGGCGATCCTGTGGACGTAGATTCGGCCCTCGAGGGCGAGGAAGTAGTGGAACGCGACCGCCCGCCCGTCGACCTTCAGCGTCACGATCCGTGGAACTCCGAGCGGCGCGAGCGCCTCGGCTGCCGCGTGGCTGAAACGCCTGCCGGCCGGCGTCGTGAAGCCGGAGCCGTCGGGGCGACCCTGCCAGCGCAGATCGTGCAGGACGAAGGCGTCCTCGAGCGCTGCCTTCAGCTCGTCGACGGTCCGTGCCACCTCGACGTCTATCCGGCCGAGCTGCGCGAGCTGTCGCCGCCGCCGGCGGTGGTGGCTGCGCTGCTTGGACGAGAACTTGGTCGCGTAGACGCTGTCCCAGCCCGGAGAGAGGTCGAGCACCGGCGCGTCCGCGCGCTCGATCAGCGTCAACGCCGACGGGCCGAGCCCCGCGATCAGCCGGCTGTCGGCGGGCAAGCCGGAGAACTCGGCGAGGTCCTGATCGGCTCCGCTGGCTCGCTCGGCGAGCGCGTTGGCCGTCGACACGCTCTCACCGTCGGCGAGGAGCGTGTCCGCGAGCCCGGGATCGCCGCCGACGAACGAGGTCACGCGGAGACCGCGCTTCGGGCGGACGCAGAGCGGCAGCGCGCCCACCAGCCTCCCGTCGCGGTACGCAACGTGCACAGCGAGCTCCCCTTCGTCCCCGTAGTGGCGCCACCACTCCAGGAGCCAGGCATGGAGGAGGAAGGGGCTCGGCCGAGGGCCGGCTCGGACGAGCGTGTCCCACTGCACGCCGAGCTCGGAGAAGGCGGTCTCGTTCGAAACCGTCTCTACGGTCAGACCCGCGGAAGCGGTGGTGGTAACCACACTTACAACGATTCCCCCCGTATCTCAGAGCGAGTCCACGAACGCGGTGGCGTCCTCCCGGGTCCGCACAGTGACGACGCGCCGGCCGTCGGTCTCGCGGGCGAGCTCGGCGAGCAGGTCGGCCCTGACGGCCGTGCGGTAGCGCCACTGGTTCCTCGCGAACTTCAGCAGCGCCCGGTGCACCGGCCCGGGCTCCGTCTGCGCGGGGACGCCGACGCTCGCTTCTCGGTTGCGCCGGCGGCGCGCGACCCGCCACAGGCAGCGTAGGGGCGACGCCTCGACGAACACGACCGTGTCGGCCGTGTCGAGCCAGTCGGGAAGCATGTCATCGGCCTGGCTGTCGACGATCCACTCCGGCTGGTCGAGCTCCCGCCGCTGCAGCGCGTCCCATTCCGCGGGCGGGGTCGCCACCCAGCCCGGCTTCCAGAAGAGCGTGTCGAGATGCACGACCCGGATCCCCAGCCGCTCACCCAGTCGGCCCGCGAGCTCGGACTTGCCCGCGCCCGCGGGCCCGGTGACGACGATTCGTTTCACGGCGTGTGTCGGATTTTGTTCAGGGACTCGCCGGGTCGGCGGAGGGGAACCGTTCTAGACGATGAACGCGCCGGCGCACTCGTGGACCGCTGAGCTCGCGTCGGCGATCCGGGTCGGCGACCCGCGCTGGGTGGCCGCGGCCGGACGCGTCGTGCTGGTCTGGGTGCCGTGCTACACGCTGATGGGCTACCGCTTCGGCCCCTCGCCGACCGCCCTCGCCGCGTCGACGATCCTGGCGGCGGTCTGGCTCGTGTCGCTCCGCAGCGCGTTCGCAGCCGTGCACTTCACGCTCGGACCAGCGGTGCGCACGGCTGTAGGGGCCGTAACCGGAATGATCGGCGTCTCCGCGATGGCCATGTGGGTGCCGGGGCTCGGCATGTCGACATCGACGATCCTCGCACTCACGCTTTCGGTCTTCGCGCTGACGACGATCTGGGAAGGCGTCGCCCAGCGGGTCGTCGGCAAGCGGCGGGTGCTCGTGATCGGGACGTCCGCGTCCGCCGAGGCCGTCGCGAGCGCGATCGCGGTCGAGGGAAACACGCCTTTCACGGTCGTGGGCGCAGTGGACGACACGCCCGACGACCCGGCCCGCTTGGGGTCGGTAGCAGAGCTGTCGCGGATCATCGACGAGCAGCGGCCCGAGCTCATCGTGCTCACAGACGGCGAGAGCTCCGCGAAAGCGCTCGATCGCCTCCTCGACGCGCCGGCGTCGGGTCTCAAGCTCGTCGGCCAGGCCCACTTCTTCGACCACGCGTTCGGTCGCATTCCGCTCGCAGACCTGAAGCCGACTTGGTTCATGAGCATCTTCCATCTCTGGCAGCGGCCGTACACGCGCTTCGCGAAACGGACCTTCGACATCGTGTGCGCGTCCTTGATTCTGCTCTTCGCCGGCCCCTTGATGTTCGTCGCTGCCGCTCTCGTCCGGCTCACGCCCGGCCCCGTCATCTACCGGCAGACGCGAGTCGGCGAGGGCGGCCGACCCTTCAGGATGCTGAAGTTCCGCACCATGCGGGCCGATGCGGAGGCGCCCGGTCCCGCGTTTGCGCAGCTGGAGGATCCGCGCGTGACGAAGGTCGGGCGGGTGCTTCGCCGGACGCACGTGGACGAGCTGCCGCAGCTGTGGAACGTCCTCCGCGGGGAGATGTCGATCGTCGGGCCCCGGCCGGAGCGGCCGGAGTTCATCCCGACGCTCGAGGACGCGGTGCCGTTCTTCACGCGGCGCCTGCTCGTCAAGCCGGGAATTACGGGGTGGGCACAGCTTCGACACGACTATGCGTCGGACGCCGACGGAGCCGCGCAGAAGCTGTCGTACGACCTCTGGTACCTGCGCCACCGGAACCTCGTCGTCGACCTCGCGATCTGCGCGAAGACCTTCTCGTCGATTCTGGCGAGGCCGGGACGGTGAGCGACGTGGAACGGGTCGAGCGGACTCAGGAGCAGACCCCTGCGACCGAGCGGCGCCTCTGGTTCCGCGTCGAAGAGGTCGAGATCAGGTGGCTGCCGGTCGGCGAAGCGGCCTTCCTGCTGTGGGTCCTCGTCTTGCTGATCGTCGCCTGGCTGCTGGTCGGCGTCGGGCTCGGCCTCGTCTAGGAGCGGCACCGTGCAGGCACTCGCCACGCCGACGGCCGCCGGAACGAGGCTTCGAATCCAGACCGTCACGTCGGAAGCCGGTCTCGCGGCGCTTGCAGACGGCTGGGACGAGCTCGTACGCGCGATGCCTCGTCCGAGCCCGTTCATGCTGCATGCATGGCTGCTCGAGTGGTGGCGCCACTACGGCGGCGGCGCCGATCTCGCCGTCCACGTCGCCTACCGCGGCGACCGACTGGTCGGGGCGCTTCCGCTCTACACCCGGCGCCGCCTCGGGCTTCGTGTGACCGAGCTCGTCGGGGGCACGTGGGCGCTTCTCGGCGACGTGCTCGTGGCACCCGGAGAGGACGCGGCGACGGCGGCCGCGTTGGTCGAGCAGGCGGAGTCCTCAGGGGACGATTTCGCGAACCTGTTCGGCCTGACCGAGGCCAGCCGACTCGTCGCGGCGCTGCCGCCTGGAGCGCTCCGCATGATCGAGCGCCTCGAGGCGCCCGTGATGGACCTGGACGGTCCGTGGGACGAGGTCTACCGGGGGAGGTTCTCGGCAAAACAGCGGAGCGAGCGGCGGCGGAGGCTCCGGAAGCTCTCCGACGCGGGGCCGGTCGAGGTGCTCGTCGCGCACACTCGCGGCCAGCTCGGCCCGGCGCTCGAGGACGCCTACCGCGTGCACAGGGCGCGCTGGGAAGGCCGGCGCGACATGTCGGGCTTCGCCACGCCGACCGGGCTCCGCTTCCATCGCGCGGCCGTGCTTGCGCTGGCCGAGCTCGACGTGCCGCGGATCACGGTGGTCCGCTGCGGTGGCCGGCCGATCGCTTTCGCGTTCGCGCTCCACTTCGAGAGGGCCACGTACGGCGTCGCGATGGCGTTCGACCCGGCCTACGCGCAGTTCGGTCCCGGGCTGGAGGCGAAGCTGACCTCGCTCGAGGCGGCGGCGGCCGAGGGGATCACCCGGGTGGAGCTCCTCGGTACCGACGCTCCGCACAAGCGGCCGCTCACCGATCGGTTCGAGCCGGTCTACCAGGGCATCGGCCTGGCAAGGACGCTTCGCGGCCGGGCGGCGAGCGAGGGCCTGCTCGCCGCAATCCACGCTCGCCGGCGGCTCAAGCACTCGCAGGTGGCCAGGCGGCTGTACGACCGCGTGCCCCGTTTCGGACGCGCCTGACGGGGCCTCCCGAACTCATCGGTCGCCGGCTGAGAGCTCGGCGAGCCGTCGCTCGAGAAACCGGCGTTCGGCGTCCGAGTGGACGAGCTCGAGCGCGCGGGCGTAGGCGGCTCGGGCGTCCTCCCAGCGGCCGAGCCGGCGCAGCAGCTCGGCGCGAGTGGAGTGCAGGTAGTGGTAGCGGTCGAGCTCGAGGCGCTCCACGAGCGCGAGGCCCGTCTCGACGTCGCCCGCCTCGGCGACGGCCGCCGCGCGGTTG
>Ga0126305_10000625_pt1 | contig 15239 bp, 17 predicted proteins | sample Plot26_FD_92536 | JGI IMG/M metagenome (GOLD analysis project Ga0126305, IMG submission 92536) | Serpentine soil microbial communities from UC McLaughlin Reserve, CA, USA - Plot26 | ecosystem: Environmental > Terrestrial > Soil > Grasslands | place: USA: UC McLaughlin Reserve, Lake County... | reverse complement strand
CCACGGCGCCGCAGGCGGGCAAGGCCGCGGACGAGCAAATCACCGGCCTCTTCCGTGCGCCCTTGCCGCGCGACCACCGCTCCGAGGGCGACGTACGCCGTCCCCGCGCCGGGTTGATCCGTGAGGCCCTGCAGCTCCAGGGACGCCACGGCGGCGAACGCGTTCTGCTCGGCGAGGTCGATGTCGTCGCGGGCGAGCGCAATGCGGGCGAGAAGTGCCTGTGCCGTTGCCGCGACCAGCCGGCGGTCGGCATGGTGGCCGGAAGCGACCGCCCACTCGAGGGAAGTCTCCGCCCCGTCGTAGTCGCGGGCCAGATAGCGCGCCCGGCCGAGGGCCAGCGCCAGGAGCGAGTGCCAGTACGTCGGCAGGCGGTCCTCGAGCTCGGCGGCGGCATCGGCAGCGGCGAGTGCACCGGCGGCATCGCCCCACGGGAAGCACGCACACACCACCGCGGCTGCGTCGCCCACGGCCGTCCCGTCGGGGAGCTTCTCCGGCGCCTCCTTCACGATTGCCAGCGCCTCGTCGCACTCCGGGCGCTTTCCGGCCATGCCGAGCGCCCATGCCTGCAGGAGGACGAGGCGCGGGTCCTCGGCGAAGGCCTCGGCGGGGAAGCCTTCGAGGCGGCGGACGGTCTCGTCCCCACGGCCGAGATGCGCGTGGGGATCGGCGAGCCACTGCCCGGCGACGAGCTCCACTGCCGCGTCGACCTCGCCGGCGGAGAGGGCGTGGCGGATGGCCGCGTCGGTCTCTCCCTCCTCGGCGAGCCACTCGTACGCGCGCTTGTGGAGCTTCGGGACGAGCCCGGGCTCGCGCTGCGCGAGCTGTGCGCGGAGGAGGTCGGCGAAGAGCTGGTGGTAGCGGTACCGCTCGCGACGGTCGTCGAGCGGGATGAGGAAGAGGTTCGCACGCTCGAGCTCCTCCAGGCGCGCCGCCGACCCCCGCCGCCCGGTGACCGCGTCGCAGAGCGGAGCCGAGAACGAGTCGAGGATCGAGGTCTGAAGCAGGAAGTCCCGCTGGCGCGCGTCCAGCGAGCCGAGCACGACCTCCGTCAGGTAGTCGACGACGTGCCGGTTCGAGCCGTCGAACGCGGACACGAACCCGTCCGGATCTGGGCTCTGCCGCAGGGAAAGTGACGCGAGATAGACGCCGGCGGGCCAGCCCTCGGTTCGCTCGTGCAAGACGGCGAGGCTCCCCGGTCCGAGCCCGAGGGCCAGCTGCTCGTTCAGGAAGACCGCCTCCTCGTCCTTCGTGAAGCAGAGGTCGAGCGCGCGCAGCTCGAGCAGGCGTCCTTCGGCGCGGAGCTTGGCGACGGGGATGGGCGGATCGGCCCGGCTCGCGATGACGAGCTGGACGTTCCTCAGCTTCGCCTCCATGAAGTACGCGAGGGACGCGTGGCAGGCGTCGTTGTCGACCGCCTGGTAGTCGTCGAGGACGAGGACGAGCGCGCCCTGAAGCGACTCGAGCTCGCGGACGAGGACCGGGATCAGCGCGTCGTGCACGTCGACGTGGCGCGCCTGGAGCGCGACCTCGGCCGCGTCTCCGAAGTCCGGCCGGACGCGCCGGATCGCCTCGACGATCCCGGTCCAGAGCGCGACCGGGTCGCTGTCGGCGGAATCGGCCGTGAACCAGGCGAACGGGCGCTCGTCGAGCTCGCGCCACTGCGCGAGGAGGGTCGTCTTCCCGAAGCCCGGCGGCGCGGCGAAGAGAACGAACGACGACGCATCCGAACCGATGAGCCGGGCGCTGAGCCGCGGGCGCACGATCATCTCGGGCGACGGAGAGAAGCCGCGGAGCTTCGTCTCCATGAGAAGGCTGACGCCCCCGCCTCCCCGATCGCCTTCGCCGAGGAGGGGCCACCGGCTCACGCGAGCCGGGCCCCCTCGCGTTCGGGCGGCGCGACCAGCCCCTCGCGCACGGCGAGGACGGCCGCTTGCGTCCTCGAGCTCACACCGATCTTGCGCAGGACGTTCGAGACGTGGGTTCGGGCGGTGCGCTCGCTGATGACGAGCTCTGCCGCGATCTCTTTGTTCGCCTTGCCCGCACCGACGAGGCGCAAGACCTCGAGCTCGCGTGTGGTCAGGAGCGACGTGACATTATTCCCGCCTGAGCTGAGCTCGGTGATGAGCGGCCTCGTCACGGCGGGGTCGAGCTGAATCTCACCCCGGTGCGCCGAGCGCACTGCGGCTGCGACTTCTGCGGCCTCCGAGTCCTTGAGGAGATACCCCGAAGCTCCGCTCTCCAGAGCCGCACGGACCCGCTCCTTCTCGGCGAAGGACGTCAACGCCACGACTTCGACCCCGGGGTAGCGGTCCCTGACCCGGCGCGTGGTCTCGATTCCGTCCATGGGCGACATCTGCAGGTCCATGAGGACGACGTCGGGGACGCGTCCTTCGGAGTCGAGTCGCTCGCAGACGTCGAGCGCCTCCTCTCCCCCGCCGGCGTCCGCAACGACCTCGAGGTCGGGCTCGCCGTCGAGGAAGGCGTGCAGCCCTCGGCGGACGACCTCGTGGTCGTCCACGACGAGCACGCGGATCACCGTCTCAGGCTCCATTGCCGTTGGCTCCGTTCGGATGCGGCAGCTGGACGCGCACGACTGTCCCGCGGCCGGGCACGCTGCGGATCGCCAGCGAAGCGCCCGCCTCCGCGGCGCGGGTGCGCATCGATTGGAGGCCGTAGTGCCCGGGGTGGTCGAGACGCGCGTCGAACCCGGTGCCGTTGTCCCCGATCTCCATCAGGACGGATCCGTCGTGCGCAGCGTCCACGTGCACCCATGCCCTCCGGGCGGCCGAGTGCCTGACCACATTCGCGATCGCCTCGCGACCGATCGCGAAGAGCTGTGCCTCGACTTCCGGGCTCAGCGGCAGACGCTGCTTGGGGCCGTGCACGGCGACCGTCAGCCCCTCCCGGGTGCCCACGGTCGAGGCGTGCTGGGCGAGGCCGGCGACGAGCCCGAGGTCGCGCGACGTGGCGTTCAGCTCGAAGAGGAGCACCCGCATCTCCCGCTGCGCACCGGCGGTCAGCTCGGCGATCGCGTCCAGAGAGCGGGCGACCGGCCCGTTGGGATCGCCTCCTTCCTTCTCGAAGTCGCGCTCCGCGGTGCGGGTGTGGAGAATCGTCGAGAAGAGCGCTTGGGAGACGGAGTCGTGGAGGTCGCGTGCGATGCGGGCGCGTTCCGCGAGCGCGCGCTCGCCCTCGCGCAGCTTCGCTTCCTCGAGCTCCGTCGCCGAACGCTGCCGCTCGCCGACGAGCGCGCCGACGAAGAGCGTCGTGAGCGCCGCGACGGCGATGTAGAGCTGCGTGCTCAGCGCCTTGTCGTCGATCGGCTGTCTGAAGAAGGGGCCGAGCTCGTTTGCCGTGAATGCGATTGCCGCCCCGGCGGCGAGCGTGACCGAGAGCGTCGCTCCGGGCGGGCCGAAACGCAGCGCGGCCCAGATCAGCGCGGGAAAGACGAGGTAGGTGACAGGCTCGTTGGCCGAGATCGAGAGCACGCTCAGGGTCACCACGGTCAGGATGAGGAGCCCGCCCTCCCAGGTGGCCATGCGCCGGAAGGAGCCGCGGAAGTCGCGGGCCCAGGTGAGGATGAGCGGGAGCGCGATCAGCCCGCCCGCGGTGTCGCCGAGCCACCACGTGCGGCAGAACGTGACGGCCTCGGACCATCCGATGACCCCGCCTGCGAGCATGGAAGCCGTTCCGCAGAGGGCGCTGATCGCGGTTGCCGTTACCAGTGCGACGAGCATCCCGATGATCTGGTCGGCCCGGTCGAGCGCCGCGTTCGGCCCGATCAACCGTCGCAGCAGGCTCGCGCCGACGACGATCTCGAGCATGTTCCCGGCCTGCTGGCCGACGACGCTCCAAAACGGCAGGGCGTGGTCGCCCATGAGGAGCTGGGCGTTGACAGCGAGCTCAGCGATGAGGATCCCGGGCCAGAGACGCAATCCCCAGAGGTAGAGCGCGGCGATCCCAAGGCCGGCAGGCGGCCAGACGGCGCTCACGGAAGCCGTGTAGCGCACGCTCTGGGCGAGCTTGGCCGCTCCGTAGTAGGCGAGAGCCAGAAGGAGGATCGCCGCGACGCGGCGGACGAGCGTCGATCGGAGCAGCGTGTCGCCAGCCCGCCAGGTCGGCGCCGGTTGCGCTAGCTGCACGTCGGCCTCCACGCTCCTTCCCGCTCGAACGGCCCCCTCGGTGGAGATGTTAGCGCGCTCGATTCAGGACATTTGACCGAATTGGACCTATGCGCGATGTCCAGGCATGCCGACGGCGGCACGCGGCCTCATTGCCACGATTTCCAGGGGGAAGCTAGAGCCCGGTGCGGGCGCGCGTTGCTTGGTCGCGCGCGGAGGTCGCGCCCCTCGTCGCGTCGTCATAGCTCTCGTAGTAGCGGGGGTCGACGGCCTCCCACCGAGCGGTCAGCTGGTAGATGACGAGGATGTCGAGCGCGATGATCAGCGCCGTCCAAAACGGCTGGACCGTGAGGAAGCCGATATTGCCGATCGCGTTCAGGCCCGCGAGGACGACCGCGGTCCAGCGCGCCCAGCTCGCACCCGCGAAGAGCGCCATGCCTGCGAGGATCTGGAAGACGCCGAAGATCAGGAGGATCCACCCCCACTTCGTGACGTCCCAGACGATCACGGCGCTTCCGGTCGTGGTGATGACCTCGTCGCGGAAGATCGCCGCGAGCCCGTAGATGACGTTGAACGCCCCGACGATGGCGAGCACCGTCCCCGCGAAGACCGCCCAGCCGGTGGGGCCTGAGGTGACTCTCGTGCTCATCGTATGTCCTTTCTGTCGCTTGCGGGCAAAGGCGCGGCCGTCGCGAGGACGGCCCGCGCCCAGCCTCGAGTCGCGCCTAAGCCAGCGCCTTCTTCTTCAGGTCCTCGTACTCCGCGTCGTTGATGACGCCCGCGCCGCGGAGATCGTTGAGCTTCTGCAGCTCGTCCGCAGTCGAGACGCCGGCTGCTGCCCGTTGCGCGGCCTCGGCCTGGGTGGCCAGGCGAACGTCCTGAGCCGTCATCTTCGGACGGGCGATGATGTACGTAAGACAGCCTAAGAACGGCAGGATGACCATGAAGACGATCCACACCGCCTTCTTCCCGCCCGTCAGATCGTCCCGGCGGATCACGTCCGAGATCAGGGCGATGAAGATCCAGATCGCCATGATCCAGAAGAAGAACAGGATCGAGTACCAGAAGACGTCGAGGAACGTCGTTTCGGCCAGTACCATCTTTCTCCTTTCCGAGGGCATCGCGGGCTCGCTCTGCCCGCGTCGAGATTCTGTCACCGTCCCGATACAGTCACCACCCTGTGGACCTGTTTCACCCGGGTGAACCGCCCGCGCGGGTGAGGCTCCCCGGTCTCGTGTCGGCGAAGGTCGCTCCGTGAGCGACAAGAGCAAGGCCCCCGCGAAGCCCGAGAAGGGCAGTCGCCGTCGGCGCGCCTTGGTGCTGGCCCTCATCGTCCTCGGGGCCCTCTGCATCTTCATCTCGACACTGGGCATCTGGATTCGGGACGTCGCACTCGACGAGGACGAGTGGGCGAACACGAGTGCCCAGCTCCTGCAGAGCGAGGATGTCCGCAACGTCCTCTCCATCTACATCGTCGACCAGAGCTACGCGGCGAGCGACGCCGAAGCGCGCCTCGAGGCTGCGCTGCCGGAGCAGCTCAAGCCACTGGCAGGTCCCATCTCCGCACAGCTCCGCGGAGTCGCGTACGAGGCGGTCGCGCGGGCGCTCGAAAGGCCGCGCGTGCAGGAGCTCTGGCGCTCGGCGAACCGGGCAGTCAACGCCCAGCTCGTCGACCTCCTCGAGGGGGACACCGAGCGCTTGCAGCTGACGAACGGCGCCGTGGTCTTGAACCTCGACCAGATCGTCGCAGACGTGACCGGGTCGATCGGCGCGGGCGAGGGCGCGGCAGGAGCCCTCGAAGGTCGGATCGAGCCGATCACGGTCCTCGAGTCCGACCAGTTGAGCTCGGCCCAGAAGGCCGTCAAATTCCTGAAGGCGGTCTCGTTCTGGCCGTTCATTCTCGGCGTCGCTCTCTGGGCGGGTGCGGTTTACCTGGCCGCTGGCCGGAGACGTCCGACGATTCGCAACATCGCCTGGAGCCTGGTGATCATCGGGCTCCTCATCCTCGCCATCCGCAGAGTCGTAGGTAGCGCGGTCATCGACAACCTCGTCGAGGCGGAATCGGTCAGAGCAGCGGCAAGCGACGTCTGGACCGTGCTCACCTCACTGCTCGCCCAGTCGGCGGTGGCCGGGATCTTCGTCGGGCTCGTGACTGTGCTCGCGATGTGGTTCTCGGGCCCCGGAGCACGCGCGACCGCGGGCCGCAGATGGCTGGCGCCTGCCTTTCGCGACCACCCGCTCATCGTTCACGCGACTCTGGCCGTCGTCCTTCTGCTGTTCCTCGCCTGGGGGCCGGCCGGGACGCCACGCCGCTTCCTGGCCGTCGTGATCCTCGTCATCCTCGCCTTTGTCGGGCTCGAGATCCTGCGGAGGCAGACCGTCAGGGACTTCCCGGATGCGGTCGGCCACTACGACTTCCACTGGCGACGTCGAGGGGCCGGCGGGGCTTCGGCCGACGACAGGGTCAAGAGCCTGGAGCGCCTCGCAGCGCTCCACGAGAGCGGCGCCCTGACGGACGACGAGTACGAAGCCGAGAAGGCCCTGCTCGCCACCTGATCGCAGGGCCCGCTCGCTTTCAGAGCCTCAGAGTCCGAGGATCTGCTTCTTCTTCGCCTCGAACTCCTCGTCGTTGATGATCCCGGCGGCCTTCAACTCGGCGAGCTTCTGGAGCTCTTCGGCGTAATCGGGCTGGGCCGGGGGTGCAGGAGCGGCGGGAGCGGGTGCCGGCTCGTCGTAACCGCCGTCATCCTGTCCGCCGTACATCGCCATCTGGCGGCGCGAGGTTCGGCGGGCGGTGCGGCGCGCGACTCTTCGGCTTGGTCCGAACATGGCTTATCCTCCTTGGGATTTCAGCTCTCGGCGGAGACGAGCGCCTCCGCTTCTTCGGCGGCCACGAGGCCGACGGCGACGAGGTCGAGCGGGCTGATGAAGCCGTCCGCGACGCGGAATCCTCCGGCGCGCACGACCGCATCCCGAACCGGGATCGCCCAACGGTGCTCGAGCAGGATGAGCGCCGCGGCGCTTCCCGGCGGAATGTCGTCGACGACGTCCCACGCTTCGTCCTCGGAGAAGACGTCGACGCCTTCGGCGTTCGCCTCGGCGCCGGCTTCGGCCCCCGCTTCGGCTCCCTCCAGGCCTCCCGCGCCGAGCCCGATGAGCGCCCCGACGACCGCGCCGAACTCGGCCGCCTCGTCGTCGCTCAGGTCGGTGCGCTTGAGAACCGTCACCTCACCGTCGGTGTCTTTATGGATCGCGATCGCGTCGATGACGCGCACGACGTCGTTTTCCTTCAGCCGGTCGAGCTCTGCCAGGACCTCGCCCTGGAAGTTGGGCTCGCTGAACCCCAGCACGATCAGCTGAACGGGTCCGATTGCCATCAGGTCTCCTTTCGGTCGCTTCGAGGATCGCTTTCGGGCGCCGGGCGAACATCGCCCGCCGCGGTGATTCACCCGGGTGAACGAAGGCTCCAGGGGAGGCGTTCTCCCTTGCTTCGGAGGACACTCGGGCCCGGATGCAGCAACGCTTCGCGGCCCGTAGCGGCCGGCAGGCCGCTGTCTATCGGATCGTCGTCCGAGGTGAGATCGTGCGGCCGCTCGTCGGACCGCTCGAGGACATGTCGATCGAGCTCTCAGGGGGCGAGTGGTCCTCACCGGCGAGCTCGTCGACCAAGCGCAGCTGCGCGGCGCACTCAGCTTCCTCCAGGACCTCGGCGTGGAGATCGTGAGCGTCAACCCGGCGGACGAGCCGGGTCACTAGGGCGCGGCCGTGGGCGTGCCGACGGTTCCGGCTGCCGGCGACCCGGACGCCGTCAAGCGGACGGCCGTCGGCCGGATCGTGTGGACGGCGACGACCGCGATCACCCGCTACGCCGCGCATCGCAACCCGCAGGTCGCGGCGGCGATCTCGTACCACGTGCTCTTCGCCATCGTCCCTCTATTCGTCTTCCTCGGGACGATCTTCGGCCTCCTCCTCCAGGACGACCAGAGACGGCAGGACGTGACCGAGCAGCTCGTGGACCGGTTCCCGCTCTCCCCCGAGGCGGGCGTCGACATCGAGCGCCTGCTGGCGGAGCTCCCGACACCCCTCAGCCTCATCGGCGTCCTCAGCATCCTCGCGCTCCTCTGGTCTGCGAGCGGGATGATGAGCTCGGTCAGAGTGGGCTTGACCGCCGCGTTCGACGAGGGAGAGAGACGGCCGTTCTTCCATTCGAAGGTGGTCGATCTCCTGCTCGTCCTCTCGATCGCCTTGCTCTTCATCGGGTTTCTGGCCCTCTCGATCGCGATCAACGCGATTGGGCAATGGAGCGAGACCGTCGCAGGTGGCCTCGGCGCCGCTGGACTGGGCCGTGGCAGCATCCTCGCGTTGCTCGGCCCTCCCCTCCTCACTTTCGGCCTGCTGCTTCTCCTCTACCGGCTCGTGCCGAGGAAAAAGCTGCAATTCCGCGACCTCGCCGCGGGCGCGCTCGTCGCGGCCGTCGCGTCGGAGGCGATCCGCGTCGGCTTCAACTATTACCTGACGAGCGTCGCGAGGTACGACATCTTCTACGGGGCGCTCGGCTCCGTCTTCGCCCTCCTCCTCGTCGTGTACCTGCAGGCGCTCGTCCTCCTGTTCGGAGCCGAGGTCGCGTGCGCCTGGGCCCAGAGCGCCTACGGCCCGCCCGATCCTCCGGTTCCCCTCGCCAAGCAGGCGCGGGACGCGGTCGGGGGCCTGTTCGTGCGGAGGCCCTAGTGGGCGACAGCCTTCGCTGGATCGGGCACTCGACGGTTCTCGTCGAGTTGGACGGCGTCCGCATCCTCACCGACCCGCTGCTTCGGGAGCGTGTCGTCTTGCTCCGCCGCGCCGAGCCGCTCGACATCGGCAGTCTCGACGATCTGGACGCGGTACTCATCTCGCACATCCACTACGACCACCTCGATCTCAGCTCCCTCCGCCGCCTGCGCGCCCCGAGGACCGTGCTCGTCCCCCGCGGCGCCGGCACGCTCCTGCGCCGCCGCGTCCAGGCTTTGATCCAGGAAGTCCGCGTCGACGAGGCCGTGGAGGTCGGCCCCCTCACCGTCAAGGCCGTGGCCGCCGAGCACGATTCCACCCGCCTCTTCGGCAAGAAGACGGACGCGCTCGGCTACGTCGTCAGCGGCTCCAGGCGCATCTACTTCCTGGGCGACACGGACCTCTTCCCCGAGCTGGCCGACGCCGCGCCCGAAGCCGACGTGGCGCTGATCCCGATCTGGGGCTGGGGCCCGTCACTCGGCACGGGCCATCTCGACCCCCGGAGAGCGGCGGAAGCGCTAGCGCTCATCCGGCCGCGAATTGCCGTGCCGATCCACTGGGGCACGTACTACCCGGTAACCGCGCGGAAGTCGACGCGCGACTTCCTACGGGCTCCGGTCGCGGAGTTCGAGAAAGCGGCACGCGAGCTCGCGCCGGAGGTCGACGTCCACGTGCTCCCGGTCGGGGGAATCCTCGACCTCTGACCGCGGCTTAGGCCGCGACGACCGGCTCCCTCCAGAAGATCAGCTGCAGGATCAGCTCCACCACCACCGCCGCGATGGCGAGGATGATGGCCGCCCAGATCGTCGTCCAGAAGAAATCGTCGATCGTCAGGTGATCCGTCAGCGCGTCGGTGATCGAGAGCAGCACGGCCGTGATGAGCAGCGAGATGAGACCGAGCGTGAACAGGTTGAACGGCAGCGTGAGGATCCGGAGGATCGTCCCGATGATCGCGTTGACGACCCCGAAGATGAGCGCCACCCAGACGTAGGCCCAGAAGCCACCCGTGATGTCGACGCCGTTCAGGACCCATGCCGTGAAGGCGAAGGCGGCGGCGAGGGCGATCCAGCGCACGATGAGGAGGGCGAAGGGGCTCGGCGTGGGACTGTGGCGTCCGGTAGTTTCCATACGGCTAGTTTCCATACGGCTCCTTTCTCGACCGGGCTATTCGATGTAGCCGCGGCGCGGCGTGTAGTCCTCCAGCGGGCGCATGAGCGCGCAGATCGCGGTGATGTTGATGATGATCGCGGCGAGCGTCCAGATCGGGAAGGCCGCGATGAACGCGAACTGCACGATCGTGTTGAGCATGAGCAGAAGCACGCCCGCGGCCCGCGCCCACGTCTTCAGCGCGAAGATCCTGAGCCCGACGAGGAGCTCGATGATGCCCACGACGAGGAAGAACGCGCCCCATGCCGAGAAGTCGGCGAAGAGCAGCCCGCCCTTCGTCACCGCGAAGTAATCGTCCTTTAGGAGGGCGATGAGGCCCTGCAGGAGGTTCAGCGAGCCGACGATGACGAGAAGCGCGCCGGCGAACGCGTACCACCCGCTCGGGAGCTCGCGCGTCGCTGTGCGGTCGTCCTGAGCTTGCGTCGCCATCTATCTCTCCTTTAGCGGTAGAGGTTCGGTGCCAGGGAAAATTGTGCGTTTGGGCTCGGCTGTCAACCTCGCCCGGCGCAACGGTTCACCCGGGTGACTCTGTTTCCTTGACATCCGCGCAGACGACCGAGTAGAGTCCTGCCGTCAGATCCGTGGGCCCTCGGGTTCGCGGATCTGGCGTTTTAACGGGTCATCACTCGGCGGGCTCGGGCAGTGGAGGCTCAAGCGCAGGAGCGCGCCCCGCGCGCAGAACGCCGAACAGAATCTCGATTGCCTTCGTCACCGGCACGGCGATCAGCGCACCGACGATGCCGAAGAGCGATGTGAAGACGATCACGGCGACGACCGAGACGAACGGATGGATCTCGACGGTCTCCTTGAAGATCTTCGGCGTGATCAGGTTGTTCTCGACCTGCTGGTACAGGATCAGCACGACACCGGCGACCACGCCCTTCCACGGCTCTTCCAGAAGCCCGACGATCACCACGGGGATCGTGCCGAGTGTGGCGCCGATGTTGGGGATCAGATCCGTGATGCCGACGAAGAGGGCGAGTGGGGCGGCATACGGCAACCCGAGCAGCTTCATCGTCACGAAGGTCGTGAGCCCGGCGATGACTCCGATGAGGAACTTGCCGTACCAGTACCCCTTGTTCAGCTGGTAGATGTCGCGCGCGGCAGCCAAGAAGGGGGCCCGATACGCCTCAGGCATGAGGCCGGCCCCGATCCTAACCAGGTCGCGGCCGTAGACGAGGAAATAGAGCGTGAAGGTGAAGATCATGAAGACGGCGAAGCCCGCGCTCGCCAGTCCGCCGACGAGGTCGAGGACTTTCCCGCTCTTCTCGAAGAAGGTCGACGCGCCCTCTGCGGTGCTGCCCGCGGTCTGGATCGCGTCGTCGGCGTTCAGCGAATCGGAGGCGCCCGTGTTCTGCAGCTGCTCGACGTAGCCGGGAATGGCCGCCTTCAGGCCCTGGGCGGCGTCGACGATCGACGGAAGGAGCGCGAAGGCAAAGAAGAGGACGACGCCGGCGATGACCAGAAAGGCGAGCCCCGTCGCCCAACCCCTGCTGAGGCCTCTGCGCGTGAAGATCCTGATGAGCGGCTCGATCGAGAACGCGAGGAAGCCGGCGGCGACGAGCCAGACGACGGTCTCGCGCACGAGCCAGACGCCGATGAGAAGCGCGGAAACGGCGAGGATGACCGCCACCGCCACGAGCGTGGCGACGGCGATGAAGCGGCGGTTCGGCCGCCTCTCTGGAACGTCGAGAGCTGGACCCATTGAGGCCATAGCGGATATGGGTTCCTCGGAAGAAGGCGAGTTCCTGCCGACGCGCAGGAGATAGCGGGCTCCGCTCGTACTACGGGGGCAACGAAAGGAGCCAAGCGATGTCGCAGTACGAAACTTCTCGCGAACCGACGGTCTCCGGCTGGGTGGTCGGAGGCATCACGTTCGCGGGAACGATGCTGATCCTCATCGGCATGTTCCAGGCGATCGACGGGCTCGTCGCGATCTTCAACGACGACTTCTTCCTCGTGACGCAGAACTACACGTTCGACCTCGACGTCAGCGCCTGGGGCTGGATCCACCTGCTGCTCGGGATCGGGATGATGGTCGCCGGCTGGTCGATCTTCAGCGGCAAGACGTGGGCCGCGGTGGTCGGTCTCACGCTCGCGATGCTGAGCGCCCTGGCGAACTTCTTCTTCATCCCGTACTACCCGCTCTGGTCGATCATCATGATCGCCCTCGACTGCTGGGTGATCTGGGCGCTGACCCGCCCGGGAGTGGTGCGCTCGAGCACGTAGGGAATCTTCTTCGCCGGCCCCTTGACACATCGGCCGGCCACCCAGTAAGTTCCCTTCCGTCAGATCCGTGGGCCCTCGGGTTCGCGGATCTGGCGTTTTAAAGGGACGGTCCGCGAACGGAATTTCCCGCTCGCAGCGAAAACCGCGTTTGTGTGAGGCCACCCGAACTGGTTAGCCTCGGCCCGTGCTGCGGTGCATCGAGTGTGGCGCCGAGACCGACCGCTTCGAGCCGGGCTGGCGAACGCTTCTCAGCTTCGATCCCCAGCAGGACAGCTTCGACGAGGCGGTTAGTTACTGCCCCGCATGTTCAGTGCGGGAGTTCGAGTTCCCCAGCCGCGTCTCCCCGCGCGACTAGCGCACTCGGGCTCAGGGGCTAGTTCTTCCGACCGGTGGTAGCCTCGGCTAGAAGCGACCACAGGAGGTCAGGATGAGCACCGTCGAGACCAAGGTCGGGACGTTCGTGTGGCACGAGCAGGTGTCCGGCGATCCCGCGAAGGCAAAGGACTTCTACGGACAGCTCTTCGGCTGGGGCACCGAAGTCTTCGGGCCCGGCGAGATCGACTACGAGATGATCTCGGCCGGCGGTACGACCCACGGCGGCTTCAGCAAGGCGATGGAGGGTGCACCCCCGCCGCACTGGCTCGGGCATGTGCTGGTCGAGAACGTCGACGAGACGGCCGAGAAGGCGAAGGCCGCGGGCGGGAAGCTCCTCGCCGGGCCGTTCGACATGGAGGACGTCGGCCGCATGGGAATCATCGCCGACCCGCAGGGCGCCTTCCTCGGTATCTACCAGCGCTTCAGCGAGGGCAGTGGCTCCGAGGGAGTCTTCGTCTGGGACGAGCTCGGCACGACCGACGCCGACAGCGCGCAGCGCTTCTACGAGGAGGTCTTCAGCTGGACGACCGCTGACATGGGATCCGACTTCGGTGGCTACCGGATCTTCGACCGGGTCGGCGGCACCGGCCAGGGCATCGCCGGCCTCATGCAGAACCAGGACGAGAACATCCCGGCCATGTGGACGCCATATGTCGGAGTCGAGGACGCGGATGCCACCTGCGCCAAGGCGAAGGAGCTCGGCGCCAACGCCATCGTCGAGCCCATGGACGTGCCGACCGTCGGCCGCTTCGCGGTCATCGCGGATCCGCAGGGCGCGGTCTTCGGAGTTATCAGGGGAGAAACCGCCTCCTAGCTTCTTCCTAGGCCCCGAGCCCGCGGCCCCCGTCCACGACGAGGCGCTGGCCCGTGATGAATCCCGCGGCTTCGGAGGCGAAGAAGGCGACCGCATGCGCGACGTCTTCCGGGGAGCCCCATGCGACCCGTGGGAACCGACGCGAGGTAGGCGTCCTTCACGTCCTCCAAGACGTCCGCATGCCGCTCGACCGGGACGAACCCGGGCGAAAACTCGTTCACGGTGATGCCGTGCGGAGCGAGCTCTCGGGCCCAGCTTCTCGCCAGCCCTACCTGGGCGCTCTTCGCAGTTACATAGGCGGAGCGGCCGGAAGGAGGAGCGTCGACGACCTCAGAGTCGATCTCGACGATGCGTCCCCAGCCCCGTTCGCGCATCCCCGGAACAACAGCTCGGCCGAGCAGGACGGGGCTCTTGACAAAGAAGTCGAGCTGCGCCAGGTGATCGTGCCACCCCACGTCCTCGAGCGGCGCCTCGGGCTGTGGTCCCGTCGCGTTGAAAACGAGAACGGAGACCGGCCCGAGCGCACCCTCGACCGCTCGGACGAGCCCGGCGATCGCGCCCTCGTCCGTCACGTCCGCCGCGAAGGCTTGCGCCAATCCCCCGGCCTCTCCGATCTCCGCCGCAACATCCTCCGTTCGCCCGTCCTCGTGCAGGCCGTTGACGGCCACCGCGAGGCCGTCTCCGGCCAGCCGCATGGCGATGTGTGACGGCCGAGCCCGCGGAGCTCCCGGTGACCAGCGCGACACGCCTATCCGTCATTTGGCCGGAAGTGAGCGCGCGTAGGTCGTGCCGCGCGCGACCCACCCGGCGAGCTCCGGATCGCCGGCGACGTCCTCGGCGGCAACGCGCAGCCAACCGCGCATGGTCCGCCCGCGCATCTCCATGAGCTCCGCGGGAGTCGTGGCCACCAGCTCGTCCGACTCGTCCGGATCGACCCGGACGAGAATCCCGCCCCGGCCGCTGACCCCGACGGCCATGTTGCCTCCGACGAGGAACGCGAGCCCGCCGAACATCTTCTCCTCGGCCAGGCTCTGCTCGGCCCTCACCAGGTCACGGATCCGTGCCGCGAGTTCCTCGTCGTAGGCCACCGAGTGATGGTAACCCCCTTGACAGGCATGCCCAGAAGCAATAGCTTCGTCTTGTCAGATCCGTGGGCCCTCGGGTTCGCGGATCTGGCGTTTTTAACGGTCCGTTCCGGCCAAGCCAGCGATCTGCCAGGAATTTGACCGCCGCGGTAACGTCAAGTCATGCTCCTGCCGGAGCTCCACCTCGCCGACTGGCGCCCGACCAAGGACACGCTCCATCTCTACCGCCAGATCCTCGGCAAGGTGCGGCTCGCGACGACGCCACCGCGGAACCACTGGTGGAACGCCCCTCTCTACGTCGACGTCCACGGGCTGACGACGCGGCGACTGCACCACGAGGGCGCGACTTTCGAGCTCGCGATCGACTTCCGCGATGACGCGCTCGTCGTCCGAAGTGGAGACGGCCGGAGGGAGTCGCTCTCGCTGGTCGGCGTTCCGGTTGCCACCTTCGACGCAGAGGTTCATCGCCTGCTTCGTGACCTGGGAGTCGATGTCGAGATTCTCGAAGAGCCCTTCGGCGTCCCGATGACGACACCGTTCCCGAAGGACACCGAGCACGCCGCTTGGGATCACGACGCGGTCGGCCGCTTCGGCCACATCCTCGACTGGTCGGACACCGTTCTCGAGGAGTTCCAGCGGCTGGTTCAACGGCAAGACGAGCCCGGTGCGTGCACTTCTTTT
>Ga0126305_10000624_pt1 | contig 15258 bp, 14 predicted proteins | sample Plot26_FD_92536 | JGI IMG/M metagenome (GOLD analysis project Ga0126305, IMG submission 92536) | Serpentine soil microbial communities from UC McLaughlin Reserve, CA, USA - Plot26 | ecosystem: Environmental > Terrestrial > Soil > Grasslands | place: USA: UC McLaughlin Reserve, Lake County... | reverse complement strand
TGCCGGGAGTGTTGGGCAGCGTGCCGGCGGCGAGGGTGCGGCGGCTGGCGAGGTGCGTCAGGTCGGGCCCGGTCTTGCCGGAGGCGTCCGTGCCCTGAACGTTGTGGCAGAGGGCGCAAGGGAGGCTCTCGACGAGCTGCCGGCCCCGCTGCTGGAGCGGGGTCGCCGGCAGCGCCGCGGGCTGGAGCTGGCTCTCGTACCAGGCGTCGTAGGCTTCCCGAGGCTGGGCGATCACCAGGAATCCCATGTGGGCGTGCTGGTGGCCGCAGAACTCGGCGCACTGGCCGCGGTAGACCCCGGGACGGTCGGCCTGGATCCAGATCTCCGAGTCGTGGCCGGGGATCATGTCCCGCTTGCCGTGGAGGTTGGGGACCCAGAAGCTGTGGATGACGTCGTTGGCGGCCAGGCGGACCAGGACCGGCTCGCCGGCCGGGATGTGGATCTCGTTGGCCGTGGTCACCCGGCGGCCCGGCACGGCGTTCTCGTACTCCACGTCCCACCACCACTGATAGCCCGTGACCTTGACGACGGTCGCATGGGGGGCGGAGAGCGAGGCGATCGCCCGTCCGGTCGAGACGCTGGCGATCAGCAGGCCGAAGAGGGTCAGGATGGTGACGCCGACCGCGGCGGCCACCGCCCGGGTCATCCGCCGGTGCGACTCGGGCGGGATGGGGCCGGGCAGGCCGCTCTCCGGGTGACGCCGCCGCACGATGGCGGCGCCGAGCGCGGCCATCACCAGCACGAAGACGGCCGAGCAGACCCAGAACATCAGCCACCAGAGGTCTTCGATGCGCCCCGCCTGCGGTCCGGCGGAGTGGAGAGCGGAGTGCGCGCCGACCCAATCCTTCATCCGGGATGGCTCGCTTTCTGCGGCCTCGGCTTCTCCGGCTCCCGGGCCTGCTCGGAAGGCGCGTCCGACAGGTGATCGCTGCGGGTGGGGGCCGCCGGCTTGGACACCTGGCCGGAGAGCGAGCGGACGTAGGCCGTGATCTTCCAGACCTGGTCTTCCGGGATGTGGCTGCCATACGAGGGCATGCCGTTCGGCCGCCCCTCGATGATGGTGTCGTGGATGTTCTGCGGGCTGCCGCCGTAGATCCACAGGGCGTCCATCAGCGGCGGGCCGATGCCGCCGCCGCCCTGGAAGTGGCAGCCGGAGCAGTTGTACCACTGGTAGAGCCGCTTGCCCTCGGAGATGCCGTAGGAGTTGTTCTCGTAGGGGCCGCCGCCGACCCGGGCCGGCATGGCGGCGCCGGGCTGGAGGGTGGTCAGCCGTACGGGCAGGGGCCGGGCATCCGCGGCCGGAAGCTCGCGGAACTGCCGCTCCTCCCGCTCGCAGGAGAGGGAGAGCCCGAGGAGGATCATCAAGAGTCCCTTCTTCATGTCCGTGGCACTCCATAGCGGTCCAGCAGGGCGTCGATCTCCGGCCGCCGCCGCTCGAGGATGCCGTCGAGCTCCGCCTGCAGCTTGGTGTCGCCCCGCCGCACTCCCATCGAGATGTCGAATACGAACGGCAGGAAGGGCATGTCGATCTGCGGCGAGACGGGCACGATCTCGAGCGGCACCTTCTGGCGCGGGGCGAAGTAGCCGGCCAGCGGCCCCCAGACGACCGCGACGTCGACGTCGCCCTTGGCGACCGCTTCGACGATGCGGGCGGGCGGGTTGGGCTGGGAGTAGTCGCCGTAGACGGTGTAGCCCACGACGTTGCCGATCATTCCCCGGTTGGCGAGGGCATGGGCCGGCGGCGTGTTGTTGCCGTCGTCGCCGATCATCTGGACGCCGATCCGCAGCTTCCTGAGGACCGGATCGTCGAACGAGCGGACGGCGATCCCCCGGTCCTTGCGATAGATGAAGACGTAGGTCGACCGGTAGTAGGGCCGCGTCGGCAGGGCCATCTCGAAGCTGCTGGGAACGCCGAGCACCACGTCGCACGCCCCGGCCTTGAGGGTGCTGCGGATGAAGCCGCGCCGCTGGGGCCACCAGGTGTAGCGCACGGTGGCGTGCAGGTCGCGGGCGAGGAGGTCCGCGAGCCGGTTCTCGAACCCTTCGAGCTGCCGGTTGGTGAACGGCAGGTTGTTCGGATCGGCGCACACCCGCAGCTCCCTCTCGGGGGGGCTGGCGTGCCCCTTGGCGCAGGCGGCGAGGAGGAGGAGAACGCCGATCCCCAGGAATCCTCGGATCGGATCGATTCCGCGCCGCCGGGCCCTCACTCCCCCGGCCCCTCTCTCCCAGCCTCCCTCCCGCCGGCCGGGAGAGAGGGGAGACAGACCGGAAGAAGGATCCGAACGACGACGGGAGTCGAGATGGCAATCAAGGGAGCGCGAAGACATACAGCATGCCTCCCTTGGTGGTGTGCTGCGGCAGATCCTTCATGGCGTTCATGAAGCCGAGAGCGCCGGTGCCGTCCCGGCCGTCGAGGTCGCCGGCGACGATGGCGCCGGCCCAGCCGCCGACGCCGGAGAGGATGGCCACGTACTGCTTGCCGTCCGGCCCGCGGTAGGTGACCGGCTGGCCGATGATCCCGGAGCCCACCTTGAACTTCCACAGCTCCTGCCCGGTGACGGCGTGGACGGCCTTGAACCAGCCGTCCATGGTGCCGTAGAAGACCACGTCCCCCGCCGTCACCAGGGCGCCGCTCCAGGCGGGAAACCGCTCCTTGATCTTCCAGCGCGCCTGGCCGGCCACCGGGTCCCAGGCCGTGAATTCGCCGCGATGGCCGCCGGGGCCGGCGTACATCAGGACGTTGGCGCCCACGAAGGGCGTGCCCGCGATGTAGTTGGCCTCCACCCCCTCGAAGTCCATGCACAGGTTGTTGTGGGGCATGTAGAGCAGCCCCGTGCGGGGCGAGAAGGCCGAGGGCTGCCAGTCCTTGGCGCCCGGCGCCGCCGGGCAGATCTCCCGCACCACCTTGCCGACGCCCGTCTTCTTGGCCTCGACCTCGCGCATGCGGCCCGTCTTCAGGTCGACGCCGGTCGAGACCGTGACGTAGGCGAACGGGGTGGCCGAGAGCACCTCGCCGGTGCCGCGGTCCAGCACGTAGACGTAGCCGTTGCGCTCCGGACGGACGAGCACCTTCCGCCGCTGCCCCCGGATGTCGAGGTCGAGCAGGACGTTCTCGTTGATGGCGTCGTAGTCGTAGTGGTCGTGCGGGCTGATCTGGTAGAACCAGCGCGCCTCGCCGGTGTCGGCGTCGCGGGCGAAGATGCCGCACGTCCACTTGTTGTCGCCCGGCCGCTGGTCCGGGTTCCAGGGGCCGGGATTGCCGGTGCCGTAATAGATCAGGTTGAGCGCGGGATCGTAGGAGATCCAGCCCCACACCGTGCCGCCGCCCGTCTTCCAGGCGCCGGGCGGCCAGGAGGAGACGCCGAGGTCGCGGCCCCGTTCCTTGGCGTAGAACGGCCTGAAGCCGGGGCCGATCAGGACGTCCTTGTCCGGGCCGGTGCTGAAGGCCTTCCAGGCAATCTCGCCGGTTTCGGCGTCGAGCGCCGTCAGCCAGCCGCGCACCCCGAACTCGCCGCCGCTGTTGCCCACCAGGACCTTGTCCTTGACCACCAGCGGGGCCATGGTGATCGACTCGCCCTTGTTGATGTTGCCGAGGGCGGTCCGCCAGACCTCCTGGCCGGTCTCGGCATCCACGGCGACCGCCTGGCCGTCCAGGGTGTTGTAAAAAATTCTGCCGTTGGCGTAGGCCGCGCCGCGGTTGACGTGGTCGCAGCAGGCCACTCCCTGGGCCGAGCTGTCGACCTCCGGCTTGTAGACCCACCTCGTGGACCCAGGATTGTTCAAGTCCAGGGCATACAGGTAGTTGGGGAAGGGCGCGACGACGTACATTGTGCTCCCCACCACCAGGGGCGCCGCCTCATGGCCGCGCGTATTGCCGGTCGAGAACGTCCAGGCCGCCTTCAGGTTACGGACGTTCCGGGCGTTGATCTGGCCGAGCTCGCTGTAGCGGGTGCTGGCGTAGTTCTTGGCCGGCATCAGCCACTGGCCGTCGTCCTGACCGGCCGGCATCGAGGCCATCCGCGCGCCCGTCAGGGCGGCGCTGCGCGCCGCGGCGGGCTTCGGCGTCTTCTGATCCTGCGCCTCGGTCCGGGTCTGGCAGCCGGCGAGAGTCAGGGCCAGGCCGCCGGCCACGAGCCCGAGAATCTTCTTGGTGGACCTGGTGGATGGAAAAGAGCCCTCTTTCGAAGACCGCATCTGAATCCCCCGTTACCTCAAGCCGAGTATCCCGCCCTCTTTTCCGAACCGCGATCGTGTACTTAGAGAACCCCACCCAATACCTCGCATTGCGAAGCAAAATGCGGGCCAGGTTATTGAAGAGGACGACAGGGAGGGCGGTCAGCCCTTGATCACAGGGTCAGCCCTTGATCACACCCAGGGGCACCAGCCGGGCCACCTTGCGGGCGAGACCCGCCTGGTGGACGACCTCGACGACCTGGTCCACGTCCTTGTAGGCGTGGGGGGCTTCCTCGGCGAGCTCGCCGGTCGAGGAGCAGCGGACGACGATCCCGCGGTCCTCCAAGGCTTTTCTCACCTCGTTGCCGTTCTGCACCTTCTTGGCCGCCGTGCGGCTCATGGCCCGGCCGGCGCCGTGGCAGGTGCTGCCGAAGGAGAGGCCGAAACCTTCGTCCGTGCCCACCAGGACGTACGAGGCGGTGCCCATGCTGCCCGGGATGAACACGGGCTGCCCGACCTCCTTGTACGCCTCCGGCGTTTCCGGGTGCGAGGGTCCGAAGGCCCGGGTGGCCCCTTTGCGGTGGACCAGCAGGTCCTCGTCGCCGTGGCGCTCCAGCTTGGCCATGTTGTGGGCCACGTCGTAGACCACCCGCAGGTCGCCATCCTCCTTGAAGGCGCGACGGAAGACCTGGCGGGCGGCGTAGGTGATGGCCTGCCGGTTCGAGAAGGCGAAGTTGGCCGCCGCGCACATGGCGCCGAAGTACTTCTTGCCCTCCGGCGACGCGAAAGGCGCGCAGGCCAGCTCACGGTCCGGGAGGGTGATGCCGTGGCGGATCATCACGGCGTCCATGGAGCGCACCCAGTCCGTGCAGACCTGGTGGCCGAGCCCCCGCGAGCCCGTGTGGACGAGGATCACGAGCTGGCCCTGCCGCAGCCCCAGGACTCCCGCGGCGTGGAGGTCGAAGACCTTGTCGACCCGCTGCACCTCCACGAAGTGGTTCCCCGAGCCGATCGAGCCGAGCTGGCTCCCACCCCGCTGGCGCGCCCGGTCGGAGACGCCGCCCGGGTCCGCCCAGGGCAGGGACCCGCGGGCCTCGATGGTCTCCAGGTCTTCCGGCATGGCCAGGCCGCGTTCGGCCAGGTAGGAGCACCCCTCCGCCAGGACCCGCTCCAGATCCTGGCCCATGAGCTGGAGGTGGCTCCCCCTGCCCGTACCCGAGGGGATGGCGCGGGCGAGGTCGTGGACGATCGCCTCGAGCCGCTCGTGGCCCAGCTCGTCCGCCTGGACCTCGGAGGCCAGCAGGCGCACGCCGCAGTTGATGTCGTAGCCCACGCCGCCGGGCGAGATGATGCCGTCGCGAGCGCGGAAGGCGGCGACTCCGCCCACCGGGAAGCCATAGCCCTCGTGGGCGTCCGGCATAGCCTGGGCCGTGCCCGTGATGCCGGGCAGGGTCGCCACGTTGACGAGCTGCATCAGCGTGCGGTCACGGGAGATCTGCTGCCACAGCTCCTCGTTGGCCCAGACGCGGGCCGGCACCCGCATGTCCTCGCGGGCCGAAGGAGGGATCTCCATCAGATTGGGGTTCACGCGGACGGACGGATAGGTCGGGACGACCCTGGGCAACGGCGGGGCCTTAGGGGCGGACGCCCCCGCGTTTCGATCCGTTTTACGATCCCTGGTGTGGTTCTTGTGCCGGCTCATACGTCGAAAATCACCTCCGCTTGCACGCTGCCGTCCTCTTCCTCTACACGCAGGCCGTGGAACGTCGCCGCCTTCACCATGGCGGGAGGCTCCTCGACCTCTACGCCCCGTGCCGCCACCCGCAGATGGCGGGAGGACGACTCCAGGATTTCAAACTCGACCGGCACCCAGAGCTCCGTTTCCGCTAGGAAGACGATCTCGTTGAGCCAATCCACCATCAGGGCTTCGCGGTCCGCCGAGTCGACCGCCAGGGTTCTGGCAGGCCCCGCCGGCTCGGCCGCCGCACCTCGCAACATCAGCAATCCCAATGCCCGCCCCGCCTCGGCGGCGAGCCCGCCCAGGGATTCGGCGCCCACCTGGAGCTGAACCTCGGAGGTGTGGTCGACCCAGCGGTGCCATCTTTCATTCATGGGTGACGGCCTCCCGGATCCGCCCCTGCACCATGCGGCGGGCCGCCTCATCCTTGTAGGGCGAGCGCTTCCAGATCATCTTCTGGGAGAAGAGCCCGTCCCCCTTCCAGCGGGGGACCACGTGGACGTGCAGGTGCGGCACGCTCTGGCTGATCCGGTTGTTGACGGCGATGAACGAGCCCTCGGCCTCGAGCCCCGTCTCGACGGCGCGCTCGACGATCTGCACGGCGCGGAAGAAGGGCGCCAGGAGATCGCCGGGCAGATCCGGCAGCGTCTCGACGTGCACTTTGGGCACCACCAGGCAGTGCCCCGGCAGGAGCGGCCGGTGATCGAGGAAGGCCACGGCGGCCTCGTCCTCGAACACCACGTCCGCGTCAGCCTTACCGCGGAGGATCTCGCAGAAAATACAGGCCCTGACGGAACGTGGCATAGATGTCAGGGGGCAGCGGCGGTCGCCGGCCGCTGCTGCCCGAGCCACCGGTCGACGTTCGACTCGAGGACGCTCAGGGGCACCGAGCCGCTGCCGAGCACCACGTCGTGGAACTCGCGCACGTCGAAGCGGCTCCCCAGCGCCTGCTCGGACCGCTTGCGCAGCTCCTTGATCTTCAGCTCGCCGAGCTTGTAGGAGAGGGCCTGGCCAGGCCAGGAGATGTAGCGGTCCACCTCCGTCTCCACCTCATGGAGGGGCAGGGCCGTGCGGGTCGCCATGTAGTCGATGGCCTGCTGGCGCGTCCAGCCCGTGGAATGGATGCCCGTGTCGACCACCAGGCGGCAGGCCCGCCACATCTCGTAAGTCAGACGGCCGAAATTGCTGTAGGGGTCGGAATAGATCCCGGCCTCCAGACCCAGCCACTCCGAGTAGAGGCCCCAGCCCTCTCCGAACGACGAGATGTAGGAGAACCGGCGAAAGTTCGGCAGATCCTCCAGCTCCCGGCTGCGGGCGATCTGCAGGTGGTGCCCCGGCACCGCCTCGTGCAGGGTGAGCGCCTCCAGGTTGTAGAGCGGCCGGCTGTCCAGCTTGTAGGTGTTGACCCAGTAGGTGCCCGCCTGGGTGCTCCCCTGCGGCGCCTCGACGTAGCGGCCCGAGGTGTACTTGGGGGCGATATCTGGAGGCACCGGCTTGACGGTGTAGGGCAGCCGCGGGAGGGTCTTGAAGAGCAGGGGCAGCTTGCCGTCGATCTGCTTGGCGATCCAGGACGCCCGCTCCAGCAGATCCTGGGGCGTCTTGACGTAGAAGCGCGGATCGGTGCGCAGGAACTTGAGGAAGGCCGCGAAGTCGCCCGTAAAGCCGACCTGCTTCATCACGGCGTTCATCTCGGACGAGATCCGCTCCACCTCGCCGAGGCCGATCTGGTGGATCTCCTCGGGGGTGAGGTCGAGCGAGGTGTATTGCCGGATCTGCTGCGCGTAGAAAGCCCGTCCATTCGGCATCTCCGAGGCCCCGAGGGTCTTGCGGGCGTTCGGCAGGTACTCCTTGCGGAAGAAGTCCAGGAACTCCCGGTAGCCCGCGATGCCCCCTTCCACGACGGCCGTCCGGCCCTCCCGGCGCAGCCGCTCGCGGTCGGCCTCGGGAACCGTGGACGGAAACTTCTCGAACGGCGCCCAGAAGACGCTCTTCGCGGGATCGTCCAGGATATGGGCGGTAATGGATCCCTCGTAACCTTCCAGGGTGGCCCGGGGAACGGTCATGCCGCGCTTGATCCCCATCCGCATCAGCTCGATCTCCTCGCGGACGAACCGCGGCCAGGCCTTGAGGCGGCTGATGTAGTTCTCGTAGTCCTTGACGGTGGCGAGCGGCACCTCCTCGGCCAGCCGGGAAAAGCCGGTATGGAATCCCGAGTCGGCGTTGAAGGGCATCTGATACTCGCCCATCTCGAAGGCCGCGACGCTGTTATCGAGCTGCCGCTGGAAGATGTCGTAGTTGACGGCCTCGGCGGGCGGCAGAGCCGAGCGGCCGATGGCGGCCAGCTCGGCCAGCAGCGCCCGGGTCTGGGCGGTCTCCCGCTCCAGATCGGCGAAGCTCATGGACGGCAGCCGGTCGTCGTACTCATGCCGTCCAATGGACGTGGCGAAGAGCGGGTCCTCCTTGAGCCGGGTCTCCCAGGCGCGGTCGAAGAGGTCGTGGAGCCTGGCGACCTGGTCCGCTGCGAGGGCGGGCATCGAGAGGAAGAGGAAGGCAACGAGGATCGGCAGTCGCTTCATGGGTATACCCCCAGAAAAGATGACGAGGGTGAGTTTAGCGCGTGCAGGGCCGCCGGGCCTCTTCTTGGCGATCTGGTGAGGGAAGTGTGTCATTCCCCAGCGAGCTTCAAGATACCGGCACGGGTCCCTGCATCCAGCCGGAAATTAAGGGCTTCCAGCCGATCCAGAAGCGGCTCGATCTGTTCGACTCGTCCGATCTGCTTGCCCTTGAGCAGCAGACCCAGAGTTCCGGTCAGCGCGAGCCCGAGTCTTTGAGCGAAGTGGCGAGCGAGAGAATCGTCCAGAATGACCAGTGAACCGGACCGCTCCAAGGCCAATGCCAGGACTTCCCTCTCTCCTGCTCCGAGATCGGGAACGAGGGGCAGCAGAGCCGCATTCACCACCTCTTGAACCCGAATCCACGGGAGCGACTCGGGAACGGGCAACGCCACGCCGCGAGAACGCCCCGCTGCAATTTCTCGTACAACTCCGTTCGGGACCAGCACCTCGCCATACAAGGTCGGCAAGAGATCCAGGAGATTCAGTTGATACAGGTACTGCAGCGGCGAGGTGTTGCTGATCACCTCACGCATTCTCGAGATCCCGGCGCAGCTCCTCCTCGGTCAGACGGAAGTTGGGAACCCCATAATCCCCCAGTTTCGTCAGGAACAAGGGACGCGGAACCCCCGCGAGGCGTGCGGCGGCTCCCGAAGAGAGCCGGCCCAATTCGAAGAGCTTGACGGCGGCCGCCATCCGTAACTCATCTCCCAGCTTCTCCGCCGAAATTCGTAATGCGAGGAGGGAGTCCTCGGGGATCTCCAATACGATCTGACTCATCATGGCTCCTTGACTCCGGGAACGAGGATGGCCCGGGCCGTCCTCCTATTCTCTCCTGCTTTTCGAGCGGACGTGAGGAAACGGTCCAGCCAGGTGAGATGGCCCCTCACAGCCCGAACGGATACGTCTCCGGCAGATCCGGCCCCGAGGTCTCCTCGGACCCCAGCGGCGTCACGGCGCGGGTCTCGTCGAACCAGACGTACTCGTCGAACTGCCACGGCAGGACCGCCTGGAAATAGTGGCTCAGCAGCTCCGTCTCAGGCCGGTAGATCACGCCGATGGCCCGCTCCAGCCGGGGCACCTCCAGCTCCTCCCTCAGCTCGGACCGCGCGGGCTCCCGCAGGGGCAGCAGGAAGGACGGGACGCCCGACAGATGGCAGAGCCGCTCGTAGCTCTCCGGATGGGCGGGACGGACGCGCTTGACTTCCATCTCGCCGTCCCAGTCCGTGGCCGCCGCCACCGTGCCGTGGTCCGTGCCGAAGCCGATGAGGTAGGCGTAGTCCTGAAACTCGTCACGCACGAGCTGCCCGACGTTCAGCTCGCCGCGGGCCCCCATCTCCGTGGCCGCCGCGTTGCCGATGTGCGAGTTGTGCTCCCAGACCACCGCCTTCGCCTCCGGGCCGCGGAAGCCGAGCAGCATCCGCAGGGTATCGAACATGTGGCGGTCCCGCAGATTCCACGACTCGGCCGAGCCGTAGTACATGGCGCGGTAATACCGCTCCGAGTTGGCCACCACCCGGGCGTTCTGCACGGCGTCGAGGAAGCTCTCGCCATCCCCCGCCGCGTACTCCATTCGCCGGTCCAGCATTTCCCGCAGCGTCGTCAGGACCTCGGCCTCGCAGAGGGCGAAACGACTCGTCAGCGCCGCCCGGCCGTAGAGGGCCGGGTCGCGCTCCCAAGGCGTCAGGCAGCCGTAGCGGAGCCGGGCCACCTGGGCTGCCTCGGGGTCGACGCCCTCCAGGTACCGGAGGACGGAGCTGATCGAGGTGTAGAGGCTGTAGAGGTCCAACCCGTGGAAGCTCGCCTTCCCCTCCGGATCGGGCAATCCTTCGTTGTGCTCCCGCAGCCAGTGGACGAAGTCCCGCACCTCGCGGTTGCGCCACATCCAGGTCGGGAAACGCGTGAAGGTCGGATCTTCGGAGGACGAAGCCTTCAGGCCTCGCACGTGGCGATCGATCCGGGCGGCGTCCGGCCAGTCCGCCTCCACGGCCACGATGTTGAAACCTTTGCGCAGGATCAGCTCCCGCGTGAGACGAGCGCGGAAGCGGTAGAACTCCGACGTGCCGTGCGTGGCCTCGCCCAGCAGAACCACCCGGCTGTCGCCGATCCGCTCCAGGAGGGCTCCCAGATCCGCCGTCTCGAGGTCCGTGAACGGCTGCGCCTCCTCGCGGATCAGGGCCGCCACCTCCTCCGGCGGGCCGGCCGGCCTGGGATGGGAGAGCACGACCCCGGCCGGCAGCCCGGCCGGCGCGAGCATTCCCGAGACGGGCCTCACCTCCAGGGCGGCCTCGGCCGCTCTCGCCGCCTCCCCGGCCCGGGCCTCGGCCACTGGATCTTCCGTCACCGGCTCTCCCGGCCGGCCGCCCAGGTCGGCCACGGGCGCCTGGGGCGCGGCCGTGAAGCCTCCGCCCTCCTCCCGCCAACCCTGGGCGCCGATGAGCGGCACGAAGCGGACGGGACCGAGGTCCTCGCGGAGCACCTTGCCGTCCTTCCTGCGCACCCGCACCAGGTTCTGGGTGCGGACGTCCGGCCCGACGGGGATCACCAGCCGTCCCCCCTCGGCGAGCTGGTCGAGCAGGGCCGGGGGAACCTCCGGCCCGCCGGCGGCCACCACGATGGCGTCGTAGGGCGCGTGCTCGGGCCAGCCGAGGGTGCCGTCCCCCTGGACGACGCGGACGTTGGAGTAGCCGAGCCGGGCCATGCGTTCCCTGGCTTCGCGCACCAGCGACTCGTGCCGCTCCACGGTCCAGACCTCCCGGGCGAGGCGGGACAGCACGGCGGCCGCGTACCCCGATCCCGCCCCGATCTCCAGCACCCGGTCCTCGGGCCGGAGCTCCAGGGCTTCGGCCATCAGGGCGACGACGTACGGCTGGGAGATCGTCTGCTCCTCGCCGATGGGAAGCGGGGTGTCGTCGTAGGCGAGCTCCGCCAGCCGCTCGGGGACGAAGGCCTCCCGCGGCACCGTCCACAGGGCCTCCAGCACCCGCGGGTCCCGGACTCCCCGGGCCGCGATCTGGCGGCTCACCATCTCGTCACGCAGCTTTTTGAAATCGATGGCGGTCGTGGCGTTCATGGCGCTTCCTCCACCCTGAACGCGCGTGCATCACGCGTGCCCGTCAGCGGTCCGGCTTCAGACGCTGGAGCTCCGCGCGCAGCCGCTGGAGCTCCTCTTCGATCTCGACGGGAGTCAGGAACCGTTCACCCGTCGAGGAGTTGAAAACGTCGATGCGGTCCCCGTCCGGAGACACCGCGAACTGGAGACCTGTCGTCTCGGAAAGGAGGCGGCCGTTGCCGTCCGGCTCGATCGGCCGGTATCTCCGATTGGGCCCTAACCGGTATCCCCACAGGCCGAAACGCTGCCCCGGCCTGTTCCTGCGGGGCGGCAGGATCAGGAGGTATTCTGGGATCCCGACACGCTGGTAGAGCCGGACTTTGTCCTCTTCGTCCACACGGCGGATCCGGCGGTCCTTGGGGGAGACCACTTCGATGATCAGACAGGGCAGGACCCCGATCTTCCGGTAATCGAAGCTTTCCTGGATCCGGTCCGGCCTGGGAACCCCGCGGAGCACCGAGACGTCCGGAGACGGAGCGTTGAATCCCGGCCCGAACAGGTGCTTGACGTCCATCAGCACCACCACGTCCGGCTGGGACGAGAAGTGCCGCTTCACGATCTCTGTCAGATACAGCGTGGTATCGGCATGGGGACGGCCCTGGGTCGTCTTGTCCTCGAGCTGGGGGTCGAGAAAGTCCTCCGGCGTCAGAGGCCTTTCCAGGAGCTCGAGGTTGCCGTCGGGGCGCTCGATCCAGCGCTGGAGCGTGACGACGTCGTCGTCCTCGAGCTCCGGAACCGGCTCGTGATCCTCCCCGTGCGGCGTCTTCCTTGCGGGCTGGGCCATGGCTCCGAGTATAGGGATCTCTCCCGAGATCCGTCAAAGATATCCTGGCAAGACGACGAAAGGGAAGCGCCGGCATCGAAAAACGGTACGCTCCTTGCCCTCTCCTCCCTCACCCTGCCATGCTGCCCGCTGATGCGCGAGAGCGCTTTCCGGAGGGAAGGGAGGTCAGACATGAGAATCATCGTGATTGGAGCGACGGGGACCATCGGCAAGGCGATCGTGGCGGCGCTCGAAGGCCGCCATGAGGTGGTGCAGGTCGGGCATCGCGGGGGCGAGTATCAGGTGGACCTGGCGTCGAAGGAATCCATCGAGAGCCTCTTCCAGACCGTCAGCCCGTTCGACGCCCTGGTGTCGGCGGCGGGGCTGGCGAAGTTCGGCCCCTTGGACGGCCTGTCGGATGGCGACTTCCAGTTCAGCCTTTCGAACAAGCTCATGGGGCAGTTGAACCTGGTGCGGTCCGGTCTGGCCCACGTCCGCGACAACGGCTCGTTCACCCTCACCAGCGGCGTGCTGGCGGGTGAGCCGATGCCGGGGAGCGCCGCCATCAGCCTGGTCAACGCGGGCCTCGAAGGGTTCGCCCGCGCCGCCGCCCTCGAGGTGCCGCGGGGCGTCCGCGTCAACGTCGTCAGCCCGCCGTGGGTCAGCGAAACCCTGGAGGCCATGGGACGGGAAGGCTCGGGCGGCCTGCCAGCCGCCGTGGTCGCCCGAGCCTACGTCGAGAGCATCGAGGGGCGTGAGAACGGGGAGGTCCTGGACGCCCGCGCCTTCGCCTGACGCGCCGCCGGCTCAGATCTCCCGTTCGCCGCCGGGATAGACGAAGGAGTCGCGCGGCGCGAACCAGGAAGACCCGGTCACCACCTGCAGGGGCTGCGCCGGCCGCAGCGCCCACGCCGGGTGGTCCTTGGCCAGGAACTCGACCGACTTCAGCTCGAAGGGATCGACCAGCTCGCCGATGTAGGCATAGTTGCCGGCGATGATCTTGCCGGCGAGCTGCGTCACGTAGGTCAGGTGGCCGCGCGCCACCACGCCGATCTTCTTGCCGACGTGGGCGCGGGTGCGGATGATCGGCACGCCGTCCACGGAGGTCACGGCCTCGAGCTCATGGCCATGCACCTCGACCGTGGTCGAGCCCGGCGAGGCCGGCACGCCGCGCTCGGCCACGTACTCCCGCATGATCTCGGAGGAGTTGAAATAGCTCGTGAAGAACCGGGCCGGCGTGACGCCGTCCGGCGCCGTCAGCCCGCTCAGATCGAGGCCCATGTAAGTCAGGGAATAGGCGCCGAAGCCGGAGGTCTGCTCCTCCGAGTCGACCACGTACTGGTTCATGTAGATCGGCCCGGCCGCGGTCAGCCGGCTCGGCAGCAGCGCCGCCGCGGCCTGGGGGTCGGCGGGAATCCAGCTCGAATAGATCATGCGGCTATTGATCACCAACTGCGGTGCGGCGAGTTTGGACTGGGACATGCGCTTCTCTCCTTCGATACCAGTTTGTGATTTGGGTCGGCCTTCGTAGCGGCCGATCATCGCAGAAACAACGAACCCGTCGCCTCCAGCCCCTCACCCGAGCCCGCGAGCGAAGTGCTATAGTTGGTCTCAGCATTTTCTTTACAGTCCACCGGTCGGCGAACGGCCCCGCGCGTACCGCGCACAAGGAGCCGTGGAGGTCGTGCCATGCTGCAGCCGAGAGCGATGTCGACGCACGAGCGGGAAGACTTCCACCTGGGCAGGGGGCTGCTGCACGGAGTGCTGGGCTTCGCCGTCTTCACGGCGCTCGGCATGGCTTTCGCCGGCACCGGGACTTTCGGCGGCAGCCTGCAGAAGCTGGCGGAGACGGTGGGCCGGCAGGGCTTCTGGGCGCTCGTGCTCTCCTTCCTGGCGTCCTACGGATTCCAGACCAGCCGGCGCACCCTGGGCTCCCTGATGCTCCTCGTCGTGGGCACCCTCTTCGTGTTCCACCTCTATGTCCTGACCCGGTTGGCCCATGCCCAACAGGACGCCGACGCTCCGCTGACGGCCGCCGAGAAGCGGCGTCCGGCGCCGGCCGGCAGCGGCGGCCGCGTCTGCCAGCCCGCGCTCGCCTTCTCGTTTCCGTCTCCCGGCCCCGGCTTCGCGCCCGCCGAGGCGCTGGAGCGGCAGGTCCGGCAGAACGATCCCTATCTCATCCAGTGGATCTGGGAGGACCGGCAGACCGGCGATCGCCTCCATTTCCAGGTCGCCAAGGGAGCGGGGCGTAACGAATCGGCCTTCCGCGCCTTCGCGGCCGGCATCAAGCGGGAGGTCGGCGCCAATCCCGGCGTCACGATCGGCCCCGAAGAGCTCCTCTGGACCAAGGAGAGCGGCGAGCTCGAGATCTCCGCCACCGCCGGCGACCGCCAGATCGAGACGCGCTGCCTCTCCCGGGGCTTCGAAGGCGAGACTCCCCCGATCGTGGCCTGCGCCCAGACGACCGCCGGCAGCGCCGACGGCCTCCGCCAGGTGCGGACCGGCCTCAGCCTGGCGCCCTGCGGCACGGCCGCACGCTGATCCCCGCCTCCGCCCGCACTGGAACTGAAGTTGCACGTCCTGGCAGGCCGGGAGGACGAGGGCATGAAACGGGACGCGGTCGTGATCGGCGCGGGGCCGAACGGGCTGGGAGCGGCGATCACTCTGGCGCGGGCGGGATGGTCGGTCGAGGTCTTCGAGGCGGGCGAGACGGTGGGGGGCGCGGCGCGCTCGGCGGAGCTGACGCTGCCCGGGTTCGTCCACGACATCTGTTCGGCCATCTATCCCCTCACGGTGGGCTCGACGTTCATGCCCAGCCTGCCCCTCGAGCGGCACGGGCTGCGTTGGATCCATCCCGCCT